>UPTN01001346.1_pt1 | contig 10933 bp, 8 predicted proteins | sample 2160111 | NCBI WGS metagenome assembly UPTN01 (sample SAMN06265058, study PRJEB28932) | marine metagenome | isolation source: Columbia River Estuary | place: USA:Columbia River Estuary, USA | collected 2014-05-05 | reverse complement strand
TTTTGAAATTCCGCAAAAGCGGTACTATTAATATTTGTAAACAATGGCGTTGATGTGCATTCCTCCACCAACACTGGCAAATATAATAACATCCCCTTTTGTAAGACTATGATTTTCTAACTTATTGTTTATTATTAAATCATATAAGGTAGGAACGGTTGCCACTGAACTATTACCAAGTTTATCAATACTCATAGGCATAATGCCTGCGGGTGGATTCATTTTATAAAGCTTGTAAAAGCGTTTGATAATGGCTTCATCCATCTTTTCGTTGGCCTGATGAATAAGGATCTTTTTAACATCACTAATTGATACACCGCTTTTCTCAAGACAGCTTTTCATTGCGTTTGGCACATTAGTCAAGGCAAATTCATAGATTTTACGCCCATCCATTTTAAGGTATCTTGTGTCTTTGCTGAGTTCTTGATTATTTGAATTTCCGAAGAACAAATAGTAAGCTTCATCATAAGTAAAACTAGCAGTTTCATGAGCTAAAATACCGCCTTCTTCATCTGTTGCTTCAATAACGGTTGCACCAGCTCCGTCTGAATAAATCATGGAATCTCTGTCGTGTTTATCCAAAACCCTCGATAGGGTTTCATTTCCAATAACTAAACATTTCTTGGCCATTCCAGCTTTAATAAAAGCCTGTGCTTGAATAACCCCTTCAATCCATCCAGGGCAACCGAATAAAATATCATAGGCTACGCATTTAGGATTTTTTATTCGTAAACTATGTTTTATTCTAGAGGCCAAACAAGGTAAAAGGTCACTTTGAATGGTATTATGTTTGACATCACCAAAATTATGAGCAACTATAATATAGTCTAATTCTTCTCGGTTAATTTTTGCATCTAAAATAGCTTTTTCAGCTGCAAAAAAGCCTAAATCCGAAGAGGTTAAATGATCTTCGGCATACCGACGTTCATGAATCCCGGTAATGGCTTTGAATTTTTCAATTATTACAGTATTTTCATTATTAATAGGTGAGCCGTCTGTATTTAAAAAATGATGTGAGTTAAAACATTCATTTTTCTCTATAGTATCAGGAATATAGCTTCCTGTACCGGTGATTTTAATATTCATAAATAAAAATTAAGCCTTTAATTTAGTCTTCTCACAAAAATACTGACTATAAATTAAAGGCAAATTATTTTGTAAAAATTATTACGATGTTCAACACCCAATTTATGCCTCCATATAAGCCTCTATTGGAGCGCAAGTACATATTAAATTTCTGTCACCATAAGCATCATCAACTCTTCTAACAGATGGCCAAAACTTATTGTTTTTTACATAGTCTAAAGGAAATGCTGCAGTTTCACGAGAGTATGGAAATGTCCAAACGCTTGAGGTTACCATCTCTAAAGTATGTGGTGCATTTTTTAAAACGTTGTTTTCATCATCTTTAGTTGCTCGATCAATTTCTTTTTTAATAGAAATCATAGCGTCACAAAAGCGATCAATTTCCTGTTTGCTTTCGCTTTCGGTCGGTTCAATCATAAGGGTTCCAGCTACAGGGAAGGAAACCGTTGGCGCATGAAAACCATAGTCCATTAAGCGTTTTGCAATATCAGTTACTTCAATACCATTAGATTTAAAAGCTCTGCAATCAACAATCATTTCATGAGCCGCTCTACCACGCTCTCCAGAATATAAAGTATCAAAACTACCTTGTAAACGATGTTTGATATAATTGGCATTCAGAATAGCAATCTTAGTAGATTGTGTTAAACCTTCAGCTCCTAACATTTTAATGTAGCCATAAGAAATCAAACAGGCTAATGCCGAACCATAGGGTGCTGCTGAAATTGCTGTAATCGCTTTTTCTCCACCAGTTTTAACCAATGGATTTCCTGGTAAAAATGGAACCAGTTGTTTTGCAACACAAATAGGTCCAACTCCCGGGCCACCACCACCATGAGGAATTGCAAAAGTTTTATGTAAATTAAGATGACAAACATCTGCACCAATATTTCCGGGATTTGTTAATCCTACTTGCGCATTCATATTGGCACCATCCATATATACTTGACCACCATTGTCATGAATTATCTGAGTAATTTCTTTAATAGCCGATTCATAAACACCGTGAGTAGATGGGTAAGTGACCATTAAACATGATAGATTGTCTTTATGTAATTCTGCTTTTTCACGTAAATCAATCACGTCAATATTGCCTTCTGCCGTTGATTTTGTGACAATAACAGTCATTCCAGCCATAACGGCACTCGCTGGATTCGTACCATGTGCTGATGAAGGAATTAAGCAGATATTTCTATGATGATCACCACGAGAATCGTGATATGCTTTTATCACCATTAAACCTGCATATTCACCTTGAGCACCAGAATTTGGTTGTAAAGAAGTTGCAGCAAAACCAGTAATTTCAGTTAATTGATCTTCTAATTCCTTTAACACTGTTAAATAGCCTTCAGCTTGATCTACTGGAACAAATGGGTGCATGTTTCCCCAATTAGGAGAGCTTAATGGCAACATTTCTGCTGCTGCATTCAATTTCATTGTACAAGAACCTAAAGAAATCATCGAATGATTCAATGATAAATCTTTACGCTCAAGTGATTTTATATAACGCATCAATTCCGTTTCAGAATGATAAGAATTAAAGACATCTAGTGTTAAAAAGTCAGTAGTTCTTTGAATACTTTTTGAAATATTATTAGATTCTGAAAGAGAAGGAATAACAAAAGTTTCCTTTTTAGCCGATTCAGCAAAAACAGAAAGAATATAATTAATATCTCTTACAGAAGTTGTTTCGTTGATTGAAATAGTGACCGTTTCATCATCAGGATAAAAGAAATTGACTTTTTTCTCTTTGGCTATTTTTTTAATTTTTTTCGCATCTGTTTTAATTTGAAGCGTATCAAAATAAGACGTATTAACTTGATTAAAGCCTAATTTAGACAAATATTCAGAAAGTGTTGAAGCCGTATTGTGTACTCCGTCAGCAATAAACTTTAAACCTTCTGGGCCATGATAAACAGCATACATGCCAGCCATAACAGCCAATAAAACTTGTGCAGTACAAATATTTGAAGTTGCTTTATCACGCTTAATATGCTGCTCACGAGTTTGTAATGCCATACGTAAGGCTCTGTTGCCATTAGCATCTTTTGTGACCCCGATAATTCTTCCTGGTAAGTCACGTTTGTAGGCTTCTCTAGTGGCGAAAAAAGCCGCATGCGGGCCACCATATCCCATAGGGATTCCAAAACGTTGGGTAGTACCTACAACTACATCTGCACCAAATTTACCCGGAGCTTCTAATTTTATTAAACTCAAAATATCAGCAGCAACCGCTACTTTAATTTGAGATTCGTTGGCTTTACTTATAAATGTTTTAATATCACTTATTTGTCCGTCTTTTCCTGGGTATTGTATGATAGCTCCAAAAAAATCAGATGAAAAATCAAACGTATTTTCATCGCCAACAACCAATTCTATGCCAATTGGATTGGCTCTGGTTTGCAACAATGACAATGTTTGAGGTAAAATATTATCTGAAACAAAAAATTTATTAATATTATTTTTCTTTTGATCACGTTCACGAATCGCAAATAGCAAACTCATAGCTTCCGCAGCTGCTGTGCTTTCATCTAAAAGGGATGCATTGGCAATTTCCATACCTGTTAAATCAGTAATCATAGTTTGGAAATTTAATAAAGCTTCCAGTCTACCTTGAGCAATTTCAGCTTGATAAGGCGTATAAGCGGTATACCAACCTGGATTTTCAAGAATATTTCTTTGAATAACGGCAGGTAAAATGGTTGGATGATATCCCAACCCTATGTATGTTTTGTATACTTTATTTTTTTTTGATAATTCCTGGATATGAACCAAATAGTCATGCTCAGACATAGGCTCATCCAGTTTTAGTGGTTTTTTTAACCTGATATCATCCGGTACAGTTTCATAAATTAATTGGTCTAAGGAATCTACCCCTATGGTTTTTAACATAAGGTTTTGGTCGTCTTCTCTAGGACCAATATGACGCAGTGCAAAGGCGTTTGTATTCATGTATAATGCTATTGAAATTGAGGCACAAAATTACATAATAATTAGCCCTTTTTTAGCTATAAAAGTGAAAGTTTTTAACCAAAAAATGACGTTATTAACACTTTGGTTACTTTTGTAAGATGATTCCCTTGAAACAAATATTAAATTTTTATATAAACAGTAGCATTCATGTTGCATTAGCAGTGTTTTCATTGTCATATATTACCCTTTTAGAGTTTAATATTTCTTATGATAAGCCGGTTCTATATTTTATTTTTTATGCCTCTATTACTGGCTATAATTTTGTTAAATATTTTGAAGTCACCAAATTTCATCATCGCAGCTTATCAACCTGGTTAAAATTAATTCAAATTTTTTCACTTCTTTGTTTTGTTTTGATGTGTTATTATAGTTTCAGGCTTGAGAAAACCACCATGTTTTACATTGCGGTTTTTGCAGTGTTGACATTTCTATACACCATTCCTTTTATTCCAAAAAGAAAATTTTTGAATAAACAAAGTAACCTTAGAAATATTGGTGGATTAAAAGTTTTTTTAATTGCTCTTGTTTGGGTAGGTGTTACGGTCTTTATTCCACTGCTAAATAATCATTTTTCAATTGATAGAATGGTTGTCATTGTAAGTGTTCAGCGTTTTTTATTGGTAATCATGCTCATGTTGCCTTTTGAAATTAGAGACTTACAATTTGATAGTCTGAAATTGTATACGATACCTCAAAATTTAGGTGTAAAACGCACTAAAATATTAGGTATTTTTCTTGGCTTATTGATGTTTGTTTTAGAATTTTTAAAGCGAGAAATGAGTATAAATCAAATTATAGTTTTGTTAACAATCCTTGTTTTGACAGTTTTATTAATATGGTTTTCAAGAGAAAAACAAGGCAGATATTATGCTGCTTTTTGGGTGGAAGGAATTCCTATTTTATGGTTGCTTTTAATGCTTTTTATCAATTGAAATTTTCTTCTTTCAACGCTTTATTGAATTCATTCTTTAAGCACTCCTTATTTTTTTTATCCATGCATCTAACTTTAGATTGTGCTATTATAGAAGAGAGTTTGTTGTTGGTTTTTGCATAGTCTCTACAAGCCTTACAGTACAATAAATGTAAATTATGTTTAACTTTTTCCCAGAAAGAAGATTCTTTATATTGTGATTTATCACAAACAAGACTTGCCTCACTGCATGGAATACCTATTTTAAGTTTTTTACTCATAATTAAAACCAATTTTCTTTAAGACATAATGCCATTGCAGTTCTAGCTCTATGTATAATAACCCAAAGATTAGACGCAGTTATGTTTAGTTCATTACATATATCTTCTGTTTCAATACCTTCAATGGTTTTCATCCTAAAAACTTCAGATTGTTTTTCTGGTAATTTAGACAAACAGTTAAGGATGGCTTCACCTAATTCTGTGTTCTGCATGGTGTCTTCAGCAGTTTTGTCAAAAGGATCTGCCACACGCTCTTCTAACCAATCACCTTCTGTTTCAGAATCGTTATTTGATGTGATTCTTACTTCAGCTTTTCCTTTGATAGAATTTATTTTTCTGTAGTGATCTATGATTTTTCGCTTTAAAATGGAAATCAGCCAAGTACGTTCACTTGCTTCACCTTTAAAGTTTTTCATGGATTTTAAACCTGCTAAAAATGTTTCTTGAACCAAATCCTGAGCCATTTCACGGTCATTAACACGAGAAATAGTAAAGTTGAATAAGTAATCGGCATATAAGTCAATCCACTTATTAGGATTTAGAAGGTGTTTTGGCATGAAAAAACAATTTTTTATAAAAATAGCGTATTAATTATTGATAATCAATAGGTTTATAATTCATTAAAGATATATTCCATACTAATGAATTATTTCAACAAACCTGCTCTTTTTAATAAGGCTTCTGGTCGTGGCTCATGGCCTCTAAAGCGTTTATAAAGCACCATAGGATCTTCAGTTCCACCTTGAGAAAGTACGATATCCTTAAACTTAGTTGCGACTTCTTTATTAAAAATACCTGCTTCTTTAAAATATTCAAATGCATCTGCATCTAATACTTCTGCCCATTTATAGCTGTAATAACCGGAAGAATAACCGCCTTGAAAAATATGTGAAAATGAGGTGCTCATGCAATTCTCGGCTACATCCGGATAGAGTTTAGTATTCTCAAAGGCTTCTAATTCATGCGTTTTTACATTTTTAATTTTTGAAGGATTTTTTCCGTGCCAACTCATATCTAACAAACCAAAACTTATTTGACGAAGGGTTTGCATACCTTCATGAAACGTGGCTGAATCCTTGATTTTTTTAACTAAATCCATCGGAATAACTTCCCCTGTTTCATAATGTGTGGCAAATAATTCCAAGGCTTCTTTTTCATAACACCAGTTTTCTAATACTTGGCTTGGTAATTCTACGAAATCCCAAAATACACTGGTGCCAGATAAACTTGGGTAGGTGGTATTGGCCAACATACCATGAAGGGCATGGCCAAATTCATGGAATAACGTAGTTACTTCGTTAAAAGTCAGTAAAGAGGGTTTGCTTTTTGTTGGTTTGGTAAAGTTGCATACAATGGAGATATGTGGGCGATCATTGACACCATTTTTAATGCTTTGTGGCTTATAAGAAGTCATCCATGCCCCGTTACGTTTTCCTGGTCTTGGGAAAAAATCTGCATAAAATATGGAAACTAAATCGCCATTTTCATTACTCACCTTATAGGTTAAGACATCTTCGTGGTATTTGTCAATGTTATGAATTTCTTCAAACTGTAAGCCATACAATTTTTGTGAAACTTTAAAAACGCCATTGATAACATTTTCTAATTTAAAATAGGGCTTTAATTTTTCATCATCTAAATCAAACAACTTTTGTTTTAGTTTTTCAGCATAATAAGCACCATCCCATTTTTCTAAATGGTCTATTCTATCCAATTCTTTGGCAAAGGATTCTAACTCTTTAAATTCACGTAAGGCTGCTGGTTTTGCTTTTTCCAATAGCTCATTCAAAAAAGACTCTACTTTGTCAGGTGTTTTTGCCATGCGCTCTTCCAAAACAAAATGGGCATGGGTTTTATAGCCTAAAAGTTGTGCTCTTTCAAAACGAAGCTTGGCAATATTTAATACGTTTTCTTGGTTATCTAGTGCATCTTTATGAAATGCTTTTTTACCAGATGCTATCGCTAATTTTTTACGTAATGCCCTATTTTCAGCATAGGTCATAAAAGGAATGTAACTAGGGTAGTCAAGGGTGAATAACCAGCCTTCTTTATTTTTTGATTCAGCTAATTGTTTAGCCGCTTCAAGGGTGCCTTCGGGTAACCCAGACAATTCCTTTTCGTCTGTAATTAGCATTTCAAACTTATTGGTTTCAGCCAATACATTTTCTCCAAACTTAAGTTTAAGCTGACTTAATTTCTTGTCAATTTCTCTAAGTTTTAATTTTTTGTCTTCAGGCAGATTCGCACCGTTTCTAGAAAATCCTTTATATTTTTTATCCAGAAGGGTGGCTTGTTCCGTAGTTAAATTCAAAGATTCCTTTAGGTCGTAAACTGATTTCACACGTTTGAACAAAATTTCATTCAAGGCAATGTCGTTACTGAATTCTGACAGTAGTGGTGAAACTTCTTGTGCAATTTTTTGAATTACATCATTCGTTTCTGCAGAATTGAGATTAAAAAAAACGCTTGAAATTCTATCCAATTGTTCTCCTGAAAAATCTAGTGCTTCAATAGTATTTTGAAAAGTAGGATTGTCTGAATTGTTAACTATAGTATCAATCTCTTTTTTAGCTTCTTGAATAGCTAATTTAAATGCTGGAAGAAAATGGGCGTTTTTTATTTTTGAAAACGGAGCAGTATCAAAGGGTGTTTTAAATGGTTTTACTAAAATATTTTGCATCATTTTTTAAGAAATTTTAATCTACTATGCGCGCATAGGTTTTTTTTTGTATGTTTGTCAATATTGTTTTTGAAAAGTGACTAATTCAAATTAATAGCCAAAGAAACCTCGGATTTATTCGGGGTTTTTTTATTTCAAATTTTCAGAAGATTTGATCACCATTTGTTTTAAGCCTTCTTTATAAACAAGAATTTTATCCAAAACACAAGAATCATGAGAGCCAATAATTTGTGCTGCCAATATACCTGCGTTTTTGGCGCCATTTAGAGCAACGGTAGCTACTGGCACGCCTCCGGGCATTTGTAGTATAGAAAGCACAGAATCCCATCCATCAATAGAATTACTACTTTTTATGGGAACACCAATAACAGGAAGTGGCGATAAAGAGGCTATCATACCTGGTAAATGAGCAGCTCCTCCGGCCCCTGCAATTATTACAGAAAAGCCTCTGGTATGTGCGTTTTTACCGTAATCAAATAATTTTTCCGGTGTTCTGTGGGCCGAAACAATATCAACTTCAACAGTAATGTCAAATCCTTTTAATATATCTATAGCGTCTTGCATCACTGGAAGATCACTTTTACTTCCCATAATAACTCCTACTTTACTCATAATTTAATTTTTATTTTGAAATTACTTTAATAGTGTTTTTAACTTCTTCAGCAATTTTTCTTGCTTCATTTAAATCTTTATGAACTATGGTCACATGCCCCATTTTTCTAAATGGACGTGTTTGTTTTTTGCCATATATATGAGGAGTTACCCCTTTCATTTTCATGATAGTTTCTATATTTTGATAAACCACATCACCACTATAGCCTTCAGCCCCCACAAGATTTACCATAACACCACCAACTTTACTATCTGTGACCCCTAAAGGTAAATCTAAAATGGCACGAATATGCTGTTCAAATTGAGAAGTATAATTTGATTCTATAGTATGATGTCCAGAATTATGAGGCCTTGGGGCTACTTCATTAATAAGAATCTCATCCTCTTCAGTTTGAAACATTTCTACAGCTAAAAGGCCAACATGTTTAAAAGCTGCAGAAGTTTTTAAAGCAATAGCTTCCGCTTTTTTTGCGACTTCTTCAGAAATCCGTGCAGGACAAATCACATATTCTACTTGATTGGCTTCCGGATGAAATTCCATTTCAACAACGGGATAGGTTTTTGTTTCTCCAGAAACATTTCTGGCAACAATAACAGCTAACTCATTTTTAAAAGGAACTAAATCTTCAGCTATGCATTCCACGTTTGGCAAACTTTTTAAATCTTCAAAGGATTTAACCACTTTTACGCCGGTTCCATCATAACCAAACTGGGTACTTTTCCAAACAAAAGGAAAGTCTAATCCGCCGTTATTTATAGTTTCTTTAATTTCAGACGTGTAAGCAAAACGAGAAAATGCTGCCGTTGGTAAACTATTATCAATATAAAATAATTTCTGTTGAGCCTTATTTTGAATAGTTCGCAATGTTTTTGAAGCAGGATATACTTTTACACCTTCTTTTTCAAGGTCTTCCAAAGCGTCAACATTAACGTTTTCAATTTCAATGGTAAGTACATCTACTTGCTTACCAAAGTTATATACATCATCATAATTCATTAAATTACCAAGATGAAATTCATCACAAGCTATTTTACATGGCGCCTCGTTGCTAGCTTCTAATACACTTGTATAGATATCAAATTTTCTGGTGTCATAAAGCAACATTTTGCCCAACTGACCCCCGCCAAGAATACCTAATTTAAAATTTGATGAAAAGTAATTCATGCGTTTATTTTTACTAAAATCAATTAAGGATACGCAAAAATACATTTAAATATGAAATTACTTCCTAATTCCTAAATCAAAAAATCGGTATTAGTCATTCAATTCCTTAACTTTGCAACTTTCAAAAAAACAAAAATGGAAATTAAACTTCACGACAAATATTTCAAACCATTTATTTCTGCCCAGGAAATAGATATGGCTGTTGAGCGGATGGCCCAAGATATTTACCAGGATATGGGCGATGAAATCCCTGTATTTGTAGGTGTTTTAAATGGCTCATTTATGTTGGTGAGTGATTTTGTAAAGAAGTATCCTAAACCTTGTGAAGTAACTTTTATAAAATTGGCTTCTTATGAAGGTGTTAAATCTACTGAAGATATCCAACGTTTAATAGGCTTAACGCAAGATTTAAAAGGGCGAACTGTGGTTGTATTGGAAGATATTATTGATACGGGTAATACACTTTCTGAGATTTATAGAATTTTTAAAAATGAAGAGGTTAAATCACTTAAAATTGCAACTTTATTTTATAAACCTGACGCCTATAAAAAAGATTATAAGTTACATTATGTTGGTATGGAAATTCCTAATAAATTCATAGTGGGTTATGGCCTTGATTATGACGGTTTAGGAAGGAACTTGCCTGAAATTTATCAAATAAAAAAAACGCAGCATATGACAAATTTAGTACTATTTGGTCCTCCTGGTGTGGGAAAAGGGACTCAAGCCAATTTTTTAAAAGAAAAGTATAATTTAGTTCATATCTCAACTGGTGATGTATTTAGATTTAACATAAAAAATGAAACCGCTATAGGTATGTTGGCTAAATCTTATATGGAGAAGGGCGACTTAGTTCCAGACCAGGTAACCATCGATATGTTAAATGCTGAAGTAGAAAAGAATGCAGATGCTAATGGATTTATTTTTGACGGTTTTCCAAGAACCAATGCACAGGCAGATGCTTTAGGTAAATTAATGGAAAGTAAAGATTCAGCAATCAGTGCCATGATTTCTTTAGAAGTTGATGATGATGTTTTAGTTCAACGATTGTTAGAACGTGGAAAAACCAGCGGAAGACCAGATGATGCTGATGAATTTATTATTAGAAATAGAATTACTGAATATTATAATAAAACAGCTGTTTTAAAAGACTACTATTCTGCACTGGGGAAATATTACAGAGTTGATGGTGTTGGTAGTATTAAAGAAATTACTGCGCGTTTAAG
>UPTN01001342.1_pt1 | contig 10952 bp, 8 predicted proteins | sample 2160111 | NCBI WGS metagenome assembly UPTN01 (sample SAMN06265058, study PRJEB28932) | marine metagenome | isolation source: Columbia River Estuary | place: USA:Columbia River Estuary, USA | collected 2014-05-05 | reverse complement strand
TTTGGAATTATAAATAGTCATTGAAATAACTACATTAAAATGGCAGTATTAATTATTTAATAATCAACAATTTAAAAGTAAAATTTAATCTAAGAAATTAATGGCAGGATCACAAGAAACATTTGGTAAAAAAGAAAGAGAAAAGAAAAGACTAAAGAAAAAGAAAGATAAGCAACTAAGGAAAGAAGAGCGAAAAGCTAGTGGGCAAGATAGTATGTTTGTTTATGTTGATGAATTTGGTCAATTAACTGATACTCCGCCAGATCCAGCCAAAAAAATTAAAGTTGATGCAGAAAGTATAGAAATTGGTATCCCAAAAAAGGAAGATAGAGAAGAAGAAGCTCCTGTTGACAGACAAGGAAAAGTTTCATTTTTTGATACTTCTAAAGGTTTTGGTTTTATAATTGACACAACGTCGCAAGAAAAGTTTTTTGTTCATGTGAGCGGTTTATTAGAAGAAATAAAAGAAAATGATAAAGTAACTTTTGAACTTGAAAAAGGTTTAAAAGGTATGAATGCAGTTAGAGTTAAAAAGGTATAACTAAAGAAAAAATATATATTTAAAAAGCTACTTTTAAGTAGCTTTTTTATTGCTTTAAATTAACTGATTATACTCATTTAATAAAAGTATATTTACAACCTTATAATTATTATTTATGTCAACATTTTTAGATTTAGGTATTCAAAAAGAATTTGTAAAAGGATTAAACGAGCTTGGAATTAAAAAACCAACTGAAATACAAAATGCGAGTATTCCAATTTTACTAAATTCAAAAATAGATTTTGTTGGTTTGGCTCAAACTGGTACTGGTAAAACTGCTGCTTTTGGATTGCCGATTTTACAAGCAATAAATCCTGATTCTTCTAATATCCAAGCTTTAATATTAGCTCCAACAAGAGAATTGGTTCAACAAATTAAAAAACAACTTTTTAAATATACAAAATACGTTGATAACAAAATTTTTATTGAAGCTGTATATGGTGGTGAAAAAATTGAACGACAAATTCAAAATTTAAAGAGAACTACTCATATTGTTGTTGCAACTCCAGGAAGATTAATTGATTTAATAGAAAAAGGAGAAATAAATCTAAGTAAAATTACCACTTTAGTGCTGGACGAAGCTGATGAAATGTTGAGCATGGGTTTTAAACAAGATTTAAATAGAATTTTAAAATATACAGGAAAAACCAAAAACACTTGGTTGTTTTCAGCTACAATGCCTGAAGAAATTAAGCAAATAATTAAAACTTATATGGCAGCTGATGCTGCAAGAATTGAGGTCAATAAAAACGCATTAGTTAACTCAAATATAACGCACCACTTTATAAAAACTACAATTAAGGAAAAATCAAATTTATTAATTAAAATTTTGGAGCGTAGAGCTAATGATAGAGGAATAATTTTTTGCAGAACAAAAGCCGGTACTCAGAATTTAACAGCCTTGTTAAAAGAAGCAGGTTTTTCAGTAGATGCTTTGGAAGGAGATATGCAACAAAAAGAGCGAGACAAAGTAATGCGAGCTTTTAAAAATGGCAGTCTTAGAGTATTAATTTCAACAGATGTTTCTGCGCGTGGTATTGATGTAAATAATTTAGGTTTTGTAATTCATCATCAATTGCCAGAGCAATTAGAATATTATACACATAGGAGTGGGAGAACTGCACGTGCAGGAAAAGCAGGATTTTCTATTGCACTTATTTTACCAAATGAATTAGATAGGATTAAAGAAATTCAAAAATCTCTAGGAATTAAATTTGTTGAAATTTCAATTTAAATTACTTTTAGTTTACACAACTTATTGAGGAATCTTTTTATTAATGTATTTTAAGTATTTTTATTCCGAACAAAATAGGTATTTCTTCATGTTTAAATGGCTTAAAAATATTGGTCCTGGAGCGCTTGTAGCAGCTGCATTTATTGGGCCAGGAACGGTTACATTATGTACTTTAGCAGGTGTAAATTACGGATATTCACTTTTATGGGCAATGACATTATCGGTTATAGCCACTATTGTTTTGCAAGGAATGGCAGCCAGAGTTGGTATTGTAACTCAAAAAGGATTAGCAACTGTAATTAAGGAGCAAATTTCTTCTCCAATTTTAAGAAAATTATCAATTGTATTAATATTAGTGGCCATTGTTATTGGTAATACAGCATACGAAGCTGGAAATATTAGTGGAGCTTCCTTAGGTATTGAAGCTATAATTGGAAACTTCTCATTTAATTTTTACCCTTTTTTAATAGGTGTTGTTGCATTTGTAGTATTATATATCGGGAATTATAAAATTTTAGAACGTAGTTTAATTGCATTGGTAATTCTAATGAGTTTTTCATTTTTATTAACAGCCATTATAACCAAGCCTTCATTAAGCCTGTTATTTAAGGGGATGGTTATTCCAACATTTCCTGAAAATAGTATGCTAACTATCATTGGATTAATTGGTACAACAGTAGTGCCATATAACTTATTTTTGCATGCGTCTTTAGTTAAGGAGCGCTGGAAATTAAAATCAGATATGAAATTTGCTCAAAAAGACACGTTAATTTCAATAATTTTAGGAGGAATAGTTTCAATGTCAATAATTGTTTCAGCTTCATCAATAAGTAATTCAACAATTAATAATGGTGCCGATTTAGCGCTGGGATTAGCTCCTCTTTATGGAGAATTTGCAAAATATTTTTTAGGGATTGGTTTGTTTGCAGCTGGTATTACTTCAGCAATTACTGCTCCTTTAGCTGCTGCATATGTTGCAAATAGTTGTTTTGCTTGGAATGTTGGATTAAAATCAATAAAATTTAGAATTGTTTGGAGTATTATTCTATTTATAGGTGTATTGTTTTCTTCTTTAAAAGTTAATCCAATTGAAATAATAAAATTCGCTCAAGTTGCAAATGGTATTTTATTACCTGTGATTGCCTTATTTTTATTGTGGGTTGTTAATAAGTCAGCTGTACTTGGTGAGTTTAAAAATAAAATTCTTCAAAATATTATTTCAGTAATAATAATTATAATAACTATAATTTTAGGTTTTAAAAGCATTCTAAAAGTTTTTGAAATATTTTAGTGGGTACATTCTTTTATATTTCCTGTTAAATAATTTGTTAAATTATTAAAGTATCTATTATATTTTTATAAAAATATGTTCATAATATGTAACAATTTTGTATTTTCATCGCCCTATAGAAAAAAATAAAAAAACATGAAAACATTTAAATTATTATTTATTGCATTTACTATTTGTTTTGTTACACAAATAAATGCGCAAACTGCTGATGAAATTATTGATACCTATTTCGAGAATACAGGAGGAGTTGAAAATTGGCAAAAAGTTGAAGGAATTAAGATGTCTGCAAAAATAAATCAAGGGGGAATGGAAATTCCAATTGAGATTACTCAATTAAAAAATGGAAACCAAATGACTGTAATTAATTTTCAAGGAAAAATTATAAAGCAGGGTGTTTTTAATGGAGAATCTTTATGGAGTACAAATTTTATGACTCAAAAAGCTGAAAAAAGTAGCCAAGAAGCAACCGATAATATGAAGCTTGAAATGAATGATTTTCCTGACCCGTTTTTAAACTATAAAGATAGGGGATATACTGTTGAATTATTGGGTAATGAAACTATTGATGGAGCTGAAACCTTCAAAATTAAATTGGTAAAAAAACCAGTTACAATTGACGGTAAACAAGAAGAGAATGTGTATTATTATTTTTTCGATAAAGAAAACTTTGTTCCAATTGCTGTTCATACTGAAATAAAATCTGGGCAATTTAAGGGGCAAATGAGCGAATCAAAATTTAGCGACTACCAAGAAGTTGGGGATATTTATTTTCCATTTTCATTAACTCAAGGTCTTAAAGATCAACCAGGACAAGGAATAACAATGGATACTATTGAGTTAAATCCAACTGTTGAGGCTTCGGAATTTGAATTTCCAGAAGAGCAACCAGAAACTCCACAAGAGAATAAAAACTAATAAATTATAAACCCCAATTAAGCAATTAATTGGGGTTCTTATTTTTACTAACCAAAAAATATTTCAAAATGAAAAATACATTTTTTTTGTTCGCATTGAGTATTGGATTACTTCCAATATTTTCAACGGCACAAGCACCAGAAATTATAAGGGCAACTGATTTATTTGGCGATTTAACCGCACGTCATATTGGACCAGCGCTAATGAGCGGTAGAATTAATGATATGGAAGTGCACCCAACCAATTCACGAATAATTTATGCAGGAACTGCTGGTGGTGGAGTTTGGAAATCAAATGACGCAGGTACAACGTTCAATCCTATTTTTGATGATTATTGTCAATCAATTGGTACTGTAGCTGTAGATCCGAACAATCCAGACAATGTTATATATGTCGGTACGGGAGAAACCTGGACTCGAAATAGTGTTTCTGTTGGAGATGGGTTATATAAATCTGTAGACGGTGGTGTAAACTGGAAAAAAATAGGATTTGATAATTCAGAACGCATTGCAAATATTGTAATTAATCCTAAAAATTCTAATGAAATTTATGTTGGTGTTTTAGGAGCACTTTGGTCAGATAGTGACGAGAGAGGTGTTTATAAGTCTACTGACGCCGGAGTTACTTGGGAAAAAATATTGTATGAAAACCAAAAAACTGGTTGTGCTGATCTAATTATGGATCCAGAAAATCCAGAAGTTTTATATGCTTCCATGTGGGAATTTAGAAGAACAGGTTGGTCTTTTGAATCTGGAGGAGAGCATAGTGCACTTTATAAATCAACTGATGCAGGAAAAACTTGGAACAAAATTCATAATGGTTTTCCTAAAGGAAATTTAGGAAGATTAGGAATTGCCGTTGCAGCATCTAATCCAAATATACTTTATACAGTAATTGAAGCTGAAGAAGCTGCAAGAAAAGGGCTATATAGAAGTGATGATGCAGGAAATAGCTGGAAACAACTTAATAACGATTTTGGTATTACGGTTAGACCATTTTATTTTTCAAGGATTGTTGTAGATCCTAAAAATCCAGATGTGGTTGTAAAAGGAGGTTTAGATGGTTCAATTTCGAGAGATGGTGGAAAAACCTTTGTAAGTTTAGGAACTATGCACAGTGATATTCATGATATTGCCTTCGATATTAATGATTCAGACAGAATGTTTGTAGGTACAGATGGTGGTGTTTATAGATCATGGAACGGTGGAACAACAATGGAAATAGTGGAAAACTTGCCTTTATCGCAATTTTATCATGTTAGTGTAGATGATGCAGAACCTTATAATGTTTATGGTGGACTACAAGATAATGGTTCATGGTATGGACCTTCATCTTCTACTGGAGGAATAAAAGCAAGAGATTGGAATTCGATTGGAGGAGGAGATGGTTTTAGAGTTTTAAAGCATCCAACAAAAAATATTATTTATTCTGAAATGCAAGGTGCTGAAAATGTATGGAGATATGATGTGGATAATAAGTTAGTAAAAACCATTCAACCTTTACCTAAAAAAGGGCACGCAAAACTACGTTTTAATTGGAATGCTCCAATGGCTATAAGTAATCACCAGCCAGATAGGTTTTATATGGGAAGTCAGTTTCTGCATAAATCGGAAGATATGGGAGAATCTTGGACAATTATTTCACCAGATTTAACAACTAATGATAAAAGTAAACAAGAGCAAGAAAACTCTGGTGGTTTATCTATGGATAATTCAGGTGCAGAAAACCACACTACAATTTTCACAATTGCTGAATCGTCTTTAGATGAAAACATTATCTGGGTAGGAACCGATGATGGAAATGTTCAAATAACTCTGGATGGTGGAAAAAATTGGAAAAATACTTCTATAGGTATTAAAGGATTACCAGCAAATACCTGGGTATATCATATTGAGGCAAGTGTACATGATAAAGGTACTGCTTATGCGGTTTTTGAAGGCCATACAACAGGTGATATGAAACCTTATGCTTATAAAACAACAGATTTTGGTAATACTTGGAAAAATATTATAACTGATGATGTTGTAGGTTTCACAAGAAATATACAGGAAGATTATGTAAACCCTAATTTATTATTTTTAGGGACAGAGTTTGGATTGTATATTACCTTAGATGGTGGAAATAGCTGGACTAAATTTACAAACAATTTGCCATCGGTTGCGGTACATTTTATTGAATTGCATCCAAAAACAAACGATTTAGTTATGGGAACTCACGGTCGTGGAATTATTATAATTGATGATATTTCTCCATTGCGCGAAATTACGAAAGAAGTTTTGGAAGAAAATGTGCACTTTTTTAATACTAAACCGACTGTAATGGTAGATCAAACCGGTTTTTCTGGTAGTTTTGGTGATGAAACACAATTTGTTGGTAGCAATCCAACAAGAGCGGCTCAGATAAAATATTTACTTCCAAAGCGACATACTTTTGGTAAAATGACACTTGAGATTCAAGATTTGGAAGGTAATAAAATAACAACTTTAAGTCCTGGAAAATCTAAGGGGATTAACATTGTAAATTGGTCTTATTCCATAAAACAGCCTAAAGTTGCAAAAGGAAAAACGTTTAGTTTTGGAGGTTTTACTTCACCAAGAGTGCCGGCTGGAGAATATAAAGCGGTTCTTACAAAAGGGAAAGAAACTTTTGAACAGACTTTTGAAGTAATATATGATGAGAATGCAAATTTGTCTTCTGAAGATAGAGAACTTAAGCACAATACAACAATGAAATTGTATAATATGAGTGAGAGCCTCGCTTATATGGTATATGAATTGGATGCTATTTTGGAGTCCGATAAATTAAAAAACAAAAAATTAATTTCAGAATTAAATTCGCTAAAAGAATCTTTAGTAGTTACAACTGGAGACAATTATGTGGGTTCTGCTGAACCTCAGTTAAGAGAAAAGTTAGCAGACTTATTTAGTAAACTTGCTAGTAGTTATGATAGGCCTTCTAGCAATGAATTGGGCAACTTAGCAATATTAGAAGAGCGGTTTGATCAAGCAAATAAAGATTTGGGCAAACTTAAAAAGAAGGTGAAAATACCTGATTTAAATTTAAAATCTTTTGATGATTTTATAAATGAATAATTAATAATAAAAGGCTGTTTAAATATTAAGCAGCCTTTTTTAGTAAATCTACTATGAGAAAAATTACCATTAATTGTGATGTTGGGGAAGGCATAGGGAATGAACATGAATTAATGCATTATATACAGTCTTGTAACATAGCTTGCGGAGGACACGCTGGTAATGAGCAAATTATGACCAGTGTTGTTCAATTAGCAATAAAAAATAAAGTTAAAATTGGAGCACATCCATCATATCCTGATATAGCTAATTTTGGTAGAAAAACTATTAAAATAACTTCAGAAGAATTACGAAAATCTATTCAGAATCAAATAAATACTTTAGTAGAGATAATTAAATCTAATAATGGAACATTAAATCATATTAAGCCACATGGAGCCTTATATAACGATATTGCAAAGGATAAAAAATTGTCATTAATCTTTTTAGAAGCAATTAGCCGATTTAAGGAAGAAGTAAAAATATATGTTCCATATAAATCTGTAATTGCGGAAAAGGCATTAAAAAATGGGTTTAGAATTGAGTATGAAGCTTTTGCTGATAGAAATTATAATACCGATTTAAGTTTGGTTTCAAGGAATGAAAAAAATGCAGTTATTCATTCTTCAACAGAAATTATTAAACACATTTCAGAAATGTTGGAAAATGAGGTTGTAACTACCATTTCGGGAATTAAAGTACCTATAAAAGCTGATACATTCTGTGTACATTCCGATACTGAAAATGCTACAGAAATTGTTAAATCTATTCATAAATTTTACATTTAATGAATTCAAAATTAATTTCATATAATTTAGAGTTTAAGCAATTCGGTAAAGAAGCAATTTTAATTGAATGGCCACAAGAAATTTCGGAAACAATTCTATTAGATATTCGATATTTTGTATCGGAAATTAAAAAAAATAAGCTTCAATATATTAGCGATATAAACTTTGTATATAACTCTATATTAGTAATGTACGATTCTCAACAAATTAATTTTAAAACTTTAAAAAGTATACTACATAATTTATATTTGAAAAAAAAATCAACTAATAATGTCTCAAAGTTTGTTTGGCAAATCCCTGTTTGTTATGATGAAATATATGGATTGGATCTTCATTTTTTAGCTTTTGAAAAACAGTGTACTATAGAAGAAATTATAAAGGTGCATTGTAGTACAAATTATCTGGTTTATGGAATAGGTTTTTTACCTGGGTTTTTATACTTAGGAGGTTTGGCAAGAGAATTGTATCAACCAAGAAGAGTTGAACCAAGATTAAAAGTTCCAAAGGGATCTGTTGGTATTGGAGGTACTCAAACTGGCATTTATCCAAAAAATTCGCCTGGAGGATGGCAGATAATTGGTAAAACTCCTATCTCAGTTTTTAATATTAAAAATGAAAGACCTATAGAGATAGAACCTGGTGATAAAATACATTTTTTTAGTATTTCTATGAATGAATTCGAAATAATTGAAAATAAATGTAAAGCTGGTATTTATGAAATTCGAAAGGAGATTTTAGATGGTTAAAATATTAAAATCAGGAATGTATACTAGTATTCAGGATACTGGAAGAGTTGGTTTTAGGAACCTTGGTGTGCCATTAAGTGGTGCTATGGATAGTGTTTCAGCAGGTTTTGCAAATGCATTATTAAATAATAATAAAAATGATGCAGTGCTGGAAATAACCATGTTAGGACCAAAATTAAAATTTTTTGAGCCTACTCTAATAGCAATTTCAGGAGCAGAATTATCCCCGAGAATAAATAATAATTCAATTTTAAATAACAAAGTCTATAATATTGATAAAGGTGATGTGCTTTCTTTTGGAAAACCAATTAAAGGAGTTAGAAGTTATTTGGCTGTAAAAGGTGGATTTCAAACTGAAATTGTATTGAATAGCAGATCTTTTTATGATGGAATAACTTCAAAAAATAGGTTAGTTGAAAATGATTTTATTCCCATAATAAAAGGAATTTCGAATAAAATAAAAACAACAGGGTATTTAAAAAATAAAAACCAATTTTTTGAAACTTCAGTTTTAGAAGTTTATAAAGGTCCTGATTTTGAGTTATTTGATAAAAAAGAACAAGGGTTATTATTTAGTGATTTAACAATTGGAAATAATTCAAACAGAATGGGTTTTAGACTTGAGGAAGTTGTATTAAAACATTCGAAATCGATAATTACAAGCCCTGTTTTACCGGGAACTGTTCAGCTAACACCCGAAGGTAAATTAATTGTTTTAATGAAAGATGCTCAAACTACTGGAGGATATCCAAGGGTTTTTCAGTTGACAGAAAAATCAATTGCCATTCTAGCTCAAAAACTAGTAGGCTCTACTTTTAATTTTAAATTAATTTTAAATTAAAATTGCTAATTTTTTGGAATCTATTACTGCTATTTTAAAGTATAACTATTATATTTATGCTTTCAATCTAAATTTTAATTATGAAAACATTTTTCACCTCAATTTTAGTTTTAATTTCAATTACAATAGTTGCACAAAAGAAAATATTAGATCATAAAGATTTTGATATTTGGAATTCAATAAATAATCAAAAAATTTCACCTGATGGCAATTATATTATGTATTCCCTTGAAAAAGGAGAGAAAGATAGCCATCTAAAAATTAAGAATAAAAAAGGGGAATCAATTTTTGAACATGAGCGTGGAGAAAAAGGAATATTTACATACAATGAAAATGTTGCTTTATTTACTATTAAACCTTGGAAGGATAGTGTTGTAGAGTTAAAGCGTAAAAAGACAAAAAAAGATGAATTACCTAAAGATACACTGGCAATTTATAATATTAACAAAAATTTACTTACAAAAATTGGAAATGTAAAATCATACAAAAGTCCTGAAAAATGGGACGGTTTTATAGCATATTTGCTTGAGGAAGTTAAAGCTGTAAAAAAAGAAGGAGATACAACTAAAAAGGAAGATGATTCTTCTAAAACAGCAATTAAGAAAAAAAGTAAAAAGAAAGCTAAAAAAGTAGGTAAAGATAATGGTTATCATTTGGTTTTGAGAGATTTAAATACCTCAAAACAGGATACTTTTAAATTTGTACAAGACTATCTTTTTGCAAAAGAAGGAAAACGTTTAGCTTTTACTACCACTGGATTAGATTCTACAGTAAAAGCAGGTGTTTATGTATTGAACCTAGAAAACAATAAATTATCACCAATTTTTGAAGCTGAAGAAGCAAAGTATTTTCAATTGAATTTTAGTGAATCTGGTAAAAATTTAGGGTTTGTTGCCGATTTAGATACTACCAAAGTGCAAGTAAGACCAAATGAATTGTATTATTGGTCGGAAAGGAATGAAAAAGCTCAAAAAGTTTTGGATCAAACTACTGCTCCTAGTGGCTATAGAGTCTCACCAGATGGAAATATTCGATTTTCAAAAGATGAAACTAAATTATATTTCGGTTTAGCAGAACCTGCAATTTTAAAGGATACTACTTTAATAGATGAAGAAATTGTAAACGTTGAAGTATGGACTTATGATGAGCCTAGACTTTATACAGTGCAAGAATTACAAGTGAAAAATGATGCAAAAAAATCATATTTAGCAGCTATTCAGATTAACAATAATAATAAACTTGTACAACTTGGTTCAACGGAATATCCTAATGCTTCAATTGGTGATGAAGGAAATTCAGAACTTGTTTTGGTAGGTAATTCCTTACCATACGAATTAGAAAGTCAGTGGACTGGAAATACTGCAAGAGATTATGCAATTGTAAATAGCAATACAGGTGAATTATCTCAAATTTTAACAAATGTGAGTGGACGCGTAAGTTTAAGTCCAAAAGGTAATTTTGCATATGGCTATAATACAGTAGATAGTACTTGGTTTACATATGATTTAGCTAATAAAAAAATAAA
>UPTN01001340.1_pt1 | contig 10954 bp, 10 predicted proteins | sample 2160111 | NCBI WGS metagenome assembly UPTN01 (sample SAMN06265058, study PRJEB28932) | marine metagenome | isolation source: Columbia River Estuary | place: USA:Columbia River Estuary, USA | collected 2014-05-05 | reverse complement strand
GAGAAGATTAAATTCAAGCCCCTCTCCTTTTTCAAAGGAGAGGATTCAGGTGTGGATTCGAAAGAAGAGAATGAGCTTTGAAATATCTATATCAACGACACTCAATATTTCTCAGGAGTTCCTGAGAATGTATGGGAATTTTATATCGGAGGATATCAACCAGCTCAAAAATGGCTAAAAGATAGAAAGGGAAGAAATCTACAATATGAAGATATACTTCATTATGGAAAAATAATCCTAACTCTCAGTGAAACGATTCGTCTTATGGATGAGATAGAGAAAGTGTTTGAGATTTAAAAACATAAAAATTACTTAAACACAACAAAAGATACTATGAATCACATTACTCAAACCCCACAATTTATAGGAAGCTATACATCATGAGCAGATATTGAATCAAATCTCAAGGAGGTACTCCGTAGAATGAAAATCAAGCTATCAGAGTTGGAGATAGCTTCTATTATTGATGCGGTAAAAAAAGATTCTTTCAAGCTATTACCCGAGTGATTTCAAGGTGGAAGAGATAATATGAATCCTAAAATTGTGAAGATCTATACGACTCGAAATAAGTAGAAGAAAAGAAAAAATAAAATCTCATAAAAAAGAAGCTTATATAAGCTTCTTTTTTCATTTTCTAAACATAGGAAATACCTCTCGTCTAGTATTCTTCATAGTAAAAATATTCTCATGTATTTACGTCATATTCATAATCATTATAGTAATATATATTATTATAGGCATCATAATAATATTCATTTGTATCGATATCACAGTATTCTACTCCTTCGTATTCATAACAATCTTCATAATAATAATCTTGTTCAGAACTTTCATACGTATTATCATAAAATTCTTCTTGTAGCTCATCCATAAACTCAGAGAATGCTTGAGTGTTTTTTGGTGCAAGAATCTCTTTTTGAGTTGTAAGTTTTCTGTTCGCTTTATTTGTAAGCGAAAGAGAAAGAAGTTCTTCCTGATTCATTTTCCCATCTAGCAGAAAATATACATTATTCCTTTCATTTCTTCTATCTACAGTCATTTTCCCATTAAAAATATACGTATCTTCTTTCCCTGAAAAATAACTCGTAGAAACAAAAGAACATCCTCACTCTATATCTATAAAACTTATATTCATTTCACCTCAGAGTTCACATTGTATAGTTTCCCCATCTAGGATTCATTTTACATCTATATGTAACTTTCAGGAGTTATATACTCCATCAACTTGTAGCTCATCAAATAGCATGTGTATATCTGCCCTTGCGAGAGCATTATTTTTTTTGAGTTTCATATCTGTAGTGACATGTATCTCATTCTCAATATCTATGTTTATAGAGAGTGACTCTTCAGGAATAAAAGAAAGCGAGATGTGATTTATTTCTTCATTTCCTGGTTCTGTGAGGTCTCCAGATATTTTTATAAGTCCATATTGATTATATATGATATCAAACTTCCCGAGAGCTTCTTCGTGATCTATAATAATACTGAGAGTATTATTTGTCCCCAGTTGGAGCTCGAGGGAGACTCACATTTGAGAAAAATTTTCTAACATGTCTTTGTATTGTTTTTCACTACATTCTTGTCCGTGAAAAATATCAAATATTCAAACAGATTTTTTCATGTACGAACAAAATTCTTGAGTTGGTCTGAGTAAATAAGCGCCATTCTTTTTAGAATATGCTTCAAAAAATAGATTTTCTGACATACTATTGAGAGTCGCTTCGATCTGAGAAGGTGAGAAATTCTGTATTATTTCGAGTGCAGCGAGAGTTTGATTATCAGATATTTCAAGATAGGTATTATTTTGAGCCAGTACTTCCATTTTTTCGAATATTTTCTCGAGGCTTATAGGAAATATAGTTACATTTTTTTCATTTACATCAGCATTTGGAATACTGAGATAATAGCTTCCATCTTTTGAAATCATTTCTACATCACCGTTGAATATTATATTCATGAAATCATATTCATTTTCCATTGTAGCTTGTAGACCAGTACGAGCAGAAAAAGAGCTATCAAGTCATTGCACGGTAGCCTTATAGTTGTCGAGTTGCATACTCAGAGAGTATTCGAGAAAATCCTGAATATTCATATTCATATCCATCTTAAGATTTCCTGTTTCTTCATAGTGACTTTCTGTATCCCATAAAACAATGAGTGCTTGTGCTATCTCGTTTAAAGAATCTCCAACAGCTTTCTGTAATACAAGAATTTCTTTTTCAGCATCTTGTTTTTCTTCAAGAGAAATATTTTCTAGAGGGATTCTATTTTCGAGTTCGGAAGAGATTAAAATATGTATAAAATCGAGAAATACTTCTAACTCATTATTTTCAGAAGCTTCTTTTTTTTCTATTCTGGATATAATTTCTTCTAATTTTTCTGAGTTGAGTTGAGGAACTATTTTTTCTAGTTCTTCAATGTATCTCCCATAGCTTCACTCTACAACACTATCTCGTGAATGTATATAATTATTTGAAGTATCAGAAGCCGATATAAAAGGAATATTTCAAAAGGTAAAGATACATACAAGAACATAGGAGATAATCTTTCGTGACATAGATGCGATTTAAAAAATAATATACTCTTTTGAGTATATTATTTTTTAAGCGAGTACAAAATTACTTTTTGTCCTTGAGTATTATTGAACTCTATGAGTTTTTCATAATTTTCTGGAGTTCTTTCAAGATACTCTGCGAGTTGTGGACGATAGGTGAGAAAATCCATACTATCTACGACGAGAATATCTACATTATTATATGTCCCATATGTATAGATATCTTGAATGTTTTCACTATAAGGAGTGATATAACGGGTTTTTGAACTGGAATAGTATGTAACTATTGGAAAACGTTCCATTATTTTTAAGTTGTTTGGATTTTGTGTGTTTTGTTGCAACCATATTCCAGCCTCTTGTTTGAGTGCATAATACTCGTCTTTTGGAGATTCGATATTATAGTATACGAGTATACTGAGAGCATAGAGAGACACAATATTTACGAGAGAGAAGAGAATGAAATATTTTCAGAGAATCTTTCTTTTTTTACTGATATGATGATATATTTCTTTATGAAAGTGAATATTCTCAAAAAAATTTTTTCCAGAGAGATTTTTTTTGATATCAATGTATTCTATAAAATCGTGGCTTTTTTTCCAAATACTTTGTATTGCGTAGGCAAAAGCAATCAGTAAAAGCGGAAGAAAAATAAGAAAATATCTATTGAGTGTAAAAAAGAGCGTAAAAAATAAAAAAGCTGGAGCAAAAAATGCAAGAGTGGTATAAAAAAAGACTTTTTGTTCTCGAAACATCCTATAGATTCCATAGATCAATATGCTGAATGGAAAAAGAGAAAAGAGGAGGAAAAAAATATTTGAAAAACGAGTATCTTCAGAAAAATAGAGACTTGGAGATTTTCAGAGAAATATTTCAGGGAAGTTTTGAGTAAAGAGCTTTCTCTGATTTATGAGAACACGATGGATAAAACTCTTTGGATCTTTGAGAATAAAACTTTTTAGGTTTCATTCTATTTGAGGGGTATTGTATTCCATTCCTCCTGCAAATCCTGCTATAAGTTGATGTTTATCAGGAGTGAGTTCTGCAACAGCTCGTTCAAAACCAGCATCATCCATCTGTGCTTGTCCACGGAGTTCTGCCTGTCTGAGGTTACTTGCTCCTTTATTTGTAAGTCCCCATTCTCCTGTAATATTATAAAGATGAAAAAGGTAAGGAGAAATAAAGAGAAAAAAGCTCAGAAAAAATACAGTTCATAATTGTATACATTTTTGGAAGGAGATTTTCCGTTGTACTAATAATCACAGTGATATGATACCAATAGATCAAATATAAATAAAAGCTTCTGCACGAGTGAGATAGAGGAGTCATATCAGGCAAGCAATATACATAGTATTTTGCAGGAGAGGCTGATTCTTTTTATGAGCTATATTGTAGGTGAATTCATAGACGAGTAGGAATAGGAGCAAAAATAAAGGAATATATATATTTTCTGAGAGGATATGAATATTAAAATGTAGAAAATTTGGAGAGAGAAAAAATAATATAAGTACCAGATATGAAAAATTGATACTTACAAATTTTTGTGCTATCTTCCAGAGTAGAAGAGCAGAAATATTGAGAAGTATAAGATTTATTATCTTTCCAGAAAGAAAATCATCTCAGATACATATATTCAGCAGAGCTATAGGGAGTGAGTATACAAAACCGAACCATCCAGTTCCGAGTCATTTTGGAGAAAATTGTTCTAAAAAATAACTCATTTGGAGATAGGCAAAGCTATCTGCTACCTTCAGTACTTCATTGAGATGTAAAAAACTTGCGTGAAAGAGTGTTCCAAGTAAGCATATGACTCATAAAATAAGGGTGTTTTTTTTCATATTGTATATTTTCTTTCATGAGAAAGGGAAAAAGATGTAAGAGAGGATTATAGAATTATCTTTTTTTCTTTGTTTTATAGGACTGTTCTTTGACAATACTCGGTGCGAGTACGATTCCTATGAGGAGAAAAATAATATAACTTGTTGATGCTTCTTCAAAAGCATGCGTAAAAAGAGCCATAAAGCAGAGTGCAAAATACGCACTTGTAATCCCAACGGAGAGAAAATCTCCTTGCCGTTTTACAAGCTGTATGAGTCGTAGGCCAATGACAATAATCAGACTCATAAAGAGCGCAAATCCAATAATTCCTTGTTCGAGGAGTATTTGAACATACCAGTTTTCTGGAAGAAAACGATGTACAGTTCGTACGGTAGACGTAGCAATTTGCCAATTCCCTGCTGATTCAATAGAGTTTCCTATTTGGCTTGCAGGACCAGCAATTCCTAAACCGTATCCAATAGGATTATAAAAAAACATTTCTATAGATTTTGAGAGATTATCGAGACGATTCAAAACAGATCAGAGGTGGAGAAACATATCCCATTTTAAAAACACTACAAGAGCTATTGGTGCTATTGAAAGTGATCAGAGCCATATATAAAATTTGCGAGTAATTTTTTTTCTAAATACATATTTGTATGAGAGAATACTAAAACATATTGTAGCAAATATAAACCCAAGCATAGAGGTTTTTGAGTAAGAGAAAAATATTCCTACAAGAATAGGGATGATTCAGAGTGCAAGAAAGAGGTATTTTCTTCTTTGAGGTATTTTTTCAGAGTGGAGGATATATCCGGCAAAGAGGCTCGCAATAAGCGTAAAGAATACAGAAAAACGTATAGGTCCTCCAAAAGTAGCTTGGAGTCGGTGTTCTCATTCTACATTTTGAGCAAAAGCGAGACAAGAGTTTGGATCATAGGTAGAAACCCGAGATGAATACCCAAAATTTTCAGCCATACTTGAAATATCTCCTATAAGATACCAAGGGAGAAATACGAGAAGGATTGAAAAACTTGATACAAAAGTAGTCTTGAGAAGAAAGGGAAGGTATTTTTTTCCTTTTGCAACATAGAGCCCTACGAGAAATGCAATAAAGAAAAATGCATCATATCGAAAACCAAGTACTGAAGCTGCTTTGAGTTCAAAAAAAGGAAAATACATATACAGAGCCGTACAAAAGATAAACGCAGTTGTAAGGCCTAGGAGAGTATTTTTATGGTAGAGCTTTTTGAGAGAGTAGTGATGTTTTTTATATGCTCCAAAAAACACTATAATCACAAGAATCATCAGAAGAATTTCTTTCCAAAATCGTAAGATGTTCATATCAACTCCATATTTACACTTGAGTACTGTTACGATAAAAGCGTGCCATGGAAGGAAAAAAAAGAGGAGTCAGAGTAAAATTTTCATATATAATAGCTACAATATAGATAGCTCTATCATAGGGAAAACTATGAAAATGTAAAATTGACTTTAAGAAGTCATATTTTCTACAATATGAGTGAGTTGAGTGTGAAATACTTGTTGGTCAAACTTTGCAGCTTGGAGTTTGCAATCTGTGCTTGTATATATACCTTTGAGGTTATTTTCATGAAAGTTTTGAAAACTGCTTTGAAAATCTTTTCCTTTTGGATCTTTGAAAAACTCACCTGTTTTTCCTCCAATAACGGTTTCAGTCAGTCCTCAAGCATGAAGTGCGAAAACAGGCTTCCCTGCTGCCATCACCTCAATTGGAACCATTCCAAAATCTTCTTCTCCTGGAAATATAAGTCAGAGAGAGTTTTGCACAAGAGAGACGAGCTCGTCCCCATATTTTGCTCCAAGAAAGTGAATGTTTTTTCAAGCGATTTTCATCAGTTCTTTTTTATAAGTTCCGTCTCAAATGATATAGAGTTTGAGATCCTGTTTGTTTGGGAAATGTTGTATTGCTATATCGATACGTTTAAATTCAGTTAGAGCTGAAAGTATAATATAATATGGGGGATTATTTGTATCGAGCTTTTCTATGCTACTTGCGAAACGCTGAGTTTCTATCGGTGGATAGAGAACTCGACAAGTTCTTCTATAATACTTCCAAATACGTTCTTGCGTGGTCGTACTATTTGCAAGAAGTATCGTATTTTTTTGAGCAGTTTCATAGTCCCACATCCTGAGTTGCATCATGAGTTTTCCAAATAAAAATCCTTTTATTCCATGATTCATTCAGATTTCTTTCCGATATTCATGTGCCCAATCCCACATATATCGTGCAGGAGCATGATAATATATCAGTGTTTTTGTGTGTTCTTGTGTTATGAGACCATGAGCGAAACCACTCGAACTGACGATAACGATATCGTAGGAAGAAAAATCAAGCCTTTCAACACTTTTTCTCATAAATGGAAGACAAAAACGTTGTTTTCACAAGAGTTTATAGATTTTTTGACTTGGAAGAGAAAAGCAAGGGCTTTGTATGATGTCTTTTGGAAAATATTTCCCGACTTTTTTCTCATCGTATATAAGAGTGAATATATCAGCTTGTGGATAGAGTTTTTTAAGACTCTCTAAAACCTTTTCTGCACCTCATATTTTTATAAGCATTTCGTGGATTATTGCGATTTTCATAAGAAGTGTTTGAGAGGCAAGCTATAATAAGAGGATAATATTTTTTTGTTTTTTGAGAAATTTTTGTTATTATTTTGCCAAGTTCTATTCAAGAAATACAACGTATGAAAAAAACATTCTTGCTTTCTCTTCTCTTTTTGGGGAGTATCTCTCTCTTTTTTATTCCACATGGAGTATTTGCTGATATTACGAATACAAGTTTTGATATTAATGTTTCGACTTTTACTCCTGGATGATACAGTCTTATTGGCTGAAATTCTGAAGCAACGGTAGATAATGTTCTTTCAGCAATACTTATGAAAATCATTGTTATTTTTTGAGTATGTTCCGCACTTATTATGACGATAGGTGCTGGATATATGATTATTTATCATGGACAAGATGAGTTTCTTTCAAAAGGAAAATCTATTTTTACAGCAGGTATTATCGCTTTAGTAGTTGCGCTCTCGGCAGGTATTATTGTGAGGCTCTTTGCGTATCTCCTCTATTCTTAAAAAACTATGAAAAAAATCGCATTATTTTTTGTATTTCTTTTATACCTCGAGCAAAGTTTTGCTGCGGTTCCAGATATTGATTGCTGAGGTCTTCCTTGTCCAAGTTCTGAAACGAGCTTGTATTGAGTCATTGGAAAAGTAATTACAGCAGGTATTAAATATGTTGCGGTAATAGCAGTACTCGCTGTTATGTTTTGATGAATTATGTATCTTATTTCGAGTGGACAAGAAGAAAAAACAAAAAAAGCAAAAAACATTATTATCTGGGCTTTAGTTTGAACGTTTCTTTCTGTTTGAGCATGGGGACTTATCAATATTATTAATAATTTCCGACTTTTCTAATGAAAAAAATACTCTACTTTTTTGTTGCACTTCATCTCTCTTTACTTTCTTATAGAGATATTTTTGCAGACGTTGACCCAGATTTGAAAGATAAGATTATTCCAAATCCTTCTTCTGTAACATACTTAGGAGATTCTATTGAGGGAGAGGGTTTTTTGGATTATATCTTGGGATTTGCCAGAGATACGATGTTTGCTCTTCTTTCTCTTCTTGCTATTGGAATGTTTCTTTTTATTGGATGACGGCTTGTGGTTGCAAGAGGAAATCCAGAAGAGTTTAAAAAAGCTCTTATGTCGTTTGTATATGCTGCGGTAGGACTTTTTGTAGTTGCTTTTGCGTGGGCATTAGTACGGCTGGTTGCTGGAATTAATCTCTAATAAACTTTATGAAAAAACAAAAAATATTTTTTTTCGGAGCCTTTCTTATATTTCTTCTGTTTTTCGGGAGTACTTTTGCAAGTTGTTGATTTAACGGAAATGTAGGATGATCTCTTGATGGATGTCTCTCTTGAGCAGACCTGGTAAATGCTGGGTGAGATATGAGACTTGAGTATGGTATCAAAGAACAAATTAAAACCTGGACTACTGCTCTTGCAGAGTTTTTTGGTCTTATAGCTGTTGGAGCAATAGTATATGGAGGACTTATGATGACCCTTGCTGGATGAGAAGACGAAAAAATAAAAAAAGGAAAAGATATTGTAAAATGGTCACTTCTCGGATTTCTTGCTATTGTAACTACCGGCGCTATCATACGGATAATTGTTGAAGTATTTTTTGATATTGCTTGATAAGTTCTCTATGAGGAATACCCAACGAATTTTATTATCAAGTATCTATACTCTTCTTTTTTCAGCTCTTATATTTGTTGGAATGAGTATTTTTTTTTCTGAAAACTCTGAAGAAGATTACATAGAGATTACACGACCAGATAGAGTGATTCCTCTTGATATGCAAGAAGATGAGTTTCAGAGTTTTTCAGGGGTAACTCAAAAAGAAGTAAATACTGCAATTCATGAACTCATATATCAAGAATTTACTCAAAAATATGAGGAAGATCAAAGAAATAAAATCAGTATTAACTATGTTCCTTATGAGTTTCAAGAAAAAATTCGTTATTCGTATCTTCCCTTAGTTGAAAGTTTCTTGTATCAAAAAAATATACTTTCTCTTATACGAAAAATAGAGATTTCTCTCCAAAAAGAAAGTTCTGATACTCGCTGACGAATGAAATCCCAAATTATTTATATGTATGGAGTACTGAGTATGTCAGATGAAGAATTTTTGAGTGTGCTTATTCATGAGTTTGCTCACTATATTGATATATATACTTTTCCAAAAAGTAGTTTTTGAGATGAAAGTCAGCGTTTTTATGATATATCATGGGAAAGCCCAACGGTGATGCAGGTTTGACTTAATCCAAAAGATTTTGTGTCTTGATATGCTATGACAAATCAATATGAAGACTTTGCGGAGAGTTATGTGTACTATGTTCTCCATAATAGGGATTTTTTAGAAAAAGTCTGACAAAGCGATATTCTTGCAAAGAAGTATGATTATTTTCAACGTTATATTTTTACAAAAAACTTGTTTTATAAGGAAGATTTTTCTCTTGAGGACGAAGTGAGACCATATTATTGGGATATTACCAAGCTTGGTGTAGATGTAAAAAAGTTTTTGCAATATATGCAAAGAGATATATAATATGACTAATGTTTATAAAAAACCTATCGCTTCTCCCATTCCAGGTTTTCAATGTTTTTTGAATTTTTCTCGAGTCTATTAAGTTATTGTAGAGCATTCTATATGCTACATTTGAGAGCAGATTTATCCTTGTAAGGATAGCTGTTTCAAATGAATGACTTCTAAACTTTATAAAAATTCTATAGGGTTTTCAATATTTTAATTTTTTACTTCATATTCATGAAAGATTTTATGGATGAGCTTGATTTAGAACTCGGTGATGTACAAATCCCTGCTCCAAAACCAGTCTCGTCTCAACAACAAAAAGATACTCCAGAAGTATCACACAAACCAACGCAACAACAGAGGACTCAAAAACCAATACAACAGAGAGAAAATCCTCAAAGCTCGAGTCAAAAAAGACCAGTAAGCTCTTCCCAAGCACAGAGACAGCCTAAAAGACCAACTCACAGTATTGGGAATCCACAGGTTTCAAAAGATAATAAATATGGACGAAAAGTCCTTCAATTCCCAGAAACTAAATTTTTTCTTCCTACTCTGAGAGAAGGCTACACTCGATATATTCCTATAGGAGGAAATAATGAAATTGGGGCAAAAAATATGAGTATGGTACAATATGGAGAAGATATTCTTCTTATTGATTGTGGAGTGCAATTTGCAGAACCAGATATGTTAGGTGCTGACTATAGTATTCCGGATGTTTCATTTCTTACAAAATATACTAAAAATATAAAAGGATTCCTTATTACTCATGCCCATCTTGATCATATTGGAGCCTTAAAAAATATTCTTCCAGTCCTTGATATGCCTACACTGTATGGTACCAAGTTAACGATAGGGCTTATTAAGAAAGCTATTGATGAAGCGGGACTGATGCCTTTTGCAACATTTGTAGAAATTGATGCAGGAGTAGAAAATAAAACAAAGATAGGACAATTTAGTGTAGAGTTTTTCTCTGTGAACCACTCAATTCCTGATTGTGCGGGACTCTATATAGAAACTCCAGGAGGAGCAAAATTTGTACATACATGAGATTTTAAAATAGACCATACTCCTCGGCTTGATAAACCAGCTGATTTTGAAAGATATGAAGCTATAGGAAATAGAGGTGTAACTCTTCTTTTAGCAGATTCTACAGGATCTTTGACAAAAGGGTTTTCTATGAGTGAAAAAGAAGTATGAGATACTCTTGATAAAATAGTATCAGAACATACGAGCGGGAGACTGATTATTGCAGCATTTTCAAGCTGGATATCTCGAGTACAGCAACTTATAGATATTGAGGAAAAATATGAAATTTCTTTTGATGAATTAATAAAAACCCCCGATAATACGGTAATTTTTGTTTCAAGACAAAAGGCTCTAGAAATTAAAAAAGATCAAGTTGATTGTATGGGTTGCTTGAGCCAGTGTCGTTTTAGTAA
>UPTN01001339.1_pt1 | contig 10957 bp, 5 predicted proteins | sample 2160111 | NCBI WGS metagenome assembly UPTN01 (sample SAMN06265058, study PRJEB28932) | marine metagenome | isolation source: Columbia River Estuary | place: USA:Columbia River Estuary, USA | collected 2014-05-05 | reverse complement strand
CTATGGGGAAAGAACAGTACTAAATTTTATTCAGGAATAGGCTCACATGATTCAAAGATAATAGATCCCTATATTGAAATCGTTTCATCCTTTTTAAATTCTTTTAAAAACCCTCTAATCGTATGTGATCTCGGGTGTGGAGATTTTAATGTAGGAAAAAAACTGGTCCAATTTACCCAAAAATATATCGCAGTAGATATTGCATCAAATCTTATCAATTTCAATAAAAATAAATTTAAAAACGAGAAATTAGAATTTCATTGTTTAGACATCGCTGTAGATGATTTACCTTTTGGAAATTGTGCTCTAATAAGACAGGTATTACAACATTTATCCAATGTAGAAGTTCAAAATATTTTACACAAACTGAAAATGTATAAATATGTTATTTTAACAGAACACATTCCTAATGGGGAGTTTACTCCAAATAAAGAAATAATTTCAGGACAAGGTACAAGGCTTAAAAGCCAGAGTGGCATTAACGTATTTACTGCACCATTTAATTTTAAAGTGAAAGCACAGAAAGAAGTATTAGCAATTCGCTTAAACAATTCTGAAGGACTGATAGTAACCAGTCTTTTGACTATTTTTTAAACTTGCTTCTAGTTTAAATATTTTTTTTATCGGAAGAATTAAAACGAAGTGTTCACCTTGGCACAAGAATTGTCTTTAATTAAGAAGAAACAAAGTATTTAAAAATTAAAAAACTGATTATCAGTAAATTATAAAAAATAAATTGACACTTATTTTCTGTTTAAGAAAAAAAAATGTCAGTATGACAGAGATATAACAAATGAGTAAACCAAAAGTAATGCATTTAGACAATTTGTCGCTTCACAGTATGTTGAATGAAGATTCTGAATTAATTCCATTAATGACTCCTGAAGATGAGGAAATCATTAATAAAGAAAGTGTTCCAGAGATTCTACCTATTTTACCGCTAAGAAATACTGTTTTATTTCCAGGAGTCGTAATTCCTATCACGGCCGGAAGAGATCAGTCTATACAACTAATAAAAGATGCTAATAAGGGAGATAAGGTCATTGGAGTTGTGGCTCAAAAGAACGAAGAAATAGAAGAACCTGGCTTAAAAGACATTCATACAACTGGAGTTGTGGCTCAAATATTACGTGTTCTAAAAATGCCTGATGGAAATACAACTGTAATTATTCAAGGTAAAAAACGTTTTGAAATTGATGCAATCATTCAAGACAAACCCTATTTGAAAGCAACTGTTAAAGAAGCAAATGAAGATAAAGAAATTGAAAATAAAAAAGAGTTTGATGCTATTATCGATTCTATAAAAGAACAAGCTTTAGAAGTTATCAAAGAAAACCCAATGCTCCCTTCAGAAGCTTCTTTTGCCATCAAAAACATTCATTCTAATTCTGTTTTGGTTAATTTTATTTCCTCTAACATGGACTTGTCTGTATCTCAAAAACAAATAATTTTAGAGAAAGACAATTTAAAAGAACGTGCATTACTAGCGCTAAAAAATCTAAATAAAGAATTACAAAAATTACAATTAAGAAATGATATTCAATCTAAAACTCGTGAAGATTTAGATCAACAACAACGTGAATATTATTTACATCAACAGTTAAAAACAATCCAAGAGGAATTAGGAGGCGCTTCAAATGATGAAGAATTAGAAGAAATGCGCCGACAAGCAAAAACTAAAAAGTGGACAAAGGAAATCGGTAAAACTTTTGAAAAAGAATTGAATCGTTTGAAAAGAATGAACCCTCAAGCAGCTGAGTATGGCGTTCAAAGAAGCTATTTAGAATTACTATTAGAATTACCCTGGGGCATTTATTCTGAAGATAAGTTCGATCTGAAACATGCGAATACCGTTTTAGATAAAGATCATTTTGGGCTAGAAAAAGTGAAAGAACGAATTATTGAACACTTGGCTGTCTTAAAATTAAGAGGTGACATGAAATCACCTATTATTTGTTTATATGGACCTCCTGGAGTTGGTAAAACTTCGTTGGGTAAATCTGTGGCGGAAGCATTGGGACGTAAATATGTTAGAATGTCTCTTGGAGGTTTGCGCGATGAAGCTGAAATACGAGGACACAGAAAAACCTACATTGGAGCGATGCCCGGACGTTTAATTCAAAACTTAAAAAAATCTGGGACCTCAAATCCAGTTTTTGTATTAGATGAAATAGATAAATTAAGTCAAAGTCATCAAGGAGATCCTTCTTCTGCAATGTTAGAAGTATTAGATCCTGAACAAAACGAAGCTTTTTACGACAATTATTTAGAAGTTGGTTACGATCTGTCTAAAATTCTTTTTATCGCTACAGCGAATAATTTAGGACAGATTCCATGGGCTTTAAGGGATAGAATGGAAATTATAAATGTTACAGGATATACAATTGAAGAAAAAATAGAAATAGCCAAAAGACATTTACTTCCAAAACAACTAAAAGAACACGGTCTAACTTCAAAAGAACTTAGTTTGACTAAAAAACAAATTGAACAAATTGTTGAGGGATATACGCGAGAGTCTGGAGTTCGTGGATTAGAAAAGAAAATTGCAAAAGTAGTTCGTTTTGCCGCAAAATGTATTGCACTAGAAGAATCATATGAAACTAATTTATCATCTGAAAAGGTTGAAGAAATTTTAGGAACTCCAAGAAATAGAGATAAATTCGAAAATAATGACGTAGCTGGAGTTGTTACTGGACTCGCCTGGACAAGTGTTGGTGGAGATATCTTATTTATAGAATCTATATTATCAAAAGGAAAAGGAACGCTTTCAATTACGGGGAACTTAGGAACTGTTATGAAAGAATCTGCGACAATTGCATTGCAATACATAAAATCAAATGCAGAAGAATTTGGCATCGATCCAGCAACCCTAGATAAATACAATGTTCATATTCACGTTCCTGAAGGGGCTACGCCTAAAGATGGTCCAAGTGCTGGAATTACTATGTTAACCTCTTTAGTTTCCTCCTACACTCAGCGTAAAATTAAAAATAGACTGGCCATGACTGGAGAAATAACGTTGCGTGGTAAAGTATTACCGGTTGGTGGAATAAAAGAAAAAATATTGGCTGCTAAAAGAGCTAACATTAAAGAAATTATATTGTGTAAAGAAAACGAAAAAGATATTCTAGAAATAAAAGAGAACTATTTAAAAGGGCTTACATTTCATTATGTAACAGAGATGAAAGAAGTCATACAAATAGCACTCACAAAACAAAAAGTAAAAAACGCTAAGAAATTAGCATAACTTCAAAAGCTTCCTAACAGGAAGCTTTTTTATTAAATTTAGGTTAGAAAATAGCTTTCACATAACGAGATATTGCTGTTTGTAAGCTCAAGCTAAAATTTAATTATTTAAAAAAATAGAAGATTCAATTTTTAAGAAAAAAATATCCGAATTTTTATGTAGTTTTGGGATGATCCTAAAAGGAAATGACGAGGAAACTAGGAGTTCCATAAAAAACAGCGAACTCTTTTGCTCATAAAGCATAACTATCTAAAATAAAACTGATTGCCTAATTTCATAGAAGTCATATTACCCATACCCATTCAAAAGACATTTACATATTCTGTAACTGAAGAAGAGGCAAATTTTTTACAAATAGGAATGCGTGTTGCAGTTCCATTTGGAAAATCTAAAATGTACTCAGCATTGGTCTTAAATATTCATCAAACCAGACCTACGCTATATGAAGCAAAAGAGATTCATCAAATTTTAGATGAAACTCCTTTGGTAAATAAACAGCAATTGCAACATTGGCAATGGATTTCTGAATATTATATGTGTTCTTTGGGAGATGTATATAGAGCTTCTTTACCTTCTGCATTTTTATTGGAAAGCGAGACCGTTATTCATAAAAATGAACACTTTTCTGAGGATACTATCTTAACAGATAATGAGTTTTTAATTTTTGAAGCATTGCAACATCAATCACAATTAACCCTTCATGAAGTTGGTGCTATTTTAGGCAAGAAAAAAATAATGCCAACAGTAAATGAGTTAATAAAAAAAGCTGCAATTACAGTTAAAGAAGAAATTTACGAACAATACAAACCTAAATTAGTCAAATATGTTCGCTTACACGCTGACTAGTCTTCGGACAATTCATTAGAAAACTTACTTAAAGAACTTTCAAGAGCAAAAAAGCAACGAGAGACTGTTTTAACTTTTTTTCAATTATCAACTTTAAATAAACCAATAAAGGCAAAGTTCTTAGAAGAAAGCGCTGGAGTTTCTTCTAGTATTTTAAAATCATTAGTTGATAAAAACATCTTCGAATTTTATCATATTCAAACAGATCGAATTCAATTCAAAGGCGCTACTAATTCATTAAAAACATTGAATGAGTTTCAAGAAAAAGCACTTTCAGAAATTAAAGAAATCTTCACAAAAAAAGAAGTAATACTCTTACACGGTATTACGAGTTCTGGTAAAACTGAAGTGTACACAAAGTTAATTCAAGAGGTGTTAGATCAAGGGAAGCAAGTATTATTCTTATTGCCAGAAATTGCATTAACTACGCAAATTATTACACGCTTACAATTTTATTTTGGAGATCAAAACTCAGTTTTTCATTCTAAATATTCGATGAATGAACGTGTAGAAGTTTGGAATAATCTTTTAGAAAACAAAACAAAAACACAAATAATTTTAGGGGCAAGATCTTCCATTTTTTTACCATTCTCTAACTTAGGATTAATCATCGTAGACGAGGAGCATGAAACATCTTACAAGCAATTTGAACCCTCACCAAGATACAATGCACGAGATGCTGCTGTTATTTTAGGTAAAATTCACAATGCAAAAATTTTATTAGGCTCTGCAACTCCTTCTTTAGAAAGTTTTTTTAACTCACAACAAAAAAAATATGGTTTTGTTGAATTGAATAGACGCTATGGAAATGTATTATTACCAAAGATAGAATTGATAGACGCAAAAGAAAAGCACAGAAAAAAAGAAATGAAAGGTCATTTTTCTGACAGGTTATTGAAACTCATTCAAGAAGCTTTAAACGAAAAAGAACAGGTTATTTTATTTCAAAATAGACGTGGTTTTTCTCCCGTTGTAGAGTGCACAACCTGTGGTGTTTCACCTCAGTGCCCCAATTGTGATGTAAGTTTAACCTATCATAAATTTAAACACGAGTTACGATGTCATTACTGTAATTATCAGAGGGCAATGCCTAACAATTGTGATGCATGTGGAAGTAACACATTGGATCACAAAGGCTTTGGGACAGAACAAATAGAATTAGAATTAAGAGCGTTATTTCCTGATCATACGATTGGAAGAATGGATTTAGACACCACTCGAGGTAAACATGGATACCAAAAAATAATTGGAGCTTTTGAAGCCAGAGAAATAGACGTATTGGTTGGAACTCAAATGCTTTCCAAAGGGTTAGATTTTGATAATGTTTCTTTAGTGGGAATTATAAATGCAGATTCTATGTTAAATTTCCCAGATTTTAGAGCACACGAAAGGGCTTACCAAATGATGGTTCAAGTTTCAGGAAGAGCAGGGAGAAATAAAAAACAAGGAAATGTTGCCATACAAACTTTCAACCCTTATCATCAAATTTTACAACAAGTCGCTGCAACAAATTATACAGAAATGTACAATGAACAATTGCAAGATCGCTGGCAATATAAGTACCCACCCTATTATAGATTGATTAAAATTACATTAAAACATCGAGATTACAACAACGTTGATAATGGAATTAATTGGTTGGCAAAAGCCTTACAAAATTCTTTTGGGGAGTTTGTTTTGGGACCCACTGCTCCTGCAGTCTCTAGAATAAGAAATCAATATATCAAGAATATAGTGATCAAAATTCCTCCTAAGCAAAGTTTGATTGGTACTAAAAAGCAACTTCAAAAGATTAAGAATACTTTTGAAGCTGTTAGTATGTTTAGATCTATTCGATTTATTATTGATATTGATGCCTATTAAAACTTAATGAATGTTGTAGACATAAAAGTAAATGCTATTTTCTATTAATTTGAAATTAGTAATTTCTATATTTTTTTGTTTCTTCGAAAATATGTGTTAATATTTTCTGATCTTTTTCATCAAAAACTAAATTTCTACGCTTCAGAACTACCTCTGCAACTTCAAATACTTTATTGGTTTTGTACTCTGTAAACCCTGAAGCTCCTCCCCAACTGAAAGAAGGAACAAAATTTCTTGGAAATCCACTTCCAAAAATATTGGCACTCACTCCTATTACTGTTCCTGTGTTAAACATGGTATTGATTCCACACTTAGAGTGATCTCCCATTATCAAACCACAAAATTGCAATCCAGTATTCGCAAAACGTCCGGTTTCATAGTGCCATAATTTTACTGTTGCATAGTTGTTTTTAAGGTTTGAGTTATTGGTATCTGCTCCTAAATTACACCATTCTCCGATAACAGAATTTCCAAGAAATCCATCGTGCCCTTTGTTAGAGTATGCCATTAAAACAGAATTATTCACCTCTCCTCCTACTTTACAATAGGGTCCTAAAGTAGTTGCTCCATATATTTTAGTATTTAATTTTAATACTGAAGACTCACCCATTGCGAAAGGTCCTCTAACTGCAGAGCCCTCCATTATTTCAGCATCTTTACCAATATAGATAGGGCCGGATGAAGCATTTAAAATAGCAAACGTAATTTTGGCTCCTTCTTCAATAAAAATATTCTCTTTACCAAGATATCTTGTCCCCTCTGGTATTGGTTGTGATGTTCTTCCCTCAGTAATTAAGTCAAAATCTTCTTGAATGGCTTTGTCATTTAATGAAAAAATATCCCAAGTATTTTTTATTTGAAGTACCTCTTCATCAAATTCAATTTGCGTATAGTCATCAAAATTTACTTCTTCTTGAGAATCTGATGTAAAAAAAGCAAGGACGTCTTCACCTTTAAAAATAGCTTCATTTTTAGACAAGTTTTTTACTTTTTCAACTAAAGACGGAGTTGGGCAAAAAGAAGCATTTATTAAAACATTCGCTTCCATTTCTACCATTGGATATTTTTCTTCTAAATATTCTTCTGTAACTGTGGTGGTGGTTAGACCTAAAAATTTTTCCCATTTTTCTCTAATGGTTAAAATTCCAATACGAATATCTGCAACTGGTTTTGTATATGTAAAGGGCAATAGAGCATTTCTAACATCTCCATCAAATAGAATATAATTCATTTCAACTTTTATTTAACTTGTACAAATTTACTTTAAAAAAGGTAAATAAAAAACCGATTGAATTGATACAATCGGTTTTTTATATTTATTATTAAAAATTTAAGAAAACAGTTATTTTTTAATAAATTTCTGAGTTCCTATTTTATCATCAGATAGTACTTTTAAAATATACACACCTGAACTTAAATTTTCGACGTTTATACTATTATTAACTTGCGACACTTTTTGAGTGAATGCCAATCTACCGATAAAATCATAAAATTCTACGGAAGCGTTCTCTGAACCTGAAGGCAATTGAATGGTTAGACTTTCTGAAGCAGGATTTGGAAACATCTCAAATTGCAAACGGTTTGCTGACGAAAGGCTTAAAGAAGAATTCGAAATAGAGCTCCCTGTGTATACCTTGTCTCCAGAACTTCCAATACCATTCCCTGAAACAGATGCTCCATAAAAGGTGATTTTACCTTCTTCGGAAGAAGGCGATGTCCATTTAAACGACCAAGAACTTTTACCATTACCAGAACTTGTGTGCGTAATGTGAGAATTACCATTTACGGTTTTCGTATCATTAGTACCACTTACAGTAGAAAATGTACCAACCTTAGAATTATCACTATCCTTCTCGGCGGTAACTTGAAATCCATTTCTAGACCCTCCAGCAGAATTTGTGATGGTCACGTCGTACTGCGTATTAAAAGCATAACCTGTAGTAGGGATATTGGTTGTGATCGTAATATTACTTTCACTTACTGATGACCCACCATGACAAGCAGTACAATTATTACCATCACCTGGAGATCCGGAGTATGCTCCTGTTTTACCTCCTGAATTAGACATCAATACAAACGCTGATATAGGAATCGTAAATAATAGAATTTTAAAAAATAAACGTTTTTTCATAAAAAATAAAGATATTAAATTAAGTAGATTTTTTAAAATTACATAAAAAGCCTCAATAAAAAAAACCGAGTAAATAAATAACTCGGTTGTTTTGTATAATTGTGATCTTTAGAGAAAAACTATCTTCTACTATAATTGGGTGCTTCTTTTGTGATGGCCACATCATGAGGATGACTCTCGTTAATTCCGCTAGCAGTAATTCTAATAAATTGCCCTGTTTCTTTTAAAGTCGGAATATCTTTTGCTCCACAATATCCCATTCCTGCCCTTAATCCACCAATAAACTGATGAATACTTTCATCTAAATCTCCTTTGTAAGGGACTCTTCCTACAATTCCTTCAGGAACTAGCTTTTTTATATCAGCTTCTACATCTTGAAAATATCGATCTTTAGAACCTTGCTTCATGGCTTCTACAGAACCCATTCCTCGGTATGATTTAAATTTTCTACCCTCATATATAATAGTCTCTCCTGGAGATTCTTTGGTTCCTGCTAATAAAGAACCTAACATTACTGAATCTGCTCCAGCAGCAATTGCTTTTGGGATATCTCCTGTATACCGAATTCCACCATCTGCAATGACAGGAACTCCACTCCCTTTTATCGCAGCTGCAACTTCTAAAACTGCAGAGAACTGAGGAAAACCAACTCCAGCAACAACTCTTGTTGTACAAATAGAGCCAGGTCCAATTCCAACTTTAACAGCATCTGCTCCAGCCTCAACCAAATACTTAGCGGCTGCAGCTGTTGCAATATTACCCACTACAACATCTAAATTAGGAAATGAAGCTTTTACTTCTTTTAAAACTGATACCACTCCTTTTGTGTGTCCGTGAGCGGTATCTATGATAACAGCATCTACACCAGCGTTAACTAGAGCTTCTGCTCTAAGAACAGCATCCGAGGTAACACCCAGGGCTGCGGCAACTCTTAATCTACCGAAGGTATCTTTATTTGCGATCGGTTTCTGTGTTACTTTTGTAATATCTCTAAAGGTAATTAAGCCTTTTAATTTATAGGCTTCATCTACAATTAATAGTTTTTCAATTTTATTTTTTTGAAGAATTTTTTCTGCATCTTTAAGGGAAGTACCAACAGGAGCCGTAACCAAGTTTTCACTTGTCATCACTTCTACAATAGGTCTTTGATTGTCATGTTCAAAACGCAAATCTCTGTTCGTAACAATCCCTTTTAAAGTTCCGTTTGCATCTACGATTGGAATTCCACCTATTCGGTGTTCTTTCATATTCGCTTTAGCTTCTAAAACTAATGCCGTTAATGGCAAAGTAACAGGGTCTAGAATCATACCACTTTCTGCACGTTTTACTTTTCTAACTTCTTGCGCTTGTTGCTCAATCGTCATATTTTTGTGCAAAACACCTATGCCTCCCTCTCTCGCAATTGCTATTGCCATGGACGATTCTGTAACCGTATCCATCGCTGCTGAGACTATAGGAACGTTTATAGTAATGTTTCTTGTAAATTTTGTTTGAATATTTACTTCTCTGGGAAGTATTTCTGAAAAAGCGGGAACTAATAAAACGTCATCATACGTTAGACCTTCTCCTAAAATTTTGTTGTTGTGTGCTGTCATGTTGCAATTAAAGTATAATTGCGAGCAAATTTACAACTAAATATTTGATTAGTTATAATTTTACTTATTTTAAAGTTTAATTAAATATTTATAGAATAAACATTAATAATCAAGTAGTTATGACTAATAATTATTTAAAAAAAGTTTGAAAAGATGTTTTTTGATTGTATATTTAGGGTCATTATTAACCCCTAAATAAATAAATAATGAAAAAAATAATTGCTAAAACCCTATTAGTATTCTATTTTGCATTGCTAACTTTATCTTGTTCTAAAGATGAAGGCCTTAACAATCCTGGAGTAACTTTAGAAGTTAAAAAGAAAGAATTTGTAGAAAACTATGTCAATATCGTTCTGTCAAGTTACGAAGACACGTTAAACAACCTTTATGATTTACAAGTAAGCATCGATACTTTTATTACCAATCCAACTGATGCATCATTTAAAGAGGCCAAAAACAAATGGATCATTTCTAGAGAACCCTATGGCCAAACAGAATCGTTTCGTTATTACGATGGCCCTATAGATGGTTTAGAAGGTGAGCCAGAAGGGTATATTAATGCTTGGCCCCTGGATGAAGCATTGATAGATTCTGTTACGAAAGGAACAGGCGGACAAGATTTATCAGACAACAGACAAAATATTATAAATAATACAACGGTATATCCTATTTTAACAAAAGATATTTTAAGAAAAATATCTGGATATAACAGCAATGAATCTAATGTGACCATTGGGTATCATGCAATAGAATTTCTTTTATGGGGTCAAGACAATACCATCCCTTCCTTAAAAATGAATGGACAAAGACCATTGACGGATTATACAACGGAAACAAATGCAACCAGAAGAGGGCAATATTTGAAGATAGTTACCGCACTTTTAGTGGAGGATATAAAAACTGTTGTTGAGCAATGGAAACCCGGAGCTAGTTACAGAGACTATTTTTTAGCCTTAGGATCTGATGCAGCTATCACTAAAATTTTAACAGGTGCTGCTAAATTAAGTAAGGGAGAATTGGCTGGAGAAAGAATGGTCGTTGCCGTAGAAAATCAAAACCAAGAAGACGAACAATCTTGTTTTTCTGACAATACACACCGAGATATTTATTCAAATGCACAGTCTATTCATAATATTATTATTGGTTCTTATCAAAAAACAGATGGCTCTTCTATATCTGGAACATCTCTGTTAGATGTATTGAAACTTGTCAACGCTAATGATGCCAATACTCTGTCTTTAACCGCAACAGAAGTAATGGATAAAGTTACAGGTA
>UPTN01001337.1_pt1 | contig 10961 bp, 10 predicted proteins | sample 2160111 | NCBI WGS metagenome assembly UPTN01 (sample SAMN06265058, study PRJEB28932) | marine metagenome | isolation source: Columbia River Estuary | place: USA:Columbia River Estuary, USA | collected 2014-05-05 | reverse complement strand
TAAACGAGGTGCTCTGAACCAACTGAGCTAATTGCCCTAAGCGGATGCAAATATATAATTAGATTTCATATTAAACAAAAAATAATACAATAAAATGTATTATTTTTTTGATTTTTTTTGTTCAAATAAAAAACTCTGAACCAAATGATTCAGAGTCAATATTATAAATGTATTTACTTTGCAAGTTCGGGAACATTTTGATAAATGTAATCTCCATGACCCGCAAATATTTTACTATAATCTTTAAAAAAGGCTTTTCTTTTGTCTTTATCTGGCCAATATTTTTCAACCAATTTTCCGGTTTCATCAAATGAACTTTCAATATCGGCAAATTTATCATAAACAAATACCTCAATAGCATCTTGGCTATTTGCCCCCCATCTGTGTCTATGCGTATAATATCCTTTTATAAAAGGGTTTTTCATTGTAATATTTTCAAAATATTCTTTAAAACCTTTTCCCCCATTTCCAGTCTTATTTCTTTTCACATAATAAATTAGTGGTTTTTTTGATTCAGTTTTTAAAGGTTTAGTAAATTGAAGAGAAGCATAAATTTCATCACTATGCAATGGTCCATAAAAGCTTGATTGCTTATCAAAAAAGGCCTTTCTTTCGTCTTCATTTGGCCAACCTTCTTCAACAAGTTTACTAGTAACTTTATTCGCCTCTTCAATATCATTCCAATTTTTGTAAACTGACACTAATAATACTTCTGAATCATCGGGTGTGAAATAATGAAAATAAAAGCCTGACCCAATTATTAAATCATTTTTACTTGTTACTTTGGTAAAATATTCCTGTTCAGTTTTTAGCCATTCTGAAGCATCTAAATCAGGATTTGAACTTCTATGTGCAGTTGTAACAGTAATAAATACAGGTTGATATTCTTCTTTTGAATCCTTTTCTTGTGATATTGAAATTGTTGGATATACAAATAAAAATAATAGTATACCCCATCCTATTTTGTTCAATGTTTTCATAAAAAATTTATTTAGTTAGTAAAATAATTAGTAATTAAAAAAAATTTGAGGTTGAAAGGAACTATTTAATAGTTTTAAAATTATTTGAGGCTCTAAAAGATATGAGGTAAAAAATGTAGCAATAAATGAGGTTTGCTATGAATTTCAGTAAATAATGTAATTTTTTTTCGCGTAAAAAATATTGCCAATATAACAAATTTACAGTTACAAACTTATTATATTCGTATTTTTTTTATTATTTTTTTATTATTTTTATGTTGTAGCTGATGTTTTTAAACAATTTCTGCAACAACAAAAGTACTTCCTCCAATAAAAATTAAATCATTTTTTGAAGCGTTTTTCAATGCTGTTTTATATGCCTTTTCAACAGATTTATAGCTTGCTCCTTCCAAACCATATTTAAAACATTGATTTTGTAATTCTTTCTCACTTAATCCTCTTGGAATATTAGGTTTGCAAAAATAATAAATCGCTTCTTTAGGGAACAAATGTAAAATAGTAGAAAGATCTTTATCATTTACAACACCAAATATAAAATGTAATTTATCAAATTGCTCCTCCTTTAGTTGCTTTAAAACATATAACAAACCTTCTTTATTATGACCCGTATCACAAATAGCTTTTGGCATAGTGTTAATCAACTGCCATCTTCCTAACAATCCCGTATTTTTAACCACATTTTGTAAACCGACTCTTAAATTTTCTTTTGAAATTTTAAAACCATTATTTTCAAGAACGCTTATTGTTTGAACTACTGTTTTAATATTATTTTGCTGGTAATTACCTTTTAAATCGGATTGAAATGTTTTAGTAATATTTTTTGAAGCCAAATATAATTTAGCCTTATTTTGTTTGGCTTTTTCTTCAAATACGTGGAATATTTCTTCTTGATATTCACCAATAACAACTGGCGTTTGTGTTTTAATAATTCCAGCTTTTTCAAAAGCAATTTCAGGTAAGGTTTCACCTAAAAATTGCGTATGATCCAACCCAATATTTGTTATAACTGAAACTTCAGGCAAGATTATATTAGTTGAATCTAACCTTCCTCCCAAACCAACTTCTATAATTGCAATATCAACTTTTTGCTTTGCGAAATACTCAAATGCCAATCCAACCGTCATTTCAAAAAATGACAACTTATGTTCTTCAAAAAATAATTGATTCTTTTTAATAAAATTAATAACGTCAATTTTACGTATAACTTCTCCATTAATTTTAATTCGCTCTCTAAAATCTTTTAAGTGTGGTGAAGTATATAGCCCTACTTTATATCCTGCCTCTTGCAAAATTGATGCAAGCATGTGACTAGTGGAACCTTTTCCATTAGTTCCTGCAACATGAATTGTTTTAAACTTTGTTTCAGGGAAATTTAAATGTTTGGAAAGTGCGATGCTATTGGTTAAATCTTTTTTAAAAGCTGATTTACCTTGCCTCTGAAACATTGGCAATTGTGAAAACATCCAATTGAGGGTGTTAGTATAATTCATTAAAAATTATTGAGATAATGAAAATCTGTATTTTATAGTTCCTACTTGTTTTGAGGGTGCTTTACTATCTGATGACCATTTGGTTTTTAAAGCAGCTTCTTTTGCCTGTGACATTAAGCAAGATGCAGTATTTGTAGATCCTTTAACTCCTGGCGTTGCTTTAGTTACATTTCCATTTGTATCAACCTCAATACTAACAACAACAACTCCTTCTTCATCACAAATATAATCAGGTTTTGGTCTGCTTATTGGTTTTCTATTTCCTAATTGATAATCTCCTCCATTTCCGCTTCCTCCATTTCCATAATAACCATTGGCATTTGGGTCTCCAGTAATTTTTCCTTTATCACCAGCAGTATTATCATTTCCTTCTCCGCCAGAAGCAGTTCCGTTTGAATTACTTACGCCTCCAATTAAAGCATCTAATTTTTTGCGTTTAGCATCCTCTTCAGATCTCTGCTTCGCAATTGCTTCTTGCTTAATTCTTTCTAGCCTTACAACTTCATCTGCCTTTTTTTTTGCTTCAACTTGCTTTTTTATGGCAATTGCATCTTCAGTATTTTGAGTGAGTACATCTTCTGTTTTTTTTGAAGAAGTTTCCACAACTTGCTCTTCAATAATTTGCTCTTTTTGTGCTGTTATTTCTTGAGGTGCTGACTTTAAAGGTTCTGTTGGTTGTATATCACCCATTCCAACATCTGATGTTCCAAAATTTACTGCAATCCCATATTCTTCAGGAGGATCTAAATAAGTCATTCCAACAAAAAACAACAGGACTAATAGCAAGCTCATAACTACACTTGTTATTGCCGCAGACTGTCTTTTATATTTTGTATCTAAAAAGTTCAATTTCTTATTTTGGTCTAACTGCTAAAATTACTTTAAATCTGTTTCTATTGGCAATATCCATTACTTTAACAGCATTTTCAATAGGCACACCTTCTTCTGCTCTTAAAATAATAGTTGGGTTTTCCTTTCCTTCTAACAACACCAACAATTCTTGTTCCAAAGTAGCTTCATTAGTCTCCTTATTATCGATATAATATGCTAATGCTTTTGTAATACTTACTGAAATTGATTTTTTATTCTCCGTTTTTCCGCTTGCTTTAGGTAACAAAATATCCAAAGCACTTGTAGTTACTAAAGTTGAAGTTATCATAAAAAATATAAGCAACAAGAACACAATGTCTGTCATTGATGACATGTTGAAGTTAGGATTTACCTTATTTCGTCCTCTTATATCCATTTTAAATTGGCTCGTTTAATAAGTCTAGAAATTCTACCGATTTAGCTTCCATTTCGTATACAACTTTATTGGTTCTAACTACCAAATGATTGTATTGTACATATGCTATAATTCCAACTATTAACCCTGCTACCGTTGTTGTCATGGCTGTATATAATCCATCAGATAACATTTTAATATCTATTTGCCCTCCAGCATTTGCAATTTCATGTATGGCAACAATCATACCCACAACAGTTCCTAAAAAACCTAACATAGGAGCTGCTCCAGCAATTGTTGCTAAAACACTCACGTTTTTTTCTAATTTATAAATTTCTAATCTACCTGCATTTTCAATTGCAGTATGAATATCAGCTAATGGTTTCCCTATTCTCGATATTCCTTTATCTACCAGTCTAGCTGCTGGTGAATTTACTTGTGCACATAATACTTTAGCTGAATCTAATTTCCCATGAGAAACATGGTCTCTAATTTGATTCATAAAATTACTATCTGTTTGTGAAGCTGCTTTTATTGCAAAAAAGCGTTCAAAATAAATATATAATGACACTGCTAGTAAAACTAATAAAATTGCAATAATAATTTGCCCACCTAAACCACCATCCATAATTAAATTATAAATGGAAAGAGTTTTTTCTTCAGAAATAACTTCTGGAGCAACTTCACTAACTTCTTGAATTGTATTTAATGACATATATTATATTATTTGTTCTTTTAATTAACGAAAGTACAATATGAAAATTGTTTAGCTATTAAAAAAAAGAAAATTTTTCCAATAACTAAAAAAGCAACCCAATAATATTATAAAATCTGTACTTAATAGCCTAAAAATGATCGCAATAAAATAAAAGTAACAGCTCCTGATAAAAAACCTAAAGTTGCCAACCAAGTGATATTTTTTAAATACCAAAAGAAGTTAATCTTCTCCATTCCCATGGCTACAACACCAGCTGCTGAACCAATAATCAACATACTTCCACCAGTACCAGCTGAAAATGCTATAAAATGCCACAACATATCATCAGTACCATGTTGAAACATACCAATACTTGCTGCAACTAAAGGTACGTTATCTATTATTGATGAGCTTACTCCTAATATTAATACAACCACATCTAAATTTGGTATTGTAATACTCAGCCATTTAGAAAATTCAAACAAATTACCAACAGACTCCATCGCTGCAACCGCCATTAATATTCCTAAAAAAAATAGCACACTTGGTAGTTCAATCCTTGATAATGATTTTTGAAGTGGACTTACATGAGTATTTACATTTTCCAAAGTTGTCAATTCAAATTTCCTTCTACTTAAAACTTCAGCAACTAGAGCAATTACCGATAATGAAAACATCATCCCCAAATAGGGTGGTAAATGAGTAACTGTTTTAAATATTGGAACAAATACAATTCCGCTTAACCCTAAATAAAACATAATTTTACTATGTGAAGACTTTTGTTTATTATCAACAACAACTTCTTCTAAATTCCCTTTAAAAATTGGAAGAAATGATGCAATAATCACGGGTGCAACTATTGAGATTATTGAAGGCAAAAATAAACTTTCAATTAATTTTACTGCTGTAACTTTATTTGCAATCCATAGCATAGTTGTTGTTACGTCACCAATTGGTGACCAGGCTCCACCTGAATTAGCAGCAATAACAATTAAACTGGCATACCAAACACGCAATTCGTTTGATTTTACTATTTTTCGTAGAATTGAAATTAAAATGATAGTAGCTGTTAAATTATCTATAACTGCAGAAAGAAAAAAACCAATTGTACAAAACACCACAATTAATTTTCTTTTACTTTTAGTTTTAACAAATCCCTTTATTGCTGAAAACCCATCAAAATGATTAATAATTTCAACAATTGTCATTGCTCCAATTAAAAAAATTAATATTTCTGTAGTTTTACCAAAATGATGTAATAGAGTTTCGTTAAAATCTGCAGGAACCAGAGATTTTAATGCTTCATCTACTATATAAATATTAAAATTTCCAACTGATATGAATGCCCACATAAAAACCATCATTGATAATGCTGGAATTAATTTATCAATTTTTAAAGTGTGCTCTAGAGTTATAGCTAAATAACCCATAATAAATAATAGAATTAAAATATTCTCCATATAAAAAAGTGTATAAAAATTAATCTGAACACTAAAAAAAATTCATCCCTAATAAAGCAAAAAACAATATTTTAGAACTACCCGAAGTCAGTAGTTTAGCTAATTAGTTTAAAAAATATTTGAAGAATATTTTTAATTATTTCGTTGAAAATACTAATTTAGACTTTAGTGATTCTCTTCTATTTCATTATATTTAAAAACAATTTTTTTTCAAAACTAATACTATTTCTAGCTATTTTATTTTTTTGAAATTATAAATTTTAGTGCAATAAATATACAGTTTTTTTGAAATAAAAATTACAATCTTAAACAAAAAAAAACCGAGATTAAAATCTCGGTTTTTTATATTAAAATTGTCTTAAAAACATAAAGGACAAAGCTCCTACTATAAACCCAATAGCTGCTAACCAAGCTATATTTTTAAAATACCAAAAGAAGTTAATTTTTTCCATTCCCATTGCCACAACTCCAGCTGCAGATCCAATAATTAACATACTTCCTCCTGTACCAGCAGAAAAAGCAATAAAATGCCAAATATGATCATCTATAGGTTGCTGAAACATTCCCATACTTGCTGCAACTAATGGTACATTATCTACAACTGCAGATCCAACACCTAATAACATAATTACAATATCCGTATTTGGTATAATTACTTTTAAATGTTCAGCACCAATAAATAACATTCCTAATGATTCTAGTGCTGCAACTGCCATTAAAATTCCAAAAAAGAACAATACACTTGGCATTTCTATTCGTGATAATGACTTATGAACAGGGCTATGAAATCCGTGAGAATCATCACCTTCACCATCAATTATATGAGATATATTAAACTGTGATCTACTATAAATTTCAGCAAAAATACCAACTACTGATAATGATAACATCATACCAACATAAGGAGGCAAATGTGTAACTGTTTTAAAAATAGGAACAAAAATAATTGCTGATAATCCTAAATATAGCATAGTTGGTCCATATTTACTTTTAGGTCCAACTTCTTCTCCTTCAACAATATCTAATTCTCCTTTAAACGGCTTCATAAATGAAGCTATTAAAACCGGAACAATAACACATAATAAAGAAGGAATAATTAAGTATTCAATCAATTTTGCTGAAGTTACTTTTTTACCAATCCAAAGCATAGTTGTGGTAACATCTCCAATTGGAGACCAAGCTCCACCTGCATTTGCAGCAATAATAATTAAACCTGCAAACCACAAACGAGTTTCTTTGTCATTAATAATTTTTTGAAGAATTGTAATTAATACAATGGTCGCCGTTAAATTATCTATGATTGCAGATAAAATAAAAGCAAGTGCAGCAAAAATCCACAATAATTTTTTCTTCTTTTTAGTTTTAATATAGTTTTTAAACGTAGCAAAACCATCAAAATAATCTATTATTTCAACAATTGTCATTGCTCCTAGTAAGAAAAATAAAATCTCAGCTGTTTTTCCTAGATGGTGCAATAAGGTTTCTTCTAACAAATGATGTTTTTCGGCACTTGTAAAATTAGAAAACCCATCAATTAAAGCATGAGCAGAAGAGTCAAACCAATTTGTAAAATTATCAATACCAAAAGCTACAATTGCCCATAGTATTGCCATCATACCTAATGCAGGTATTAACTTATCTAATTTTAAATTGTGTTCTAATGTTATTGCTAAATAACCTAAAATAAAAATTATTATAATGAGTGTTTCCATATGTTTTTAAACTAGTTGATTAAGTGCTATTTCAAAAGCAGTTTTACAAATTTCCTTTTTATTATTATTTTTCTTATATGTTTTCTCTAATGCTTTGTTTATGGTGTTTGATGTATCTTCAAAAATTGCACTATCCTTCATTGGTAATTCAATTTTAGATTCCATTAAATATGCAAAAACTCTTGCAATTCCACAATTAGAAATAAAATCTGGCAACAAACTTACTTTTTTATCTGCAAATTCCATAATAGGACCAAAAAATATTTCTTTGTCCGCAAAAGGAACATTTGCGCCAGGAGATATAACTTCTAAACCTGATTCAATCATTTTGGTTACTTGATCTTTTGTAACCAAGCGTGATGCTGCAGCCGGAATAAATATTTCAGCTGGCAAGCTCCAAATTTTATCATTTATTTCATCAAACGGAATTAAACTATCTGCATTTAACTTATTTTTATGTTTTTGTAAAAATAAATTAGTCATTTCCTCCATTGAAAATCCATTCTCGTTTATTAAACCTCCTGAAATATCAATAATTCCAACAACTTTAACACCTAATTGAGTTAAATAATATGCAGCAGCCGAGCCAACATTTCCAAAACCCTGAATTATAGCTCTTTTTCCTTCTAATTTACCTCCATAAATGTTATAATAATGTTTAACGGCTTCAGCAACCCCAAAACCAGTTAACATATCAGCTACTGTATATTTTTTAGATAGGTCTGGTGAATATTTTTTATTTTCTATTACTTTAATTACACCGTGGCGCAATTGGCCTATTCTATTAATTTTTTCTGCTTCTGTAGGTTTAAAATGACCATTAAAAACACCCTCTTGAGGATGCCAAACACCACATTCTTCAGTCATTGGAATCACATCATGAATTTCATCTACATTTAAATCGCCTCCTGTTCCATAATAAAATTTCAAAAGAGGTGAGACAGCTTTATACCAACGTCTTAAAACTTCTTCTTTTCTTGGGTCGTTAGGATCAAAATTAATTCCTGATTTTGCACCTCCAATAGCTGGTCCTGACACCGTGAATTTTACTTCCATAGTTTTCGCTAAAGAAAGTACTTCATTCATATCCAAACCTTTACGCATTCTTGTTCCTCCTCCTGCTGCACCACCACGTAGTGAATTTATTACTGTCCAACCTTCAGCCTCAGTTTCTTGGTCTCTCCAATGAAACACTATTTCAGGTTGCTTATTTTCGTATTTTTCTAATAATTCTTTCATGTATTATTTTTATAAAATCAAAATTCATTTAACTATTCAACTGCTTATTTTAAATTATTTCCTCCCAAAGGAGGTTACATTTGTGTCATAATTGAAATGTTTTAGAATTATTAGCTTAATTAACAATGCCAACAAATATAATAAAAACTATGTTTGTTTTGTGTAGATTTTACCAGAACTATGGTCTTTTTTTGCACCTGTTACACTACTTAAACAATTCACTTCATTTTTACTTCTTAACAACCCTAAAAAAGCAAATATTAAAGCTTCTTTATAATTTATTATATTGGCATCTGGAATTACAATAGTGTTGTATGTTGCATTTTTAAGCTCATCAATTAAGAAGGAATTAAAAGCTCCTCCACCGGTTATTAATAAACTTGAATTTGAATTATTATCTAAACAATTTGCCAGTTGAAAAACAACATGAGCTACAAAAGTTCTTAAAATATCTTGAACATTTAATTGATATTTATTAATGATAGGAAAAATTATTTCTTTAACAAATTCAAACCCTAAAGATTTTGGTATTGCAGCATTGTAAAAAGGAACAGTATTTAATTCATTTAATAAATTTTGATGAACAATTCCAGTTTTTGAAATCTCCCCACCTCTATCAAAATCCAACCCTAACTTTTTAGAATAATGATTCAATACTATATTTACTGGACAAATATCAAAAGCAATTCTTTTATTATTTTCTTCAAATGAAATATTTGCAAAACCTCCTAAATTCAAACAATACTTATAGTTAGGAAATAACAACTGATCTCCAATTGGAACCAAAGGAGCACCTTGGCCTCCATATTCAACATCTTGAGTTCTAAAATCACAAATCACTTTTAAACCAGTAATAGTACTTATTGTTTGCCCATCGCCTATTTGTAATGTATAACCTTCATTTGGCTTATGAAAAATTGTATGGCCGTGAGAAGCAATAAAATCAACTTTAGTAATAGTATTCCTTTTTATAAATTTATTCACAGAATTTCCCAAATAAGTTCCATAATTCAAATTTAAATCTTCAATTAAAGCAGTTTTTTGATGAAATGCATTTCTTAAATTATTTTCCCAACTAATTGAATATGGAATAGTTTCGCAATACATAATTTCAAAATTATACTTGTTTTTATAAGTACTAATTCGGGTATATACAATATCTAATCCGTCCAATGAAGTCCCAGACATAAGACCAATAATATGCCAATTTTCCTGTATCATTCTGTATTTTTTTACACTTTTAACAATTTACATATTTAATAAATATTTACCTAAAAAAGACTTATATTTGAAAATATGTTACTATTTAATTATAAGAATTACAGATTATGGATTTTAACTTAACCGAAGAACAAATAATGATACGCGATGCTGCTCGTGATTTTGCTCAAACTGAGCTATTACCTGGAGTTATTGAACGAGATGAAAAACAACAATTTCCATCTGAACAAATTAAAAAAATGGGTGAACTAGGATTTTTAGGAATGATGGTTGATCCAAAATATGGTGGAAGTGGTTTAGATACTGTTTCTTACGTATTAGCAATGGAAGAAATTTCAAAAATTGATGCATCTGCTTCAGTTGTAATGTCTGTAAATAACTCATTGGTATGCTGGGGATTGGAACATTTTGGTACTGAAGAACAAAAACAGAAGTACTTAGTTCCTTTAGCCAAAGGAGAAATAATTGGGGCATTTTGTTTAAGTGAACCAGAAGCAGGCTCTGATGCCACTTCTCAAAAAACAACAGCTATTGATAAAGGGGACTATTACTTGTTAAACGGCACAAAAAACTGGATTACTAACGGTAATAATGCTAGTGTTTATTTGGTTATAGCACAAACTCATCCAGAAAAAATGCACAAAGGAATTAATGCCTTAATTGTTGAAAAAGGAATGGACGGTTTTGCAGTTGGACCCAAAGAAAATAAATTAGGAATTAGGGGTTCTGATACACATTCATTAATGTTTACCGATGTAAAAGTTCCAAAGGAAAACAGAATTGGAGAGGATGGTTTTGGTTTCAAATTTGCAATGAAAACCTTAGCTGGAGGAAGAATTGGAATTGCTTCACAGGCATAGGGTATTGCAAGCGGTGCTTACGAATTGTATTTAAAATATTCGAACGAAAGAAAAGCGTTTGGAACAGAGATTTACAA
>UPTN01001336.1_pt1 | contig 10970 bp, 9 predicted proteins | sample 2160111 | NCBI WGS metagenome assembly UPTN01 (sample SAMN06265058, study PRJEB28932) | marine metagenome | isolation source: Columbia River Estuary | place: USA:Columbia River Estuary, USA | collected 2014-05-05 | reverse complement strand
TGAACTCTATACACATTCCACTTATGGAGACTGAAAACGCAGTGCTGATCCCTAGGTTCAGGACCCATTAATCGGCTTGATGCTAAGTTGTTGTCATGATTCACGAACCCCAATGATTTGGGGGACAGATGAGTAATCTCTATTGGCTGACAGAAGCGCAAATGGTGCGGCTCCGACCGTTCTTTCCCAAGAGCCGAGGTCGACAACGCGTCGATGATCGGCGCGTATTGAGCGGAATTATCTTCATCAATCGCAATGGCTTACGCTGGTGTGATGCGCCGGCAGTCTATGGCCCACCCAAGACGTTGTACAACCGCTGGAAGCGATGGAGCGATATGGGAGTATTTGCGCGGATGATGACTGGATTGGCCGCAGAGGCTCCAGACAACAAGACAATCTCAATTGATGCGACCTACCTCAAAGCGCACCGCACAGCCTCAAGCCTGCGGTTGAAAAAGGGGGGCGTGGACGTCTGATTGGGCAGACCAAGGGCGGCATGAACACGAAGCTGCATGCTGTCACGGACACCAGCGGTCGCCCGATCCGCTTCTTTATCACCGCGGGTCAGGTCAGTGATTATACAGGCGCCATGGCTTTGCTGAGCAGTCTACCAGCTGCTGATTGGCTATTAGCTGATCGGGGGTATGATGCTGATTGGTTCCGAGAAGCCTTGGTAGACAGGGGCACAAAGCCCTGCATCCCAGGTCGCAAGTCCCGCAACAAGGTCGTCAGGTACGATAAGCGCCGTTACAAACGCCGCAACCGCATTGAACGCATGTTTGGCAGGCTCAAAGACTGGCGACGCGTCGCAACCCGATACGACCGATGTCCCAAAGTATTTCTGTCAGCAATCGCCCTCGCTGCAACCGTCATATTTTGGTTATGAGTCCTGAACCTAAGGGCATTTTTTTGGACGCAAAGAAAGAAAATTGCTTACAGTTTGTCAAAATTGGTGAATAGTAACAGTTCGTCATACGTCGAGGGGGATGACGGCAGAGTACGCATGCGGGGAGGCAGGCGCGCTATTTGTCGGTGGCATGATCTGGATCAAGCCAGAAAGGTCTCTCTTTGCATACAACGAGGTCCAAGGACCTAAAACGAACTTATGGCAGCATGGTGGTCGCATGTTGCCGCTTGAAATCGTGACCCAAATGCCCCGCTGAAGGGCAATATTCTGGGAGGAATATTTATGAAGAATAAAGTAATGGCAGCGGGCCTTGCTGCAGCAATGGCAACCGGTGGCGCGGCACAAGCGCAAGAAGTCTTCGAGATGACATCTGCGTTCTCGCGTAACCTACCAATTCTCGGCACCGCCGGTGTGGATTATGTTGAAAAGATCAACAGCATTTCCCGCGATGTCGAATTCGAACACTTCGATCCAGGTGAGTTGGTTCCAACACTGGAAGCGCTTGATGCGGTGTCCAGCGGCTCGGTTGATGCGGCTTACACGACTGCTGGTTATTGGCAGGGTAAGATCAAATCAGCGTCCCTATTCGCGGCTGTGCCATTTGGCCCAGAAGCAGGCGAATTTCTTGCATGGATGCTTTATGATGATGGCCACGAGCTGTTCCAGCGCATGTATGACGAGAACGGCTACAACGTAAAAGTTCTGCCTTGCGGTATCATCGCGCCAGAAACATCCGGTTGGTTCAAGAACGAAATCAAGTCATTGGCCGACCTCGAAGGTCTGAACATGCGCTTCTTCGGTCTGGGTGCCGAAGTGATGGAGCGTCTTGGCGTATCCACATCCTTGCTGGCTGCTGGCGACATCTTCCCAGCACTTGAGCGTGGCGCTATCGATGCGACAGAATTCTCCATGCCGCTGATCGACCAGCGCTTGGGCTTCTATAACATCGCGTCCAACAACTACTTCCCCGGCTGGCACCAGCCTGCGACACTGTTCGAGCTTTTGATCAACAAAGATCGCTGGGATGACCTTGATGAGTTCGCTCAGAACCAGATCGAGATTGCTTGCTTGGCCAACATCACAACCAACTATGCTGAAGGCGAAGCGCTGAACTATGCGGCGATGATTTCGAACGTTGCAGACAATGGCGTGACAAACCGCATCTGGCCTGACGAAATGCTGGAGGCTTTTGAAGCGTCTTGGAACGAAGTTGCCAGTGAACTGGCTGCGGAAGACGAATACTTCAAGTTGGTCTGGGACGACCTGCAGGAATTCCGTGCCGGCTACAAAGTCTGGTCCGAGAGCATCTATCTGCCACGTCCACGCAACTAATCAGTTGTTCTGAAAAGAAACCAAAGGGGCGGATTCTGTCCGCCCCTTTGTCTGGACCTCGCATGTCTTTCGGAAGGACCCCCCCATAATGGATAAAGTTGAAGAGCTTGTCGCCGTCTCGGATCCCGGTGAAATCGGGCGGGAACATCATAACCGCGGCGATCGCTTTGTGGTCTTCGTGTCGAATATTGCGGCATGGTTGTTTCCGCTTTTGATGCTGGCGATTTCTGCCCAAGTTGTGTTGCGCAACAGCGGTATGAACCAAGCATGGCTCGATGATTTGCAGTGGTGGTTGTACGGCATGGCGGTCTTAATTGGTGTGGGCTACGCCGTTACCACCGACAGTCATGTCCGCGTCGATATCCTTTATGATAACTTTTCCGACGAAAAGCGGACACGGATCAACCTGTTCGCGATTGGCTGGCTTTTCCTGCCATTCGTTGTTCTGTCTTGGGATGTCACCTACGACTATGCACTTGGCGCGATCCGCGCTGATGAGGGTTCAAATAGCCCCAATGGCCTGCATAACTTGTGGATTCTCAAGACGTTTATGAACATATCTTTCATCTTTATCGGGATCGCATGTTGGTCTGCGATCGTGCGCAATCTTTCACGATTGCACCCGCCGAAACTTTGGCGCCAACTCTGGGCGACGTTCCCGGGCACCTTTTTGCTGATCAACCTCACAATTTACTATGGCCTTTACGGTATTGCGAAGGTCTTCGCTGAAGATGGTGCGAGCAGCCGTGACATCAGCCGAGGCCCCTTGTTCGGCTCTCTGGAATTTGGCAACTACGAATTGACCTACACGGTTGTCGCTGCTTTGATCATCACCCCCACTCTCGTCCTTGTCCTGCGCGCTATGGACCCATCCCGCAAGACTGAGGCCTAAAAAATGCTGTCATTTATTGGACAATTCCTAACGCTGAACGAAGTTGCGGTTATCGCAATGTTCCTCACTTTCATCTGGATGCTATTTCGCGGCATTCCGGTGGCAATGGCACTGGTCGGCGTCAGCCTTGTATTTGTGATTATCGCAGAGGTCTTCTTGGACCCTTACCGGAGCTTCTTTCGCGACATCATCGAATTTGACCGCACTGGCATCGACTATCAAAGGCTCGGTGCGCTTTCGAGCCGGATTTTCGGCAGCACGGTCCAGAACCCCGTTCTGGTAGCTCTGCCTATGTTTATCTTTATGGGCCTGATGCTGGATCAATCCGGCGTGGCACAGCGCATGATGCATGCCATGCAAAAGCTGTTTGGCGGCTTGCGCGGCGGTCTGTCTTTGACCGTTCTGCTGATTGGCATCATTCTGGCCGCTTCGACCGGTGTGATTGGTGCATCCGTGACGTTGCTGGGTGTGATGGCATTGCCTGCGATGATGGCGCAAAACTATTCCAAGCCGATTGCGACCGGCACGATTGCTTCGGCAGGTACGTTGGGCATTTTGATCCCGCCATCAATCATGTTGGTGATCATGTCTGATCAGTTGGCAATCAGCCTTGGCGATTTGTTCATGGGCGCGCTGTTTCCGGGTCTGATCCTGGGCACGCTCTATATCGTGTTCATCGTCGTTTACGGCCTGATCAAACCAGACGCGATGCCCGTGCCTGAAAAAACAGAAGAGGTCGGGTGGCCCGTCGTCAAAGAGGTGCTACTCGCCGTCATTCCGCCCATGTTCCTGATCCTGCTCGTGCTGGGTTCTATCTTTGCCGGAATCGCGACACCCACAGAAGCCTCTGGTTTGGGTGCGCTGGGTGCGACGCTTTTGGCTTTGTTCAATCGTCGCTTGAACATGAAGGTGCTGCGCGAAGTGAGCCGTTCCACACTCAATACCGCTGGTTATATCGTCGGTATCTTCTTGGCTGCGAACTTCTTTGCTTACATCTTACGCCGCTATGGCGGTGATGAAATCATCGAAGGTCTTGTCCTGTCGGTGTTTGATGATCCGTACATGATTATCTTGTTTATCTTGTTCATTGTCTTCCTTCTTGGCTTTTTGTTGGACTGGATCGAGATCACAATCATCATCATGCCATTGATGCTGCCCATTATTCAGGGCTTGGGCATCGAAGCGGATATTCCGGGCTTTAACCAGGTGGCACAGCCTGTTGTGACGTGGTTTGCGATCCTTGTGGCGGTGACCTTGCAAACGTCGTTCCTGACGCCACCAGTAGGCTTTGCGCTGTTCTACCTCAAAGGCGTGTGCCCTCCGGGGGTTACGATCGGCGATATCTACAAAGGCGTCATACCGTTTGTTTTGCTGCAACTCTTGGGCCTTTTCATCGTGTTCGAGTTCCCTGCACTTGTAACATGGCTGCCTTCTGTAGCTTACGGTGGCTAGAAATAAGGAAAAGCGGCAATGAACTTGCGCCCTTTGAATATTGATCCAAGCAAATGCTTTATCGCAGGCGTTTGGGTCAATCCCATCGGGCAAGAGGTTTTGCCGCTTTTGAATCCTTCTGACGGTACGACCTTGTGTCATATCGCGAGGGGTAAATCCGCAGACATCGATGCAGCTGTTACTGCGGCCGAGACCGCCCTTGCAGGCACGTGGGGCAGAGCCACCGCGGCTGAACGCGGACGCATGCTTGCCACCATAGGGCGGGCTGTACTGACGCATGTTGACGAGCTTGCCAAACTAGAGGCGATGGACGTTGGTAAACCATTGGCCCAAGCACGTGCTGATGTTTTGGCATTGGCCCGTTATCTGGAATTCTACGGGGGTGCCGCTGACAAGGTCCACGGCGAAACAATCCCTTATCTAGATGGCTATACGGTCTACACTTTGCGCGAACCGCACGGTGTAACCGGGCACATCATCCCTTGGAATTACCCGATGCAGATCATCGGCCGCTCTGTCGGGGCGGCTTTGGCTATGGGCAACGCCTGTGTTTTGAAACCTGCCGAAGAAGCTTGCCTGACAGCACTGGCCTTCGCAGAAATTGCACATCAAGCCGGATTGCCAGCCGGCGCGCTAAATGTCGTGCCGGGGTTGGGGGCAGAGGCAGGTGCCGCATTGTCGGCACATAAAGGCGTGCATCACATCTCTTTCACCGGATCTGTCGGTGTTGGTAAATTGATCCAGGCAACCGCGAGCGACAACGTCGTGCCCGTTACACTTGAATTGGGGGGCAAGTCCCCGCAGGTCGTATTCGACGACGCAAACATCGACGCCGCTTTGCCGTTCTTGGTGAATGCAGGAATACAAAACGCGGGGCAAACATGTTCAGCTTCGTCGCGTATTTTGGTGCAACGCGGCGTTTATGATCAGGTCGTGGAGGCTATGGCGGCGCGGTATAGTGTACTAAGAGCAGGCCCCGCCTTGGACAACCTCGATCTAGGGCCGTTGGTTTCGTCGCGCCAAAAGGAAATTGTCGAAGGGTTTATCGCCCAAGGTGCAGATCTGACCTGTGCAGCACGGGGTCAGATCGTCGACGACGCACCAAGCGGTGGGTCCTATGTAGCGCCCACACTTTTCGTTGACGTTCCGCCCGACCACACGTTGGCCCAAGACGAGATATTTGGACCTGTGCAGGTCATTATTCCCTTTACGGATGAGGCCGAAGCGATTGCAATTGCCAATGGCACAGCGTTTGGATTGGTTGCGTCGTGCTGGACGGAAAACGGCGGACGTCAAATGCGGATGGCGCGGGCTTTACGAGCAGGGCAGGTGTTCATCAACAACTACGGTGCAGGCGGCGGTGTCGAACTGCCCTTTGGTGGAACTGGTCTGTCAGGGCACGGGCGCGAGAAGGGGTTCGAAGCGCTCTACGGATTTTCGACGCTCAAAACGGTCGCTGCTTTGCACGGCTGATTGTGCGCTAAGCGCGCAGCGCCGTCCAGTCAGTCGGCATCACGGGTGTCAACGCGAGAAGCTTTTGGGTGTATGCCGCCTCTGGGCTGGAAAACAGCTTTTCGGACGCGTTGATTTCTTCGATTTGACCATTGCGCAGGACTGCGGTGTCGTCGGCCATCTGTCTGACAACCGCCAAATTGTGGCTGATAAAAAGAATTGTCAGGCCAAACTTGGCTTGCAAATCCTTCAGAAGGTTCAGAATTTCGGCTTGAATCGAGACATCCAACGCCGAAGTCGGTTCATCGCAGATCAAAAAGCGGGGCCGTGCCAGAAGGGCGCGTGCGACAGCAATGCGTTGCCTTTGACCACCTGAAAACTGATGCGGATATTTATCAATTGCGTCAGGTGCCATGCCAACAAGGTCGAGCATGGCCGCAGCTAGTTTTGTCCTCTCTTGGGCGTCTTGGACCGTTCCGTAAAACCACAGTGGCTCTGCCAAAATTGCGCCCACACGATGACGGGAATTCAGACTAGAGTAGGGGTCTTGAAACACCATCTGGATCAGCTGCCGCGACGGGTGGTGTCGACTGCGGGATTTGCCACCGGGTAATTCGAGATCGCCAAGTGTCATGGTGCCACTGGATGGTTTGATCAATCCCGTGATTGCTTTGGCCAAGGTGGACTTGCCTGATCCGCTTTCGCCTACGAGCCCCATGATCGATCCCGGTTTGACCTCAAGACTAACGTCTTGCAGCGCGATATAGGGATCGGGTTTTCGAAAAATGGACGTGCGCGGGCCCGCGAAGCGAACGCAGATATCTTTCAGCGACAATCCCATCGGCGCTTGCTGTTGCCCCTCCAACAACCATTTTTCGGCTGCATTGCTAATGCCTGCAGATGCCGCCAGATGACCTTCTTCAGCAGGGACGCGGAACCGATCAATCCGGCGATCCAGCGGCGGCACAGCATCCATCAGCGCGCGCGTATAAGGTTGGGTTGGCGCGCCAAGGACCTGCGCGGTTTCGCCAGTTTCAACGACGCGGCCTTGACGCATAACCGTCACGCGGTCCGCGATTTGGGCGATGACGCCAATGTCGTGCGTGATCAGCATAAAGGCAATCTTGCGGTCTTTGGCCAGTCGCCGGATCAGGTCAAGAACTTGCGATTGCACAGCGACATCCAGCGCTGTTGTCGGCTCGTCAGCGATGATCAGTTCCGGATCAGTACAAATCGCCAAAGCGATGACGACGCGCTGCCGCATCCCGCCAGAGAACTGGTGCGGGTACGCTTTGATACGTTTCGCAGCATCCTTGATTCCAATTTCTTCAAGCAGATCAACGGCGCGTTTGTGGGCCGCCGAATAGCTGACATCGGAATGGGCTTGGATCGTTTCGATCAGTTGATCTTCGATGGTCATTAGGGGGTTTAGGCTTGTTTGCGGGTCCTGAAAGATCATCGAAATCCGGTCACCACGTATGGCGTGCGCCTGATCTTCTGTCAGTGTCCGCAAATCGGTGTCACCCAATGTAAGTGTACCATTTGCGATATAACCCGGTGCAGATAGCAAACCGATGACTGCCGCGCCGACCGTCGATTTGCCTGCTCCGCTTTCCCCGACCAGCCCATGGATTTCGCCCGGTGCAATGGTCATATCGACGTCGGAGATGGCGCTGAAGTCGCCAAAGCGAGAAGGGAATTTTACTGCGAGATCTTTTATTGTCAGCATCTAGCGCAGCCTTGGATTAAAGACGTCGCGCAGAAAATCACCAAGAATGTTGATCGACACGACAAGAGCCACAAGGAAGAGCGTGGGGATCCAAAGAATCCACCATTCGCCAGACAACAGAAACTGCATGCCAATGCGGATCAACGTCCCAAGGCTGGGACTATCCGCGGGCAAGCCAATCCCGAGAAATGACAACGTTGCCTCTAACAAGATCGCAGATGCCAGATCTACCGTCATAATCACCAGAAGCGGGCCCAGAATATTTGGCAGAATATGAACAAACATCACGCGCAATGGATGCTGCCCCATCATGATAGCAGCTTGGACATATTCCTTGTTCATCTGAACAAAGGTAGATGCCCGCGCCGTACGTGCAAAATTCACCCAAAGCGATAATGCAATTGCAAGCGTCAGAACCGCCACGCGCAAATCCTGCTGCACCGCTGCGGGCAGAATGCCGCGCGCAATGCCGTCAATCAAAAGCGCTGTCAGGATCGCGGGCAGGGCCAATTGCACGTCCGCAATCCGCATGACAATCGCATCGAAACGGCCTCCGTAATACCCTGCGGCCAACCCAAGCCCAACGCCCAAAACCGCCGCGATTGTCAAAGCAGCCAGACCGATCACCAAAGACAGTCGCGCACCATAAAGAATGGACGAGATCATATCGCGCCCTTGATCGTCGGTTCCGAGCAGGAATTTCGGGTTCGCCCCATCCTGCCAGACGGGCGGCAATAGTCCGTCAAAAAGGCTGAAAGACGCTAAATCATACGGGTTCACAAGCGCCAGCCAAGGCGCCAGAACAGCGCCCAAAAAGATTATCAGCGCCACTAGAGCCGCCACAATCGCGGCAGGCGAATGCACGAAAAGCCATAGTCCTTCATAGCGTTTGACGAAGGCAATCATTGCACATCCCTTATCCGCAAGCGCGGATCAATGGCCACGTAAAGCAGATCAACAATCAGGTTCACGAGTACAAAAAAGAAGGCAATCACGACAAGATAGACACCCATCACAGGGATATCGACAAAGCGGATCGATTCCAGAAAGAGCAGGCCCATTCCGGGCCATTGAAACACGCTTTCGGTAACAATCGAAAATGCGATGACCCCACCAAACTGCAGGCCGATGATCGTAATCACAGGCACCATCGTGTTTGCCAAAGCATGCTTGTAATGCAGCTTGCGCATTGGCACGCCCCGCGCCATTGCAAACCGGATATAGTCCGAGCGCATGACCTCCATCATCTCAGCCCGAACAAGACGCATGGTCAGGGTTAATTGATAAACACCCAGCGTGATTGCGGGCAGCAAAAGCGCTCGCCAGCCTTCGACGGTAAAGAGCGAACTTTCCCAACTGCCGATCTGCACTGTACCGCCACGGCCGAAGGTAGGCAGCCAACCAAGTTGAACACCGAAGATGAAAATCAGCATGATTCCGATCACAAATGTCGGGATCGAAACCCCCACGAGGGTCGTCATCAGAATAGTTTGTGCCGCGATCCCGCGCGGTCGCAGCGCAGTGTAGACACCTGCAGGCACGCCCACGACAAGCGATATAATCAGGGCGACCACACCCAATTCCAATGTCGCTGGAATGCGCACGGCGATCATCTCGGCGACGGGCTGTCTGGTGCGGTAGGAATAGCCGAAATCGCCGCGCAGCAGGTCGCCCGTGAACCGGCCGAATTGCAGAATGAATGGATCATTCAAACCCAAATCTTCGCGCAACCGTTCTTGATCTTCGATGGAAGTTTCGACGCCGGTCATTTGGGTGATCGGATCACCCACAAACCGAAATAAAGAAAAGGCCAAAAAGGCGACGGCAAGCATCACAAAGACGGATTGAACCAGCCGCTTGAGGATAAAATAGACCATCGCCTTTTTGTGTTTCTATCTGGGCTTAATTTACTGTCACCCAACGCAGCATAAAGAAGTTATCGGCCCGCTGTGTCAGGTCGACATTGTCTTTGGCAGCCCAAATCAAAGGTTGCGTATAAAGCGGGATATAAGCCACGTCAGCTTGTGTGATGGCGACCACCTCATCAACCATGGCTTGACGAGCGGCAGGATCGATTTCTTGCTGAATAAGTGGTAGCAACGCGTCTACACGCTCGTTTGAATAGTTGCCAAAGTTCCATGACCCTAGGCGCTTTTCATCATCCTGGCTGTGCAGCAAAAAGCGGATCGGATGCTCCATATCGAATGTGCCTGGGGACCAACCCAAGAGGAACATATCAAAGTCGTCTTCCCGCAGCTGTGGCCAATAATCACGGACTGGACCAGTCGACAGCTCTGCATTCAGGCCAACTGCTGCGAACATAGATGCAGCCGCACGGCACAGTGCTTCGTCGTTAATATAGCGGTCATTGGTGCATTTCAGGCCAAACGAAAAGCCGGTCGGATAACCTGCCTCGGCCAAAAGTTCGCGGGCGCGATCTGGATCATACGCGGGGCGGTTTTGATTGGCTTCGGAATAGCCAGAGATTCCAGCGGGCACCAACTGGTTGGCAGCTTCGATTTTGCCGCGAAACAGCACGCGGTCGATTGAATCGATATCGATCGCATGTGCCGCGGCAAGACGTACACGGGGATCGGTGAACGGGTTGGCGTCGGTTACATCTGACGAATAGAGCAGCGTGTCATGCTCATGGCCAAAGCCGAACATGATGACGCGGGTTTCTTCGCCTTCAAGTACCTTAAAGCCTTCCCGGCCTTCGACTTGGTCCACGTCCTGCAACGGGATCGGTTGGATAAAGTCGATCTCGCCTGACAAAAGCGCAGCAAGTCCGGTGGCAGAGTTGCCGATTGGGGTAAAGACGGCTTCGGTCACGTTATGTGTTGGTTCATCCCACCATGTCGGGTTTGGAACCAAGGTGGTGCGCACGCCAGGATCGCGGCTTGCGATGGCAAACGGGCCAGTGCCGTTCGCGTTCATAGTTGCAAAATTTTCAGCGTCACGTGCGGGCAAGGCCGCGTCGTTTGCCTCGGCCCAGTCTTGGTCAAGGATCATAAAATTCGCGATTGAATCCGGGAAAAGCGGGTTCGGGTCGGTCGTTACAAAGTCGATTGTGAAGTCATCAACTACCCGCACGTCAGAAACCGGTGCAAACCAAGAACGGACGTCTGCCGCTTCGTTTGATGCGCGCTGATACGAGTAAAGTACATCCGCTGCGCCAAAGGTCGCTCCGTTCTGGAACGTCACAC
>UPTN01001333.1_pt1 | contig 10978 bp, 8 predicted proteins | sample 2160111 | NCBI WGS metagenome assembly UPTN01 (sample SAMN06265058, study PRJEB28932) | marine metagenome | isolation source: Columbia River Estuary | place: USA:Columbia River Estuary, USA | collected 2014-05-05 | reverse complement strand
ACTTCATAATCTTCTTTTGAAACAATACCTTTCAATAAAATATTTTCTTTTGAAATATCTTCATCATGTTGCCCGCCGTCAGCTTTCGTAGAAGGTGTAATAATTGGTTCAGGAAACTTGTCGTTTTCCTTCAACCCATCAGGCATTGGAACACCGCATAACATTCTTTTCCCAAGTTTATATTCACGAGCTGCGTGTCCCGATAAATAACCTCGAATCACCATTTCAACTTTAAAAGGCGTACACATATAACCAATAGCAACATTCGGATCAGGAATTGCCAAAATCCAGTTTGGAACAATCTCTTTAGTTGCTTCCATCATTTTTGCAGCAATTTGATTTAGAATTTGTCCTTTAAACGGAATTTGTTTTGGCATAACCACATCAAATGCAGAAAGCCTATCTGAAGCAATCATTACCAATAATTCATCATTGATATTGTAAACTTCTCTAACTTTTCCTTTATAAACTGATTTTTGCTTCGGAAAATTAAAATTTGTATCGTTAATTGTATTCATTTTATTGATATTGAAGTTTTTAATTGTTGAAGTGTGTACTTTTAATTATTATTTAAATGCTACTCATCTCCAACTTCTAAGTTTTTATACGCTGAAATAATTTCTTTTACCAACCTATGTCTAATTACATCTTTTTCATCAAAATATACAAATGCAATTCCCTTAATGTCTTTTAGGGTTAACATAGCTTCTTTTAAACCTGAAACCTGACGTCTTGGCAAATCTATTTGCCCAGGGTCACCGTTAATTACAAATCGAGCACTTTTTCCCATACGTGTTAAAAACATTTTCATTTGGTTATGAGTCGTATTTTGAGCTTCATCTAAAATAACAAAGGCATTGTCTAAAGTTCTTCCACGCATAAATGCCAATGGCGCAATTTCAATAATACCTTTTTCAATATAAGAATCCAATCTTTCAAAAGGAATCATATCTCTTAACGCATCGTATAAAGGTCGCATGTATGGATCTAATTTCTCCTTTAAATCTCCAGGTAAAAAACCCAAATTTTCACCTGACTCCACAGCTGGTCTCGTTAAAATTATTCTCCTTACTTCTTTCTCTTTCAATGCTTTTACGGCCAATGCAACAGCAGTATATGTTTTTCCTGTTCCGGCAGGGCCAATAGCAAAAAGCATGTCATTTTTTGCCATTTTATCAACCATTTTACGCTGATTAATAGTTTGAGCCTTTATGAGTTTTCCACTAACTCCATGCACTAAAACATCATCGTTCAACTTCGCATTTTTTTGTTCTTTACCCGTTGAAGTTAAAATATGTTCAATACTATTTTCATCTAATTTATTGTACTTATTAAAGTATTTAATAAGCATTTCTAAACGTTTTTCAAACTCGTCCAAAATTTCAGGTTCCCCATAGGCTTTTAAATTATTACCACGGGCAACAATTTTAAGTTTTGGGTAAAATTTTTGTAAAATTTCAATATTCGAGTTTTGTGTTCCAAACAAGTCATTAGGGGTAATATCCGTTAGTTCAATTAGGCGTTCGTTCAAATGATAAAAGTATTAGGTTTAAATAAAAATTGTACTTAAAATAACCGAATAATTGATTAGATTTGCATAACAAATTTAATTATATCTAATAACAAAATTTAAACCTTAGTCAATAAGTTTTAAACATTTTATTAAGGATTTAAAAATTGCTATTTTAAAAATTCGTGCGCCACGTTTATGTCTATAATTACACTAACTACTGATTTTGGAACAAAAGATCACTTTGTCGGTGCCATAAAAGGCACTATTTATAGTGAATTGCCTAATGCCCGAATTGTTGATATATCGCACCAAATTTCTCCATTCAATATTACAGAAACTGCTTATATCTTAAAAAATGCATATAAAAGTTTCCCTGAAGGAAGTATTCATATTATTGGTGTTGATTCAGAGCTTAGTATTGAAAATAAACACATTGCATTGTACTTAGACAATCATTATTTTATTTGTCCGGACAATGGTGTGATTTCATTATTAGCTTCAGAAATTAAACCTGAAAAAATTGCTGAAATCAACATTCACGATCGCGTTGAAACTAGTTTTCCTGTTTTAGATGTTTTTGTAAAAGTAGCCTGCCATATTGCACGTGGAGGAACTTTGGAAGTAATTGGGAAAATTATTCCGGAATACACAAAAGTAGTAGAATTACAACCTAGCATATCAGCGGATAATAAAACCATTTTTGGAAATGTAATTTATGTTGATAATTATGGAAATTCAATTTGTAACATCAGTAAAAAGTTATTTCAGGAAGTAGGAAAAAATCGAAATTTTGAAGTAATTGCCAATAAATATGTTTTTACAAGTATCAATAATAAATATAGTGATATTGTAGATTTTAGTTTACCAAAAGAGCAACGCCAAAAAGATGGTAGTAGAATGGCTATTTTTAATTCAGCTAATTATTTAGAAATAGCAATGTATAGAAGCAATATAAATACCGTTGGGGGAGCAGCTTCTCTTTTAGGACTAAATTACAGAGATGTGATTTCCATAAAATTCAAATAAAATTCACAAAAAATATGTTTATACGAATTGTAAAGATGAGTTTTGACACTTCAAAAATTGAATCTTTTTTAGAAAATTTCAACAATAACAAAGAAAAAATAAGAAGTTTTGACGGTTGTAGTCTATTAGAATTATACCAAGATAAAGACAATACTTCAACGTTTTTTACGTATAGCTATTGGGAGTCTGAAGGTCATTTGGAAAACTATAGAAACTCAGAACTTTTTAAAACAGTTTGGGCTACCACAAAAACAATGTTTAACAAAAAACCTGAAGCTTGGAGTGTCAATAAAGTTGACAGCTTGAAGTAAAAAAGTTAACCTTAGAAGTTAAACCATCAAACAAAATTAAGATTAATGATTTCAATTTTAAAAAAAGAGCTAAATTCCTTTTTTTCTTCACCAATTGCATATTTGGTGATTGCTGTTTATTTGGTTATAAACGGATTGTTTTTATGGGTTTTTGAAAATAGCTTTAATATTTTACATGCAGGTTTTGCCGATTTAAATAGCTACTTTTTTTTAGCTCCATGGATTTTTGTTTTTTTGATCCCTGCTATTACAATGCGAAGTTTTTCAGATGAAATTAATACAGGAACAATTGAAATTTTAAAAACAAAGCCCATAACGACTTGGCAATTAATTTTAGGAAAATATATAGGTGCATTGCTTTTGGTAGTTCTCGCAATTATACCAACATTAATTTACTTTTATAGTATTTATCAATTAGGAAATCCAACAGGAAATATCAATTTCGGAACCACTATTGGTTCTTTCATTGGATTGCTATTTTTAGCAAGCTCCTATACTGCGGTTGGTGTTTTTTCATCAACCGTTTCAAGAAATCAAATTGTATCATTTATTATTGCCGTAATTATTTCGTTTATTTTATATTATGGTTTTGAAGCAATTGCAAAAATCAATATGGTTGGCAGTTTTAATTCAACTATCCAACAATTTGGAATGAGTGAACATTTCAATAGCATAAGCAAAGGAGTAATAGACACACGTGATTTGATTTACTTTTTATCTGTTACCTTTTTATTTTTATTTTTAACCAAATTCAGAATACAAAATGAAAATTAAGTATTCTAAAATAGGGTATATTTTTATTGGTTTATTATTGATAAACTTCTTAGCATCAAAACTTTATAAACGTTTTGACTTAACTGAAGATCAACGTTATACTTTATCAGAAGCAACAACGTCAATTGTTGAAAATATTGACGATATCGTTTCAATAAAAGTATATTTACAAGGCAATTTTCCTGCTGAATTTGAACGACTTCAAACTGAAACAAAACTACATTTAGAAGAATTAAAAAATATCAATAAAAAAATTCAATTCAGATTTATAAATCCTGAAGATATTGGACAAAAATTAATTGACAATGGGTTAGAACCAAGTAGTTTACAAATACAGGAAAACGGAAAATTATCTGAAATTGTTATTTTCCCTTGGGCTGTGGTTCAATATAAAAATAAAACTGAAAACGTACCATTGTTAAAAGACATTTTTTCAAACTCACAAGATCAGCAATTACAAAGTTCTATTCAAAATTTAGAATATGCTTTTGCAAATGCCATTCACAAAGTATCCTCTCAAAAATCTAAAAAAATTGCCATTATTAAAGGAAATGGTGAATTAAACGATATTTATATTGCCGATTTTTTACGCACTATAAACCAATATTATCACCTTGCTCCTTTCACATTAGATTCAGTTGAAAAACAACCTCAAAAAACCCTGAAAGGAATTTCAAACTTCGATTTAGCAATTATTGCAAAACCCATTGAAAAATTTTCGGAAGAAGAAAAGTTTACACTCGATCAATTTTTAATGAATGGAGGTAAAACTTTATGGTTAATTGACAATGTACATGCCGAATTAGATAGTTTAATGAATACAGGAGAAGCTTTAGCCTACCCAAAAGATTTAGGCTTAACCGATTTGTTTTTTAATTATGGCATTCGAATTAATCACGATTTAATAACTGATTTATATAGCTCCAAAATTCCATTAGCTACTGGAAATATTGGAAATCAAACACAATTTGATACTTTTTCATGGCAGTATTTTCCGTTGGTAAATTCACAAAATAATCATGCTATCAATAACAATATTGAGGCAGTTAGTTTAAAATTCACCAACAGTATTGATACACTAAAAAATAACATTAAGAAAACTGTTCTTTTACAAAGCTCCCCGCTGTCAAGGTCAGAGGGAACTCCTACAATAATTTCATTAAAATCCATTGCAGAACAAACAAATCAAAGGAATTACAACGATGGAAATAAATCAATAGCAATTTTACTGGAAGGTGAATTTAAATCGGCTTATTCAGGTCGTATTAAACCATATAACACTGACTACAAAGACAATAGCACTTCAAATAAAATGATTGTCATTGCCGATGGTGATATCATTGCAAACGAAATTTCCAAGGGGCAACCACTTGAATTAGGAATCGATAAATGGACAAATCAGCGATTTGGAAATAAAGAATTTTTATTGAATGCTGTAAGCTATTTATTAGATGATACTGGCTTAATTAACATCCGTTCAAAAACCATTAAAATTGACTTTTTAGACAAACAAAAAGCATTTGAAGAATCTGGTAAATGGCAATTGATAAATATAATTTCTCCACTAATATTTTTAGCTCTTTTTGGTCTAATTTTCAACTACTACAGAAGAAAAAGGTTTCACTAAAAAAGTAATATTTTCTTCTTAAATAATTGTTAAATTTAATACACTTCATAAAGCAGGCTTTATTATATGTTATATTTGTTTTTAAACTTAAATTTACTATTATGATAAAAAAATTATGTATGTTATTTTTAGTTGTTGGAATTTCTTCAACTATTAACGCCCAAATTAAAACACCACAGCCTAGTCCTTTTTCTAAAATAGAACAAGTTGTTGGACTTACAGATGTTTCTTTAGAATATTCTCGTCCTGCAATGCGTGGAAGAACTATTTTTGGAGATTTAGTACCTTATGGACAAGTTTGGAGAACTGGCGCCAATGCAAATACAAAAATCACTTTCGGCGACAATGTTACAATTGATGGACAAGAATTAAAAAAAGGAACCTACGCTATTTACACCATTCCTAATGAAAAAACTTGGGAAGTAATTTTTTATAGTGATGCAAATAATTGGGGAACACCACAAACTTGGGATGACAGTAAAGTAGCTGCAAAAACAACTGTTGAAGCATCTGTTATTGAAGCTAATATAGAATCTTTTACAATTTCAATTGATGATTTAACTACTGGTTCTGCCAACCTAGGAATTATGTGGGATAATATTTATGTTGGCGTGAAATTTGAAGTTCCTACTGATAAAATTGCATTAAAAAGCATTGAAACGGCTATGGCTGGTCCATCAAAAAATGATTATTTTCAAGCTGCAACATATTACCAAACCGAAGCTAAAGATTTAAAACAGGCGTTGGTTTGGATTAAAAAAGCATGTGAAGGGGATGATCCAGCATTTTGGTACTTACGCAGAATGAGCTTAATACAAGCAGATATGGGTGATAAAACAGGAGCTATTGCTACTGCAAAAAAATCAATGGCTAGTGCAGAAAAAGCAGGAAATACTGATTATGTTAAAATGAATAAAGAATCAATTGCTGAATGGTCAAAATAATGAAGATAAATCTGAAACTTACACTTATTTTACTTTTAATTTCAACAGTAACTTTTGCCCAGGTTAGCCCTAGAACTCAAGCTACTGGTAAAACTAGTGAAGTAACTATTGATATTGATTTTGGCGCACCTAGTGTGAAAGAAAGAACAATTTGGGGTGAACTTGTTCCTTATGGAAAAGTATGGAGAGCTGGCGCCAATGAAAATACAACAATTTCATTTAGCACAGATGTAACCATTGGTGAAATTGATGTTCCTGCTGGAAAGTATGGCTTTTTCATCATTCCAAATGAAAATGAGGAATGGGTTATAATTCTTAATAATAAAAATGATGCTTGGGGTTCAAGTAAATACAATCAAGAAGAAGATCTTTTACGATTTAATATTTCTCCAACATTTGAAGAAACAAACCAAGAAGTTTTAACCTATTCAGTTGATGAAGATGGAATAAATTTTGCTTGGGAAACTGCAAGAATAGAAATTCCTGTAAAATAACAGCTTATATTATCTATTAAAAAGAGACTGTCTAAAAAGACAGTCTCTTTTCGTTTTATGAAGTTATCAAATCTTTTTTAGTGAACGATTGAATTAAAATTGCAATCCCCATAACCAATGCGCAACCAAATAAATTAAGCCATAAATATGGCATCCAATCGAACTTAAAACCAATAATTACAATTACCTGCGTAATAAGAGCGGCAACAAAGACTGCATTGCTTTTCACATATTTAATAAAAAATGCAAGTAAGAAAATCCCTAAAACATTGCCATAAAAAATCGAACCAATAATGTTCACTAACTGAATTAAATTATCAAATAAATTAGCTATTGAAGCCACTGAAATTGCAATAATCCCCCAAGCCAAAGTAAACCACTTTGAAGCTTTAACATAATGTTCGTCTGTTTTTTCGCCTTTAATATTTCGCTTATACAAATCAATTGCAGTTGTTCCTGCCAATGCATTTAATTCTGAAGCTGTGCTCGACATAGCCGCCGATAAAATTACAGCCAATAACAAACCAATCAATCCTCTTGGTAAATTGTTTAAAATAAAATGTATAAATACATAGTCTTTATCATTTGTTTCTGCTGTAGCATCAGCCTTATTTATCAATTCTTTTGCTTGTTCTCTGTTTTCAATTTCTAATGAATTTATATACTGAATTTCACTTACTAAAGCTTTATCATTTAAATTATTCCCATACTTTAAATTTGCATCAGATTTTAATACTTCAATTTCTTTATGCTTGTTTTCTAAGACTTTATATGCTTCAGCATATTCAGAATTTTGAACAATTTTAGTTGCAGCAGGGTTGAAATTTAAGGGTGATGCATTAAATTGATAAAATACAAAAACCATTACTCCAACCAACAAAATAAAAAACTGCATTGGCACTTTTAACAGACCATTAAAAATAAGCCCTAGTTGCATTTCTTTTACCGATTTTCCAGACAAATAACGCTGAACCTGACTTTGATCTGTTCCAAAATAAGAAAGGGCTAAAAAACTTCCACCAATAATTCCACTCCAAAAAGTATATCGGTTATCTAAATTAAAAGAGAAATCTAAGATTTCCATTTTGCCACTTGCACCAGCAATTTTCAATGCTTTTGAAAATGAAATATCAGCAGGTAAATAACTTACAATTAAATAAAATGCAACGAACATACCGGCAAAAATCACCGCCATTTGTTGTTTTTGAGTTACGTTAACTGCTTTTGTACCACCAGCTACTGTATATATAATTACTAAAACACCAATAACAATATTTAATGTAGTTAAATCCCAACCCAAGACTGCCGACAAAATTATGGCAGGTGCAAAAATGGTTATTCCGGCAGCCAAACCTCGTTGAATTAAAAACAAAATAGCTGCTAAACTTCTGGTTTTTAAATCGAACCTGGTTTCTAAATATTCATATGCCGTAAAAACTTTTAATTTGTGATAAATAGGAATAAAAACCAAACAGATTACTACCATTGCAATAGGTAATCCAAAGTAAAATTGTACAAAACCCATTCCGCTATGAAATGCTTGTCCTGGAGTTGATAAAAATGTAATTGCACTGGCTTGAGTTGCCATAACAGATAAACCTATAGTCCACCACTTGGCTTCACTTCCACCTTTGATATAATCATTTACATTTTTACTTCCTTTTGTTTTATAAGCTCCAAACGAAACAATAAATAAAAGTGTTCCAATAAGTACAATCCAGTCAATTTGCTGCATTTTATGAGAATAAATTCATTAATAAGTAAAACAACACAATATAAACTGCATTGACCACTAGAACAACGGTATATTCCTTTTTCCAAATATATTTTGGTTTTTCCATATTAGTTCTTTATTTGCTTTTCCAAGTTGTTTTTTCCAATGGAAATCATATTTGCAAACAATTTATAAGCCCCTGGAACACCTGCTGGCAATTCTCTAAAAAAGCTCAAACCTGTATAAATAAAATTTCCTTTACCATATTTTGCAACCAATAAACTACCATCTTTAGGTGTTTCACCTTTGTCATTAATACTTATAATAGTTTCAAAATTTGAATCCCACTCGCTTGGAAAATACAAACCACGTTCCTGAACCCAACCATCAAAATCACTTTCAACAATTTTATTTGGGTAATTTAACAACTCATGTGTTGGATTGATAAATCTTACTTCTGAATTTTCATCAGTAACTCTATCATGCGACAACTTCATTGGATAAGGCGCTACTTCATCAACTTTTAGTCTAAAACTTGTGTTATACTGTACTATTAAATTTCCTCCATTTTCAACATATTGATGTAAATATTTTTGATAAAATTTAGCACGATCATTTGTATTATAGGCTCTTATTCCTAAAATTACCGTATCAAAATTTGCCAATTTTTCGAGCGTTATATCGTCATTATTTAATTCAACGACAGTATAGCCAATTTGACGTAAACTAGTTGGAATAACATCTCCAGCACCTTGGATATAACCTATTAATTTCCCTTTCTTCTCAATATTTAATCGAACTACTTTTGCTTCTGAAGGCATTATTACCGATTGAAAAGGTATATAACCATAATCAATTTCAATCAATTCATTCGTATAGACCTTATCCCCAACTGTGATAATTGGCGAAATAAATCCTTCAGATTGATTTGCAGGTGGAAATACTTCAAAATCAAAACTTCTTTCTTCTCCTTTTTGAATCAAATTAAATTCAAAATTTAAAGGAGAAACAATCCAGTTTTCAGGATAACACAATGTTAGATTACCTTTGAAGTTGTCTTTTACCGATTTTACTTTAACACTAATTTTTTGTGCCTTTTCATCTGAAAAAATATAAACCTTTTCTTTGAAAGAAACAGAAATTTCAGGTAATATTTCAAAAGGCTGATAGACTTCTCCTTTCACAGGATCGTTATATTTATAAACAATTTCTTTTGAAAAAGGAATGGAAACGCCGTTAAAATCTAAGGTGAATTCTGCGAAAATTGCTCTTGGGCTTTCTGGCGAACTAATTAAGTCCGTGTTAGTTACTTTATACATTCCCAAACTCCCTTTTTCATTTAACCAATATGGAAATGTTTGAATTATTTCAGCCGGAATTTCGACATTCAAAGAAAATAATTGAGCTTCATTGTTTAGCAATTTCACATTTTTATTTTCAACTAACTTTAAAGGATTTATAACGACCGATTTCAATTCAATATTAAAATCACTTCTGCTAATAGCTTCAATCTTAATTGTATTTTTTGAACCTGGAGTTGTTGATGAATTATTTGCAACTGCCTCTAAATACAATCCTGAACAAGCTTCAATAATGCTTTTAATTTCATTCAACTTTATTTTTTTCCAATGTTTATCATCTAATTGCTTGATTAATTGATACGCTTTTACAAGTTCCGAAATACTTGCTGAAGGGTTTTTAAAATCAAAATTATTTTGAACATTTGTCAAAATTTTTCCAATTTCAACCCCACCTTCAACCCTACTCCAGGTTGTATTGATTCCGTCAAAAACATTTTTATCTTTTGGAAAATCACCTTCTAAAAATTCTAAATATTCAATTTGACTTCCTCTTGTTCCAGTACTGCCAAAACCTTGAGATTGGTGCTGACTTCTACTTAATGAAGCTATTTCGCTATTAGACAACCCTTTATTAACATAATAAGTTCCAATATCTAAAGTTAATAAATTGGTTTTATCTGCTTTTTCAAAATTTTCTTCACTTCCATAAAACCACCATGATGTGTTGAAAAACAATCGGGTTGGACTCCAAATTTCATCATTTTTTAAGTGTGTTTTATAATTTTTATCTGAAGCTAAATCATATGCTTCCAAACTTAAAACCGCCGAAGATGTATGATGTCCATGTGTCGTTCCCGGTGTTCTATGGTTAAATCTATTAACAATCACATCAGGTTTAAACTTTCTAATTACAGCAACAACATCCTTTAAAACTTCATCTTTATTCCATATTTCTAGGGTTTCATCTGGGTGTTTTGAATATCCAAAATCGTTTGCGCGTGTAAAAAATTGCTCGCCGCCATCAATTCGTCTTGCCGCTAATAATTCCTGAGTTCTGATTACGCCTAATAGTTCACTGATTTCTGGTCCAACTAAATTTTGCCCGCCATCTCCTCTTGTTATACTTAAATAAGCCGTTCGAGCTTTAACATCATTTGCAAAATAAGAGATCAATCTTGTGTTTTCATCGTCTGGATGTGCTGCTATATATAGCACTGTTCCTAAGAAATTTAACTTTTGAATAGACTCATAAATATCCCCAGAAGAAGGTTTTT
>UPTN01001330.1_pt1 | contig 11005 bp, 10 predicted proteins | sample 2160111 | NCBI WGS metagenome assembly UPTN01 (sample SAMN06265058, study PRJEB28932) | marine metagenome | isolation source: Columbia River Estuary | place: USA:Columbia River Estuary, USA | collected 2014-05-05 | reverse complement strand
TCGCAACCAACAATGGTCAAAAGCGCGACAAAAATAAGTCTTTTCATTCGGTTTACCTGTTTTCCAATCAATCATCTTCAAAGATCCATTATACAAACTGAATAATTGAAATTATAAGGGCTTAGCTTACCTTTTTTTAGACTGTAGTTTACCTGTTTTTTCGAACAACTATGCTAGTTTTGCATTTTAAGTCTATGATAGTATTAATGGGACTTTCAGACGTCCTAGCAGTAACTTCAATACGATTAACAAAATTTTATTCTAGCCATGGAATGATCATCTATGAACATATCAGCAAAGGAACAGGCTTTCCTTGAGCGCAACCAATTACCTACAGCCTATTTAGATGCGGCAAAACAATGGTTCTCACCAATAGTCAACTCAATTGTTGCTGAATATAATCACAACAAAACTCCTAGGATTATAGGCATTAATGGTTGCCAAGGTTCTGGCAAATCAACCCTTGCAGACTATTTATGTACCGCTGTTTCTGAACAGATAAACCTTAAAACTGTGGCACTTTCACTGGATGACTTTTACTTAACCCAATCCGAACGAAATACACTCGCCAGACAAATTCATCCTCTGCTTGCAACCCGAGGTGTACCTGGCACCCATGATGTCGAGCTGGCAATCAACTGTGTAAAACATTTATTGGCCGGTGAAAAAGCCTTAATTACACGCTTTGATAAAAGCATTGATGATCGCGCCCCTCAAGATCAGCTGCAATCCATTGAAGAACCCGTAGGGCTTATTGTATTAGAGGGTTGGTGTTTAGGCGCGCTTCCCCAGAAACCAGAAGCTCTCACCAATGCCATTAATGCGCTCGAGAATGAAGAAGATGCCGATGCCGTTTGGCGCAGCTATGTGAATCAGACGCTAATAAATGAGTACCCGGATCTGTTTAACTTGGTAGATGAGCTTATTATGCTACAGGCCCCTTCTTTTAATACCGTATTCAACTGGCGACTTGAGCAGGAACAGAAGTTAGTTAAGCGACTCGCAAAAGAAGGACTAGGCACCCAATCAGGGATAATGAATGAGCAGCAGATTAGGCGTTTTATTAGTTATTTTGAACGGGTAACTGAAAATAGCTTACAAGAAATGCCCCAGCGTGCTGATCATTTATTTACGCTAGGGCTATCCCGAGAAATAACCAGCTACACACAAAACTGATAAAAGCGACCTTGCAATTACCAGTTTAGCGCGAGTTTTTAGTTAAATGCGTGACGCAGAACAATAGTTTCTACGCGATCTGGACCCGTGGAAACGATATCGACAGGTGCTCCGATTAAGTCTTCAATTCGACTGATATAGGCCTGGGCATTTGCCGGTAATTTGTCCAGCGACTGAACACCCACTGTGACATCATTCCATCCGGGTAGTGTTTCATAAACGGGAACAATACCCTCGAAGTCGTCAGCATGGTTAGGGTTGTTAACAGGGTTGCCCTGCGAATCCACATAACCGATACAGATATTAACTTCTTCTAAGCCATCTAAGACATCCAGTTTAGTCAGGCAGATGCCGGTAATACTATTGATGCGAACTGCACGTCTTAGCGCAACTGCATCAAACCAACCACAGCGACGCTCACGGCCCGTTGTGGTTCCAAACTCATGCCCTTTTTCACCTAAATAGTTGCCTATTTCGCAGTGAAGTTCTGTTGGGAATGGCCCAGAGCCGACACGCGTAGTGTAGGCTTTGGTAATACCTAACACATAATCAAGATACATAGGACCAAAACCACTTCCGGTGGCTGTACCGCCGGCAGTAGTATTCGATGAGGTCACAAAAGGATAGGTACCATGATCGATATCGAGTAGCGATCCCTGTGCACCTTCAAATAATATGTTTTCGCCTGCCTCGCGTGCAGTGTGCAGAATATCAGTAACATCAGCCATCATGGGCAGTAACGCCTCAGCCCATGTTTTTGCTAGTGCTAGAGTTTCATCAAAGTCTACAGGCTCAACCTTGTAGTATTGGGTTAAGGCAAAATTATGGTACTCAAGCACAGTGGCAAGTTTTTCGGCGAAACGATCCATATTCACCATATCACTAAGGCGAAGTGCTCTTCGTGCCACCTTATCTTCATAGGCTGGACCAATACCACGACCAGTGGTACCAATTTTCGACTTGCCTAATGACTGCTCGCGGGCCTGATCTATGGCAATGTGATAGGGTAAAATCAGCGGGCAGGATCCAGACACTTTCAAACGTTCACGAACCTCAACACCACGCTCTTCAAGCATGTTGATTTCTTTGAATAGAGCATCGGGTGCCAATACAACACCATTGCCGATTACGCAGGTCACATGATCACGTAAAATGCCCGAGGGTATTAGATGCAGAGCAGTTTTCTTGCCATCAATAACCAATGTATGACCAGCATTGTGACCACCTTGGAATCGAGCGACCATTGAAGCCTTATCGGTCAGTAGATCAACAATTTTTCCCTTACCTTCATCGCCCCATTGAGAGCCGAGAATGACGACATTTTTACCCATAAAATTTTCTACTCTAAGTGTTCTACTGACGTTTTAAATCAGGATATTTTTTCAATTTGATACTGATCGCCTTTCTTAACCAGCTGGCGATCACAGTTAATTTCTTTAAAGTTTGGAACCTGACCATCAAATCCCTGAACCACACGCTCACCCTGCACTCGCAACTGTGCAACCATATCATCACATTGGGTGTCTGCATTGCTAGGCACATAGATACCCAACAAGGTCTGTTGCTCTGTGACTCCATTAGCTACTAGCGATTTTAGATCAAATGCAAAACCGGTGGCGGTTCGAGCACGACCAAAGGCTTCACCAATATTGTCGTAGCGCCCGCCATTGCCTAATGCCTTGCCATAACCCTGTTTATAAGCAGCAAAAACAATACCTGTGTGGTATCTGTAGCCTGCTAAATCACCAAGATCGAGGTATATGGTTACCGACTGATTACTTAGCGCACCGACAATCTGATCGAGCTGATCAAGGGCGGCAATCACCGGCTCTGGAGCACCAGCAAGTCGGCTTCTAGCTTCAGCTAACACATCGACACTACCCGAAAGAGCCGGAAGCGATTTAAGCCAGCCAGCTAACTTGGAGTCTGCAATATTTTCAGCAATCCAAGCATCTAATTCAGCATTTGCCTTGCGTTGTAGCAATTCAAAAAGTTCTAATTCCTGGGTATCTGATAGTTTTGAATCAACTAATAGGCCGCGCAAAATATCAACGTGACCAATATCAAGGTGAACCTCGTCGATACCAGCGGTTTCAAGAGTTTTGAGGAATAATTCAATAACTTCGATATCAGCGCCAATACCTGCTTCACCAAATAGCTCAACACCAATAGAAATGGGCGTACGCGACTCAAGAGGCGCTCTGGGCTTGGTTTGAAGAACAGTACCTGCATAACAGAGTCTGCTAGGACCCTGACGATTTAAGCTGTGAGCATCTATTCTGGCTGCCTGAGGGGTAATGTCAGCGCGAATCCCCATCATGCGACCACTTAATTGATCGGTCAACTTAAAAGTTACTAAGTCTAGATCTGGCCCAAAACCGCTCAATAATGATTCTGAAAATTCGACCATCGGGGGGATCACTAGGTCATAGCCCCAGCTATTGTATAGGTCCAAGAGTTCTCGCCGCGATTTTTCTATAAATCGCGCCTGCTCTGGAAGCACCTCATCGATGCCATCTGGCAATAACCAACTGTCTCTTTTTGACACAATGACCTCACAATACATAACCCTAAATGCAGTAACATTAAACAGATTTCAATCTTACTATTTGGCTGAATAATGGCAATTTCTGCATCTTTAGACGAATAAAAAAACCGAGTTGCCCCGGTTTTTTTAGATTTTAACAAATAAGCTGCAACTGTGGCAGAAATTTCTTATAACAATTTCAATTAATTTACATATTCCAACAAATCACAGCTTTACCATTGGCCTATTGAGCTTTTTGGTTTTTTAAGTATTTGAAAAAGTCACTGTCTGGCTCAACCAGCATAATATCGCCTTTATTAGAAAACGCCTGCTTGTAAGCATTCAGGCTTCGCACAAAGGAGTAGAATTCAGGGTCCTGTTGATAAGCCGTCGCATAGATACCTGCAGCCTCTGCATCACCCTCACCTCGTAACTCTTCCGCATCGCGATAGGCATTTGCCAGTTCAATGGTTCTTTCACGATCAGCCGATGCACGAATTTTCTCTGCTTTCTCTTTACCCGTAGATCTCAGTTCACGGGCTTCTTTTTCTCGCTCAGCCGTCATACGTCTGAATACTGGGCCACTCACTTCCTGAGGTAAATCAATACGCTTAACACGCACATCAATCACTTCAATACCCAAACTGGTTAAAACCGACTGATTGAGATCGTCGGTGATATTTTTCATCAACAAGTCACGCTCACCAGAAACCACTTCATGCAGAGTTCTTGTACCAAACTGGTTACGCAAACCGGTATTAACACGGTTGGCTAATCGGTTGTGTGCAACAGACTCCACACCACCGGTTGCCTTATAGTAGGTCTCTACATTGGAAATCCGCCATTTTGCATAGGAATCTACAATCAAACGCTTTTTCTCGATGGTAAAGAAGCTCGCCTGTTGAGCATCTAGGGTAAGAATTCGTGCATCAAAAATTCTCACATCATCAACAATGGGCATTTTCACATGTAAGCCAGGCTTAATATCTGCCTCAATTAATTTACCGAAACGAAGTTTTACACCGCGCTCAAATTCACTCACTACATACAAAGTGCTATTGACCGCAACTAAAACAATGACCAGTAAACCTAGTGCTTTAAATAGATTTTTCATCGTCGTCTCTCCGATTGAACTCGATCATTATTTCTTTGTAATCTTTCAATAACGTCATTGGCAATTCGATCTACCATTTGATCACTGGAAAGTGCAGAATCCGATTGCCTACTGCCACCACCCTGCTGAACAATCTTATCCAGAGGAAGATAAAGCATATTATTGCCGCCATCAGCATCCATAAGGATTTTTGTGCTCTGTGTCATTACTTCTTCAACCGCATCTAGGTAGAGTCGCTCACGGGTTACCCCTGGCGCTTTTTGATACTCTCCCAATAATTTAGTAAATCGCTTAGCCTCACCCTGAGATTTAGAGACCACCTGAGATCGATAGCCCTCAGCCTCTTCTCTTAATCTCTGTGCTTCACCTCGCGCCTCAGGAATAATACCGTTGGAATATGCCTGCGCCTCATTGACTAGACGCTCTAAATCTTCTCGTGCACGAATAACATCATCATAAGCCGCCTTCACTTCAGAGGGTGGACGAGATTCTTTAATGTTAATTTTTACAACATTGATACCACTGCCATAAATATCTAAAAGTACCTGGAGCTTCTCAGCAGTACCCAGAGCAACCTGTTCACGTCCGGTTGAAATCACGCCATCTAGGCCGGTGCTTCCAACAACATGCCGCAATGCACTGTCTGTAGCCTGCTTAAGGCTAGTTTCGGGGTCTTTGACGTTGAGAACAAAATCTTTGGCATTGGCAATGTTGTATTGCACAGTCAAAGAAATCTCGACAATATTTTCATCCTGAGTCAGCATCAAACCACGCACCGGATATTGACGCTCTTCAGTCACACCAACCACGTTGATAGAATCTACTACCGGGGGATTCCAGTGCAAACCTGAACCATTGGTTGAATGATATTTACCTAGGCGTAACACAACAGCTTGCTCTTTTTCATCTACTTGGTAAAAACCCATTAGACCCCAAAGTATAGCAACCACTGCAATGACTACAGGCAATAAACCTTTACTGCTACCGCCCTTACCACCACCCAGAAAACTGAATTTTTCGGCAAGCTTTTTTAGGGCCTCGTCAATATCGGGCGGCCCATCATTGCGATTGCCTCCCCAAGGATCTTTTCCACCACCGGGTTCATTCCAAGCCATAGTATTACTCCAAATCTATTTGTTTTTTGAATATGCAGCATAAGTTTAACCGCCATTCACATTTTTCATCTAGTCTTTCTACTAGATGGGGTCTAAATCCTCTGATTTCAACCCTGATTGCTTAACAATTCGCAAAAACTCACTTTCTGGGAGTTGTATTTCTAAGTTTACGTCGCCATGCTCATTATAGGTTTCATTTAAAACCGCCTTATAATTATACAATGCAGCCCTAAACGCACCCTGCTCTGGCTTAAGTTTAAGCTTAGTATGTATCATTTTTCTGGGCAAGTATTCTGCTACTGCCTCTAACAAAAGTTCCGTGCCCTCACCAGTCAGCGCGGATAACCACACTGCCACTGGCTTGCCATCTTGATCCCGGTCAATTCTAGGAACGGGTTCATCCATTAAATCAATTTTGTTGTAGACCAATAGCGTTGGTAGCTCATGGGCACCAATCTCTTTCAGCACATCATTCACTCGATCTATGTTAGTAGATCTATCCTCAGCTGAAGCATCAATAATATGTAGAAGCACATTAGCCGCCGCGGCCTCTTCCAATGTGGCGCGAAAAGCATTGATCAGTCGATGAGGTAAATGACTGATAAAACCCACCGTATCAGCAAAAATAATTGGGCCCTGCTCGGGAATATCTAAGCGACGCATGGTTGGATCCAATGTGGCAAATAACTGGTCTGCAGCATAGACATCGGAGTTTGTAATTAAATTAAATAATGTCGACTTTCCCGCATTGGTATAGCCCACCAGTGAAACCGTCGGGGTGTCTGATTTAAGTCGCGACTGCCTTCCCTGATCACGCTGTATCCGCACCTTTTCCAATCGTTTTTTAATCGACTTGATGCGATCTCTTACCATTCGTCGATCAGATTCTAGCTGGGTTTCACCCGGCCCGCGCATACCAATACCACCTTTCTGACGCTCAAGGTGCGTCCAACCTCGAACTAATCTTGAAGACAGGTGCTGTAGCTGGGCAAGCTCGACCTGTAGTTTCCCTTCATGGGTTCTGGCGCGCATAGCAAAAATATCAAGAATTAACCCCGTTCTATCCAATACTCGACACTGCAGATGTGCTTCAAGGTTTCTTTCTTGGCTTGGCGACAGGTTGTGGTTGAAGATAATCAACTGGGCAGATTCGCGCTTGGCAATCTCAGCGATTTCTTCTAACTTGCCTGTTCCAATAAAGAATTTAGCATGGGGCGAGGTTCGGGAGCCTCGAACAAGATCAACAATATCACCCCCAGCAGACCTAACCAGCTCTTCAAACTCACCTACATCTTCCGGCTCAGATTCACTGTTTAATTTTAGGTGAACGAGCAGTGCTCGCTCACCAAAATCTGGCCTGTCAAAAAACAGCGACACCTTATTTGCTATAGATCATATTGATTAGCATTCTGGCCCTGAGTATTTTGGATATTGACTGGCTTGCTTGGCACAATAGTGGAAATTGCATGCTTATATACCATTTGACTAACTGTGCTTTTAAGCATAACCACAAATTGATCAAACGAATCAACGGTACCCTGAAGCTTGATTCCATTGACTAAAAAAATTGATACTGGCGTGCGTTCTTTTCTGACCGCGTTTAAAAAAGGGTCTTGAATGTTTTGTCCTTTTGACATTGTTATTTCTCCTTGTATTGAAAATTCAATAATTGTGTTGCAATAATCGCAACTAAAATTTCGGGTGGGATTGCAAATCACCCTTATAAAACCTGTTTAACATTGCGTACGTAGCAGCAATTTAAAAGTATCACTTCAGCTTCAAAAGATTCTCGCAAAGCATTTCTGTACTGTAATAATGACTGCCGTCATCTACCAATATTTGATGGCAGTCTGGCCAATTCCGTAACCAAGTCTGTTGTCTTTTAGAGAGCTGTCGGGTTGCTATTATAGCTCGTTCAACCGCTTCATCTAAACTGATTTCATCTTTCAAATAACTCCACAACTGACTGTAACCCGCCGCTCTAATTGAGGGCATGTCACTGTGCAAGTCACCCCGATGAAACAGCTTTTTTACCTCATCTTCAAAGCCAGCTTCCATCATTGCAGTAAAACGTTGTTCAATTCGCTGATGCAACAGGGCTCTATTTTGCGGAATGAGCGCATATTGCTGGACATCGTATGTACCCTCAATTCCACCCTCAGATTGCTGCTGTAAATCAGAGAGTGAAACACCGGTAATTCTGTAAACCTCGAGAGCTCGCTGAATGCGTTGCGAGTGATTGGGATGAAGTCGCTCAGCAGACTTTGGATCCACTTTTTCAAGCTCTGCATGCAAACTTGACCAACCTTCGATATCCGCCTGTCGCTGAATACTATTTCTAATTTCGGCATCAGCAGCCGGCAAGTCAGACATACCCTCAAGTAACACCTTGAAGTATAGCATGCTCCCCCCTACCAAGAGGGGAATTCTACCCAATTTATGTATCTCAGAAATTTCTTTTTTGGCGTCTTGAGCAAAGTCTGCCGCGCTGTACGATTTGGCGGGGTCACAGAAGCCCAATAATCTATGGGGAGCCCTAGTGAGTGTCTCAATATCGGGCTTGGCGGTACCTATGTCCATCTGATCATATATCTGAGCAGAGTCGACATTAATCAATTCAACTGGCATATGATCTCGCAATGCTATTGCTAGATCTGTTTTACCACTGGCGGTAGGACCCATGATAAAAATAACTGGGAGTTTTTTAACAGTCACAGGCGCACTCATCGACCACGTAAAAACAACTTATCCAGCTCATCGAGACTCAACTGAAAATAAGTAGGTCTACCATGGTTACACTGCCCACTCCGCTCTGTTGCTTCCATATCGCGCAACAGTGCATCCATTTCTGGAATAGTTAATTTACGATTAGCTCTTACCGACCCATGGCACGCCATTGTCGATAATATTTCATTAATTTGCTCTCTAATCCGCGCTGAGGTTCCATGCTCCAAAATGTCAGAAATCACGTCTCTGAGTAGGGCTTCTACTTGGGTTCCCCTAAGAAGAGCGGGTATTTCTCGAACCACAATATTTTCCATTGCCGCGCGCTCAACAGTAAAACCTAGTCGCGAAAATACCTCGGGATTCTGTTCAACGGCATCTGCTTCTCTTTGGCTAACCGATAGGCTTTCCGGTACCAGTAATGGCTGCGAAATTAGACCCTCATTATCAAAGTCAGTTTTCATCTTCTCGTAGGTTATGCGCTCATGGGCGGCATGCATATCAACCACAATCATGCCCTGTTCGTTCTCAGCAAGAATATAAATTCCTTTTAGCTGAGCTATAGCAAAACCTAAAGGCGGAATGGTATCGGAGCCCTCTGAATAATCACTGCCATAGAGTGACTGATAAGCTTGCATCGGGGTATTAATTGCCCCACTTTTTGGAGCCACAGACTGGGCACCAAAACTATAAGACGATGGTGCAAGTCCCATTGAAGATTGCTGAGGAATAGATTCCTCGGGAAGACTTTGATTGACCAATGCTGGATCATTAGACTGAAGATGGTCCTGCGGACGATCCTCTGCTAATGCTTTCTTGAGCGTGCCACCCACAAAGCCGTGAATCATACGTCCATCTCTAAACCGAACCTCATGCTTGGTTGGGTGAACGTTGACATCAACATCTTTGGGTTCTATTTCTAAAAACAATACAAAGGCAGGATGACGACCATGATAGAGGACATCCTGATAGGCCTGACGCACCGCATGGGATACCACCTTGTCTTTAATGCTTCGTCCGTTGACGAAGAAGTGTTGCAAATCTGTTTGACTGCGAGAAAATGTAGGCAGGCCAATCCAGCCCCAGAGTCTTATTCCGCTACTCTGGTTATCAATATACAGCGCCTGCTCCATAAAGGGTCGACCGCAGATATCCGCGACGCGCTTTTCTTTTTCTTGAACAGTTTCTGCCGGCAGTAAGTTTAGGTTGACTCGCTGATTATGACGCAATGAAAAGGCGACCTGCATATGGCTTAAAGCAAGCTTTTTGGCATGATCATCAATACGGTTGTATTCGGTAGTTTCTGTGCGCAGAAATTTGCGTCTGGCTGGCGTATTGAAAAATAGATCTCTGACTTCAACACTGGTGCCTTCAGGGTGAGCCGCGGGCTGCACTTCAACATCCATATCACGACCTTCACTGACTGCTCGCCAACCCTGAGATTACCCATTATTTGAGGTTAGAGTCAGGCGTGATACCGAAGCGATACTTGCCAGTGCCTCACCGCGAAAACCCAGTGTAGCAACAGCTTCTAAATCATCTATATCGGATATTTTACTGGTGGCATGACGACTTAATGCCAAGGGCATATCATCATGTTTGATGCCACAACCATTGTCTCGAACCATAAGGCGTTTAGACCCACCCTGCTCTACTTCGATATCAATGCGTGTCGCGCCAGCATCTAGACTATTTTCAACCAACTCTTTAAGCACGGAAGCTGGACGCTCAACAACCTCACCAGCAGCAATCTGGTTGGCCAACTGAGGGCTAAGTGTATTTATATTTGGCATATCCTGTTTTCCGTCCTTTAGAAATAAATATCACCGGCTTGGGATATTAATCTCCTGACCCACGCGAATGGTACTTGATGACATCTTATTGTAGCGCATAATTTTTGCCATTGAGACTCTATACTGTGATGCAATTTCAGATAGGGTATCACCGCGGGCAACGATATATTTTAGCGGCTTACCCTTCATCACCTTAGCCAGTAATGTCCCCTCAGGGGGATGCTCGGTGTAATACTGATCTATACCGCTAAAAATCGCTTTCGCCATTCTTTGCTGATAATCAGCGGTTCTGAGTTGGCGCGCTTCTTTAGGATTCGAAATAAAGCCTGTTTCGATCAGTAACGAGGGTATATCTGGTGACTTTAGTACCAAAAACCCTGCCTGCTCAACTTTCTTTTTATGCAGTCTTGCTACGGACCCCATTTGCCTAAGCACATGCGCACCTGCTTCCAAGCTGGTACTCATGGTGGCGGTCATTGAAAGGTCGAGAAGCACTCCGGCGAGCATCTGATCCTTACTGCCAAGATTAAGCGCGGTAGCACCACCAATTAAGTCG
>UPTN01001328.1_pt1 | contig 11015 bp, 11 predicted proteins | sample 2160111 | NCBI WGS metagenome assembly UPTN01 (sample SAMN06265058, study PRJEB28932) | marine metagenome | isolation source: Columbia River Estuary | place: USA:Columbia River Estuary, USA | collected 2014-05-05 | reverse complement strand
TCTTTCCATAATCTATGGAGAACCTGCAATTCTTTAAAAGCATTACTCAAATCGTTACTAACTGCTAATTCTTCAGCCTTTTCTACCAGCTTTAATTTTTCTTCCAAATTATGTTTAAAATCTAAATCTCTTAAATCATTATTTAGATGTAATAAATCATAAAACCTCTCTACATGGTGATGATAAGTGCGCCATGTGTCATTATATTTTGTTCTTGGTATATTACCAACTTTACTCCAATTTTGTTGAATTTCTTTAAAATTATGGTACATAGTTGATGATTCAGCATTATCGATTAAATGCTTTAATTCATCAATTAGCTCCAACTTTTTTGCCAAGTTACTTTTTTGCTCTTCCTCAATTTGTTTATAATGATTTTGGCGTTTTGTTTTAAATTCAAAAAGCAGGTCGTTATAAACAGATTTTATAGGATTAGAATAATGAAAATCAATTTCATTACCGCCTTCGGCCAAGAAAGACTTTTTATTTTCTTCAATTAACTCCCCATATTTTTTATTGAAACTTTGTTTTATTTTTTCGATTTTTCCTTTAATTGCAGATATCGATTCCTCTTTTAAAAGGTTTTCTAACTCTTTAACCAATTCTTGCAGGTTATAACTGCTAAAATCAATTTTCTCAACTTCTACTTCATCAACTGATTTGGGTTCGCTTACTTTTGATTTAACATCATCATCTTCAACCGGGATTTTATCTTTTTTAGATTTTTTAACGGCAGGTTCTTTTTTTTCAGAATCCTTTTTTACATCTACATCTTCTTGTTTATCATTTTCTGAAACAGAAATTATTTCTGATTCCTCACTTTTCAATGGATCTTTTACCGTATCATTTGATAATTCAGACTTATCAATTTCAGGTTTTGAAGTAGAGTTTTCTGTTGAATTTTCCGAATTTAAATTATCTGTTTTCTCGTCTAACATTTTATGAATGTTTATGGTTCCGCCTTTCTTATAAAAGTCTCGAAAGATACTAATAGCTTCGCTAAAAGCAAAACGTATTTAGAAATTAGATGTCAAAATAGAGTAAAAGTTGCGTTCGTTTATAAAAATTTATAAATTCCAAATCTCCCATGATTTTTCCGCTTGGTATTCTAACATTTTAGACCCATTACATATGGTAGCTCCCTTTTTCTCACCTTCTAACAAAAATTTAGTTTTTACAGGATTGTAAATAAGATCATATAACAAATGTTTTTCTGTGAGATGTAGATAGGGTATTTTTGGAAATTCATCCACGTGAGGAAATGTTCCTAAGGGCGTACAGTTTATGATAATAGAATGATCTACAATGTCCTTTTCTGTAATTTCATTATAGGAAATTTGATTTTCTAAAGGTTTTCTCGATACCACTAAATAATCAATACCTAGTTTTTTTAACACAAATATTATTGCCTTTGAAGCGCCACCTGTGCCTAAAACCAAGGCTTTTGTATGAGTCTTGTTCATTACTGAGCTTAACGACTTTGCGAATCCATACACATCCGTATTAAATTATTTTATTTTATTTTTATCGATAAACTTAATAGTATTTACAGCCCCTATTTCCTTTGCTTCTTCATCAATATCATCTAAAAAAGGGATTACTTGTTCTTTATAAGGTATTGTAATATTTAAGCCCTTAACATTACTTGCCAGAACTTTAGGGAAATCACTAATTGAATTAATGTCAAAATTTTGATACTCGTAATCATCTAAATTAAGTTCTATAAATTTTTGAGTGAAAAAATTTTTAGAAAATGAATAAGAAATGTTTTTACCAACTAAACCAAATTTATGCATCTTGATCTGATTTTTTACTATAATAATCTATCGATAAAAGTATCGTTATTCCAATCAAAATAAAAACTATCGCTATCCAAGTTTGGATATCAGAAACATCCGGAAGATATCTTTCATAATTTTTAATAATTTTTTGCCCTGTGGAATCAACTAAATATTCTCCATTTTCAATTTTATAAATTTCCTTTTTCCAAGGCCAAACGATTCCTAACGAACCACTAATAAATCCTATTATAATAGCCGTTACTAATTGATGCCAGCGTTTTAAAACATAAGCTAATATCTGTGAAGTAAAAACCAATCCGAAAGCGGAACCACTTCCAAATACGGCAACTATTTTTAAATACCTGATTCTAATAGGGTCTTTAAAAACTTCGAAATTACCTAAAAAAATATCTGTAATAGTTTTAAACAACATGTTGACAGAATCTACTAAAAGTAACACATAATTACCCAGTAAAATCAAAATGAAAGAACCTGATAACCCCGGTAATGTCATACCAGAAACACCAATAATTCCACAAAAGAAAACGAACCATAAGTTATCATTTTCTTTAGCCGGATTCATAAAACTAATACCTATACCTAAAAGGGTCCCGGCAATTATACCAATAATATTGATGATTCTCCAATCATTAAATTGCTTGCCAATATAATAAATGGAGCCAATTATCATTCCGAAAAATGAACTCCACACATATAGTTCATAATTTCTGATTAAAAAGTCTAATATTAGTGAAATACTAAAGTAACTGAAAATACTTCCCGTAAAGATCAATATCAAAAACTGTGCATTGGTATATTGAAAAAAACTTTTAAATCTTCCGTTCAGTAATAACTTAAAAGCTTTACCATTTATTTTCTGTAAAGAATAAATAAGCTCTTCATAAAAGCCTGTCACAAATGCTACAATACCACCAGATACGCCAGGAACTTTATTAGCAGTACCCATAGCTAAACCCTTTATAAAAAGAAAAAATTTATCTATAAAAGATCTCTCCTTGGCCATTTTAAATCGCTTTAATTTTTGCAGATTTTTCTAACAAAATAATAACAACAAATCCAATAATTGCCAGAATTAAAGCCCATCCAATTTCAGGATCACCTTGATATGACATCGGTGATATGGTTTCCTCTTGTAATATCTTTAACTTTCCATTGATCATTTCCGATTCAATTATTTTTTTCCAAGGCCAAATTTTATTAAGTGACCCAAATACAAATCCAGTTAAAACAGCTAAGGTCAAATTATGAAATTTGTCAAACATCCACTTTAAAACACGAGAAAAACTCAACAGCCCCACTATCGCACCAGATATTAATAAAAAAATAATTTTAAGGTCCTTGTCGTGTAAAGCATCCAAAGCAGGTTTATAAGCACCCAATAATAATAAAATAAATCCTCCTGAGATTCCCGGTAAGATCATTGCGCATATTGCCAAAGCGCCAGCAAAAAACATAAACAAGTCTGATGATCCCTCAGAAACCATAGGTGGTAAAATAGTAACATAGTAGGCAACAGAGGCACCGATAATTAATGCCAAAATAGTAACGACATTCCAATTCTTAATCTGTTTCGCAATGTATATAACACTGGCCAGCACCAATCCAAAAAAGAAAGACCAAACCATAATAGGCTCATTTTCTATTGACCATTTGATCAATTTGGCAAAAGAAATAATGCTAACTACAATACCAAACAACAAAGAAATTAAAAAATTACCGTTGATTGATTTCCACATGGCTTTAAAACCGTTGGATTTTAAAATTTTAAGAGTTTTAAAATTTATTGAATTGATAGTCTCTAGTAACTCTTCATAAATCCCTGATATAAAAGCAATTGTTCCTCCTGACACTCCTGGAACAACATCTGCAGCTCCCATAGCCAATCCTTTTAGGGAAATTATCAAATAATCAACAAATTTTCGATTCATTTATAATTAATTTAGTATCCAAAGATATGAAATTGTAAGAAGCTTTTCGAACGAATTGTATCATTGAAAATTTTGTACATTTGTACCTTTAAAAAGTCAAAAATTAAGGAAGAGAAACGAAGATAGATAAGATAAATTATTTGAAGAAATTTATGTTTTTCTATAAAATCCCTAAAAGAAAAAATTGATTCATACACCCACCCTTTGCATTGTAGTACCATGTTATAACGAAGCCAAGAATTTTGCTTTTGAAGAATATTATAAATTCATTGAACGACATACTGAAGTTTTAATTTGTTTTGTAAATGATGGATCTTCAGATGACACCTTGAATGTTATCAACAAATTAAAAGACAATTTTTCAAATCGAGTTGATATTGTTTCTTATAAAAAGAATAAGGGAAAGGCGGAAGCCGTTAGAGAAGGATTCAATTATTGTTTTAAGAATTATGAATACAAAAGCATCGCTTATTTAGACGCTGATTTAGCCACTTCACTAGAAGAATGTGTTGAGTTATCTACACTTATAGCAGATGATATTAATTTTGTTTTTGGGTCAAGAATAATGAAAATTGGCTCGATCATAGAAAGAAATACCAAACGATTTTTAATTGGAAGGGTCATTGCAACATTTATTTCTAAAATATTAGGATTAAAGGTCTATGACACCCAATGTGGTTGCAAAATTTTCACAAAGGAATTAGGGTCGCAATTATTTAAGGAAAAATTTATTTCTAAATGGTTATTTGATGTGGAATTATTTAAACGTATGCTTGCTATTTACGGCAAAGAAACTGCCCTTAAAAAAATGATTGAAGTACCATTAAAAAAATGGATTGATAAAGGCGATTCCAAAGTGAAACTTACCTATTTTTTTAAATTATGGATTGATTTAATAACTATTAATAATGCTTATAAACTTAAGTGAATTATTAAATTGAATGAGCTATACTAATCAAGAAATGAAAAGACATTCGAAAACTAAACTAATTATCCTCATCTCTGTAATTACACTCTGTATTTTCAGGTTTTTTTTAACAGGATTCATTCCATTATTGGATAAGACCGAAGCTAGGTATGCAGAAATAGCAAGACTCATGTATGAAACTAATGAGTGGATTGTCTTACAGATAGATTATGGTATTCCTTTTTGGGCAAAACCCCCTCTTTCTACTTGGTTATCGGCGCTTAGTATAAATATGTTTGGTGTTAATGAAATAGCAGCAAGATTACCTTCTTATTTATTGTGCTTGGTCATTTTAGTTATTTTGGGGAAATTAGTAAAGAAAAAATCAGGAACTTCCTTCTACCTACCTGCATTTATCCTTTTAACTACTCCAGAATTTTTAATTCATATGGGCGTCGTTTCCACGGATGTTACATTGACCTTTAGTATTACTTTGATAATGCTCTCTTTTTGGAAAGCGATGGAAAATGAAAGTAAGTCATATTGGAATTACCTATTTTTCTTTGCTGTAGGTCTGGGCTTATTAAGTAAAGGGCCAATTGCATTAATTTTAACTGGACCTCCAATTTTCATTTGGTGCTTATTGGACAAAAAAAGATGGAAGAAAGTATTCACGAAGTTGCCATGGTTAACCGGAATATTAATCACCGCTATAACTGCTATTCCTTGGTATTATTTAACGGAGAAAAAAACTCCTGGATTTATTGATTATTTTGTTGTAGGAGAGCATTTTAAACGTTTTTTAGATACCGGATGGAAAGGCGACCTGTATGGTTTTGCTAAATCATTGCCAATAGGAATGATTTGGGTATTTTTATTGATTTTCGCTTTCCCGTGGATCCAAATTTTATTTATCGCTTTATGGAAAAATAGAAAAAACATCCTAAAAGATAATTGGGTTTCATTTTTAGTATTATGGTTATTTTGGATACCAGTATTTTTTACATTTACCAAAAGTGGACTTCATACCTATATACTACCATCGGTAATTCCCATGTCGCTTTTATTAATATTTTATTGGACAGAATTTAAAGAAAAGGTACTTTTAAAGTGGAGTCTCATATTTCCTACTATCGTAGTTTTAACATTCTTTGGACTACTAATATCTGGTTATTTTAAGACATTTATGAATACGGACAAATACCTTTTAAAACACCAGCAAAAGAATATAGAAACAAAAAAAGTGCCTATATTTTATTGGGATGACAAAACCTATTCTAGCCAGTTTTATAGCAATGGTAAAGTGAAAGTTATTAAAAATGCCGAAGAACTAGACTCCGTATTTAAAAACCACGAAAATATCTTTTTTACGATTTTAAAAAAGCGAGAAAAAGAAATTCCGGAAAAATATAAATCCCAGTTGACTTTTTTAGAATCTAATCAAAAAACATCCATTTATTATTATGAAAAAAGGTTCATGGAGTAATTATAATACTGCCATTACTTTTTTTGATTAAAGAAAATTTAAAAAGATTAATTTTTTGCTCTATCCAGTAAGTTCCGAACACTATCTATCTCTAAAACTGAAGGATATAATTCTTTTATAATAATATGTTGGTCGTAATCAATACTTAAGGAATGTTCTAAGACGAGCAAACCTTCAGATTCCTTTTGATTTAAAATATAAATCCCTGCCAAACGGAATTCTATTTCAACAAAATCTTCGTAAAAGTCTTTCGCTCTTAAAAGTATATTAATTGCGCCTTCAAAATCACCTAAAAAATGTAAAACATCTGTTAGTGCAACAAAAACCTCCAAGGTATAATGTTCTAATTCTAAGCATTTATGAAAACCCCGTGATGCTTCTTCAAAAAGATTTAATTTTATATTTATATCCGCATATTTAATCCAATATGCATGATTTTTTTCATCTATATGAATAGCTTTATTAATAAAAAATAGAGCCTTCTGATAGTTTTTATTTTTTACATATAAATCTGTAAGTGCCAACCATCCTTTATCTAATAATGGGTCTTCCTTAACTGTTTGATTGAAATATTTTAAAGCCTCTTTAATATTCCCTAATTGCTCATAACATTTACCTATTCGTAAATAAGAAAAGGAAGTGCCATCGTCTAAATCCAATGTAATCAAATAATTTTCAATAGCTTCCTCAAAGCGATTTAACTTCTCAAGAGTTTTTGCTTTTTCAAGGTAGGCCCCGATAAAATACTCATCAATTATTATTGAATAATCGAAAGCCAACAAGGCTTCAACATAATTTTCAACAATATAATATTGTCTCCCAAGCTGGTGCCATGCAATTTCACTATAAGGATCTTTCTCAATATATTCTAATAAATAATCTATTGCTTCATGATTTTGCTCCATCATGTCAAAACAATAAATCACGTTGTATAAAGATGAATAATCATCGTATTCGACTTCTAAACATTTTGCAAAATTTAATCTAGCCGTGTCAAACTGTTCTAAATACAAATATTCCATCCCGATTAATGAACGTACATCCACTTCATCTTCGGTATACAAAAGCGCCTTATTCAATGCCTCAATAGCCTCTTTGTGCAAATCTTTTTTAGATAATAAGGTAGCCTTATGCAGATAAACAACTTCATTTAAAGGTTCTAATTTCTCTAGTTCTAACAATAATTTTTCTGCAATATCAAACTTATCTTCATATAGTAAAACTTCTATATTAGCTAATTTTAAGGATACGGAAGCTGGATGTTGTTTTAATCCTAAGTCTAAGGCTTTTTTGGCGAGTGACATTTTACCCACATTCATATAGTGTAGAACAATTTCTTCGAATTCAGAAGAATCGAAGAAATATACACTATTTGTTTTTAGCATAGATTCAAATTTCGACAATGGCAAATGATCATCATTTGCAGAAAATAGATGCATAAAATCGGGTTTTCTTCCTTTTTTAAAAATAATATAACTAAATTTTTGATAGGTCCAACCATTGAAATGTTGTTAACAATTTAATTAACATGTACAAACGAATCAAATTATTAAAAAATAATGTACTTTTGTATCCCAAACAAGGTTTGGTTGCGCTATGGCAAAAAAGACGTTACTTAACGCAAAAGATATTCACATCATTCTTCATCGTTTGGCTTGTCAACTAATTGAAAATCATGATGATTTTTCAAATACAGTATTAATTGGGTTGCAGCCAAGAGGAATTTTTCTCGCAAATAGATTAATCCAAATATTAAGGAAAGATTATAACATCTCTTCAATAAATTTAGGTCATTTAGATATCACTTTTTATAGAGACGATTTTAGAAGGAGAGATGCGCCTTTGGAGGCTAGTAATACAACCATTGATTTTATAGTTGAAGACAAAAAAGTAGTTTTTATTGACGACGTGCTTTTCTCTGGGAGAAGCATTAGAGCAGCTTTGACAGCCATACAATCTTTTGGAAGACCAGAGTCCATTGAACTATTAGTTTTAATTGACAGGAGATTCAGTAGACACTTACCTATTCAACCTGACTATAAAGGAACACAAGTTGATGTAATTAATTCGGAAAAAGTAAAAGTTTCGTGGAAAGAAAATGGAGAAAAAGATGCTGTATATATTATAAGTGATAACTAAAATGAAGCAATTAAGTGTAGATAACCTTTTAGGAATTAAATATCTCAAAAATGAAGATATAGAGCTTATTTTTGAAACCGCAAATCATTTTAAAGAAGTCATTAACCGGCCGATTAAAAAAGTCCCCTCATTACGAGACATCACCATAGCCAATCTGTTTTTTGAAAATAGCACACGCACAAAACTTTCTTTTGAATTAGCTGAAAAAAGACTTTCTGCGGATATTATAAATTTCTCTGCCAGTCAATCTTCAGTTAAAAAAGGAGAAACCCTAATAGATACAGTTAACAATATCCTCTCTATGAAAGTAGATATTGTTGTTATGAGGCATCCAAATGTCGGGGCTGGAGTATTTTTATCAAAACATGTGAATGCTAAAATTATTAATGCTGGCGATGGCGCACATGAACACCCAACGCAAGCATTATTAGATTCTTATTCCATAAAAGAAAAATTAGGCACCGTAAAAGGAAAAAAAGTTGTTATTATTGGTGATGTATTACATTCTAGAGTTGCTCTTTCTAACATTTTCGCCCTTCAACTCCAAGGAGCAACGGTAAAAATTTGTGGCCCAACGACATTAATACCAAAATATATTAGTAGCTTAGGAGTAACGGTTGAAACAAACCTTAAAAAGGCATTAGAATGGTGTGATGTCGCCAATGTTTTAAGAGTTCAGCATGAGCGAATGGACATAAAATATTTTCCATCTATAAGAGAATACACGCAATTATTTGGTATCAATAAAGAAATTTTAGATTCTTTAGGCAAGGATATTGTAATAATGCATCCGGGGCCAATAAATAGGGGAGTTGAAATTACAAGCGATGTAGCAGATTCAAATCAATCTATCATTTTAAACCAGGTAGAAAACGGAGTTGCGATTAGAATGGCGGTTATTTATTTGTTAGCACAACAAATCAAAAAGTAATAATTTATCAAATGATTATTCAAAAAACAGACATTGCCACCATTTGCAAAAGCAATGAAAAATCTATTGACATTTTTTTTGCAGATTTTTCAAAAAAAATTACTAATTTTAAAAACGATAATATAATTATAGACATTTCTGATAATAAAGGGGAAAAAACAGAAAACATCTTATTATTTTTACAATATTCGAAATTACACAGGAATAATGGCATGTCTTTTGTAATAGTTTATGATGGTATTCATTTCGATGATCTCCCAGATGAGATTATTGTTGTCCCATCACTAGACGAAGCAAAAGATTTGATTGAAATGGAGAATATTGAAAGAGATTTAGGATTATAACACAAATAGCTTATGGTAAAAAAACTACTCTTATTTATTTTTTTGGTTACACTTTCTTCGGTTGTGTTCGCACAACAGGAAGAAAAAAACACCATTGTGAAAGATTCCACATTGGTTATAAAAAATATTATTGCCTCACCTAATCCATTTAGTGTTACAACAAAGATTAAATTTAATACCGATGCAGTACATGAAATTGAATTTTCGGTTAAAGATCTAATAGGAAATGTTGTATACATTAAAAAACTATCTACAAAGATTGGATTGAATACAATCCCTTTTTATCGAGATAAATTAGAATCAGGTATTTATATTTATTCCATTAAAACTAATAGCGAAATAATTTCGAAGCGTATTGTTGTGAAATGAGTATTGACCTAACCATATTAGGTTGTCATTCTGCCACACCCAGAACGTTTGCGTATCCATCATCACAATTTTTAGAAATAAATAACAGACATTTTCTAATTGATTGTGGTGAAGGCACTCAAACTCAACTAAGAAAATATAAAATTAAATTTTCTTCAATAAGTCATGTTTTTATATCCCATTTGCATGGTGATCATTTTTTTGGATTAGTTGGTCTTATTTCCACATTTGGTTTATTAAATAGAAAAAAAGATCTTCATATTTTTGGCCCTACTGGTCTTAAAGAAATTATTCAATTACAATTAAAACTTTCAAAAACTTGGGTTAGCTACATTATTCATTTTCATGAATTATGCAGTAACAAAAGTGAATTAATATTTGAGGACGAAAAAGTTGAAGTATTTACAATCCCTTTAGATCATAGAATTTATACGAATGGTTTTTTATTCAAAGAAAAACAAGGGAAGCGTAAACTAAATATGGCGGCAATAAAAGAAAATAGTGAAATTGAAATTTGTGATTACCAAAACCTCAAAGATGGAAAAGACTTTAAAAAAGAAGATGAGGTAATCATTAAAAACATTGACTTAACCTTTGACCCTCCGAAAAATTTAAGTTATGCTTATTGTAGCGATACGGCATTCAAACCTAGCATTGTTAATTTAATTAAAAATGTTGAGTTGTTATATCATGAATCAACCTTTTTGAAAGATCGCGAAAATTTAGCGAAAACCACCAAACACTCAACAGCAGAAGAAGCTGGAAAAATAGCAAAAAAAGCCAAAGCTGGAATACTGATTTTAGGACATTTCTCAAGTAGATATAATGACTTAAATCAATTTAAAAACGAGGCAGAAACTATTTTTAAAAATGTTATTTTAGGAAAAGAAGGGAAAGTAATTAAATTAGAGAATAAGGTTCCAGGTGACTTTAGCATTATCGAAAAAAACTAAACTTATTTTCTTTAAGATTGGCTTAACTAAGTATAAGCAACATTTACGTTAGTCGTTGTTCTTTTATGGATTTTATTAATTCATAAAGTTAACCCATCTATACAACAATATTTAACTACCAAAACTTGTATCAACTGCTTTTTTTTATGATATTGC
>UPTN01001325.1_pt1 | contig 11036 bp, 17 predicted proteins | sample 2160111 | NCBI WGS metagenome assembly UPTN01 (sample SAMN06265058, study PRJEB28932) | marine metagenome | isolation source: Columbia River Estuary | place: USA:Columbia River Estuary, USA | collected 2014-05-05 | reverse complement strand
CTGATGGGTAGACATTGGCTTCGCCGCTTACCGCTACCGCACCAACATTGCCTGTACCAACTACCCCTGTAACGGCTACAACTGCATCAGCAGCTACACTTACACTACCTACAGCCCCAGTTGCTTGGAGGCCATCGACGTTAACAATGGTAAGGGGGGTTCCCCAAGAACCTTGACCCCAACTGGCGCGTCCCCAGCCTGCGTATGTCGTCGAAGATGGCATGCCTTAGTACCTAAGCAATCCTAATAATTGCGCTACTAGAATTTGCGGTCGGGAAAGTAATCTGAAAATCACCTGCCGTAGACGTTTTATCGCCACCAAAGTCAAGTACCGCAACAGATGGGGTAGATCCCCCTACCTGATATATTAAGGCTCCACGCGCTGTAATTGTTGCCGTGCTCCACGTAGTTGTAGCAAAACTAAGAAACGCCGTAGTACCTGAAGTGGTAGGCGCGGTAGAAATCGTTAAGGTGTTACCCCCCGCAGTGTATCCTGTGCCCGACACTTCGTTACTCGTAGTATACGCAGCAGTAGCGGCATCCAAAGACGCGCTAGACGTATATAGCGCAATCTTATAAGACTGCCCCGTGTTACTACTAAAATCCATTTCTCCATCCAAAAGTGCTTTCTTGAACGAAGTACACATTGCCTGTGTGATTGCCATGTTAAACTCCTTAAGTTACCGCAACTCTATACTGACCTGAACGGAAAGCATCTTCGCGTAATTTACCGTCACCCAAATTCTTGAGTAACCCTATAGCCTGTACATATAACCGTTCGTATAGGGCTACCATATCAGGCTCACCTTTCAAGAACCGGATAGCTTCAATCAACGCACCGTTCAACAAAGCTGAATCAAATTCATCCCCAAGCCACGTCGTACCAGCAGTCACAATAGACGCGGGGTAGTACCCGTAGTGCAACTCAACAGAATAATTACTGTCTGGCGTTGGGCCAACAATAAACGCGTCATCATTGAAATACGCATAATGTACAGGTAACCCTATAGAGGTAACCTTTGGGTATGCTTCGCGGATGAAGTTAACGTCTTTGTTAATTAAGAACGAGTAGTTACCGTCACCATCAATAACCGCTAAAGAGTACGACCACAAGAAGTCCGAAGGGATGTCTAAGTACGTGTTATTGGCTGTTACTACCCCAGTTACATTCTTACGTAACGCAGGGATTTGCACCGAGTTATAGATCTTCTGCTCGGCCTGTTCAGTAAACATAGCAAGCTGGGCATCTGTGAAAGTTGTTTCACAAATATCCTGAATATCTACTTTGAGCTGCGTGTAATCCATGATTTAGCCCATTGGCCCTCGGCACATACGGCCTTTAGTCGCCGCGCCGTACCCGCGCATCATGATACCGGAAGTCTTAACGCCGCTCATGTCAGGCTTTGGTGCATCTTTGCAGGGGTATACGCCCTTGTCCTTATGCACTTTGACTTCTTTCATCCCAAAAACATTTTTAGGGTTATACATGGTAGTACTCCTACGTCGTTACTGTAACGGTTCCTAGTAGCCCACTAGCTACTAAGTTGTTAGGGGTTAAGTTAAACGGGTCATTCCCGCCACCTACTGGACTCCAACCCCACTGTATGTCTCTACTACTAAAGTCTCCTGATACGCCAAGACTTGTATCGGGTCTTGGGTTCCGTATTGCTTGTGGATCGTTTACCGGAAACTCTCCTAGTTTAAGCTGCGGCTGGCCCGGATTCCAACACTCAGAACACGCTTTTATCTGCGTATCCCTACCTTTAACCATTAAACTTTTTAGCGTCTTTAATTTAAATTGAAACCCGCACACATCGCACATGGCGATGGCTCTTTTGTCAGAAGCGAATTGACTGCCCATCTAGAACCTACCTGCACGAGGCACGAACCTAATCGGGGCTTTCTCCCTATCTTCTCCTGCAGCAAGCTCAAACTGTTCTTCGTATACCGCTTTTAACATCGGTACTCTATCCATGAACTCAGGTACTTTCATGGCAATATGGTATGCCAAACCTGCTACTAAACACGGAAAAAACCGAAAGTTCATGTCGGCTGTCTCAATACCACTACCAGCATCTTGCACACGTCGCATACGCCAGTAAATAATCTGGTAACTCTGAACATTGTCCGGTACAGGCCATACGGTAACCGAGGGGACTTGTTCCCAGTAAACGGGTATTGCGATACCCCCAATCGTATGTGTCGCTGCTGTAGTACCCTGTTGGCCTCTAAAGCAGTTCTGTAACACGTTACCTTCAATATACCCGTAGTTAATGATCTCGCTTCCGATCTTAATAAATCCTGCAGGGGGTAATCCCGCTACACCACTAAGCGTAATTGTCGTAGCAGTGCTGGTTGCAGTAGCACCTAACGTAATACCGGTCGGGTACGTCTGCCCACTATCTCTATGTATAACGACCTGTATGGGCCGTGATTGTGTAATTTTGTTAGGGATAGACGCGTAAGTACTGATGCTGATCCGACTTAATGTTAGATCCGATTGGGTTGTTGTGTTGTTTGCACCTGTACGAATACTTTGTTCTAGTAAATCAATCGTATCGTCCGGTAACGCGTACGTAGACTGCCCTTGCACAAGATCTAATGACCCCTGCTCGATAGTCCACATGTTAATACCGCGATTCTGCCACTCAATCGTCATCAGGTTCATAGAACGACGAGCAGTCTGGAGATCATAACCTGACCGCAGCTCACGCCCTGCGCGTTCCCACGCCTCTTCAGCGATGTCTGTGAACGGCATATTGAATGCTGTGCTTCCTGATGTAGCCATTATCCCCACCCGCTCTTAGCTTTTTGTTTGGCTTTTACGGAAAGCTGGCCGTAGTGATATAACTTTTTAGAGGCGCTAGACATCGTTTTACCAGTCATAAGTTTGCCATCAGGGTGCTTGTGCATACCCCCTTTGTGCTCACGACCATCTTGGTAGTAATGTTTTACGCCTTTAGCCACTTTGTTTCTTCCTACGTAACGATGCTACACGTTTCGGTTTACCTGCTGGCTGGCCCAGTTTTTTCTTCTGAGCAACTCTACTCGTCTTCTCTGCTTTAGTCATCTCTGAAGACGTTTTAGGTGTCTTAGTGGATACCCGCTTTGTAGGTCTACAATACGGCGTATCACGCTTTTCACCCTTCTTCCTACCACAGGCTTTACCGGTACGTACATCTTTCCAGTCTTCTTTAAACCAACGCTTTAACGATGCGCCTTTTTCGGTCTTTCTAACTGCCACTCTTATTACCCCAGTTCTTAGCGCCTTTCTTGCGACACTTCGCAATAGCACCCGAAGCATAGGCGGAAGGGAAGACCTTATAGCGGGACTTAACCTTGCTATAGCACGCGTCTTTAACCGAACCGCCTTTTTTGTAGTAACAGCGCATTAGCTACCCTTCATCGTTACCATTTTAACAGCACGAGTGCCTTTGGTAGCGCAACCAGCACCACGGACTTTGCCGCCACGGATTTTGCCGCCAGCCTTATAGATCTTACCACCAGCTTTTCTGCCGCCACCGCCTCTACGAGCAGCACTCCGGGCTTGTCGCATTGCTTGCCGCTGTTGTGAGGATCTACTATCTGTCGTTGGTACATCTAGTGGTGGTGCCATAGTTGTCATTGGTGGGCCTTGGTCTGGTGCCTCTTGCTGCGGCATCTCTCTGTTATTAACACCAGCACGTCGGTTAGCCATACCAGCAGGCATAGGGCCACCGCGTTGGAACTTCATGGCCTTATCGCCAGCAAACTTACGCTTGCCCATTGACTTCTCCATACCTTCGCTCTCGTCACGACGAGACTTCATACTTTGCTTCTTTTTACCGTTCTTAGCGCCCATAGAATCATCTAGACGAGCGTTATAGCCTTGCGACATTCCACCGGCTTGGTATTTCTTCATTCCTTTCATCTTATCAGCCTTTTCATAGTCTTTGCCTACTGACTGAGGTACCCCAGTTTTTTCGGCAAATTTAGGGTTATTGGCTACTGCAGCCATAAAATCTTGTTGCTTTTTGCTTTTGCTAGGCATCAGCAATTCCACTTCCGCAAGCTCTTGTTGATTCTGCTATTAGGATCTTTTGCTGTCTTAGAGCTGGTGTTACGTTTCTTCATACCTTCCATACGAGCGCAGAAAGACTTGCGACGTTTAGCGGCTTTGGAACCCTTTTTCAGCTTGCTTGGCTTCGTAGTAACAGCAGTTTTTAACTTGCTGCCGGGGTTAGCCTTACGATAACTAGCAACGCCTTTTTTGTTCAAACCGCCAGAGTCGCTCTTGCCTTCCTTGCGCGTCCACGCAGGAGACTTAGAAACACTGCCGCCTGCTTTATAATAGGCACGCATCTGCGTTACCGGTAGAAAACAGTCGCTGCTGTACAAGCAGTAAAGGCAGAAATATAAACATCCGAATTACAGCGTATGCCGTCGTTAGGTATATTAACCGAGTGCGTAGCACTTGCATTGAAGTCTAGATCCAGTACGGTCTCTCCACCATTACCATTAGTAACAGTAACGCGAGGAGAGCCAGTAGTGGTCAGGACTTGAATCTGCGTAATACGCGCAGGGCCAACACCTAATGATCCGGTTCCTGTAATCCGTTTTGACTGGATATCAGAACTAGACATTCCCTACTCCTTATGGCTGTACCACGGTGTTGTAGGCTTGTGCGTACAAAACAGTAATACGGACAGACCCAGCATTTGTAGCAGCAGAAGCCGTTACGTTTAAACGTAAGTCTGAAGTGCCAATATTACCCCACTCTAACGTACCACCGCCTGAAACACCTAGAGCCTTAATGCCAACAGTAGTGCCTGATGCTAACGTGTTTACGAATGTATTAGCACCGCCACCGACCTGACCAACACTAATGTTTGTTGTAGCATTTGCAGCCGCAACTAAGTCAACAATAATATCTACAATTTTAGAGTTAGCAGGGATTACGATATCTGTTGCAACCGCTGCGAGTGCGCCACCCGCAAGACTCTGTACTGTGTCTTGACACATTACAACATAACCTACGTTAGCAACGTCTGTGCCAACCGTAGTTCCTACAGTATTACGAATATTACCAGCCCGGATTGGGCCAGAGAAAGTTGTGTTCGCCATGAGTATCTCCTGTCGTGGCTAGTGTCAGGTACGGGATGCACCTGTCAGGGATAAGTTATTTATACTACATAAAAAAGAAAGGGGCAACAAGTGCCCCCCGCTTCTATACCAGCATTATGCGCCGGGTGAACCATAAATCCCGAGGGGATCAGATACACCAAACGAGTAACGCTCACGAGCTTTGTAGCGCGAGTTGCCTGTATCGAAATCAGCATCCATAGACGTTGACATCGGAGTACGGACAAAGTGCTTCAAACCGTTAGGTACGTCAGTCATTAAGAACCACGCATCTGGGTCAGTCAGATAGTGGTTAACTGAGTATCCTTCGGGGATAGAGCCGTTGTTACGAAGTGCGTTGATGTCGTTATCCGCAGTACCAACACGTCCTTCGGTCTCTAACAAACGAGTTGCTACAAACTGAAGATTGGGTGGGATAATCAACTTACGAGGCTTCGCAGCGATCAACAGGCTTCGCTCATCAGTCCAACCAGCAATCTGAATAACAGCCGCTTCTAAAGAAGTTTCGTTAAGGTCAGCCGCGATAGCAGGACGGTTTGAGTTAGTGCCGCCAGATACAAGTGGGTGAGCCGTTGAAAGCAGCGTTTGCCCGTCACCGTAAGTGGTGCCAGCAGCAAAGCCGTTGTTCAAGATGGTAGCACCTTTAACTTGCTTGGTGTACGCCATAGCGCGAGCGAGAGCTTTCGTATAACGAGCAGACAGTGAGTCGTACAAGTTATCTTCGATAGCTTCTTCAGTAATACTGAAGCCCATCGCAATCGTCTCATGCGTGTAACGTGCACTCCATGCTTCTTGTGCATTGTCATATTCGATGGCAGAACCTTCGTTTTTAACAGGTGCAGCAGAAAAGCCGGACAGTTTGGTTTCTTCTTCAAAAGAACGGTCAGAAGATTCTGATTCAAAAATCTCCTTCGTTTCTTCCCCATACTTAGCATACTCTAAACCAAAAAGAGCATTAAGACCGGGGAGGAGTTCTTTCAGTAATTGGGCTCTTGAAATAGCCATGATTTACTCTCCTTATACGCCAGTTGCGTTTTGATACTGGTGCATGCCCCAGTTCCACTTCACGATAACTTCTACGAAAGCATCAGCGCCAGTAGCCGTTTCAGGCACTACGTCGATGATTCGGATAGGTTGTGTAGCAGTGGTAGCTGTCGTAGAGCTAATAGAGATTCGAGAATCCCCAGTAGTAGTATCTCCAGCCGTTTGGATGAGCACAGAATTGTTACCTACAGCGGTACGAGCCACGGTAGCGATGTTAGCAGTGCCAGCAGCGGTAACTGCGACCTTGAACAAAGCATCGGGATCGTCAACAACATAGGCAACGATATCACTAGCAACTGTGCCAGTGGGATAGTATTGACTGAACAACTGATAACCCAAAGCAGGGCTAGTGTATGAACAACCAACAAAGACGCCAACGGGGGTGGCGGTAGCAGTACCAGTGTCTTTTTCGATGTTTCCAGTGTTAACTAACTTAACAACATCACCATTGAAGATGTTTGCTGCGTAGCCAGAAGCAATAGGAAACTGTCGAGTAGCACCAGCAAATACCCTTCCACCGACCAGATTGACCGGTTTCAGACCATATGGGCCTGATACAGTAGGATAAGCCATTAGAGACTCCTCAAATTAAAGTTAGATTCCTTTACCAAAAGTAACCTTCGTCTTCCGCTCGTTAAATAACGGCATACGAGGGTCGTTCTCTCTCATGAGGCTGTTGTCTACAGAAAGGATCTGAGCATTATTTTGATTTTCATAATGTTCGTTTCGCTCTTCCGGTAGTTCAGACGGAGCTTTACAAAGCATCAGACCGCCGATTACAACATTGTCTTTGAACCGTTCGTTTTCAACGGCGACCATTGTAATTTCGGGATGATCTTCTGCCCTTACAGGCTCCCAGCCTTCACGGAGTTTGGACGAAACATTAGTGGCGTCAACTTGACCTTGCGTGCTTACACGAACCCATTTAAAAGCGTATCCGTCTTCGGGGGTAGGTGAAGGCAGGACTTCTGGTCTTGACCATCCTCTTTTACGGACTGTTTTTTCACGAGTCGTTTGTTCACGATCTATTCTATTCTGAGCCATTATTGTTTCCTCATGTCTATAGCAACCTGTTTGGCGTATTGTTCGGGGGTGAGACCCAACCGTTTAGCAACTGCAACTTGTGTTTGCGTTAACCTAATTTTTTTAGGGGCTGTGCTCCGCGTTGCGGGTGCAACCACATTAGTTTGTCGCTTCCGTTGTTCTGGTTCACCAACATCCTCGAAATTATCGGGGAAGATCTGTCGCATACGAGAATTAATCTTCTCGTAGTAATCGTCACTTTGAGGACTTACGCCCTCTTTGACAAGTTTTGTATGCAACCCCAGCGCAAAACTTGTCATTTCATCATCTTGTCCGAACCACGTATTGGATGCTGCCCAATCGTTTGCTCGGTCGTCAATAGGTGCTGGGGCGAATTGTTCTTGGATTTGCTCTGTTTGTACAGGAGTTTCTTCCTGTTGTAAAGCGGGACTTTTAAGGTTACCAAGCCTGTCAGACTTTATCTTGGCGTTAGTTAACTTCTCTTGTGCGTCAAGAAGTTTATCAGCATCACCTGCTTCATACGCCTCTTTATAAGCGCGTTTAGCAAGGATTGCTTCACCTGCAGCCGTACGTTTAGCCTGCTCTAGAAGGATTTCTTGGTTCTTATCAACCGTACCCTTAAGCTGTTTATTCTCGTCAACAAGCTGTTGAGCCAGTCTTTCAAGTTCTTGGCGTTCACGTAAGGCAGTTTCTTTAGCCCGTCTTTCGTCATGATACCCTTTACTGAAGTGCTGAATACGCTTACGTACTTTTTCAGAGTAGTCTTCAAGCTCCTCGTCAGTAACGTCCTCTGGTGGTTCCGCAGGCTTACGATTTCGGTCAGCTTTTGGCGTGTCGTCAAGCACTTCAACTTCATAATCTTCTTCCTCTACAACCTCTGCTGTTTCTTTTTCAGGTTCTGGTTGAGGTTTTCCTGATACGTCGATCTCCGTAGCACTTGAAGATTCAATATCAATGTCGGTACTTTCCTCGGTTTCATCCGGGAAATTAAATTCTACTTTTTGAAACGGCATGTTAACTCCTTATGCTCGCGTGATACCACGCGGATCTGCCACAATAGCTTCAATAGAATCATCGTTCATCAAACGATACTCTACCCCACCAACCTTGAACCGAGTGCCCGTGTTCATACGGAACATCACATAGTCACCCGCTTGGCACCACGGGCCTGTTGGGAACCGATCTTCGTCAGAATAGGCTTGCTCGCCCATATCCAACACAAGGCCGATAATCGACATAATGTGTTCTTGGTTCATTGTAGTGTTAGATTTGAGCAGTCCGGTTTCCCCAAACGTCTCTTCTACTTGCGGTAACGCGACCAGAACTCTATACCCTACGGGTTTAGGTAGCTGCGCCTCGATCTCTTCAGGTGTTAACATCTCTTCAGGTGTTAATGTTTCTATTGCTTCACTCATCATACTCTTCCATATTGCGCGAGAGGTCTTCTACATAATTAATACAGGCTTCGAGACCCCGAACCATACCTGTAACTTCCTTATACTGAGCGAAGTCTTTAGCTCCACCCCCTCCAAGAAATTGTAGTGCAGAGGATTTATCTTCCTCGAATTTATCTTTAAGCACGTCTAAGACGGTTTTAGCCATTACTGACCCTTATTCTGTTGGTCTATTAACCTAAGCAGTTCTAGGTTTAGTTTGTCTGTGTTCTCAGTCGTTGACTTCGCCAGCTTCAACCCGTCTTTTTGGGCTTCCAGCGTAAGTTCTTCTTTATCAAGTTGTAGTCGTTTCGTAGCAATAGCCGAATCAATGGCTTCTTTCTGCCCTCTTCGTTGCTCTTCAGACATACGGATTTGGATATCTGCAGCGTTCTTCTGGGCTTTAAGCTGTACTTCCTGCTCTTTAATCGCCACTTCTTTCTGCTGTAACTGGAACAGTGGGTCTTGCGCTTGTTGCTGCGCTGCCTGTTGTGCCTGTTGCTGCTGTTTACCTTGCGTAAGTTGCGTCCCAGCCTTAGCCATAAGCTGTGCTAGGGTAACTTCGATATCTTCTGGCAAGTCTTCGTTCGGTGCAGGAAGCGGTGCGCCCATCTTCTCTTCGATCTGCTTGCGGTACTGGAAGCCTAAGTGTTGCGCTAAGTGCGCTTGTAGAGCCGCCATAATGGCTTGACCCTGCGGGTTTTGACCAATCATCTGAGCAACCATAGGGTCTTGCATAAACGACTGGTGGGTCGCCATGTGCGCTTCATGGTCTTGGTAAATGAACGCTTTCATCGGTTTTCCAACCAGCGCATCCATGTTCTCACTAACCGGATCAGTGGGTCTAAGATCGTCTTCAGTCGGAATCAACTTATCCGCATTCTTAACACCCAGTACCTCAATCATTTGCCGATGTAACTGCGGCAGGTCGTAGATCTGTGGAGCCTGTTGCGACATCTGGAGTACCGCTTGGTACTGTACAACCCGCTGCGCCATCGTAGAGCTGTTTGGATCACTGACGGGGATCACGTCCACCATCATATAATCCGCTACCCTAGCACTAACTTCTCCACGTACGGGAATATAGTCGTACTCGGTAGGTGCATACTCAGACATGATTGTCTTGAGCATCTTGAACTCTTGCTTCATGGCATAATGAACACGCGCTTGTACTGCAGCCATAGGCTTAAGCGTACGCTCTAACAGCGCCAGCGTCGTTCCTACCGGAGCGTTAGCCGACATGTCAGATATGTTCATATCACTGATAGCCCCTAACCGGCGGCCCTCAGTTGTAATCTGGTTCAATAGGGCGAGAAGAGTCTGGCTTGGCTCTTTGTACGGAAGTGGCATAATGTTGTCGCGGATACTACCAGACGGTACATCCACATCCTTCCATTCCCCCGGCTCGATGGGCGAGTCATCACCCTTGATCCGTAAGCCACGAGACTTCAACCCACCGGGAAGGTTAGACAGCGTACCGGCATCGACCAACTGACGAATCAGCGAGGTACCTGCACGAGCATACCCACCGATAATGTGGATCAAGCCAAGGCCGTAGAACCCAAACCCCGGTACATAGACGTAGTGCACGAAGTGCTGACGCTTCAGCATCAACGGGTCTTCTTCGCTCCAGTTACGTCGAATCGCTAGAACATTACCCGTACCACGTTCAATCGTGACAACGTAAGGCTTTGCAATCTCGTCTTCATCTTCGTCGATACCTTCAATAATAAGATCTGCGTGTACCTCGTATATCGCATATCGATCATCGTCAGTAATAGAGTAGCCACCTTCTTCGGCCTTCCTCTTCTCAATGTCTGTATGGAACGGCTGTGGATCACCGAGGTCTACCTCTCTGTAGAACCCCATCGCTTGTAGCTTCTTCAGCTCGTTCTTGGTCTTCCGCATGACGTGGGTAACACGCTCTGCAGTCTCAATATGGGACGCGCCGTAGGGCACGATAACGTCTTCGGCAGGAATATAGATAGCTACCTGACGCCCTAAACTCGGGTCATAGTAGACCTTCTTAAACGCAGACCCCGCCAGTCCTAGGCTGTATAAGAGGCGTTCATGCTCTGGCCGATACTCAACCATGCGCTCAGTCAGCTCATAGTTCATATCTGCTTTTACCCTGTCAGCAGCTTCGGCTTTCTCGGGTGTTTCCTCTCCTAGTACCTTTACACGTACGGGGCCAGCGGCTGGGAAAGTCTCGCTCATCGTCTCTGCTTGGAAACGTATCGCAGCTTCGGCCAGTACAGTAGAGTAAACCCCGCAGGCACCTTCCCACGGGTCTGTGCGCTCTTCGTACTTGAACCCTAATACGTCCAGTCCTTTGACAAACGTATCAGCCCAATCTTTTCGGCTTTCGGTATCTGCATCGAAAAGCCCAATTAA
>UPTN01001319.1_pt1 | contig 11052 bp, 11 predicted proteins | sample 2160111 | NCBI WGS metagenome assembly UPTN01 (sample SAMN06265058, study PRJEB28932) | marine metagenome | isolation source: Columbia River Estuary | place: USA:Columbia River Estuary, USA | collected 2014-05-05 | reverse complement strand
AAAGCCGTCCCCACCCTGCCAGATGCGCAGACCGTAACGGAAGTGAAACACTACACCGACAGGCTGTTTTCCTTTCGGGTGACACGTCCCGCATCCTTGCGCTTTCGCTCGGGCGAGTTTGTGATGATTGGCCTGATGGGCGATCCTGACCCAAAGACCGGCAAGCAAAAACCACTCTTGCGCGCTTATTCCATCGCGTCCCCGTCTTGGGACGAAGAGCTGGAGTTTTATTCGATCAAGGTGCCAGACGGTCCGCTGACGTCGCGCTTGCAGCATATCAAGCCCGGTGATGATCTGATCTTGCGGCCCAAGCCTGTTGGTACATTGGTGCATGACGCCCTGATTCCGGGCAAACGCATTTGGTTCTTTGCGACAGGCACCGGTTTTGCCCCTTTTGCGTCGCTTCTACGCGAACCGCAGACATACGAAGACTACGACGAGATCATTATTACCCACACCTGCCGCGAAGTCGGCGAACTCACCTATGGGCGCGACCTGATCGAGGCACTGAAAACCGATGAATTGCTCAACGAGGTCATTGGCGAAGGGTTTTGGAAGAAGATCAAATATTACCCCACCACAACCCGCGAAGAGAGCCCAAAGATGGGCAGGATCACGGATCTTATGCGCTCTGGCGAGGCATTCGCCGATCTGGGTGTGCCGCCTTTGTCACCTGAGACTGATCGCGCGATGATCTGCGGCAACCTTGCGTTTAACCTCGAGCTGAAAGAAATGTTCGAAGAATACGGGTTGGTCGAAGGGGCGAATTCAAAGCCGATGCATTATGTGGTGGAAAAAGCGTTCCTCGACTAAGGGCCCGACACTACCAAACACATAAAAAAGGCCGCGTCATTGCTGACGCGGCCTTTTGTTTAGGGTTGGACCCCCATTTACATGCCAAGCAAATTCTTGATGTTATCCAGAATTGGCTGCAACAAAGCAGGGTTGTCTTTGGCAAAGCCCAGCGCTGTTGCCAGCGATGACTTTTCACCTTCTGGGATATCGCTACCTTCAAGCAAGGCAGCTACTTTGTCGGCATCAAAGCCATCAACAGTAAGCAGTTCGCCTGCCATTGCCATCAGGTCGTCGCCTGCTGCGGTTGCTTCAGCAGCAGCAGCGTTCGCCTCTTCAAGTGCAGCGTTTGCAGCAGCTTCCAGCTCTGCAGCGGCGGCGGCAGCGGCTTCTTCAGCAGCGGCGGCTGCTTCTTCAACGGCGGCGGCAGCAGCGGCGGCCTCTGCTTCAGCGGCGGCAGTTGCAGCAGCTTCTGCTTCAGCGGCGGCGGCAGCAGCGGCCTCTGCGGCAGCGGCTTCTGCTTCGGCGGCAGCTTGTGCAGCTGCAGCTTCTGCGGCAGCAGCAGCTTCGGCTGCTGCGGCTTCTGCTTGTTGTGTGGCTCCGGTCAGTACACCGACCGCTTCACCTGGGCCGCGGCCCTCTGCGGCGTATTGGTATCCAAAGAAGCCAACGACTGCCAAAATAATGATGATCGCGATTGCGCGCATTGCTCATATCCTTTTAAATTTGTACATGTGAGCCATTTAGGCCCCCAAATGTTGCTATGTCAGATTGTAAACCGAAGCGAAAGCTACCTTGATGGGGAATAATCCGCAAATAGCGTCAATTTTTGCGGGTTGAAGCTAGACATGCGGACGTTTACTTTGCATCACACCCAAACGGAATAACCAAAGGATAAAGACCATAGGACGCAGACCACATAACGCGCCACCACAACGCGACACAGGCCCACGCATCAACGACCGTATCCGGTCCGCCGAAATTCGCCTTATTGGCGCAGAAGGCGAAAACGTCGGTGTCGTGACACCTGAACGTGCGATGATCATGGCCGAAGAAGCAGGCCTCGATTTGGTGGAAATCTCGCCAAATGCGAACCCGCCGGTTTGCAAAATCATGGACTATGGCAAGTTCAAGTACGAATCTCAGAAGAAAGAAGCTGAGGCGCGCAAGAAGCAAAAGATCATCGAGATCAAAGAGATCAAGTTCCGTCCCAACACGGACAGCCATGACTACGAAGTCAAAATGCGCAGCGTTTTCAAGTTTCTTGAGAACGGTGACAAGGTTAAGATCACTTTGCGTTTTCGTGGCCGCGAAATGGCCCACCAACAGCTGGGCCGTGAGTTGCTAGAGCGTGTCGCAGAGGACACAAAAGAAGCTGGCAAAGTCGAGAACTTTCCTAAGATGGAAGGCCGTCAAATGGTCATGCTGATCGGTCCACTTTCAAAGTAAGACCTTACTATCCTGCATTCTTGAAAGCCCCCACATTGTTGGGGGCTTTTTTTGTGAGCGGCTAAACAGTCCGCGACGGCTTGCGCAACGTCTGTGTAATCTGCGCCATGATGCTGATCGCAATTTCTGCGGGCTGACGCCCCCCCAAGTCTAATCCAACAGGGCCATTAATGCGCGCAAGGTCATCGTCTCCAAAGCCCGCATCCCTTAGCCTGTCCAAACGTTTGGCATGCGTGCGTTTTGAACCCAAACACCCAAGATAGAAAACCTTTGATCCCAAGGCAGCGATGATCGCTGGATCATCCAGCTTTGGATCATGCGACAGCGTCACAACGGCCATGCGTGCATCCATGTCCAGGGATTCCAGCGCAGTGTCCGGCCACGCGTCGATTAACGTCTCGTCAGGAAATCTTTCTTGCGCGGCAAAAGCCGGACGCGGGTCGATGATGACAGGTGTATACCCACAGGCACGCGCCATCGGTGCCAAATATTGCGCAATATGTACTGCCCCGATAATGGCCAAACGCAATGGCGGATTATGGATGCAAACAAAGGTCTGCCCATCCTCTTCAATGCCTGACCGGTCCATTCGGAAACGGTCGGGAAACGCATCCGCGCGAGACAATACGGGGCCACCTGATTTAAGGTCGGTCACATAGGCCACAGGTTCCGAATTTGCGCGGTGCGCAACCAAGGCTGCCAAAACGGCGATAGGTAAGGCCTTGCCAACAGGTTCCACCAAGACTTTGATCTCGCCCCCGCAAGCAAGCCCAACTGCAAACGCGTCGTCGTCACTCACCCCGAATGTTAACAGGCGCACCTGACCGTCTGCTATTGCATCAATTGCCTCTGTGATCACGGCACCTTCAACGCACCCCCCCGACACAGAGCCTTCTATCGCCCCTGCCTCATCGATCACCAACTGGCTGCCCGCAGGCCGCGGCGCAGATCCCCAAGTTTGCACGACAGTCGCAATAGCTACGCCACGGCCAGCATTATGCCAGTCCAGCGCAAGTTTTGGCAGGTCAGTGTTCATCGAGGCAAAGGTCATCGCTACGCTCCGTTGGCTTTCATGACGCAACATAGACCAAGCCGCAGTCCGTCAACATCGCAAAGTCGCGCGTGCATTGCCCCTTGGCGGGCAAAGCCCTAGCTTATGGGCAAGCCAGCGGAGATGTAGCTATGAATGATTCCACACCAATCGCCACAACGGGTTTCGGACCTGACCTTGGACCATTTGACTGGACGGACCCTTTGCGTCTGGAAGATCAGCTTACCGAGGATGAACGCATGTTGCGGGATGCGGCAAATGTCTTTGCTCAGACCACGCTGCAGCCGAAAGTTACCAAAGCCTACCGTGAGGAAACCGTTGATCCAGATATCTTCAGGGCCATGGGAGAAGCAGGCTTGCTTGGGCTGACGATCCCCGAAGAATACGGTGGACTTGGTGCTGGCTATGTCACCTATGGTCTGGTTGCCCGCGAAATCGAGCGGGTCGATAGCGGCTATCGCTCTATGATGTCGGTACAGTCCTCTTTGGTTATGTACCCAATTCACGCTTACGGCACCGACGCCCAGCGCGAGAAATATTTGCCCGGCTTGGCAGCAGGTTCTTTGATTGGATGTTTTGGCCTTACCGAACCGGACGCAGGCAGCGATCCCGCCGGTATGAAAACCACTGCGAAAAAGACTGCAGACGGCTATATTCTCAATGGCGCCAAAATGTGGATTAGCAACGCGCCGATTGCCGATGTTTTTGTCATCTGGGCCAAATCAGAAGCCCATGACGGAAAAATCCGCGGCTTTGTGCTTGAGAAAGGTATGAAAGGTTTGTCGGCGCCAAAGATCGGCGGCAAACTTAGTTTGCGTGCCTCCGTTACGGGCGAAATTGTCATGGACAACGTCGCCGTCAGCGAAGACGCGCTATTACCGGGCGTGCAGGGCTTAAAGGGACCGTTTGGTTGCTTGAACCGTGCGCGTTATGGCATTGCCTGGGGTGTCATGGGCGCGGCAGAGGCGTGCTGGCACGCAGCGCGTCAATACGGGCTGGACCGCAGGCAATTCGGCAAGCCATTGGCACAGACCCAACTGTTCCAGAAAAAGCTGGCTGATATGCAAACCGAGATCGCTTTGGGCACGCAGGCCGCCCTTCAATTGGGCCGCTTGATGGAACAAGGTCGCGCTGCCCCTGAAATGATCAGCCTCATGAAGCGCAATAACTGCGGCAAAGCGCTCGATATTGCGCGGGTCTCACGGGATATGCACGGGGGAAATGGAATCAGCGAGGATTTCCAGATCATGCGCCACATGGTTAATCTTGAAACTGTGAATACCTATGAAGGGACCCATGACGTGCATGCATTGATCTTGGGTCGTGCACAAACCGGGCTTCAGGCGTTCTTTTAACATAAAAAAGGTACAATCTAGTTCGTTAGATGCCTAGTCCTGCCGCAAAGCCATGCTACAAAGGTGTTGAGCCGCCAAGTGTTGTTATGGCCGCGGAGCATGTTTTATGGAAGACCCTCAGCTCTCGTTTGAGACGAAGTTAACGAACCTTGATGCCAATAGTTGGATCGGGGCAATTGATGATGTGTGTGACGACCTCGGCTTCTTCGAGCAGCTAGGACGCTATCACTGCGCCGGCTTCATTGAAGCGGGTAATAAGCTACTGGTTACGTTTGAAAATGCCGAAAGCGTGCGGGCGTACAATATCGACGCAGAGCCGCGCGGCTTTACCTATGTTCGCCAAGACGGCTGGTCCCACCTTGCATTGATCTCTTTCACCGAAAGCTGGTTTCGTGATCCGGCGGTCTATGCGTTTTTCGATCGCATGATTGATGACGGTTTCTTTGAAGATTTCGAGAACGTCTTATTCTACGGCGGCGATGGCGGCGCGGCATATGCCGCAGCGGCCTATTCGGTCGCGGCCCCCGGTGCGACCGTCATCGCTTTACGTCCGCAAGCAACGCTTGAAGCAAAGACAACGAACTGGGACAAACGGTACCGGTTCGCACGCAAAAAGAACTTTGCCAACCGCTATGGCTATGCGCCAGAGATGGTCGAGGGCGCGGCAGAGGTGTTCATCGCATATGACCCTTACGAGCATCTAGATGCTTGCCACGCAGCCCTTTTTCGCAAGCCCCATGTAACAAGCCTGCCTTGCCCAATTTTTGGACCTCAACTAGATCGCGCATTTGACAGAATGGGCATCCATGACGTCATGCTCAAGTTGGCCATGGATGGTGATCTTGACGCCAAGCGATTTGCCCAATTGCTGCGTGCGCGGCGCTATGATCAGATATATGTCCGAAATCTGGTGAAGTACCTGATCAAGGCAAATCACGACGAATTTGCACAGACGATATGCCGCTATATGTTAAAGCGCGGTAGCAGTAGCTTCTTCAAGAAAACCCTCGAAGAGCTTATCGAAGCGCAGGACAATTACAAATAGTAGATGTCACCGTAGACGTGCCGTACGATGTCCTGACGGCGCACACCCATCTTTGCTAGGTCCGCGTCGCTTAATTTTTGCATCCGCTCGACTGTGTTGGTGCGGTTCTGCGCATTGGCTAAGTTCGCGAAAAACTGGTTGGTGCGGCGCAAAACACGCGCCAATAAAGACGGTTTTGCGGTGTTGTCGATTGACTCTGTGTAAAAGGCCATTGGGGCGTTCCTATCAAAACAAGTATCTGTTGCTTGATAAGATATGCCCCTGCCACCTGAATGAAACCGCCAATGCTGCATTGCGGCAATGCAGCCTGCGCATGCCGCTTCGGTCAGCGCTAGTCTGCGTCAGTGCGCGCTTGGATGATCCGCTTGAGCAGGTTGTACACGCGCAGTCCAAAGTATCCCACGACGGCACCTACGATCACACCGAAGGTTGTTCCACTATCAAGCAAATTCGCGCAGATCGCAGCGGCGACAAGTGCTGCCATGAATGCAATCAAACGCTTCTCAGAGGGTTCAATCGGAAAATAGCCTTCGAGGAACTTCGCAATTGGTCCTGCGACCGGCCCTTCCAATTGTGGTGTCAGAAAACCCGCGAGGGCAGCGACCAAAAAACCGAGCATGTTGGCGTCTCCTAATGGGTAAGCATTCTTACCAACCGAATATCTCGAAAAGGCCAACAATCTGCAAGGTTAATCACAAGTACTATGGCGTCCATGACTGCAAAGGTGTAATCCAGCCACATGCCTGATAGACAAATAACAAGCCTGACAATCCGCCGCCCTGATGACTGGCATTTGCATCTACGCGATGGTGCAATGTTGAATGCGGTCTTGCCAGAAACAGCCCGCCATTTTGCCCGTGCTATTATTATGCCTAATCTGGTGCCGCCCGTTGTGACATCGCAGCAGGCCGTTTCTTACCGTGAACGGATTATGGCAGCCCTGCCCCCAGGTGCAGACTTCACTCCGCTGATGACGCTTTATCTTACCGAAACAACCGACCCCGAAGATGTGCACGCTGCACACGCGGCAGGTATTGCAACGGCTGTTAAGCTTTATCCCGCTGGTGCCACCACGAACTCTGCTTCGGGCGTACGTGATTTTGAAAAAGTCCGCCCCGTGCTAGAAGTGATGGCCGAGATCGGGATGCCGCTATGTGTACATGGCGAAGTGACTGACCACGACATCGATATCTTTGACCGCGAGGCCATGTTCATTGATCGGGTGTTGAAACCGCTGCGCAAGAAAGTACCTGACCTCAAGATCGTGATGGAACATGTCACGACACAGGATGCAGTCGACTACGTCCGCGACAGCAACAAGAACCTTGCCGCAACCATCACGACCCATCACCTGATCATCAATCGCAACCACATTCTGGCAGGCGGGATCAAGCCGCATTTCTATTGCCTGCCTGTTGCCAAGCGTGAAGCGCACCGTGTTGCCTTGGTCCAAGCCGCTGTGTCAGGCGACAAACGCTTCTTCCTTGGCACCGATAGCGCCCCCCACACCGATCCTGCCAAACTGCAGGCTTGTGGCTGTGCGGGCATCTTTACGGCCCCCAATACAATGTCTTGCCTCGCCGAGGTTTTTGACGCCGCTGGACGTATCCGCAAGGTCGAGAGTTTTGCCTCGCTCAATGGGCCGGCATTTTACGGGCTGCCCGTAAACACGCAAACGATCACGTTGACCAAGGGCGATCCGGTCCAATACCCAAGTCATATTGAAACCGAAGACGGTCCTGTCACGGTATTCGATCCCGGGTTTGACCTGCATTGGCGCGTCGAGATGTAGCTGCCGCCGGATAACCCTCCGGTGGACGTTTTTTCAGAAATAAGAAGTTATAGGCCAGCAAGATGATCCCAACCTCATTCCCCACCAAAGAAGAAATGGCCCGTTTGACCGCAGGCATGCTGATCGAGATCGGTGCGATTGATTTCAACGCGACAGAGCCTTTCACCCACGCCTCTGGCAAGCAGGCCCCGACTTATGTGGATTGTCGCAAGTTGATTTCTTATCCGCGTATCCGCGCGACGCTGATGGATTTTATGGCTGTCTCGATCATGCGCGAAGCTGGGTTCGAAGCCTTTGACAACATCGCTGGCGGTGAAACAGCAGGCATTCCATTCGCCGCACTTGTGGCCGAGCGTCTGGCCCTACCGATGACGTATGTCCGCAAAAAGCCAAAAGGGTATGGGCGCAATGCACGGATCGAAGGTGTTATGACCGAAGGCCAGCGCGTCTTGCTGGTAGAAGACCTGACAACCGACGGTGGTTCCAAACTGTCGTTCGTCGATGCAATTCGCGAAACCGGTGCAAGCTGCAGTGCCACGGCCGTGATTTTCTACTACGGCATCTTTGAAGGCGTCGAAAAAACTTTGGCCGATCATGGTGTCCAATTGATCCATTTATGCACATGGTGGGACGTTCTGGCAGAAGCAAAGGCACGCGGCGCTTATGACCTCGCGACCCTGACAGCGGTCGAGGCGTACCTGAAAGACCCGGCCGGATGGTTGCCTACTGCATCTTAAAAACTTATCCCCTGCTCTGTGCACAACTTGGGCCGGGAATCGCTGAACCTGTCTGCATAGTGGGTTAGCTTTGCGTGATGCCACTGGATCTGGTATGCTTGGGAAGCTTCTGGATTTATCCACAAGGTTATCCCGCCGGATATCCCCGTTGATATCAAGATAGCCATCGCCTGCGCCCCACTGTTATGAGGACGGCGGGACGTGTGAGGGAAAAAATGAACGAGATTACGACATTCAATGCCACAGGGGTGCAAGAGGCCGTCGCTGACGCCATGCCGCATTCGATCGAGGCAGAACAGCAGTTGTTGGGCGCAATCCTGACCAACAACGACATCTTTGACCGTGTCGCAGCTATCATCAGCCCCAAACATTTCTACGACCCTGTCCATGCCCGTATTTTCGAAACCGCCGCATCGCGTATTGGCCGCAATATGTTGGCGAGCCCTGTCACCCTCAAGGCGTTCATGGAAGACGACGAGGGCCTTAAGGAACTTGGCGGCCCACCTTACCTTGCCCGCCTCGCTGGCGCTGCAATTTCGGCCTTTGCCGCGCGTGACTATGCCCAGATGATCTATGATCTTGCGACACGGCGTGAATTGATCCGGCTTGGTCGTGACATCACCGACAAAGCCGCCAAGGTTGATGTCGACAGCGAACCCCGCGAACAGATCATTGAAGCCGAACAAGCGCTTTATTCGTTGGCCGAACAGGGTGTGTCCGAAAAAGGATTTCAATCATTTCTTGCCGCTGTCACCGAAGCCGTGAACGTCGCAAATACCGCCTATCAGCGCGATGGTGGTCTGGCAGGCATCTCGACCGGTCTTGTTGATATGGACAAGAAACTAGGTGGATTGCATAAATCCGACCTCTTGATCATCGCTGGGCGACCTTCGATGGGTAAGACCTCGCTTGCGACCAACATCGCGTACAACGTAGCCAAAGCGTATAGGCGCGGCACGCTGCAAGACGGCTCGGAGGGTGCGGTTGACGGTGGCGTCGTCGGTTTCTTCTCGCTTGAGATGAGTGCAGAACAGCTTGCAGGCCGGGTTCTTGCCGAAGCATCCGAGATTTCATCCCATAAGATCCGTCAAGGCGATATGACCGAAGGCGAATTCCGTCGCTTCGTGGATGCCGCCAAGCAGTTGGAATCCTGCCCGCTTTATATCGATGACACGGCCGCTATTCCCATTTCACAGCTTGCTGCGCGTGCGCGCCGTCTTAAGCGGACACATGGCCTTGATCTGCTGATTGTGGACTATCTGCAGCTGGTACGCGGTACGTCCGACAATCGCGTTCAAGAGATCGGTGAAATTTCGATGGGCCTTAAAGCCATCGCAAAGGAACTGAATATCCCGGTTGTCGCCCTGTCCCAGCTGTCGCGGCAGGTGGAATCACGTGAAGATAAACGCCCGCAATTGTCAGACCTGCGCGAATCAGGATCGATCGAGCAGGACGCCGACGTCGTGATGTTTGTGTACCGGGGTGAATATTACACCGAACGCGAAAAGCCCGAAGATCACAACATGGAAGCCATCGCTGCATGGCAGGAAAAGATGTCGAGCCTGCATGGCAAGGCCGAAGTGATTGTTGGCAAGCAGCGGCACGGTCCGATCGGCACCATTGAACTTTCGTTCACCGCCGAATTCACGCGTTTTGGTAATCTCGTCAAACCTTGGCAACAAGGTGATGACCAGCAGTTTTAAATCCAGCACGGCAAATGACTTGCCCCACGCGGCTGCCCCTGCCAAAAGGTCCTTATGAGTACTGGACGCCTGATCATTGACCTTGACGCCGTCGTTGCCAACTGGCGCGCTTTGGATGGCATGACCAATTGCAAGACCGCCGCTGTGGTCAAGGCGAATGGCTATGGTCTTGGGGCGGCCAACGTCGCAAAGGCGCTTTTCAAAGCAGGCGTGCGTCAGTTTTTTGTCGCCGTCGCCGAAGAAGCGGTCCCCATTCGCGAAGAACTGGGACCCAAGCCCGAAATCTGCGTCTTTTCAGGCCATATGAAGGGCGATACTAATCTGATCCGCGAATTGGGCCTGACGCCTATGCTCAATTCCGTGGACCAGTTGACAGACCACCTTGAGGCGCTTCCGGATCATCCGTTTGGTGTGCAACTTGACACGGGCATGAACCGTTTGGGTCTGGAAATGCAGGAATGGGCTGCAGTGGCAGAGCTTGCATTGTCACAAAAGCCCAAGCTTGTCATGTCACATCTGGCCTGCGCGGACGAACCCGATCACCCGATGAACCCCTATCAGCTCGACCAGTTCAAGAAGATGACAGACGGCATATCGGTGCCGCGATCACTTGCCGCAACGGGTGGTATCTTGCTGGGGCCGGAATATCATTTTGACGTAACTCGCCCCGGTATTGGTCTATATGGCGGATTGCCTTTCGCCGAAGCCACACCTGTCGTTGAACTTGACCTGCCCGTCGTACAAATCCGCGATGTGGCCGAAGGCGAAGTCGTTGGCTACGCGAACGCATGGCAGGCCACGCGACCTTCGCGCATTGCGACAGTTTCAGGCGGTTATGCCGACGGTATCACTCGCAGGTTGTCAGACCGCGCCACGCTTTATCACGGCGACATTCCCTGCAATCTGGTCGGCCGCGTCTCTATGGATTTGTTGACAGTTGATGTTACCGACTTGCCGGAAGATCCCCGCAAGCTGACCCTCATTGGACCACATCAGAGCGTCGATGACCTTGCACAGGCTGCCGACACCATCGGCTACGAAGTTCTGACACAGCTCGGTGACCGCTATCACCGCAAGACATTCGGCAAATAGACTGCTGATGCTGAACATTTTGCGGATTGCCAACCT
>UPTN01001310.1_pt1 | contig 11152 bp, 9 predicted proteins | sample 2160111 | NCBI WGS metagenome assembly UPTN01 (sample SAMN06265058, study PRJEB28932) | marine metagenome | isolation source: Columbia River Estuary | place: USA:Columbia River Estuary, USA | collected 2014-05-05 | reverse complement strand
ATAAAAGATCTTTTTGAGCGCCTTGGTGCGTTAAGGAGGTATCTTTGACTTAGATGTCAAATTAATAGAAATCCAAAACGAAGAGGAAAAAACTTTTAATCCTGATTTTTGGAATGACTCTAAAGCTGCAGAAATTATTATGAAAGCTATAAGAGTTAACAAAAAATGGGTTTCTGATTATAATACAGCAAAATCTCTTGTTGAAGACCTAGAAGTACTTTATGAATTCTATAAAGAAGGTGAAACTGCTATCGATGATGTTGATGTTCAGTTTGAAAAAGCATCAATCTTCATTGAAGACCTTGAATTCAGAAATATGCTTTCTGAAGAAGGCGATAGCCTAAGTGCTGTTTTACAAATTACAGCTGGTGCTGGTGGAACTGAAAGCTGTGATTGGGCCCAGATGCTAATGCGTATGTACCTAATGTATGCTGAAAAGAATCGTTTTAATGTAAAAGAATTAAATATACAAGATGGAGATGTTGCAGGAATAAAAACAGTAACACTACAAATTGAAGGCGATTTTGCATTTGGTTGGCTTAAAGGTGAAAATGGCGTACATCGATTGGTTAGAATTTCACCATTCGACAGTAATGCTAAACGACATACAAGTTTTGCTTCAGTTTATGTCTATCCTTTAGTAGACGACAGTATTGAAATTGAAATAAATCCTGCAGATATAGATATTACAACAGCTCGTTCTAGTGGTGCTGGTGGTCAAAATGTAAACAAAGTTGAAACTAAAGTTCAATTAACTCATAAACCAACAGGAATTCAAATATCATGTTCAGAAACACGTTCACAACATGATAACAGATCTAGAGCTTTACAGATGCTTAAATCGCAATTGTACGAAATTGAATTAAAAAAACAATTGGCTCAACGTGAAGATATCGAAGCTGGAAAAATGAAAATTGAATGGGGAAGCCAGATTAGAAATTATGTAATGCATCCTTATAAGCTAGTTAAAGATGTAAGAACAGGAAAAGAAACCGGAAATGTAGATGCAGTCATGAATGGTGATATCGATGCTTTTCTTAAATCTTATTTGATGATGATGGGGCAAAAAAGTGAATCTTAATTAAAAAATAAAATGATAGAAATATATCACAACCCTAGATGTAGCAAATCAAGACAAACTCTTGAGATTCTGGAAAACGATAGTCAAAATGTTCAAATAATAAAATATTTAGATACACCTCCTACTTTTAATCAATTACATTCAATAATTGAATTACTAGGTATTAAACCAATAGAATTAGTTAGAAAAGGTGAGGCAATTTGGAAGGAAAAATTTAAAGGTAAAACACTTTCTGATAAAGAGCTAATTTCTGCAATGATAGAGAACCCAAAACTAATAGAAAGACCAATTGTAATCAATGGTAAAAAAGCTGTAATTGGTCGACCACCTTCTAAGGTTTTAGAAATAGTTTAAGCCTATTACAATATAGCTAAACAATATAATTCTTTTAACACAACTTTAACCATAATAAGTTAAACCTAGTGATATTTTTGCAGTCAAATCGCAAACTATTACCATGAAAAACTTTTTTATTTTAGCATTTATCTTCTCTAGCAGTCTACTTAGCCTGTTTGCAAATAATGAGGATAATACAGTCAGAAAAGAGGTAGATATAACTGGTCAAGTAATTGACAAAGATACTAACGAACCTCTTGAATATGCTACAATAGCTTTTATAGATAAAAGTTTAAATAAAATAGTCACTGGTGGTATTACAGATTCTAATGGTTTTTTTAATATTAATGTAAAAAAAGGACAGTATGATATTACAATAGAATATATATCCTTTAAAAAACAAACCCTTAGAAATAAACTATTAACCGAAGATGAAAATTTAGGCGTTATTAAACTTGAGCTTGATGTTGAAGCTTTAGATGCCGTAGAAGTAATTGCAGAGCGAACTACTGTTGAGATTAAACTCGACAAAAAAATATATAATGTTGGTAAAGACTTAACTGTTCGTGGCGGAACTGTAAGTGATGTTCTCGATAATGTCCCTTCTGTCTCTGTTGACGTAGAAGGAAATGTATCTCTTAGAGGGCAGGATAATGTAAGAATTTTAATTAATGGTAAACCTTCTGGATTAGTTGGTCTAAACTCTACAGACGCTTTAAGACAATTACCAGCAGAAGCTATAGAAAAAGTTGAGGTTATTACTTCTCCTTCTGCACGTTATGATGCTGAAGGTACTGCAGGTATATTAAATATTATTCTTAGACGTAGTAAATTACAAGGTTTAAATGGTGCTATTACACTTAATGCAAGTGAACCTACAGCATATGGTGTATCTGGAAATATTAATTACAGAACAGGAAATGTTAATATATTTAGTACTTCTGGGTATCGATATTCTGATTCTCCAGGTAATTCTAAAACAGAAACAGAATATTTTAATTCTGGAACTTTTTTTAATGAATATAGAGACATAAATAGAACTCGAAAAGGATATAATACCAATTCAGGAATAGAGTGGTATATCAATAACACGACATCACTTACAGCTGCATTTTTAATTAGAGAAAGTGATAATGAACGTGAAACTACTAATACAATAAACGAGTTAGATAACTCTGGAAATTTATTAAATCAATCTATAAGATTTGATCCTGAATTTGAAGACGACAAAACAACTCAGTTTTCATTAAACTTTGATAAACAATTTAATGGGAATAGTGATCATAGACTAACAGCAGATTTTCAATATGAGAATAGTAATGAAGATGAAGAGTCTATTATTACTCAAGATGGTACAGATTCTGAACGTGTTCAAACCTTAGAAAATCAAAAACGAATATTATTACAAACAGATTTTGTTAAGCCTATTGGAGAAAAAGGACAATTTGAATTGGGATATAGAGGTAATTTTAATCAACTCGATACCGATTATATTTTAGAATTTAATGAAAACGGTAATTTTGAATTAGATACGAATTTGAGTAATTTATTACTTTATAAAGAGCACAACAACGCTTTTTACAGTCAATTTGGGAGTAAAATAAAAGATAAATTTTCATTTTTATTAGGTCTAAGGTATGAATCATCAAGAATATCTATTAATCAAGTAACAAGTGGTGATTATGAAAATCAAAACTATTCAGGTTTCTTCCCTACTTTAAATCTTGGCTACGAAATCTCTGAAGATCAAAGTTTAACTATAGGTTATAACAGAAGAATTAGAAGACCACGCTCAAGATTTATAAATCCATTTCCATCTAGAAGTAGTGCTACTAATCTTTTTCAAGGAAATCCTAATATTAAACCAAGTTACTCAAATAGTGTTGATTTAGGGTATTTAAATAGGTTTGGTAAACTAACTCTTAATAGTTCTATATACTATGCACATGCAACAGATGTCTTTACTTTTATTTCAGAAGATTCAGGTCAAATAGCAATTGTTGGAGGAACAGAAGTTCCTGTAATTGTTAGAAGACCTATAAACCTTGCTACAAACGATAGATTTGGATTTGAGTTTACACTTACCTACAGACCATCACGAAAATGGAATTTAAATGGAAACTTTAATTTATTTCAATCTGTAACACGTGGTGATTATAATGGTGATAATTATGATGCTGAAAACTTAAGTTGGTTTATAAGACTAAATAATAAATATACATTACCAGGTAAAATCGAATGGCAAACACGTATTTTTTATATGGGACCACGAGAAGATGCTATTAATAAAACAAAAGGGATGTTCTCTACAGATTTAGCTTTTAGTAAAGATTTATTTAAAGACAAAGCATCAATTGCATTAAATGTTAGTGATGTATTCAATACTAGAAAACGTGAAATGATTTCGAGAACATCAACATTCTATAGTGATAGTCAATACCAATGGAGACAACGCACTGTATCAATGTCTTTTACTTACAGATTTAATCAAAAGAAGAAACGTCAACAAGGTGGTAGAGAAAATGGAGATGGAGATGATGAAATAGGTTTCTAATCTAAATCTTATACATAATAAAAGGAAGCTAAATAGCTTCCTTTTATTGTTATATATGTTATTCTAGTGTGATAACGCTTCTCGTTGTGCTCTCTTTTCAGCACGTTTTTCTTTAATTCTTTCCATAGCAGATCCAAATATCCAATAAGGAACTACAAATGTTATTAGAAAAATCATTAACCAGAAACCTATTGTAAAAATGGTTAAAAATGCTAAAAATCCTAAATATTGATCAAATTCAAACATAATTGAGATGTTTTATTATATCTGTGGACAAATATAGTATATCAAATTATTCTAAACAATAGCAAACTAAAGTTTTATTAATTAATAATAACAATGCTGAAAAAAGTTAATAATTAATGGAAAACTAACATTTATCATAAACTTAATATTTACAAAAAGAGTAACTTTGTCACTAAATAATTTATACACTTATACAATGAGTTTTAGAATAGAAAAAGATACAATGGGCGAAGTAAAAGTGCCAGCAGATAAGCTTTGGGGAGCACAAACAGAGCGTTCTCGTAACAACTTTAAAATTGGTCCTTCGGCTTCAATGCCTTTAGAAATAATTTATGGCTTTGCATATCTTAAAAAAGCTGCTGCTTTTACTAATTGTGAATTAAATGTTTTACCAATTGAAAAACGTGATCTCATAGCACAAGTTTGTAATGAAATACTTGAAGGCAAACATGACGATCAATTTCCTTTAGTAATCTGGCAAACAGGATCTGGAACTCAAAGTAATATGAATGTTAATGAGGTTATTGCAAATAGAGCACACCAAATTGCAGGTAAAGTTATTGGTGAAGGCGAAAAAACAATTCAACCAAATGATGATGTCAATAAATCGCAATCGTCTAATGATACATTCCCAACCGGAATGCATATAGCAGCATATAAAAAAGTTGTAGAAAACACAATTCCTGGTATCATTAAATTAAGAAATACGCTTAAGAAAAAATCTGAAGACTTTAAAAAAGTTGTAAAAATAGGACGCACACATTTAATGGATGCTACTCCAATTACACTTGGTCAAGAATTCTCTGGTTATGTATCTCAATTAGATCATGGCATTAAAGCTCTTGAAAACACCTTGCCACACTTAAGCGAACTAGCTTTAGGTGGAACTGCAGTTGGTACAGAATTAAACACACCTAAAGGCTATACAAAACGCGTTTCAGAATTTATTGCAGAATTTACAGGATTACCATTTATTTCTGCACATAATAAATTTGAAGCTTTAGCTGCTCATGATGCATTTGTAGAAACTCATGGCGCACTAAAACAAGTTGCTGTTTCTCTAAATAAAATTGCTAATGACATTAGAATGATGGCTTCAGGTCCTCGTTCGGGAATTGGAGAAATAATTATTCCAGCTAACGAACCAGGAAGCTCTATAATGCCTGGAAAAGTAAATCCTACACAATGTGAGGCTTTAACAATGGTTTGTGCACAAGTAATGGGTAACGATGTTGCTGTTACTGTTGGTGGTACTCAAGGACACTACGAGCTTAATGTTTTTAAACCTGTTATGGCTGCAAATGTTTTACAATCTGCGCAACTTATTGGAGATGTTTGTGTAAGTTTTGATCTAAATTGTGCTGTTGGAATCGAACCTAATTATGCTGTTATAGAACAATTACTTAACAGTTCTTTAATGCTTGTAACAGCTTTAAATACTAAAATAGGTTATTATAAAGCTGCTGAAATTGCAAATACTGCACATAAAAACGGAACAACCCTTAAAGAAGAAGCTATTAATTTAGGTTATGTAACTGCCGAAGATTATGATGACTGGGTAAAACCAGAAGAAATGGTAGGTAGCTTAAAGTAACAAAATCCAAAATAAACTTATCAAAAAGCAATTGTTAACACAGTTGCTTTTTTTATTTATAATGGTTTTAATAATTTTTATATTAAAGGTTTAAACACTGAAAACATTAATGTTTCGATATAAAATGTACTAGGAAAAGAAATTATTTTTACCTCAATAAACTCTAATAAATCTATAGATGTATCTAATTTTCAATCTGGAATGTATTTCGTGAAATTTAAAGGTTTTAATGAAACCTATAAGTTTATAAAAGAATAGTATTTTCAAAAATTACTATAAATAAAAAGAGCAAGTGTTTTACACTTGCTCTTTTTGGTTAGTTAGCTATTAATTATTTAGGGTTAAATTCTTAAACCTAAACAAATTTAAGGTGTTTTTATCTTACTTTTATTAACATATGTTAATAAAACCCTATTTTAAAGTTTTTCTTATTCTACTTAACTGTACTGGTGATATATTTAAATAAGATGCTATTTGGTATTGAGGGATTAATTCGTCAATATTAGGAATTTGTTTTCGAAGTTTCATATAGAGTTTTGTTCCTGATAATGTCATTAAATCAAGATTTCTATCTTCATAAGCGATGAAAGCATGTTCAAGCACCTTAGTGTAGAGTTGATTAATATTAATGTCCTCGTTACAAAGATTCATTAATCCAGGAAAATCAATCTCAAAATATTCGCAATCTGTAAGAGACTCAAAAACTATTATTGATGGCTCATCTTTAATCATAGATGTTAAAGCTCCAGCAAATGAGGGTGGAGAATATAAACGTTTATTATACTGTTTACCTGATTCTAAAGTAATATAAGCTCTAAATATTCCAGATATTAGCATATATACTTTTGAAGGAATATCACCTGCTTTAGTAAGTTTAGTTTTAGAAGTAATTTTTTTGTACTTAGTAAGACTACTTAGTTTTTTAAAAGCTTCTTCATCAATATTACCTATCTCATTAAGGAAATTGAAATAACGGTTCATTGTTTAAAAAATATAGCTTACTAATGTAGAGCATTATATCTTAAATTAAAACATTAATTTCTATTTTTACATAATACAATATATAATTAAATGTCAATACTAATAACCAATATTAAAGAGCTCCTTCAGGTAAGAGATATAAAAACACCTAAAGTTTCAGGTTCTGATATGAAAATTTTACCAACATTAAAAAATGCATATCTCTTAATTGATCATGATACCATTGTAGACTATGGCAATATGGATAATGTAGAAGCGTTAACTGCAGATACCATAATTGATGCTTCTAATAAAATAGTACTCCCTACTTGGTGTGATAGCCATACGCATATTGTATATGCTAAAAATAGAGCACAAGAATTTGTAGATAGAATTAATGGTTTGACTTATGAAGAAATTGCAAATCGTGGTGGAGGAATATTAAATTCTGCTGAAATACTTCAAAACACTTCTGAAGACGAACTCTATAAACAATCTATAGTCCGTATTAATGAAGTTATGAAATTAGGTACTGGAGCTATAGAAATAAAGTCTGGTTACGGATTGACAACTTCTGCAGAATTAAAAATGCTTCGTGTAATTAAACGTATTAAAAAAGATTTTCCTTTAAAAGTTAAAGCTACTTTTTTAGCTGCACATGCTTTACCTCTGGCCTTCAAGAATAATAAAAAAGGTTTTATTGAATTAATTATAAATGAAATGCTTCCTCAAATAGCTGAAGAACAACTTGCAAAATATATTGATGTATTTTGTGAAAAAGGGTATTTCGATTTGGATGACACCACACAAATTTTAAGAGCAGCAAAAAATTATGGCTTAATACCTAAAATTCATGTTAATCAATTTAATGCGTTTGGTGGTGTAGAAGTTGCCGTTAAATTGAATGCACTTTCTGTAGATCATTTAGAAGAATTAAATCCTGAAGATATCGAAGTTTTAAAAGGTACAAATACAATTCCTGTTGCCTTACCTTCTTGTTCCTATTTTTTAAGTATACCATATACTCCTGCAAGACAACTAATTGATTCTGGATTACCATTAGCTTTAGCTAGCGATTTTAATCCTGGATCTACACCAAGCGGAAATATGAATTTTGTTGTAAGTACTGCATGTATTAAAATGAAAATGACACCCGAAGAAGCTATTAATGCTGCTACATTAAATGGTGCTTATGCAATGGGAATTGATAGTATGTATGGTAGTATTACAAGAGGTAAAAAAGCAAATATTATAATAACTAAAGAAATACCAAGCTATAATTTTATACCATATGCTTTCGGTTCAAACCTAATAGACCAGGTTATAATTAATGGAGAAATAATATAAAAAAAGCCACTTTATAAGTGGCTCTTTTAATATTATAGAATTCAAATTATTTAAGTGTAAATTCTGAAGATGAAACTAATTCTCCTGCATTAAAAACATTTACAACATATCTACCTTTTGAAAAATCTTCTTTTCCACTTTTAGTGATAAATTCACAAATGTCAAGATTGTTGTCTTCATAATTATAAGTACTAATTAAACTGTAGTTAAAAACTTTTTCCTCAAATTGAATTTCACTATTTAATCCTAAAACATTATCATTTGGATCAAGAACTTGAATATAAAACATTTTCTCTCCAGAACTTACTAAGCTGTTTTTAACAACTGTATAACAAATTCTTAATTTATCTGCTCTTCTTGCACGTTCTGTTGGTATTAATTTACCAGAACTTCTTTCAATTACACCAAAACCTTTTAAACCTGCTGTTGTTAAAACTGCAGCAGTTTCAACTAAATCTGCCAGTTCTGTATTTTGAGCAAGTAAAGAGTCGTTAAAAACTATACGTTCTTCCAATTGTACTTTTGTACTGTCCAAAGTAGTAGCTAAATAAGAATTTTCAACCTTAAGAGAGTCATTCTCTGCTAAGAGTCCATCCAATTCTTCCTGAAGTGCCATGAATTTCTTTTTATAACGCCATAAGCTTTTTACATTATTATCCGAAACTTGTAAAGAATCAATTAATCCTATAATGCGTTCTCTTGCTTCAACTAATTTTTCATTTGCAACTTGATTCTCTCCAATTGCTGTTTCATATTTGGCAGCCATATTATTTAAATCTTCTAATACTCTTGCTTTTTCCTCTGTTAAATCCTTTTTAGTCTGTACACCTTCATTATACAAAGTATATGTATAAATAGCTGTTCCAATAAATAATACTGCAACAATTCCTAATATAATTTTAAGGGATCTGCTTGTGCTTTCTGCTTTGTTTTCCATGTTAAATTTGTTTGGGTTAAACGTGTTTTATTTAGTTAATTATTAAATATTAAAAGTAATTAATCGTAATTTAGTATTTCAAACTCTAGTTTGTTTTTATGGAAAAACTAATCCTTTTTAAACCTTCAGATCAAAAAAAAATAGTAAACACTCGTGTTGGCGAATCTAAATTTGGCGAACACGTAAAACTATTAACTAACTCTAGCAATATATACGAGCAACTCGTAGAATTAGATGTCGACTATGTTATTTTTGGAATTCCTGAAGATATAGGTGTATTTGCAAATCAAGGTAATGTAGGTGCATCTACTGCTTATGATGGTGTAATTAAAGTTTTGTTAAATACTCAAAACAATGCGTTTAATAATGGTGAAAAAGTTGCTGTTCTTGGTTATTTAGATTTTTCTAACGAACAAAAACAGGTTTTAGGTCTTGACCAAACTAAAGATAACGATTTAAAAAAGGCAAGAAAACTGGTTGAAACAATAGATAAAAATGTTACAAAATTAGTTTACGATATAGTAAAAGCTGGTAAAACACCTATAATTATTGGAGGAGGCCACAATAATGCCTATGGCAATATTAAAGGAACAGCTCTAGCATTAAATAAAAAAATTAATGCCTTAAATTTTGATGCACATACAGCTTTTAGAAAAGAAGAAGGAAGGCATAATGGTAATGGCTTTAGCTATGCTTTTGCTGAAGAATTTTTAGATAAATATTTTATATTTGGAATACATGAGAATTATACTTCTCAGGTTATTTTAAACAAAATTAAAAAATTAAAAAAGTTTGTTAGATATAATACTTATGAATCAATTGCAATTAGACACGAACTTAAGTTTAAGAAAGAAATAATTACTGCTTTAAATTTCGTTTGTAATCAACCTTTTGGTATTGAAATTGACTGTAATGCCATTGAAGGTATTGCAAGTAGTGCTATGAGTCCTACCGGATTTAGTGCAAATAAAACAAGAGAATTTGTTTCTACTGTAAGCGAACATAAAAATGCTACTTATTTACATATATGTGAAGCTGCTCCTAGTTTAGACAATAAAAAACGAGCAAATCAAACTTCAAAAATTGTGTCTTATTTAATTACAGATTTTTTAAGAGTTCACAAAAAATAGAGCTAAAACTAATTAGATTTTAAAGCCTTTAATGAGTCTAATTCACGTTGTAGTGCATCAATCTTTTCTTTATTTAAATCTACTTTAGGTATAACTTTTAAAGAATCTAAAGTATCATTAACTATATTAAATTCCTTTGTTTCTTCAATAAAATAATCTTCGATATCTTCACTGGATCTCCATGCGTCGAATAATTGATCATATAGCAATTTATCCCATTGACTTGGGTGTTTTACATCAATCCAAACTACATCGCGATACTCGCTGTCTATAAGTGCTAAGTCAGGTGTTGCAGAGCCATCAAACTTATTTGAACCTTCTTTTACTGCTGAAACAGTACCTAAGAAAAACATACGTCTTCTTCCAGCTATATCTTTAATATAAGGTCTAAATTCAACTGGTTTATTTACTTCCCAATCAAATTCTTTACGAGATTCAATAACTTTTAAAGGCATAGCAGATACTCCTGCATAACCTTGCTTTTTTGATGCATGATCGTAAAAATATATCTTATCTGTTCCGTCTGCTGGAATAAATACACTAAAGCTTAAACTTGTACGCTCATCTCCTACTGGTTCTAAACCAAACCAATGGTAAAGACCACTATACGCTTCTGTTTGCATTCCTGTAAAATTGAAATCAGTAACAAATGGTAATTTATTTTGATCGTCTGGTAAATCCGGAATCTTAACAGCAGTTTTCATATTCCAAGGTAATGGATCGCTAAATCCTCCAATAAATTTTAAAGATTCTGCTTGTAATCGAGATACCTTTTCGCTTAATGTATTTTGTCCTGACAGATAAGGGTAATTATGAATGTCTTCTGGACTTATATAAGTACCTTTTCCAATAAGTAAACGCTCAACATAATCGCCAAAATCATGAGCACCATTATCAACAACCATTACTCCACCAAAAGTTGGATATGGAAATAAAAATCCTTGCCAATTAATAAGACTTACAACTT
>UPTN01001308.1_pt1 | contig 11177 bp, 8 predicted proteins | sample 2160111 | NCBI WGS metagenome assembly UPTN01 (sample SAMN06265058, study PRJEB28932) | marine metagenome | isolation source: Columbia River Estuary | place: USA:Columbia River Estuary, USA | collected 2014-05-05 | reverse complement strand
CTATCATTGATTCCTTAGAATATTATTTATCTATAGCGCCTAAGACCCATTTCATTCATTGCGTTTACGCTTAAATTTGGAAATTTTTTTCCTACAAAGGCCATAGTTAATTGTTTTGTTATTTGATGCTGCAAAAGTACAACTAACTAAGTCTTATAAAAAACACCAGCCTACTTTATAACAATAGGGCTATAAGAAAAATTGATAGGGGAACTAATCCTTTTTTAATTGGGCTATTTTAATTTGAAAAGCAGCGAATAATAAAGTCATGAATGGACTCAACCAATTGAATATAGCATAGACAAAATAGTCTGCTACACCAACTCCTAATACGCCAGAGTGATAAGCACCACAAGTATTCCAAGGGATAAGCACAGAGGTGACAGTTCCTGAATCTTCTAGGGTTCTACTTAGGTTCTCAGGAGTCAATCCTTTGTCTTTATAAGCTTTGGAGAACATCTTTCCTGGAATAACAATGGCTAAGTACTGGTCAGAGGCGGTTACATTTAGCGCCAAACAACTCGCTACAGTACTGGCAAAAAGCCCAAAGGTTGTCTTGGCCATTCCCAAGAGTGTTTCGCTAATTTTTGAAAGTGCACCAATTCCATCCATAATGCCTCCAAAAACCATGGCGCACATGATTAACCATATAGTTCCTAACATTCCAGACATGCCTTTAGAGGTAAAAAGGTCGTTTAGGGCAACATTGTCAGTGGCAATTTCTGTGCTTACAGTAATGGCGTTTAAGATTCCTTTATAGCCGTTTTCAAAGTTGAGTTCTTTAGCTCCAGACAAACCAGCAATAATTTCGGGTTGGAAAATTAGGGCAAAAACACCTCCTAAAAGCGTTCCAATAAGTAAAGCCATTAGGGGTGGCGTTTTTTTAAGTATCATTAAAATCACGCCCAATGGCACAAGAAACAACCAACCACTAATATTAAAGGTGGCGTCTATACTATTGAGAATGGACGCTGTGTCTTCTTCTCCTGAAGTATCAATTGTGAATCCTAATACAACAAAAACAATTAGTGTGACTATAAGTGTGGGAACTGTTGTGAGCAGCATATACCTAATATGGGTAAACAAATCACCTCCAGCCATAGCTGGCGCTAGATTTGTTGTGTCACTTAGTGGCGACATTTTATCTCCAAAATAAGCCCCAGACAAGACCGCACCTGCTGTCATTCCCATAGGGATTCCAAGGGCATTTCCAATACCGATAAGGGCAATACCCACCGTTGCAGATGTAGTCCACGAGCTACCTGTAGCAATGGAAATTATAGCACATATAATGACACAAGCAGCCAGAAATATGGTGGGGTTTAGAATTTGTAAACCATAGTAAATCATGGCCGGTATAATGCCACTCACTAGCCAAGTACCAGATAACGCACCCACCATCAGTAGGATAAGTAGGGCCCCAGTAGTAGATTTTAAATTTTCCGCCACTTCTGCAAGCATTTTTTCATAAGATACTTTGTGGTAAAATCCTACTACAGCTGCTATAGCACCACCGATCAGTAAAATAAATTGGTTGGAACCGCTTAGGGCGTCGTCTCCAAAGACAAAAACATTGTAGGCCAATAAAACCACTAATAATACCACAGGTATTAAGGAAGCTTTAAGAGAAATAGATTTTGGAGTAGACGCTTTTGACTTCATAGTAGTTTTTTAGTAAAGCGTAATATTACAATTTTAAGCGCCTTTATGCAAGGCCACTTTTTCTATACAATCCAAGATAAGTGCCAGCGTTTCCTCTGGCAGATGGTCTAGGCCACTCGAAAAACGAATTAAACCTTCCCCAAGACCCATTTGTTTTTGTTCCTCTGGAGAAATCTCAGAGGAGGTAGAGCTTCCTGAGGCAGAAAATAGGGTTTTGTAAAACCCTAAACTTACGGCCAAATATCCTACGCCTGCGTCTTGCATGGCTTCCATTAGAGCGTTTGCTTTTTCTAGACTACCTGCGTCTAAGGTCATTAATCCACCATAACCAAAACCTGCTTCTAATTGTTTCTCAAGCGTTTGCTTTCCTTTGTGATCCTCAAGTCCTGGATACATGACTTTATATCCTGCCTGTTGAAGTCCTCGAGCAATACACCAAGCATTTTCTGAATGTTTGGTCATTCTAATAGGCAGTGTTTTTAAATTTTTATGAATAGAGGCGGCCCTTTGGCTGTCTAAGGTACTTCCAAAGAGCATGGCTGCTCCCTGATTTACATCCCTTAGTGAGTGACAAAAATCTTCTGTAGCACAAACAACGCCTGCGACTGCATCTGAGGTGCCATTAATAAATTTTGTGAGACTGTGTATGACAATATGTGCCCCGTGTTTAATGGGCGCAATCATTAAGGGAGTAAAGGTATTGTCTACCACAAGAGTGAGTTGGTGATTTTTTGCAATTGCAGCCAGCGCTTCTATATCACTAATTTCTAAAAGCGGATTACTCATTGCCTCACAGTACAACACTTTTGTTTTAGGTGTAATGGCAGCTGTTACAGCTTGGAGGTCAGTAGTGTCCACAAAACTGGTTTTAACGCCGTATTTAGGCATGAAGTTTTTTAATAGGGCATAGGTGCCTCCGTATATGGTTCTGCTACTTACAATATGGTCTTCTGCGGTACACAACTGAAATAGTACGGCAGTAATTGCGCCCATACCACTGCCAAATACATGGGCAGCTTCACTTCCTTCCATTGAAGCTAGGCTGTTAGCTAGCATGTGGTTGGTTGGTGTACTGTGTCTGCTGTATAAAAAACAACCTTCTTTGGTGCCTTCAAAAGTATCCGACATATCCTTTGCAGTATTAAATGCATAGGTACTACTGTCTGAAATAGATGGATTTACACCACTATGGGCACCAATATTAAGTTGAGATAAAATAGATGCTGCACCAGATTTTGAAGTTTTCATAAGATTAATTTTAGTAAATCTATTGCTTCAATTGAATATTTACAATTAAAAATCTATTTTACAGATAATTTATCTAAATATTATAAATTTATAGGAAAATAAATCTTTTTAAACACCTAAATGATTATTTTGCTTTTAAAATTATCTAAAAATGATAGACCAGATTGACAAAAGTCTTTTAAAACTACTCCAAGAAGACAGTAAAAAACCCAATAAGTATTATGCCAACCAACTTGGACTCTCTAATACGGCTATCTATGAACGCATAAAAAAATTAGAGCGTTCAGGGATTATATCTAGGTATGCTGCCGTTTTGGATAAATCAAAAGTAAACAAGAATTTCGTGGCATTTTGCCATGTTAAATTACAGCAACACTCTAAAGATATGGTGCTTCAATTTGAAAGAGAGATTGCCCGTTTAGAGGCTGTGGTAAGCTGTTTTCATATCGCTGGTGAATACGACTATTTATTGAAAATTCATTTAGAGGATATGGCTGCTTACAGGGATTTTATGGTGCGTAAACTCACGACTATTTCAGCCATTGGAAGTACCCAAAGTGCCTTTGTGATTAGTGAAATAAAAGATACTGCACATATACCTTTGTAAGCTAAAACTTATGTGGTAATTTTGTTATAGTTTACTTAAAATAAAAAATATGGATGCTTTTGATGTAGCCGTGATAGGTTCAGGACCTGGAGGTTATGTAGCAGCAATTCGCTGTGCACAATTAGGCCTTAAAACGGCTTTGATAGAAAAATATAATACCTTAGGAGGAACCTGTTTAAACGTAGGATGTATTCCTTCTAAAGCTTTGTTAGATTCTTCCCACCATTATGAAGACGCTACAAAACATTTTGAAACACACGGGATTGAAATTCCAGGAGAAATTATCGCTAATCTCTCTAAAATGCTTGCTAGAAAAGACAGTGTTGTAGCTCAAACTACCAAAGGTATTGAGTATCTAATGGATAAAAATAAAATCACTGTACTTCACGGTTTTGGTAGTTTTAAAGATGCACATACTATTTCTGTAAAAGACAGTGAGGGTAAAACTACCAGCATTTCTGCAAAGAATACTATTATTGCTACTGGATCAAAACCCAGTCAATTGCCTTTTATTACCCAAGACAAAGAACGTATAATTACCTCTACAGAGGCTCTTTCTCTCCTAGAAATCCCAAAGCACTTAGTGGTCATAGGTGGAGGTGTTATTGGTCTTGAATTGGGACAGGTATACAAGAGATTGGGCGCAGAAGTTACTGTGGTAGAATATGCAGACCGTATTATTCCTTCCATGGATGAGGCACTTTCTAAGGAGCTCGCCAAGGTGATGAAAAAGCAGAAAGTGAAATTTCTTTTGTCACACGGAGTGAAAGAAGTCACTAGAAAGGGAGACATAGTAACGGTTAAAGCAAATGATAAAAAAGGCGCAGAAGTAGTTTTAGAGGCAGATTATTGTTTGGTTGCTGTTGGAAGAAGTCCTTACACCGCAGGCCTAAATGCAGCAGCAGCAGGCGTAAGTCTTGATGAAAGGGGTAGGGTAGTTACGAACAGTCATTTACAAACAGCCACACCACATATATATGCAATTGGCGATGTAGTAGCTGGTGCCATGCTGGCGCATAAAGCAGAAGAAGAGGGCACTATGGTAGCTGAGATTATAGCTGGCCAAAAACCTCATATTGATTATAATTTAATCCCTGGAGTTGTATATACCTGGCCAGAAGTTGCTGCAGTTGGAAAAACAGAAGCACAGTTAAAGGAAAGTAACACGCCTTATAAAGTGGGTCAATTTCCAATGAGAGCCCTTGGAAGATCTAGGGCAAGTATGGACCTAGATGGTTTTGTAAAGATTTTAGCACACAAAGAAACCGATGAGGTTTTAGGGGTGCATATGATTGGCGCTAGATGTGCAGATTTAATTGCAGAGGCTGTAGTAGCCATGGAATTCAGAGCATCTGCTGAAGATATTTCAAGAATGTCTCACGCTCACCCCACCTTTGCAGAAGCCATAAAAGAAGCTGCTTTAGCGGCAACGGAAGACAGGGCTTTGCATATTTAATAAATCTTTTACTGTATAAGAAAAGCCCGCTATTAGCGGGCTTTTCTATTATAATAACTTTTATGTTCCTACATTATCCTTTATGACTACCGTCACAATAAGGTGGGTTTGATGTTTTTTTACAGCTGCATAAATAGGCTGTTTTTTCTTCAGAAACACTGAATTTTAAGGATGGTGTAGCATTGTTTTTTCTGTGTGAACCGTCACAAAAAGGTTCATTTTCTGTATGCCCACAGGTACACCAGCTGTAGTTTTTATCTTTTTCTAAGGCCACAGGAATAGGCCCTGAATTAACATCACTCATAATTTTTATTTTTTTTAAATATACGAGAAATATAATCTTTTACAAATCCCTTTTTGTATTCATATAAAAATGACAGACTGACACAGCATAGCACAAAAAGCAATCCCCCGGCAAAAGCTTCGGGTACATTGAGCGATTTTTTAAAAAACTTATACAGGCCAAAACCGTGAAAGCTTCCGTATAAGATTACTGCGTGAATGACATAGATACTCAAGGTGTTTTGACCAATGGCTAAAAGTGTTTTGTATTGAAGGAATTGCCTCCCCAGCATGAACACACCAAGAACCCAAAACACATCTCCGAGTCTAATAAATAGGTAATTGTTGTAAGCAACAGCGCTGAATACCTTCCACCCAAATTGATCGCCTAGAAATATAAAAAATCTGGAAGAGTCATATTTTAACCAAGTACCCAAAATAAATAAGCCAAGTATAGAGATGGGATAAAACATTTTTTTATGACTTAGTTTAACCAAAATCACAGCCATAAAGGCGCCGTAAAAGCTGTAGCCCACCCAAGGAATAAAGGTGAATAAAGCACCATTTTCACGGGTAAAATAATGGCTTAAAGCTACTGGCCAATTGGACCAATCCAATCCTTTAAACCAAGGTTCAAAACTAAAAATAAGCGTAGCCAATGCAAATACAACTATACTGAACCCCTTAATGGACCAATGGCCTATTAATTTGTACGCAAAAATTAAAATGAGAATGGCCAAACCAATGCAATGCAATACATCTACATAAAAGAAACTAGGATAAATATGCCCGTTTAGCAGCCCCTGTAAATTAAGTCTCAATAAATACCCCAAAACAATCAGTTGCACCCCTCTTTTTAAGCCCTTTTTAATTCTTTTATTGACATAGGTAGTGTGGGTGTTTTTGAATAAAAGATAGGTGAAAATTAGCCCCGATGCCGTAAAAAAAACCGGTGCAGTAATGCCCCTAAAATAGGTCCAAATTTGAAACCAATCCTGATCTTGATCTCTGAATTGTGGGGCGAGTAATCCATCTATAAAATGTCCTTGCAACATCATGAGAATGGCCCAAGCTCTAATGGCATCTATAAAATGTAATCGCTTTTGCTCCATAAGGGCTAACTCCAAAATTAAGGGTATCTTTACGTTTCAAAAGTAGCAAATAAAAACACGTCAAACCCAATAATTAGTTCTCGTGATTACCGCTTTTAAAAACCATCTAAACACCCAATTTAAGGAACTTACAACAAGTCCATTTTTGCTGGCTTGCAGTGGTGGGGTAGATTCAGTAGTGCTGGCCCATTTGTGTTCACAGTGTGGTTTGACTTTTGCTTTGGCCCATTGTAATTTTAATTTACGTGGGGCCGCTTCCACGGCCGATGCCCAATTTGTAGCCAATTTAGCGCTTGAATTAGGAGTGCCGGTCTTCCAAACAAGTTTTGACACCAATGCTTATATTAAAAAACATAAGGTTTCAATTCAAATGGGGGCTAGAACACTTCGCTACAATTGGTTTGACCAGCTCATTAAGACACATAATTACCAGTATTTACTCACAGCACATCAGCGTGAGGACGCACTGGAAACCATGATTATTAATCTTTCTAGGGGGACAGGTATAGAGGGATTGTTGGGTATTCCTGAGAAAAGAGATTACATTAGAAGACCCCTAATTTGTTTTGCTAAAGCTGCCCTATTGGCATTTGCCAATGAGAATCATATACAATGGCGCGAGGACAGCTCTAATGACAGTACCGATTATCTCAGAAATAAAATTAGACACGAAGTATTGCCTCTAATGGCTGATTTGCATCCTACTGCTTTGGAAAATATGATCCAAACACAGTCGCATTTGAAAGAGCGCTCACAACTGGCTTCCTTGTATTTAGAGCAGCTTAAAAAAGAGTTTTTTCTTACCATTGGCAATGAAGTTCATATTACTATTGATCTATTGTGTGCAACGCCACATATTTTAGCTGTTATGTATGGATTATTCTCTCCCTATGGCTTTAATGACGCCAATGCAGTACTTGATCTGTGTCAGCGTGAAAATGGAAAAAAATTATTGTCTTCTAGTCATTTGTTGTTAAAAGATAGAAGTACACTTATTTTAACACCCCTTTTAACGCCCAGTGAAGCGTCGTGTATAGCAGAAGAATCAGTGTCTATTTATCCAGGTGAATTAGGTATTAAAAACCCCATTCAATTGAGTATTTCACAAACCAAAGAAGTTTCATCTAAAGCCCATCATGAATTTATTTTAGTAGATGAAGACACCATCACTTACCCATTAAAACTAAGACATCCGAGAGAAGGAGATTTATTCTACCCCAATGGAATGAAAGGGAAAAAGAAGGTGTCAAAGTTTTTAAGAGATGAAAAAATAAATGTAATTTCAAAGGCTTCTATTTGGTTGTTAACAGACGCAAAAGATCAAATTATTTGGGTCGTTGGGCATAGAGCAGATAGACGGTTTGCCTCAAAATTAAATACAGATAAATCATTATGTTTCAGGATTTTATAAAAAAAATAATTCTTTGCGCTTTTTTATTCATCAGCTCCCAAGAGATCGTATTTGGTCAAGATTTTTCTTTTCCAATGTCTGCTTCTGAAGACCCTGTACAGTGGACACCATCAATAGTTAAAGAAAATGATAGTATTTACGTCATTTCATTAATTGGAACTATTGAAAAAGATTGGCATTTGTATTCTCAGTATTCTCCTGAGGGTGGTTCTCAACCTGCGATTTTTAAGTATGAAAATCAGAATGATTCCTTTTTGTTATTTGGGACTACCGAAGAAAGCCAGACATATGGCGAATATTCTGATGTTTTTAATGTAACAGAACTTTTTTTTAAAGACAGTGTGATCTTTAAGCAACGTTTAGAAATTAAGGACAGAGGGCTTTCAGAAATTTCATTTTCGATAGATTATCAAGTCTGTAAAGAAGTTTGTATTCCAAACATGGTTCGCTTTACAGTTGCTTTGGAAACCGGTAAAGAGGTAAGCTCACAAGCAGCTGTCATAAATAATGGCGACCGCGAAAAAACAACTGCTTTGCTCTTAGACCTTAAATCCAAAGATCGATTGGGTTCATTAGTACCAAAAGAAACAGCGGGTGGTGTGAATGGTTGGTGGAAGATATTTTTATTGGGCATGCTCGGCGGGTTTATTGCACTGCTTACGCCATGTGTTTTTCCCATGATTCCATTGACAGTATCTTTTTTTACTAAAAGTTCCGATGACAAGAAAAAAGGAATTACAAATGCACTTTGGTATGGATTTTTCATAGTGCTTATCTATGTTTTACTATCACTTCCTTTTCATTTGTTTAATTCTCTAGATGCTCAGATTCTAAACACTATAGCTACAAATATTTGGCTAAATCTCTTGTTCTTTGTTATATTTATATTCTTTGCTGGCTCATTTTTTGGTTTTTACGAATTGAATCTACCTGCCTCATGGAGCAATAAAATAGATGCCTCTGCCTCAAGAATTGGTGGTGTGGTTGGGGTCTTTTTTATGGCGCTTACCTTAGCTCTGGTCTCTTTTTCATGTACAGGTCCTATTTTAGGGGGTCTCCTTGGTAGTACTACCTTAGCGGGTGGAGATGTTGCAACTAATTTAACAGTGGGCATGTTTGGTTTTGGACTGGCATTGGCTTTGCCTTTTGCCTTATTTGCTTTGTTTCCAGGTCTATTGAGCGGCTTACCAAAATCTGGTGGCTGGATGATTACCGTAAAAGTGTTCTTAGGATTTTTAGAATTGGGCTTGGCATTTAAGTTTCTGTCCAATGCAGATTTGGTGGGACATTGGGGTATCCTAAAGCGTGAAATCTTTTTAGGAATTTGGCTGTTGCTATCTATAGGCTTGGCAGCGTATTTATTAGGGGTATTCGACAAGGTGAAAAAGCCCATTCATTGGTCTAGATTTCCTTGGATTGCAGGATGTATCGTATTTGGGTCTTTCTTATTACTAGGGATTTTTAAAAAGCAAAACCTTGCTTGGTTAAGCGGTTTTCCTCCCCCAAGTTTTTACAGTGTTTACGCACAAGAGTCTGACTGTCCTCTAGGACTAAATTGCTACAAAGATTTTGAGACAGGGTGGCGCGTAGCTCAAGAAGAAAATAAACCCATTCTATTAGATTTCACAGGATGGGCTTGTGTAAATTGTAGGAGAATGGAAGAAAACGTTTGGAGTGATCCGTCGGTTTTTACCTTGATTAATGAAGAATTTGTGTTAATCTCTCTATATGTAGATGACCGTAAGGAACTCCCTCACTCAGATCAATTTGTTTTCACCTATCCAAGCGGCAGGCAAAAGCCTATTGAAACGATTGGTCAGAAATGGGGTACCTTTCAAACGGTTAATTTTAATGCAGCTTCACAGCCTTATTATGTACTTTTATCACCATCATTGGAAGTATTGGCTCCAGCCATTCAATACACAGATATACCCGCCTATAAAAAATGGCTTTTAGGAGCCCTAAACAGATAATTCCATAACAGGTTTTGATTAGATAGTATCATTATGAAAAACATCAAACGAATATTAGTTTCTATTGTACTCATTGCTTTTTTATCTTTAATTATTGTTGTTGTTGTGGTACAGTCAATGGCACCGAATTATAAAGGCTCCAAATCTTTAGCCGGATTATCAGAAGAAGTTCAAGTGTACTATGACGCCTATGGGGTACCCCATATTTACGGACAAACTGAAGAAGATGCTTTTAAGTCTCTTGGCTACGTTCATGCCCAAGACAGGCTTTGGCAAATGGAAGTACTCAGAAGAATTGGTTCTGGCAGGCTTGCGGAACTCTTTGGATCAGATTTAATAGAAACAGACCGTCTTTTTCTCACTTTAGGGATAGATGCATCTAGCGAAAAGGCCGTTGCCCAACTAGACACATCTAGTCCAGAATATAAACTATCCTTGGCTTATTTAGAGGGGGTAAATAAGTTTGTAACTGATGGTGCCACTCCTGTGGAATTTTATTTAACGGGAATGGAAAAAACACTTTTTGAATTAAAAGACATATACAATACCCTTGGTTATATGTCATTTAGTTTTGCTGTTGCCCAAAGGACTGATCCCCTTTTATCTAATATTCACCATTCACTTGGCTCCAATTACCTCAATGATTTGGAAATTGATTTTGATCCAAACACTGTGTCTATACCAGTCTTTACAGCAGTAGAAGATCAAATAGCAGCACTTTTGGAAAAAGTTCCTGCACCACAATTTATTGGTAGTAATGCCTGGGTCATTGGTGCGGAAAAGACCAAAAACGGTGCGGTCATTTTTGCCAATGATCCCCATATTGGTTTTGCACAACCCTCAGTATGGTTTGAAGCTCATATTGAGACGCCTCAATATGAAAATTATGGGTATCACTTGGCTGGAATTCCATTTCCTCTTTTAGCGCACAATAGGAAAATGGCCTATGGACTCACTATGTTTGAGAACGACGACATTGATTTTTATCAGACCCAATCTCATGTTACAGACAGCAATGCTTACTTGTATGAAGGGGAGTGGCTACCTTTTCAATTACAAGAAAAACAGATTAAAGTCAAAGACGCCAATCCAATATCTTTTCAAGTAAAGTCTACCCTTCACGGTCCCTTAATGAATGAGGTTATAGATGGATTATCTGCAAACAAGCCCCTGAGTATGTCTTGGGTGTATACACAGAGGCCTAATAAAGTATTAAATGCCCTGTATAGTATATCGCATGCAGCAGACAAAAATTCATTCAAAACAGCTTTACCTAATATTCATGCGCCAGGTCTTAATGTGATGTACGGCGATAGTGAGGGTAATATTGCTTGGTGGGCCACTGCAGCACTTTACGAACTTCCTCAGGGGGTGTCTTCCAAATTTATTTTAGATGGAACCAATGCAGCACAGGAGAAAATAAAGT
>UPTN01001305.1_pt1 | contig 11197 bp, 10 predicted proteins | sample 2160111 | NCBI WGS metagenome assembly UPTN01 (sample SAMN06265058, study PRJEB28932) | marine metagenome | isolation source: Columbia River Estuary | place: USA:Columbia River Estuary, USA | collected 2014-05-05 | reverse complement strand
TTCTTAGATAGAAAACATGGATATTCTTTCAAATGGAGAAATCATTATACGACTCTTTGCCACTCTTATCATTTGTCTTGTGTTGGGTATTGAGCGTGAATTTAAAAGCCAACCTGCTGGGATTAGAACACATGTACTTATTGGTGTTGGTTCATGTCTTCTTATGATACTCTCAATTATGGTACCAGAAATGTATAACTCAAACATTAATGATCCTGGACGTATTGCAGCTCAAGTAGTATCTGGAATAGGGTTTATTGGAGCTGGGGCCATTATGAAAATGGGCTATGATACGAAGGGTCTTACGACTGCTGCAAATATATGGGTAACAGCTGCTATAGGACTTTGCTTTTGAGCTGGTCTATACATCCCTGCTATTGCTGCGGCTTGTATTATTCTTCTCAATCTTATTCTCATTACCAAAATAAAAACTCGCTATCTCATACCTACTCGGCACTGCGTGATTCAACTTGAAGTAGAAAAAAAGTGAGTAGATGCTGAAAAACTTTTTCATGAAATAGAACAACTCCCTCTCACTATTGTTTCAAAAAACATAAAAGAAAATGAAAAGGGTTTTCATCTCAGCATTATTTCAAAAATCAAAAAAACGAGCAATATCTTTGAAATGAAAGAAAAAATAAAAACCTTTGCTCCCATTGAAAAAATACATATCTCTGAGAGTATTAAGGCCTAATATTTTCTATTGAGTTACCTGTTTCACAAAGCTTTCACTTATTTGTTTATATTTTTGAGCTTGGATTTTAAGTGTTTTTTCATCCCTATCTTTAAGTTCATGAACCAAAGAATTCCTGAGTTTATGGAGCTCCCAAATAGTTTCAATATTTTGTATTTCGCGAGGGTTTCGTTTTAAAATTTCTCAAAAAGTACCTTGATACCCAAGTTCTTTGAGTGTATGATGATATATCTTATCATATTGAATAATTTGTTCTCTATACGTTGATGTTTCTGCTTTTTCTATATAACACATCAACTCGGTACAACTTTGTTTGGTAATCGACCTTTTCCAAAAAAGACGCTTAATGATTCGTAAAAACATAATATAACAATAAATATCTAAAAATTAATCAATATATCACTTTTTGATAGTTTCATGAAGCAGATTTTCTGCTTTATCAACATCACCTAATCTCTTAATAATATCAAGTAAATAGCTATGTCGCGCAGGAGTAAAAAGATAAAAATTAATATATTTTTTGATATAATTATCAACAAATTCAATACTATTCTCTACTTCGTCATAAGTATATATTACTCAATCGCTTCAGGTTTTTGAAAGAAGTAAATCACCTTTTTCGTTTTGATGAACCCTAAAGAACAAAGTTGGATAATGCTTTTGGAATAGTGCGTTTATAATATCATGATGATCTAATATATATTTTTTATACTTTGGTTTTGTTAAAAGCGACATAATATTTTATATATCAAATCAAATAATAAGACTCGCATCATGTTCTGAAAGATGAGAAAACTTAGGTGCAAGAAAGTTATGTATCTCAATTCCAGGAGAACTCGAACACACATTTCTTCTTCGTATCTCATGAAACTCTACAGAAGGAAATATTACCTTTCATCATGCTTGAAGAACAATTGCTTCATCTGGTTCTCGAAAAGTACTATCATGCGTTACTGCAAAAACTACTTGTCTTCGAATCGCTTCATGTACTCCATGATTTTTTTCCTGCTCGTGCTCAAAAATATATCTTTTCTCTCTATCACTTAACAATACTACTTCTTTAATTCATTGAATAGATAACAATACTTGTTTTTCTTGCACAATAATATCTTGCATATTTTCATATATTTCTTCTGTTGTATCTTGTTTAGCATCTATTATTTGAGACTCTTTTTTTGAAAATATATCTTCTTTTCAAGAAATAACCTCATCCAGTACTGAAATATTTTTTCTTTCGTCCTCAGAAAGGTTATAGAGATAATTAACAGCCCGATACACTCGTTGTATGTGAGGTATATGCGTTGCTTCTAAATCACCAACAGCTCATGCACTACTTCGAGCAAAAAATGTTCCGTAACCAAACATATAATGAAATATATTATTCTTTGAAAATGCCATATCTCGAATATTTTTATAGTGAATCGACATATGAAATTTAGAAAAAATTCCATTTCTTACCTTTATGATAATCTTTTCGTTTGAAATGATAAAATAAGATTTTACCCAAAAAAAATAGTACCACGCAAATATAATAAAACCTCAGAAAAGTATTCAAATAAGCTGAAAAAATATATTCCATTCAAATAAGAAATTCCCCAGTATATATATTGCAAGACTATATGGAAGAAATATTCGTAAGAATTTTGAAAACACTACAATAAAATGCTGATGTGTTTTATAGAGTACGGTATCAGTATATTGTTGCATATTTTATATTTGAGAAATATTTATAGGATTATTTACATCAATCCCCCACTTTTATGGATTCATTATAGTATATTCTCAAGTTTTTTCTAATCTACTTCTTCAATAAATTTACAAATGCTTCACTTGGAAGACTTACTTTTCCAAATTGTTTCATTTTTTTCTTTCCTTTTTTCTGCTTATCAAGAAGTTTGTTTTTTCGAGACACATCTCATCCATACAAACCTGCTGTAACGTCTTTTCGAAATGCTGAGAGTGTTTCCCTGGCTACAACATTTGATCCAATTGCTGCTTGAATCGGAATAGAAAACTGTGCACGAGGGACAACTTCTTTGAGGTTTTTTACGATTTTACCTCCCATATATCGTGCTTGATCTCGATGACACATCATGGAAAGTGCTGCAATTCTCTCCCCTGCTATGAGAATATCGAGCTTCACAAGATCATCTTCTCGGTATTGTAAAAATTCGTAATTGAGAGAAGCATACCCACTGGAAAGTGATTTCATTTCATCATAAAAATCACCAATAAGCTCATTCATAGGAAGCTCATACGTAAGCATTACTCGAGTTTGATCAATAAATTGTTGATTTTTAAAAATTCATCGACGTTCTTGTGAGAGCTGCATTAATACTCCAACATACTCAGTCGGGCTAATCATTTCTATTTTTGCAATAGGTTCTGAAATACTTTCACAATTTTCTCTCGGGGGTAAATCTTCTGGATTTGAAACTGAAAGAATTGTTTTTGTTTTTCACTCATGTTCTATGAGTTCTGGAAAAAGTCGTGAATATTCTGATTTTTTATCTCCATACATACGAACCTTATAGGTTACTTGCGGAGAAGTCATAATCACATCCATATTAAACTCCCGAAAGAGTCGTTCTTTCACGATATCAAGATGAAGAAGACCAAGAAAACCACAACGGAATCCTTGTCCAAGTGCTGCAGAAGCTTCAGTTTCCTTTTGAAGAGCTGAATCGTTCAGCATCAATTTTTCCATAGCATCTGCAAGTGCTGGGTATTCATCAGTCGCCATAGGAAATACTCCTGCATAAATAAAAGGAGTTACTTTTTTAAAACCTTCTATTGCTTTTGCCTCTGTAGGTTTTGTTTTTGGACCTTCAATCATTTCTGGTTTCCAAAGCGTATCTCCTACTTTTGCATCACGAATAGATTTGAGTCCCGTGACCACATATCCCACTGACCCATTATCGATAACTGCACTACTCGTATAACTCGGTGCGAAATACCCTACATCAAGAGCTTCTATTTTTTTTCCTGTATTGAGAAAATGAAGTATATCTCCTTTGCGTACCTCTCCAGAAAAGACTTTTACATAGGATACAACTCACCGATATGAGTCATACTGACTATCAAAAACAAGTGCTTTCAGCTCTTGATTCTCTACTTTACTTTGAGATGCATATACTACTGGTTCTGGAATACGTTCCATAACTGCATCAAGAATTGCTTCTACATTTTGACCTGTTTTTGCAGATACAGGAATAATATCTTCTTTTTTACATCAAAGTAAGTTTATGATTTCTTCTGAAACTCTTTCTGGATCTGCTGCAGGGAGGTCTATCTTATTGAGAACTGGTATAATCTCGAGATCATGCTCAATCGCGAGATACACATTTGAAAGTGTCTGAGCCTCAATTCACTGAGAAGCGTCTACTACAAGGAGACATCCCTCTACAGACGCAAGACTTCGAGAAACTTCATATTGAAAGTCCACATGTCCAGGAGTATCAATAATATTATACTGATATCCTTTCCAATTCATACGAACTGGTTGTAGTTTAATAGTGATTCCTCTCTCTTGCTCTAACTCCATCGTATCCAGCATTTGACCATGCTTCATATCACGTTTTTCTATTGTTCCAGTAATCTCGAGGAGTCTATCAGCTAGAGTAGATTTTCCATGATCGATATGAGCGATAATACAAAAATTTCGAATTTTACTAAGTTCCATTTTATGAGCTCGTACTAAAGAATAAATTTGCTGTAGTGTAGTGGAAATATAAAAAAAGTAAACTTTGTTTATGAGAGTATGAGAGAAATTTGAGAACGCGTAGAAAAGAACACTCTCTCAAGGAACAGTGAAGACTTTTGAGGAATCTGAGAAAATTCTTGAAAGATAAGATGTAAACTTCAAAAACTGAGTGCAAGAAGTATTACAAAGCTCATAAATATCTTCATTCCCACTGAAAGTGTTTCTGTAGTTTCTATATTTTGATTTCCAGTATTTTGTCCTCAAGTTTTTATAATAAATTGTGGATTTTTTGTGAGGTTTGACTGTTTAACAGTAACTTTTTTTTGTTTTGTTGGAAGAAACCAAAATGCTCTATCTCACATTGTAAGTTCCGTTTCACCTGAATGATCTATCAACATTTCCTCTCCTGATCTGAGAATAATTTTTGTATCAAATACATAGCTTCACGCTTGAAAATTCTTTGAAACAAATCTATATTTTCATGATATATCTGGCATTCACACGAATACTCTTTGTTCTTCTTGATATATTTCTACACGACTTCAGAGCGGAGCTTTTCCTGAAACTCTCAGTCCATCATATTTGAGAACGAGAAAATTTTGAGTAAATATTTTTGAAGTACTTGGTGTTTTTTCTACTTCTTTTTTCTCTTCAGAAAATAAAAGAGGTTCATCGAGCAAAGTAAGAGTTTTCTCATCTGAAATAAGTACAAAAAAATCTTGTGAAACAGATTGCTCTCATTCAGTGAAAGTAATAAGTTCTATATGATATTTCCCTACTCATTCTAACCAAAAAGCCTTTGGGTTTCTCTCCTGAGAAAATATTTCTCCATCTTTTTTCCAAATATAGCTTACATCTTCTCATCATTGAAGTATTTCAGCATCAAAGTTTACATAACATTTTTCTACTCACAAACATTCAAGTGTATTCCCAGAAAGTGTTTTTCCTTGACTCAATGCTCATTGAAGAATAATTGAACTTTCAAGATATCCGCTATGAGAAGATAGTTCTGAAATATTTTCAGATATTTCACCTGTTTCTTCTCATCTTTTCCAAGCGACTACTTCTTTTTGTATTGCTCCAATCTCATATTGAGAAGCTTCATTATATACAAAAAAATGGAATACTTTTCTATTAGATTCATTATCTTTTTCATATATCTGAAGAGAAAGTTCGTGAATCCCTTCTGGAAGTGTCACATATCCAGGATTACAACGAGTATGAGTTGTAGGACTTGATGGAATTCCCTTTCGAAACTTCCACAAACACATTTCATCTAGATGTCGCTTTTTATATTCTAGATTTATTTTACAATCTAGTTTTTGACAATAAAAATATTTTCCAGATCCATCAAGGCCACTTTGTACAATGATATTTGGCCTGAGAAGTGTGAGCTGATTTGTATAAGATTCAGTCTCATCATATATTACCTGATATTTCTCTTCAAAAATAACTTCTTTATTTGTTTTTTTCAAAATAGAAATATGTATAGAAGTTACTGTTTTTGGAAATACTATAGTGTTTGGATTGCATTTTTGCTCCTGTCATGTTTCAAAAGAGAGTCAAAAATCAATCATACACTCATAATCCTTTTCTGGGAATTCTGAAGTGAAACTCTCCTCAAAATTAAAATTTATCTTACACTCATCTTTACTCGTATCACAATAAAATATTTTCTCTTCCTCATCAAAATCTACATAACTTGGGCGTTGTAAGGAAATATTAAGTGTCAAAATTCAAGGTTCAATCACAGCCCCTGTTTCGGAATCATCTACAAAAAATAATGCTTCTCCTTTCGTAGAACTCGAATAAGTAACTGAATCTTCTAGAACATATTCTGGATTATACAGAAAGAGTTCTTCATTGCTGTTATTGAGAATAATTTTTGTTTCACTTCGAAAAAAAACTTTTTCTTCTTCTCTTAAAAATATTTCGTCTCAAAATATATACTGTTTTCCAGATGCATCTTCAAGAATATATCCAGAAAGAGTTTGTTCTACATCAGAAATATTTTTCAAACTTATATACTCAAGATTTGTATCATCTGTAGTATTTGGCATAAGTTCAATGATTTTAAACTCAGCGAAAACTCAGACACACCAAAAAATATATACTCCAAACATGAGAAGTATTCTTACAAAAAAAGTATGAATATTTATTTTTTTATTCATACTTTTTATATATACAAAATATACTCTTTTGCAAGTATTTTCTCTTTACTTAAAGAATTTTGTCCATATAAATCGAGTTAATACATTCAGTGCATTCGACATTTTCTGTCCTTTTGCAAGAGAATACTCAGTATACAGAATATCTACTGGAACCTCCTTGTGTTTCAAATGTTTTTGAGAAATAATATCAATAATTTCTGAAGCATGTCCCATACCATCTATCGTGATAATAATATCTTTGAGTGCTGATTTTTTCATATACCTGAAACCATTATGTGTGTCTGAAAGCTTTATATTACTGAGAAAAAAAGTAAAAAGTATCCCCATCTTTAAGAGTATTTTTTTCTTGAATGAAATATTTGTTGTACTTTCTTTTAAAAAACGTGATCCTAAAAATATATCTATCTGAGAATCTTCTTGTGCATATTTCTGAAATTTTGCTACATCCTGAATACTATGTTGTCCATCACTATCAAAAGTCACCACATACCCCTCTTTTCCTCCATACCTTCGGATATATTCAAATCAGGTCTCAAGAGCGGCACCTTGACCTCTATTTTTATAGTGATGCAATGCAAGAATAGTATCTCAAAATCACTCCAGAATGACTCGTGAATGATCCTTTGAACCATCATTTACTACGATAATATTTTTATATCCTGCCTCAAGAACCGTTTGAATTGTTTCTGCAATTACTTCTCATTCATTATATGCTGGGATAACAAAAATTTCTTGTTTTTCAGTAAATTGATACTTTGGAGCATTTTGAAGAGCTATCTCTCGTATAAGAACTGTTATATCTTCTTTATTTCCTTCAAGCTTTCTGAGAAGTAAAAGCACAAAATAAATCAAAAATATGATAGAAAGATATACGAGTAAATCAGCTCCTCGCTGGAGTCCAAATACCTCTCCCAATATTTTCAATGCCTGTGGAAATACTGTAAAGACCATAAGCCCCAGACCAATAGCCAAAAAAACTATAAAATGCAGAGCATTAAACTTTTCTCTTCTAGCTATATCAATCCCCAAGAGAAAAATGATGATTCCTGAAACAATAAAAAATATATCGAGTAGATTCATAGATACTTCTTATAAATATTCACTTGATATTAGGAAAAATATGGTTGAAGTAAAGATTTATTTTTGTATACTTATTTTTTATTTTTTTTACTTCATTACTCTATGAATAAAATTTATGAATGAATTAAAGATTGTTATTATAGAGTTTCCGCAAAAGGCATTATTAAAAATAATGAATGAAAAATTCTTTTCGTCCAAGAAGATACTGGTTTATGGGATATCCCTGGAGGGTGAGTAGATCATTGAGAAGAATTAAAAGAAGCTTTAAAACGAGAAATATACGAAGAAATGTGACTCGAAGTTATTACTATCAATGAAGAAATTTTCCATATAAGTCTTACTGAATCATCTGGAATATGAAGTCCTAAAAGACCTATATGTCTTATTTTTAGAGAAATCACTGTAAAAAATCTTGATTTCACTCCAAGTTCTGAGTGTCAGATTTGTTTTTGCAGTCCAAAAGAAGCATTAGAAAAACTAGACCTCTATTATCCAAATATCAAAGTAATACAAGAACTCATACAAAAAGAGGAAGCTTAAACTTCCTCTTTTTTTGTTTTTTCAAACATTTCTTCGATATCCTCACGAATCTGAGATACGAGTTGTAAATCTGTAATATCTGCAATTTTGAGATCTGGAAGTCCAGACTGTCGAACTCAGTAAACCTCACCAGGACCACGAATCTCTAGATCTATCTCTGAGAGTTCAAATCCATTATTGGTTTGTTCCATTGCCTTAAGTCGGTCTGTTGCTTGCCCTGATGTTGGGAAAAGATAACAGTATGACTGATATTGTCCCCGTCATACTCGACCTCTAAATTGGTGAAGCTGAGAAAGTCAAAAACGTTCTGCTCCCTCAATACACATAATACTTGCATTGGGAACATCCACTCAAACCTCCACAACGGATGTAGATGAAAGCACTTGAATTTTATTATCTTTGAAGTCTTTCATAATTTGCTCTTTTTCTTTGGGTTTCATCTTTCCATGCAGCAGTCCTACTTGAAACGGTGAAAATATATCTACTAAAGACTCATAGGTATTCACTGCATTCGCAAGATCTATTTTTTCTGATTCTTCCACGAGTGGTGATATCCAAAATACTTGTCTTCCTTTTTTGAGTTCTGATTCAACAAAAAGCTCGATTTGTCTTCGCTCTGCATCATTTTTTGCGACTTTTGTGTGGATTTCCTTTCTTCCTTTTGGATATTCTGAAATAATAGATAAGTCTTGATCTCCATAGAGTGTGAGAGCAAGAGTTCGAGGGATCGGAGTTGCTGTCATATTGAGATTATGAGGAATAAGTCCAGATTTATTCCCCCATCATTTTTCAAGTACCTCTCTCTGCCGTACTCCAAAACGATGTTGTTCATCTACTACCACAAAGCCAAGATTTGCAAAATACACATCTTCTTGTACAAGTGCATGTGTCCCAATAATCACATCTACATTTCCAGCTTTAAGATCTGATTTAATTGCTTTTTTCTGTGAGGCTGTCGTACTTCCCACAAGCAGATGAGAAGTTAAACCAAATTCTATAAGCATTTTTTCCATACTCGCAAAATGCTGACGAGCCAATATTTCTGTTGGAGCCATAACAGCTACTTGGATTTTTCATCCTGAATATTTTTTCCCGGGTGCAACCTCACTCTTGAATTCTCTCTCCTCGAGGAGAGAGAGGCTAAAAAGTCTTTGTTCTAATATATTATAAATATTTTCTACATCTTCTTTAAGGTCATCATTTTTAATTCGAACAATTTGTATGTTATGAGCTTGTATAAGTTCATCTCGTATATTGTCGTATTCTTTTCGATTTTTATGAATTTCTCAATCTAATTCAATAACTAACTTCTTTTCATCAGAATAAAAATCAGCAATATATCTTCCAATAGCATGCTGCCTGCGAAACTTAAGATTGTGAAACCTTCGGTTTCTTAGAAGTCACCATAACACTTCTTCTGTTTGTGTTTGAATATCTCTTAATTCTCTAGAAAGTTCTTTTACATAATCGGGAACCTGTTTGTATCATTGCCTTATACTGTAGTCCTCCTCTCCTCGAGGAGAGGAGATTCAGAGGTGAGGTCGTGTCTGTGAGGATAACTTCTCACTTTGTTTAATAGAATGAATAGTTGCAATAAGACTCACTATCGTCTTCCCTGTCCCCACATCCCCTTCAAGTAAACGTTGCATACTATGGGCTTTTTCCATATCTTTAAGTACTTGAAAAAGTGCTACTTTTTGTCCTCCTGTGAGATCAAACGGTATATGAGTAAATATTTCTTTTATGTATTCTGCATCGAGAGGAATAGCAAGAGATTTTCCTTGTGAATCATCAAAGCGTTTATGTTTACTCGCTATCGCAGTGAAGTTAATTTGATAGAGCTCCTCATAGGCAAGTCTGTATTTTGCAATATCTATATCGTGGGAATTTTTAGGGAAATGTATCTTATGAAAAGCCTCTTTTCTACTAATAAACTTATATTTTTGTAAAATGTTTTCTGGAAGATTTTCTTCAATTGCGCCTATATATTTTTCTAGGTTTCACATTTTGGACTCTATCCATGTTCCAGGAATATACTGAGCATCAGAATACACTGGAACAATAGCTCCTGAGTTTTTTGAGAGATCTGTTTCTGGGTCTGGTGAGTTAAACGTCACTTTTCCATAGTTGTATTTTACCTTTCCAGAAAGGAGTATTTTTTTTCATTTATAGACTCCAAGTTGACTCGCAAGATATTTTCTATTAAACCAAACAGCTTCAGCCAGAAAGCCATTTTTATCCTCTATGATTGCTTTTGTAAGGAGCTTATTTCCACCGGTACGAGTAGTTTCGAGAGATACTAATGTAACCAAAATCGTATTTTTTTCTTGGAGATTGATAAGCGAAAAAGTATCAAGAACTTGAGTCCTATCCTCATAATCTCGCGGGAAAAATCGCAACATATCCCATACTGTTACAATCCCAGCTTTTTCCAAAGCCTTAATATAGTTCTCCGTTGTGCGGAGCAAAGATTTAGTAAGTTTATCTTGAAGCATAATCGCTGTATTGAAGAAAATATTTCTTTCACCTTTTCTAAATAGTATTGAATATTTCCCTAAAATATATAGACTATGATGAGAATTATAGCGAGAAAATCAAGTATTATTCTCGATAACTGTAAAATAGATATTATTTAATAATAATTCTTATGAAAAAAATCACTATTTTTCTCAGTATATTTGTATTACTTCCCTTAACAGCTTGTAGTAATATCACAGATCCTATCATATCTGAAGATACAAAACTCCAAACCTGTCCTGATGAAATGATAGACAATCAAATGCCGAGAGTAGTTTTTGATGATGCATCATTAGCAAATGCAAATAATACCAAATACTATATCCTCGATGGAGAAAGAAGAGAACTGAGTGAGTTTGATGAAGATTGGGTAAAAGAAAACTGTGATGTAAAAACTCAAACTGTATACTAAAATATCACTCGTACAGAGACACACATCAAGCTTGCTTTTTATGTCTTTTTTTATACTATTCACGACATAATTTTTAGCTT
>UPTN01001303.1_pt1 | contig 11205 bp, 7 predicted proteins | sample 2160111 | NCBI WGS metagenome assembly UPTN01 (sample SAMN06265058, study PRJEB28932) | marine metagenome | isolation source: Columbia River Estuary | place: USA:Columbia River Estuary, USA | collected 2014-05-05 | reverse complement strand
GTTCTTTCCTTTCACCATTCGCTGGCTATTGTGCAGCCAGGAGTTATTGGTGCGCGGGTCACGGCGGCCGATAAGCTGCAGGTCAAACTCTGCGGTTGGGGTGAGCTTGCTCAGCTTGTCTTTCAACTGTTCCAGCTCGGCGAGACATTCTTTTGGAGCCAGTTCAATGAACTTGTCGGGTGTAAACAGACGTTCCGGTAAACAGGGTTGCATGGCACCGAGATCGATGCCGTGCGGGTTGTCTTTAAGTTTCTTCAAGTCCAGTTTGTGTGACGCGTAGTAGGGGCCTTGTTTCAGTTTCTTTTCGAGAATCCATTCGCTGCCAAGGCGTTGCATGGTTTTCATTTTCAGCCAACCGCTGGCCTTGCTGAACCAGCTTCCGGGCTGCATTCGCCAGGCGAGTTCAAGAAATATCTGCACATCGGATCTTTGTTCACTGCCGGCTTTGAAAACCGGTTGGGAGTACTTGGCGGCATTTCGAATCGCCAGGGCCTGGAATGACAGATCATAATGCGACCTTTCCAGCGTGGTGAGCGGCGGTAAAATGATATTGGCGTGACGCGTGGTTTCGTTCAGATAAATGTCGATCGACACCATAAAATCCAGATCACCTAAAGCCTTGTCAAGCTGGTCGCCGTTGGGGGTGCTCAATACCGGGTTGCCTGAACCGGTCACCAGTGCCTTAATTTGACCCTCGCCACCGGTCGTGATTTCTTCGGCCAGTGTTGCCACGGGAAACTCGCCGTTGAAGTTTGGCAGCTTTCTGACACGGCTGAAATTGTCCGCGAAGCCCTTTTTGCCCGAAGTGTTGGGCGTAACCACTTCCAGTGCCGGTTTGCTGAACATGGTGCCGCCGGGTACATCCAGGTTGCCGGTGACAATGTTGAATACAGTGATCAGCCACTGGGTCAGGGTGCCGTATTCCTGCGTAGAGACACCAATCCGGCCATACAGGCTTGCGCTTTCGGCGGCACAGAAATTCTGCACCAACTTTTCTACCTCATGGGCTTCGATGCCGGTCATGGGAGCCACTTTGTCAGGTGAGTAGTCACGTACGATGTGTTCTATGTCATCCATACCATGGGTGAAAGCGGCCGCAGTTCCAGCGTTTTGCAATTTTTCCCTGAACACGACGTGCAGCATGGCCAGCAGCATCAGCACGTCACTACCGGGTTTTATAAACAGGTGCTGGTCGGCGATGGCAGCCGTTTCGGTTCTGCGCGGGTCAACCACGATCAGCTGTCCGCCGCGCTCACGAATAGCCTTCAGGCGTTTCGTAACCCCTGGTGCGGTCATCAGGCTACCGTTCGATACCACGGGGTTCGCGCCGAACATGACATGGAAGTGGGTGCGGTCGAGATCGGGCAGCGGAATCAAAAAACCGTGTCCAAACATCAGCAGGGATACCAACTGCTCGGGCAACTGGTCGACTGAAGTTGCCGAGTAGCGGTTTTTGGTTCTTAAGGTCCGAAAAAACAACGGCCCGAAAAGGGCCGCGTCAAGGTTATGTACAGTGGGGTTGCCAAGGTAAACCGCCACCGAGTTTCTGCCATGTTCACGCCGGACGCGTTTCAGTTGGCTGGTGACTTCCTCGTATGCCTGCTTCCAGGATATTTTCTGCCAACCATCGGCAGTTCTTTTAATTGGTGTGCGCAGTCTGTCCGGGTCGTTGTATATATCCTGCAGCGCGACGGCCTTGGGGCAGATATGCCCTTTGCTGAGTGGGTCTAGTTTATCGCCCTTGATCGATGCTATCTGGTTGTTCTCAATTTTGATTTCGAGGCCGCAGATGGCTTCGCAAAGGTTACAGGCAATGTGATGGGTGCGGTTTGGAGCATTATTATTCATTTTTGTTCTCTCGCAGGCACGTAAAACTCATGTAACGATATAATCATGTTAACTGTCACAAGGTTATTTTTAAATCGGCAAATAAAGGTTGGCCCTACATTGTTCTTGTTCAGCGTATCTGTGCCGTCAGATTGGCGATCATATCTTTGCAGCGGGACAGGTACGCAGCACCAAACAGATTGAGGTGGTTAAGCAGGTGATAGAGGTTGTACAGGTCGCGGCGCAGTGGATAACCATCGGGCAATGGGGCATGAGCCTTGTAGGCGGCATAGAATTCCCGGTCAAACCCACCGAAAAGCTCGCTCATGGCGATATCGGTCTCACGGTCGCCGTAATAACTGGCCGGATCGAATATGACCGCTCTGCCATCGTGTGTATATGCCTTGTTGCCAGCCCAAAAATCGCCGTGCAGTAACGAGGCTTCAGGACGGTGGCCATCCATTAGCTGATCAATGTCCTGTAGCAGGTGTTCACCTGTACTCATCAACTGGCCACCAAAGCCGGCCGCTTCAGCAAGAGCGAGTTGCGGTTGTAAACGGCAGTCGCGCCAGAATTCGGTCCAGTTGCTGTTGAAACCGTTGCGTTGAGGGGTTGTTCCAATAAAGTTGTCTGCGGCCCACCCATAGCGGTCATTGGTGACGGTATGCATGGCGGCCAGTTGTTCACCCAGTTGTGTTGCAGGTCCACTAGCTGTGAGTTCGAGATACTCCATAACCAGCCAGGCAGTCTGTCCATCACTGCCATACAAAATGGGTTTGGGCACTCGGATGCATTTGTGTTTTGCGATTTCATTGAGTGCTCGTGCTTCCGCTGCAAACATATCAGTGGAGGCATGGCGGTGATATTTCAGGAAATACGACGTTACTCCGTCGCCGATCAGTGCGGCGTGGTTGATGTCGCCGCCGGGTAAACTGGAAATCCATCGCATTTTTTCGGTGGTGTCACGAGGCTCCGGCCAGTTTGCGTCTATGGACTCGAGCAGTCGTGTTTTTTGATCCATGGTGTGTGTTAATCCTGTGCCTTCGTTTCAGTGTGACCGCCATAGCGTCCATAAAACCATTTCAGGATAAATGGCGGCACCACCGTTGTTAAGGCGATGACGATGATCATGCCGGCGTAGATTTCGTTGTTGAATATACCGCTTACCCGGCCGAGTTCGGCAAAAATAAGTCCAACCTCACCACGCGGAACCATCGACAAACCGACGACCCAACGGACTTGCCAGGATGCCCTGATCAGCAGCGCGCCGAGAATTTTGCCGGCGACAGCCACCAACAGCAATGCCAAAGAGAAGGTCCATATAAATGACGAACCCCAATCAATTTCCCTCAGGTTTAGCGATAAACCCACGTACACAAAAAAGATCGGTGTAAACAGTTGAACGATGGGGCGCATTTGCGCCTCTATGCGGCGGGCAAAGCGCTCATGGGTATGCAGGGCGATGCCCAACGGCATGAAAAAACGTCTTGAGAGCGCAAGACCGGCGGCAAAGCCTCCCAGTATCTCCGGTGCCCCAAGCAAGTGTGCCAGCCAGGCGAAGAAAAAAACCAGCGATACCATGGTGGTGGGCAGCAGGCCTGGAATTCTGCTGGTTCCCTCAAATCTTCTGATCACCAGCGAAATCAATTTAGCCGCGACAGGCGCGAAGATGAAAAATGCGGCAATAAACATCAGTACTTTGCTGGCGTTAACAAAGTTTATGCCGCCGCCAATGGAAAATTCATAAAGCATCGCCAGCAGCACAACCCCCATGACATCGTCGAGCACTGCGGCGCCCAGCACTATCTGACCCTCGGGCGCTTGCTGGCGGTTGAGATCACTTAATACGCGCACGGTAATACCAATGCTGGTCGCGGTCAGCGCGCCGCCGATAAACAACGACACCAGCACCGACAACTGGAAAACCCAGTAACCCAGTGTAAAACCAAAGACCAGTGGGAGTATGAACCCGAACACGGCCACTACAAAAGGTTTGGTGCCGGTGCGCACCAGGCGTTTGACGTCGGTTCCCAATCCAACCTCAAATAACAGCAGAATGACCCCCATCTCTGCCATCAGTTTGATGGCTTCCGTGGGCTCGATCCATCCCAGTATGCTTGGTCCTAGCACCACGCCCGCAAGCAGTTCGCCTATGACCGAGGGCGCCAGCATTCGTGTGGCCAGTTCCGCAAATACACGCGCTGTCAGCAGAATGACTAGTAGGTAGAGAAAGAACTCATGGGTTGCCATAAAACTTTCACCTGGGGTTATCTTCTCGGAAGATTTAAGCCCCAACAAACACCTTGGCTTTGTTGAGGGTGCCTAATTAATTTTAGACCACCACGCGGAGACACAGTCGAGCTAATGATTGGTAGTGGCCGGGTTTTCTGTTTGTTTATCAATATTTTCATTTCTTTTAGGGTATTTAGAGCAATAAAAATGATGTAGGTCATGGCGAGATATTAATAATGCTGCTAAAAATAAAAAATTATTTTGTCCACGCAAAGGGGAAGTTGTTAATTTAAAAGAAAAAAACTGAGGAGTAGGTTATGAGAATTACTTTTCCAGCTATTTGTCCCTTTTTTCTGGTGTTGGTTACTTGTCTCGCTTGGAGCAACGTTCAGGCGGAGCCGGTTGCCATGCCGCCTGCCTTTAACCATGCCGCAGAAAAAGCTGAAATTAACCGGGCCGATTACATTTCGGTCATTCCGGAAAAAGAATTGGTCGGCATTCCTGTATATCCAGGCGCAGTCTGGGTTTCAAATTTTAAAGCAGAAGGTTGGTTGCCATCTATTCAACTGGTGAGTGATCACGATTCGGAAAAGGTCATCGAGTGGTACAGAGAAGTATTGCAGGGCTGGGCCTGGAATGAGCCGATGAAACTTTTCTACGCGAGTAAAGACGAGTACGATTTTTCCATGATGGGTCAGGTGGAAGCTGTCAGCGTGCTTGATGAAGCTGGCGCGGCGCTTGATCTCGTTTATTTCCATGTTCCCATGGTCAAATCGCGAATACAGATTTCTTATGCACCTAAGACACCACCCGCTTTATCGAGGTAAATCTGTCGTCCGGGCAGTAGGCTTGGGAATCGGTTCCGGGTTTGATAAACGCATCTAAGGCCGCTTGCTGTAAGCCCTTTTGAACCGGTGGTTCGAGAGTGGTTTTGCGCAGCCCGGTGTTTACTATTCAATTGCCGTCAGATTTATTCGGGCTAGAGTGAGGGTCGTCATTGCCGGCTGTAAGCGCATATCAAGGTGCAGGTTTGCTATAGTTATAACGTAAAACCTGTTCGCTGACAGTTGGTTTTAGACTTGTTGAAATGCGTTGTGACAGGTTTGCACATGAGCGATAAAACGTGGAATTGAATGAAGCCATTGCAGTACCCGATGTAACGCCCCAGGCGGGCCGCCATGCCCTGAAGATGCTGAGTTTCAATATTCAGACCGGGGTTGAAACACGAGATTTTCACGAGTACGTCACCAAAAGTTGGAAGCACCTGCTGCCACTGCGTGAGCGTATGTCCAACCTGAACCGCATCGCCAGTCTGATTCACGAGTACGATATTGTCGGTTTGCAAGAGGTCGATTCTGGCAGTTTGCGCACTGGTTTTCTTGATCAGACTGAGTATTTGGCCCACCGCGCTCATTTTCCGTACTGGTACCGTCAGGTTAATCGCAGCCTCGGCAAAATTGCCCAGCACAGTAATGGTGTACTCAGTCGCGTTCGACCAGCGGTTGTCGATGACCACAAATTACCCGGTTTAAGAGGGCGTGGTGCCATGTTGGTGGAGTTTCCTACCAACTGCGAGCCGTTGCTCGTATGTATTATGCATCTGGCCCTGGGCCAGCGCGCGCGGAGACTTCAGTTGGGCTACATCAGTGAGCTGGTGAGTGAGTATTCGCAATTGGTTGTTATGGGCGATTTTAATTGCGGTGCGCACGCCAAAGAATTACGTGGGCTGGTTGATAGCACGCATCTGCAATTGCCAATTGAAAACGTCAATACCTTTCCCAGTTGGCGGCCCAACCGCAAGTATGACCACATCCTTATTTCGGCTGAGCTGAAATTAAAGGCGACCAGTGTACTGGGGCACACCCACTCTGATCACCTGCCGGTGAGTGTGGAGATCGAACTTCCGGACGGCGTATTTCTGACGCCTTGAAAACGCCTGACGGTCGAACTATCAGAGTCCTGATCATGTCTTAATTGTATTGCTCTGTAAGTATTTACTCATCAACTGCGACTGTTCAGACAGTCCGGGGAGGAAAGGTTATGAAGCTTTTCGATATGGTCAAGCAAGAGGAGGTCAGACACGCGTGCAAACGCCTTGGCTTAAGGAATTGGTCTGCGGAAACTGAGTTGGTGGTTTCTGCCAAAGAGGCCGATGCCGTTTTAAATGAAATTGGTGGGGAGGCTCTGGAAATAAGTCTGGAGGATTTTCGTGAAGGTCTGCAGATAGAGCTTGAGCACGGCAACCGTTTTGCGGATGCCAATATCACCAATAACCACCCCATTTTGACCGGCAAAATTGTTCTTGCCCATCTGAAGGAGTCTCTGCTTTATTACAAACGCCTTGTGATTGTTGAGCTTGAAGGTGATCTTTTGAAGGCAACGATGGCGGTTGATGGTGAAAAAACCCGGTCGGTCTATGAAAGAATCCTGCGTGCCCGCTTGGCGCTAGGTCAGGCGGAGATTGATTTTTTCGCCTCTCAGTAAATCGAGTTTCGCTGTTCGGGCTGGGTCAGTGTCGGGCTGGGTCAGTGTCGGGTTGTCGCGACACTTAAAAGGGCTGTCTGTCGATTTACTTTTTTAGCGGTTGCAGTTCAATGGTCATTGCGCGGCTACCGGCCTGAAAGGTGGCGCTTTTCAGGTCGCCTTCACGTTCCACATTGACGAGATTGACTTGCTCAGGCCAGATATCGCGAAGCGCGTTGTGGGTAATGTGTAGCACGCTGAGTGCGGCCGGGATCGGTGTTTCCTGGTAAACCCAAATGAAGCGCCCTTCGATTTCCTGGCCGACAGGCGACAAGGGCAGGGGTTGACCATCCTGATCGGATATTGCAAAACGCGCATAGACATAGTCCGCGAATGCCTGACGGGTTGATTTTGAATCCAGAATATCAGCCTTGGCGTCTACCAGTTCCTTGACGGCATGCTCGGCATCGTGCAGCAGAAAACGATGCATGACCTCAATGTTGCCGGTTCGCGGGTTGAACAAAACGCGAGTGATGGCCTCCTTCTGCTGGTGCGCGTTCAGTGGCGCAGCCAGCAAAAGGATGACGATAGCAATATACCGAAGATAACTCACCGGTCTTTGTTTTCCCCGCTTTCAAGTTCGGACTTGATGTCCTGCATGATATCGCGCTGTTCAGCACCTTCGCGTTCCGGTGCTTTGAAAATTTCAATTCGGGACGGAATGATGCGCCGCGGATAGTGATTGTTTTCAATGTTCGCGTCCGCTGTTTCCCACTGCGGATCCATGACGACCGCGGTGAGTTCCCGGTCTGTGACAATCAGCTTTTTCACTGCTTTCGGGTCGCGGCGCCAGATTTCGGCGGGTATGCGCAGCGTTTCCTGTTTGCCATTTTCGTAAGTCAGTTGCAGGATAATCGGCATCACCAGTCCACCGTGGTTACTGAACTCCAGCACGTAGTAGTGCTTGTCTTCGGCAATGGCGCGTTCCAGCGTGGTTTTTTCCCAGTCTTCCAGTGAGGCGATAAACTTGTGATATTCATTGCGTTCTTTGTTGGTGACAGTGAAGCGGTCATTTTTGTCGTAAAAGTCACGCAGGTCTTTATTGCGGTCTACCCACAACTCGAGTTCAGCACGGTTACGTTGAACAATAATTGACTGCGGTTTGTCTTCTTCCTCTTGGCGTTGACGTTTGAGGTCAATGTCCGGGTCCTTGGTGTCCAGACGCAACTTCCAAATGCGGTCGATTGATAGATCGACGTGATCGGTGGTGTAAAACCAGCCGCGCCAGAACCAATCCAGGTCGACCCCGGATGCCTCTTCCATGGTGCGGAAGAAGTCAGCCGGAGTAGGTCGTTTGAACATCCACCGGCGTGAATATTCCCGAAAGGCAAAATCAAACAACTCCCGCCCGAGAATGGTCTCGCGCAGGATGAACAGCGCCGCGGCGGGCTTGGCATAAGCGTTGGGCCCCAGGCGCAGCACGCTGTCTGACTGCGTCATGATGGGTACCTGGTTTTCCGATTTCATATAATCAACCACATCGCGTGGCTCTACCCGCCATGGAATGTCAGGGTCCCACTCAAGCCCGGCAACCGCGTCAAGAAAGCTGTTGAGGCCCTCATCCATCCATGTCCATTGACGCTCGTCGGAGTTTACTGTCATCGGAAAATAGATGTGCCCGACTTCATGGATAACCACACCAATCAGAAAGCGTTTTTCCGCCTGGCTATAGGTGCGGGTGCCGTCTTCCTGTTCCTTGGTGCGCGGGCCGTTGAAGGTGATCATGGGGTATTCCATACCGCCCACGGGACCGTTGACCGATTGTGCGACCGGGTAGGGGTAATCAAATGAGAAGCGTGAATATACTTCCATCGTGTGAATCACAGCTTCGGTTGAATACTTCGACCACAATGATTCACCCTCTTTAGGGTAAAACGACATGGCCATAACCTGCGGTTGTACGTCACCGCCTTGTTGGTAGCCCTTGGCGTCCCAGATAAACTTGCGTGATGAAGCCCAGGCGAAATCTCTTACATTCTCGGCCTTAAAGTGCCAGGTTTTAGATAGCTTGGTGCCTTCTTTTTCGTTTTTCAGCGCTTCTTTCGGGGTGACAATCATTACCGGCCGTTTTGCGGTTTCGGCCTGTTTCAAACGTTCGCGCTGTGTTGCTGTAAGCACCTCTGCCGGGTTTTGCAATACACCTGTTGCGGCAACGATGTGATCGTCCGGTACCGTAAGTTCAACGTTGTAATTACCAAACTCCAGCGTAAATTCACCGCGACCCAGAAACGCTTTATTGGTCCAGCCTTCATAGTCGGTGTAGGCTGCCAAACGCGGGAACCACTGGGCTATCAGGAAAATGTCGTTACCGCCCTTTCGCGCGTCATCCGGGAAATGTTCATAGCCGGCGCGCGCTGATACAGCGTCTTCTTCAAGAATGTTAAAGGCAAATTCAATGTTGAAGCTGGTGCTTTGTCCGCTGGCCAGTGGTTGCGCAAGATCAATGCGCATCAGGCTGCCCACGATTTTGTAGCGCAATGCGTTGCCATCCGCCCCGTTGACCACCGAGATTTCGTAGCCCAGCGCGTTGTCGTCCATAAACTGCTGTCGCCGCAGCTCGTCCAGGCTGATCTGGGGGTGCTTTTTGTTTTTAAAATCTTCTGTTTGGGCGCCGCGGATACTCTTGTCCGCGAAACGGCGGGTCAATTCTGCAATTGAGTCCTGCCGGAAGCGGTTCTGGTCGAGTTGTAACCACAAAAAGCGCAAGGTGTCGGGGCTGTTATTGGTGTAGGAAACGCGTTCGGAGCCTTCCAGTCGCCGCCTGTCTTCGTTGAGGCTGGCAACGATCTCATAGTCGACCTTCTGTTGCCAGTACAGGTGACCAGGTTCACCACCCGCGGTGCGGTAAATGTTGGCGGTGGGTAAAACTTCATCCAGTTGACGAAATTTATCTTCAAAATCACCTTTGGTCTGGCGTATGGCACCAAGCGAGTTAAAGGAAAGGACAAGCAGGCCCACTGTGAGCAATCGAAACAGGTTTAAGTACATGACAATTCCGGTTTTCCGTTTATTTTAGTTTTAGGAAATGCCCCGTCTTCATGGCTATCTTGTATGCCACTGGGGCAGTCTCGAATTATAGATGAAGTAACCGGGTTGTTGGGGGTTAATTTGCCCGTTTTTGAGGGCTGAATTAAAGCGGTCGGAGTAGGGCAAAATAAGCCGTGGTACGCATTGGGTTCGCTGGCAGTTGGTAAACCCAAGGTGGTGCCTTAAAGTGATTTTGCAAAACCCGGTGACTGACCCTCGGTAGGTGGCTTGATTGTAAAGGGGCGTTGTATAAAAGTGGCGGGCTTTCGACTTATACTCGATGCAACAATAACAACTTACTAAAACAACGGTAAACACGGGTGTCCTGCAAAATGAAAAAATTGGTTACGCTTTTGGTTATGTTTTCTGTTTGTGCTTCTGTTTACGGGCAACAGGTCATAAAGCCGCCTTTTACACCGGATAGCGGGACTCTGGTGGTCCGTTGCGGTGTTTTAATCGACGGTATTGGTCATGAGGCGCAACGGGATAAAACCGTTGTCATTATTGATGGCCGTATCAGCGCGGTGAGCGATGACGGAATTGATACACCGGGGGCAACTCTGGACCTGTCGGACCACACCTGTCTGCCGGGATTAATCGATACCCATACCCACATCACTGACAATGCCGGGGAAACCCGTGACCTGAGCGTCTATTACACCCGCTCTGAGGCAGAGGAAAGGGCCATATCAAGTGATAATTCGCGCATCACGCTGTTGGCCGGAATTACCAGTGTTCGTAACGTCGGTGCTTATGGCGCGTGGTCGGGTCGTGATGTTCGCGACCGTATTAACCGCGGTGAGATTATTGGGCCGCGGGTGCAAACCTCGGGTTTTTATTTGACCATCCCGGGCGGCGGCGGTGACCTGGTAATACCCGGTATTGATGAAAGCGAAATACCTGCGCGGGTGCGCATGGGTGTCGCGCGGGGTCCCGACGAGTTTAGGCAAAAAGCGCAATTGGCGGTTGATGGCGGTGCCGACCTGTTAAAGATCATCGCGTCAGGTGCTGTTTTGGCTTACGGCGGTGTGCCCGGTTCGCCGGAGATGACCTTTGATGAGATTAAAGCCGTTGTCGAGGTTGGGCATGCTGCCGGCATTAAGGTGGTTTCCCACGCCCACGGTGCGCAATCGATCAAGGATTCTATCCGTGCCGGTGCTGATGCCATTGAACACGCTTCGCTGGCGGATGACGAAGCCATTGCGATGGCCGCTGAGAAACAGGTGCCATTTTCCATGGATGTTTATAACGGTGATTACATCGCCAGCGCCGGCCGGGAAAACGGATGGCCGGAAGAATTTGTCAGGAAAAATGACGAAACCACTGAGGCGCAAAGGCAGACTTTCACCAAGGCACACAAAGCTGGCGTGCCGATTTTATTTGGCACGGATGCGGCGGTTTACCCGCATGGCCAAAATGCCAGGCAGTTTGTGATCATGGTGCAACGCGGTATGACGCCAATGGAAGCCATCAAGGCGGCCACCAGCGTTGCGGCCGAGAGCATGGGTATGGGTGATGACGTTGGCGCTTTGGCAGTCGGCAGGTATGGCGATCTCATCGCGGTGCAGGGTAACCCGTTGGCTGACATCAGCGCGC
>UPTN01001302.1_pt1 | contig 11205 bp, 2 predicted proteins | sample 2160111 | NCBI WGS metagenome assembly UPTN01 (sample SAMN06265058, study PRJEB28932) | marine metagenome | isolation source: Columbia River Estuary | place: USA:Columbia River Estuary, USA | collected 2014-05-05 | reverse complement strand
TACCCGATGGCAAAGCAGTTGGGAGATTTTCGGAAATATGCTCCCAAGTTCCAACGATGTTTTCGATGCGGTCAAGATGTTCCCGGCAAAGCAGCACGTACTCACCGCGGGGATGGTTTTCCCAGTTTCCCCCGCGACGCAATACGTTGTCAAACTCTCTTGTCCGTTGGCTACGTTCAGGCGCTATTACTCGATTGCTGTTTTTGGATATATCCGTTCGATTGACGTCGATGTTGTCACTGTTGGCGTTGCTTGCGTCGTAGTTCATTGATGTTGTATGGTGGGTAATGGTTGAGTTATGGTGGTGCGTGCAATGACAAGAGTAATTCTTCCAGACCTCCGGTCCTCCGGTGGGGGACAAGAAACTTTTTGGATTGCGACGTAGGACTTCATAATAAAATACGGAATGACATAATTTGTTTTGTTTCAAAGAGCAGTTGCACAAAGGAAATAGTACCTTTTTTCCCGCCCTGAGTAGAGAGAAAGTTTCCCAAATTCCCTTCAGTTCCAAATGACCCCATAATAACCATATGCCACAACACATCTCACACCATGTCCAAGCAACCACCCCGTCCGCACAGTAGACCATGTCCACGATGTAACACAGGCTGGTACACCACCGGACGATCATTGTCAGTGCATTTAACAATGCATTGCAACTCTGCGTTACTCTGGGATCGTCTGACCAGTATCAGTGGTAATGTATCCAAATTGAAGAGAAGCCATACGCAGATGCTTAACGAATCCACTGTTACGTTCGTCCAACAAGCCAGAACGTTTAATTCGGTTCCCAACAAAGTCCCAGTTCAGTTACGCAATCCGTTAATGTCGCACCCTCCATTGAGTCATTTGGCGTCAACGCAAAACGATTTTTATTGTAGTAATGGTCTCAATCTAGAATGCGAGATGAACCCAACTGGTGTAGAACAGGATCGTGGGAGTGGTAGCGTTTCTGCCATCGATGCTGTTAACAGCCGTTCTCCGGCCCGTGACCTAAGCCTAGATAACGTGCCAATGACGATTGAGCGATGTTCGTTTCAGCGCAACAGTATATTTCTCCCCCCTGACATTGCCTTCCAAGTACACCTTGCATCTGTTCTTCAACGACACCGAGGCAACGACCTTAATATGTTTAAAGAAATCACCGAGTGTATTTCTAAGCATGCCATCCATCATGGCGTCCAGTTCGAAAACATGCACATGCTGTCGAGGCACACATTGGTGAAGAAGTTGACCGATGAACATAAACTTCATTTCTTACGGCCAAACATGCATCACATTACCCTGTCGAATGGGTCTATAGCAACAGTACCAGTGTATGATGCCAAACAGTTGCTTTTATCATTTTTGAATGATCCCAACCGCATGAAACCTGAACATTTTGCGCCTGGCTATGATATTTTTAGTGGTAGACCAACAACACCAGTTACCCACCTACACGAAATCCACACTGGGGCGGCTTGGGAGCCAGCACGTCGACATTATATTGGCGATGACTCAGATGCCTTTCCATTTGCGCTGCAGGCATTTTACGACAAAACACATACAGACCTGTTTGGAACATTGTCGTGTTCACCCTTCATAGTTGTTCCTACATTTTTGAACATAAGTTGTCGAAATAATGTCAAGAATCACCTTGTGCTTGGGTACATTCCCAATTTGGGACACGCAAAGGGCAAAGCCAAGAAACAATCCGCTACATCCAGGTTGCAGGATGAACATAATTGCCTGAGACTGATTACCAACCAGATTGCCCAAATTCATAAGGACGGCGGATTCTGGACAACAGTTATGGGTCGTAAGGTCAGGGTAGTTGTCTGGATACATTTCATAGCCGGTGACACGAAAGGTCACAATGATCTTGTTGGTCACTATAATGGCGGAAAGCCAAAATATATATATCGCGACTGCTATTGCGAAATGGAACAACTGTCGAATCCATGGCCAAAATGTAAACTTGTCACTATTGATGACATCATGCGCGCATCGCAGACACCAGATGGTCTTGCGAATTTGTCAAAGAAAAAAATTCAAAATGCATTCGAGGGTGTGCCTCTTTCAGATAATGTACACGGATTGTTAGGAATTGTTCCTGCAGAAATGCTGCATATTAGTGGGACTGGATTGCTTAAGTATCTGTTCAAATCTCTTTGTGAGCTTATTGGTACCGAGAATTCGAACAAGAAAGAGAAAGAAGATTTTGACGATTTGCATCGTTGTCTTGTAATGGATGCAAAACGGCAAAGTGAGCAACGGATGCCACGAATGTCTATTCGGAATGGAATTACTGACGGAAGTAAGATGTGCGGATCGGAGCGTGTAGGGAATTTTTTCATCTTATTATGTGTGATGTATACCACCTCAGGGAAATGCCTTCTATCTAATGGACTTTCCAGAGAAAGAATCTCTCTAAAACGTTTTCGTAATTGCATCAAATTGTACTTGGCATTTGAGAAATGGGTCGATGAAACTCATCCGATTCAAAAGGTGAAAGATGCCTATGGTCTACTTGCATATTTGATAGGTGAAGTTCAATTCTGTTTCCCCAAAAACTGGGGTTGGGGTTGGAATATTCCCAAAATGCATTCCTTAGCCAAAATGCTTGACAATATGCTTAAGTTTGGCAGCGCGAAAAATTTCTCAGGTCAAACCGGAGAAAGAGCGCTGAAAAGCATCGTCAAAGATCATGCACAAAGGACACAACGACGTGCTGACAATTTCGCTGAACAGTGCGCTATTCGGGAATATGAAGACAAAGTCATTGACTATGTTTACAATGATATCTCAGGTAAACTCGGTATGAATCGTAAGAATGAGGGAAATGACGGTTTTTGTAAATACAAAGTAGAAGGAGAGTTCACGGTTCATTTTGGAAAATCAGATGCTCAAGGACGAGGGACTGTTGGAGTTAGGTGGAAAAACAAGAAACGAATGACAGTTGGAATAGCAGTATCCGACCAGCTATTGTACTGCGTTCGCAAATTTGCTCACGGTAAACAATTCCATGATGAATTCTCCATAACTGGATACACCACGCTCAAGATTTCCTCTGACAAGCTTGGGGATGTGTCAGTGAAGTATTACGCAAACGAGTACATGTACGGCGAACCACGGTATGACTTTGCAATGGTCAGATTCCTTGATAACGACAGAACCATCAAAACGGCCCCTGCCAAAGTCATAGGATTCATCAAGTACAACTTGACAAAGTCTATACCAACACCCTATTTCTGCGAAGAGTTGCGGCAAACTTTGCAGGAGATCCAAAACAATGATATAGTAGACAACCATTTGTATGTTGTAATTCATTCGTCGAGCACATATCTCTCTCTTGATGATGTTCAGAGGAATTTCGTATGTAAATTTGTCCTAGGTGATGTCAATAATTGCATGTACATCATACAGGTTGATGATATTGTTTGTCCACTGTTTGTTTTCAAGAATTATGGTGGTGAAGGAAAAAAGGCAAAGGATTTATTTTGCGCGCTTCCTCAACCGAACTGGGGCCAATATTTTGAAAATAAAATTGCCTCGCATAACGTGAACTAGTAGGTAATATAATCATCTAAACAAAATATTTCTTCCTGATATTCCCACTCTTGTACTCTATTTCCCCCCAAGAACCGCATTCAGGATGTTGTTTGCGTATTGAACTATCTGGAAATAGCCCATAACCATGTTCTATCCCACTGAAATTTGTGGTAGGGCCACACAATTCACTAAAATTTTTGAGATTGAATTCAATTGGCATTTTCTTTTCGTAGTCCAGTATGACACCATCCCAAATTACAGCAACATGCTTGTACTGAGTACCAGTAGCAGTTACTGATATCAAAACAGGAAACTTGAACTCTGAAATGATCTTAAAACTGCCCTGGACTTGCTTAAAGCATTTTGGTTTTAGAGCTGTAGTTGTTGAAAAGTGGAATTTTTTCCTCAAAATCCAAATACACTTTTCAAGTGCATTAACAGCACCAGCCGCTGACTGAACTTTCTTAGGAATTTGTTTCTCACCCAATTCTAACATAATGTTATCGATTGGGAGGAAGGACAGTCTCCAGAACTCATCAACATCTTCAGGTGGAAAATGTAGCTGAATGAGTAAGTTCACAACAGCCCCCTCTGCACATTTTTTTTGAGTATTTGACATTGAGTACTTATGCTGATATGACCTCATTTTTGTTTGGATCTTCTGTGATACACTCGAATCATTGATAATATCCTCTGAAGGCTTTTTCTTTTTGACAGACTCATGCGTTTCCAAATTGATATCCTCTGAACGTGGTCTTTTTCTCACAGGACCAAGATTATCTGAATTGATAAAGTAGTCGGGTAGTTTCCGTACACGTGAGGGTGATCCGATCGTATCATCTTTCTTGACAATGTCTCCAAGGCTGATCTCACAAAATTTCGATGTTGTTTCCCATTTTATCCTTGCAACCTTTTTCACAGTATCAATTGATGTCACTGTAGCTGAATGCTGCCAGTAGTTGCCATGATTACGCACAATAACCTTATCACCACATGCGACGCCCCAATACTCATCTTTCATTCTAGTACGCAACGTCTCTTCTTTCTTTCTAGCACCTAAGCTCAGCGTTATGAGCATATTGGAGCCCAACATTGTTAAACAATTCAATTCTCCAGTAAGCCACTCATCATCGCAAAGCAAATCTTGCAAATGTTCTCCGGTGACATAATGCCATGATCCATCATCGCCGGAGCATTGAACACGATACACAGTTGAACGATTGCGGCCCAAGCCATTTTCTTTTGGGATTATTCGGACTAGTTGAAAGCATTTAATGCTGAATTTCTCAGCTTCCCTGATTGTTTGTTTTGTTTTGACTAACCAGTCTGATTCTAGTTTTGTCCAATTGTCAGGTCTCAACTTACTGATAAATTCATAACTCATTGACATAACGAGTTCGTCACTTGCAACAAATACAAACTCATCCTCAGCAAATAACTGCTTTTGGCGATCACGCAATCCAGAATTATTTTTCTCGAATTTTCCAGTAACGCATAAGATTTCATACAGAATACCATAATCTGGATGATTGACCTTACGAATCTTTTGCGAAGTTTTCAACAAAGTGTTCCACTGTTCACATACATCAATTGTGACCATTTCCTTATGACTGCGATTCTTTTTGAGTTTGCCACTCCCTCCTTTAAAAAAATCTCCCTTGTCGATGTCATCCCACCCAGCTCCTGGTGTATCCATTAACCCATTTTGCTTGGGGAATTCTTTCAGTGTAATGCATTGGATAGGTCTGTGAGCATAAGTTGATATCTTGTTGAGCTTCTTAGACTGACTCTTCCTGAAGTCCTCTAGTCTTTGCAATAATTGCTCGTTTTCATTGAGACCAACAAACTGAAGAAGATCTCTCGCAAATGCACCATCTTTTTCCGGGTTGATTCGATTGTCGATATCAAGGCATATGGCATAATATTTCAACATATATTGCCGATGTAAGAACCAACACCATGAATACATCAATTTGACTGAAGGTTCTTTCCAAACTTCTTCACTTGAATTCTGGATGTATTGTCCATCGGGCTCATTTGTAATGAAATGTCTCAATTGACTCATTGGGAAATCACCATCTTCCGTAGACTCATCGTGATCTTTAAATTTTGGTATATCTTCAATGAACTTCCGATGATCCAAAATTGACTCAAACAAAGTATATAACATCGAACAAGTGTTTGAAATAGAACACTTGTATGTCTTTTCCTCTTCATATTGGAGATTCGCATCAATTTTCACTGCCTCACAGAAAGATAATTCCATTGACCGATCAAAAGTGTCCTCAAAACATTGGTCTTCATCGTCTGTGTTGTTGTGTTTTTCCTGTGAAGGAGTTTGGGTTTTTACATTTTTTCGACACACATCTGGTCGAAAACCATTCAGTGAAGCATAACTGACTTCTTTTGCCTCCACTGAAGAATGCATCAATGGCGAGCGGTTAAAGAGCATGGCATATTTATCAACATTTTCAGAATCGCATTCAGTAGTTCCATCAAGATCCATATGAATCAACATCGCCGCTGGCCCACCATTTAAAAGGGTGCAAATATCAGTCTCTGGAAATATTAACTTGTTACAGCGCTTGCACCTTAGACGGTACGTTGACTGATCACCCTCAAAATGGTTGAATTGGATTCGACACGACACCATCACAATCTCAAACTGTTGGATTATCTCAAGGGACGAATCAAAAATCATCTGGTTCTTTAACAATTTGTCACTCAATGCATGCGTGAAAACTGATAAAGGAATAGCGTTTTCATATAACGCCGTTTTACCAATCCAACCCGCGATAGGGTTGTGTTCCAACCTTCCACCCTCACTCATAAGTTCTTTCCATCTAGTTAAAACATTATCAGAAGAACCTACCAGGCTATTGTCACGTATGAAACTCTCAACGGTAGAAACATATTCATGTGATAGATCCATGGTCAAGTAGTTATCATCGTTGGACAGGAGACATTCACAGAGTGAACGGATGATGGAGTTTGTGTACTTTTTTGAACGCATATTGATATTCTTCGTATCCAACACACCAGTGATGCTTTTCCCGTATTTTATCCATGTAAGCTGATCAGAATAATAAATTGTCGGGACCAAATTCTTAATCGTTGCTGTAGTTGTCTTCGATGTAGATTTTACCTGAAAATTCATCGATTCCAACGCATTAACAGATAAATTATCAAAACCGAACTGATTTCCGATAGACACAGTTGTTAATACAGTCTTCCATGCTTGGATGTTGCGATATTGAATCATCTGCATGATTTGTAAAAGACGCTCTTGCATATTGCATGCAATTAAATGCCTCGACGTGACCAGGCAATGCACGTAAGTACACTCATTTGTGGTTGAATCCGAATACAACACGAAACTTTTTATGTGATAACTGTGAACAAGATTGCCATCCGATTCTGTCTTGACAAAGCCTAGGAACTTTAGCGGTCTATTTACCGCGTCCATGTCGAGGAATCCAACTTGGTGACAACTCACACATTTCGTTGTCAATACCCTTTCAACAGTATCATGCAAAATCTTAGACTGCCTTATGTCCGAACAAAACCAGATTTTTCCAGAATTATTGATTGTGGCCCAATCGACCAGTTCTATGTCATCACACCTTAGACTGACACATTCTACAGCATCAATTCCAACTGTCCTCATGTCAACTTGCTTTCCTTTCCTGGAGTGCTTCAAGAATTGCTTCGAAGATTGTCGGTGACACAGCTTATGTACCGGTTTTATGAGTGATTGACAGTCAAACAACGGGTTATCAGTCTTGTCGATGATATCTGTTGGTGGAGGCAGACATACATCGTCTTGACGGGCAGCGATACCGTTGGGCAAAATGAATGACGCTTGCGAGGAACAACAATCATCGCCCATCGGCTCATCGCTCATAACAATATTGTTATTCCTTGCTCTCATCAGCGTTCTATTACTCTGCAACCAGGATGACACTTCCTGGGTACGATCTTTTTGATAATCTTTGTCTAGGCGTCTCAGGAGTTGCTTTGTAAATGTATCAGAAATTTGGTATTTTCTATTGTAGAATCGTTGAAGAAAGGTGAATGAGTTGCAGTAAGCACTAAGCATTGGGCGCGGCGTTTGACGTTGACTTCTATCATCAGCAACAACTGTGGGGACTCTTTCTTCAGTTTGCCCCTGACCTGTACTATTGCTGGAGGATGCTGTGGGGACTCTTTCTTCAGTTTGCCCCTGACCTGTACTATTGCTGGAGGAAGTTGATCCACTGACACTTTTGTCACTTTCTGCAGTGACATTAGAATTTTCAGCGTCAGGAATATTATCGGCTCTATCTTCGGTTGCATCAAAAAAATTATCCCGGGATTTAGCCAATATGCTCTTGAAGGTATCCGAATCCCTTGTTAGGCTTTTACGGTACGCAATTTCATCTACAGCCGGGATATAATCGTAAAAATTGGACACTCTCCATGGCATATTGACGAATTGTTTGGTTACACCATCCTCACTGAATGTTTCTTCGACTCGACGGATTTTGTCACCGAAGTTTACAGTATCCCCATTAAAGAGAAGAAGGTGAGAGTCGTAATATTCCTTTGGAGATAGGATTTTCACAACAGTCGAACGTCTCATAGTTGAATCATCACCCCAGGTGTTGATTGCCAGCCAATAGTGAATTGTGTCTCCAATTATGATAGATTCTGGCTCCCGATCCTCAAAGTAATCATCTACATCAGAATCATCTTCTTCATCAGGTTCTTCATCTGAATTCCCCTTGCCGTCTTCTTCATAAGATTGACCAATAAGTTCAGTAGAATGCTGTGAATGATCCAATGTGGTCAAATTCGGCCCTGTATTCGTAGGAACGGCTTGATTAGCATCACCATCTTGTTCACCATCGGCAAATACAGTTCGTACTAAGGTTGATGTTGCTTTGGGATTCTCAGGGGATTTCAACATCTCTCGAGCCATCATAGGCGGGACATCAACGGCCACATGATCTGAGATCATTTTCTCAAGACAAGTGAAACAGATGCAATGCATCTCGTTGTCATTGGCTTGGACAATCATCCTGTCCCCTAAGAGTTTGCGGCCAACCAAGTCAGGGTGCTTCTGGATGACCTCATCGATATTCATTCCACATAGTAATGCGGAGTGTATCTTGAGGCCGCATGCCTTGCAATGATGAGACGATCCCTCTAGATTTGCTCCTGGAAGAGCCTTGCAGGCATCACCGGCAGCGCACCTTGACTGCGGTGTAACAACATCAGCAAGGAGATCAGCATCAGTATGTTGGTTAGCATCCTTCTGCTTTATCAACCCTTCGACTGTAGAAACATCTAGTGCGACTTCTGGGGGAACGCCTATTCCTCCATCATGTTGGGTGACAACGGCACCATCTCCCCCATCAGCAACAGCATTGCCATGACTACTAGTAAGGATGGTAGGAACATCTTGTAAGGATGCCCTGGCTGTTCCGCCATCTTGCTGGGTGACAACAGCAGAGTTGAGTTTATGTTGCGTGGTGTTCGTTGGTGCCATACTAGCTTTGGCTTCATTGTATGCAGTCCTCATATACGGGTAATTCCCAAATGCTTGTCGCAGCATAGTGAGGTATACAAATGCTGCATAATGATAAACACAGCCAATTGGAGAGATAAAATATGAACCATGGCAAAATTGTCCTCTGTGAACACCACCGTTAACTCTCAAATGATCCATTAGGCCCTTGGAAGTAAAAATCTTATTTTGGCAGCCCTGGGAATCAAAATGAACTTGATATTTCTCAACCCAACAACGTGCTAAGGCTTTACTGCATGGACATAAACATTTTGTTCTATCCGTTTGAGCATTCTTTGCATCGACTTTGCTGAAGCCTTGATGACACGGGAGGCACTTTGGAAGTGTGTCAATGAATTTTTTTTCCTGAACACTAACTTCTCTTGAAATGGTAGACTTTTTGGAAGAACGAGGTGGATAAGAATCATCATCAGAATCGGACAATGAACCGTTGATTGGGGAATTTTCCTTCACCGTCTGAATGTATCTTTTTGTGGCAATCACAGATAACATGTGATCTCGTACTGTCCATGTATTGCTCAATGAAGGTGCATTGAAGCCAAAGTCTAGATATTTCTCGTCAAGCCAATCTTCAAAAGGATCGGCGCCATCTTGGATGAAGGTCACAGACACTTCCTCGGTAGCTTGAGACTCTTGGGGAACTCGCTTCCTCATTGTTATTATACGAAGGTTAGAATCAGAATCAGTTTTCAAATCTTCTTGATATTGAACCAAAGTCTGGTTGATTTGGTGGACAAAGTCACCCACATTCGCATGGTTCATAAGTTGCGAGTTAGGAAGAATTTGTTGAATATAGACAGAGCCATTTTCAAAATCGCATGCTATACCCAAGCTTCCAGAGAAAGTGACCCTGACGGTGTAAAAAGAATCAGCATCATGGTTGTTGGTGCCGGACAAGGATTCTCCCGCATGAGGACCAGGAGGGGCATCTGACTCCAAAGTGGAGGATTTTTGCTGAACGTTACTGTAATCACCAAATGCTTGATCTAACGACGGAGGGATTCCATTCGTTGATGCAGATTGATTTCTGGCTGGCAGGACATCAGATTGAGAATTTGGCTGTGTCGAACAAGTTTCTTCATTAGTAGGTGGTGCCAAAGGTTGTTTCCAACCCTTGTACAAACTTGAAAGGTAATCATATGCTGCCTTGTGATAAGGATCATTACCCGATTTATCGTACAAGTGTTTTACCATCCCATCCAAAGTGAAGAACTTGCTGCGGGACTTACAAATGTAATGGTCCTCAAGGACAATATTGTTCTGAACTCTCCAGGGAGAAACAACTGGTGAACACGGACAAATGGAGTATTTTCCGGAACCTATGCCTTTAGGGACATGATAAACCCAATGTAGAGGATGATTATGTTGCAAACCTTCAATGAACTTCACAGTGCTCGCTTCTAGAGAGCCTTTACACTCTGTTATCATTTTTTGGACAACTAGTTGTCGATCCTGCGAATTAGTGACAGATGAAAGGGAGGGCAACTCCATCAAGTGATACTGCTCATCGATACATCTGAAATACATTTCTGTGGTTTCCATTACAAATTCTGCATTAAGATGATGACTTCTGGGAGGTGAAGTTGTGACATTTTGATCTTCGGAAGAAATGGGGCCTTTTCGTTGAGAACTTGTGTTCGTCGCCTTGGAGGTCTTCTTGACTTGGGCAGATTGTCTTGCCATTGCAAAACTTCTCAATCTCTCTCAATGGTGTCGTTGATTTTAACAAACAAACAAGTCGACCTACATCAACAAACCCACCACCTATACGTCGCCCACATCGCGTCAAAGTCCAGCGTAGACTGGCACAAAATGAACCTCCGGTCAACGGTCCAGTCAGCGGGGAGGGATCCGTTATTCCGGTTGAATAGGGTCGTATTAGGTGGTGAATTTGAAGCGAGGGACCTTTTTATTTGCCAAAGGTATCCGACAAAATCGATAGATTGGGCAGTCTTGAACAATGGAAGGATGTGATTAGTCAGGCAGATACCTGAGGGTTGAATATTTAAATATAAGGGATAAAAAATGAGAGAGTTATAAAACGAACAAATAAGAAGAAAAGCCATCATTTCCGAATCATCCCTTTCCCCCCCCCCCTCCCCTCC
>UPTN01001301.1_pt1 | contig 11212 bp, 9 predicted proteins | sample 2160111 | NCBI WGS metagenome assembly UPTN01 (sample SAMN06265058, study PRJEB28932) | marine metagenome | isolation source: Columbia River Estuary | place: USA:Columbia River Estuary, USA | collected 2014-05-05 | reverse complement strand
TAGGCCTTTCCGTCAAACGTGTCCTCAGCCAAGGGCAATCCCCTGTCGCAATGGGCTTATTCAGCGATATCCAGTAAATCCCGGGCCCGTTGGAAGACCTGTTTGAACATGTCCCCGGTCAGGCGCTTTGTCTGGGTGTTGTACCGGCTGCAATGGTAGGAGTCCAGCAATCGGCGCCCACCCGGCAGGTCGTGCTCGGCAGCATGACCAAATTTGTGGTCCGAAAGCTTGAGGCCACACGCCTTTAAAACTGCCTGGTGAGCTATCGAACCCAGGGCCAGGATGACCCCGCCGGCCGCCACGGTCTGCAATTCGTTGGCCAGGAACTCGTTGCACAGGCGAACTTCAGGGCCGGTAGGTTTGTTCTGGGGCGGCAGGCACTTGACCGCGTTGGTAATGCGACAATTCAGCAATTCGAGCCCGTCGTCGGCGCTCAGGGATACCGGGGCGCTGGCAAACCCGTAGGCATACAGCGTCTCATACAGGAGTATTCCGGCATGATCACCGGTAAAGGGTCGCCCGCTGGCGTTAGCCCCATGCATGCCCGGTGCCAGGCCTACAACCAACAGCCGAGCCCGTGGGTCACCAAATGGCGGTACGGGTCGGCCGTGGTAGTCGGGATGATCCTGCCTGACCTGGGTCAGGAAGTCTGCCAGCCGCGTACAGCGGGTGCAGTCCAGTTGAAAACAGGCAGGATTTATATCCACAATATAGTTTAACTATCCGTTATAAATGATTGATTATATTAATCATCCATATGAGCGATAATGGACTCACCAAACGCTGTGGTTCCCAGGATGGTCGCCCCTTCCAGGATCCGTTCTTCTCCGCCGGTGGTGGCCGAGGATTCACGGCCCAGGTCGAAGGTCACTTCCAGGGCAGCAATAGAGTTTGCCACACCCTTTATCACCAGGTCGGCCGCCTCGGGCCAGCCCAGGTGACGCAGCATCATCTCCGCCGACAGGATGATCGAACCCGGATTGACCTTGTCCTGACCTTGCAAACCCGGCGCTGTGCCGTGGGTTGCCTCAAATACCGCCACACCATCGCCAATATTGGCGCCAGGGGCGATACCGATACCACCCACCTGTGCCGCCAGGGCGTCTGAGATGTAGTCGCCGTTCAGGTTCATGGTTGCCACTACATCGAAATCCCCCGGATTCAGCAGGATCTGCTGAAGGAAATTATCGGCAATGACGTCATTGACCACGATTTCCCGACCGGTGATCGGATTCTTGAACACCATCCAGGGTCCGCCACGCAGATCTTCAGCGGCAAATTCCTCGCGAGCCACCTCGTAACCCCAGTTTCGGAAGGCGCCCTCGGTGTACTTCATGATGTTGCCCTTGTGCACGATGGTCACAGAGCGTCGGTCATTCTGCACGGCGTAATTCAAGGCCTTGCGGATCAAGCGCTCGGATCCCTCACGGGAGACAGGCTTGATACCCAGGCCCGAACTGTTGGGGAAACGAATCGTGTGCACGCCCATCTCGTTCTGCAGGAAGTTCATGAGCTTCTTCACTTCCGGTGAGCCGGCAGCCCACTCAATACCCGCATATATGTCCTCGGTGTTTTCACGGAAAATCACCATATCCACGGCATTGGCGTGCTTCACAGGTGTGGAAACACCGTCGAAATAGCGAACCGGGCGCACACAAGCGTACAGATCCAGGGTTTGCCGGATCGAGACGTTTAGTGAGCGAAAGCCACCACCGATAGGGGTGGTCAGAGGTCCCTTGATGGACACCACGAACTGGCGCAGCGCCTGCAGGGTTTCCTCGGGAAGAAACTGGTTGGTGCCGTACAGCTCCTGGGCCTTTTCGCCCGCGAAGAGCTCCATCCAGGCAATTTTCTTTTTACCTGAATAGGCTTTTTCCACTGCCGAATCAACGACCTTCAACATCACCGGGGTGATATCGGTACCAATGCCGTCGCCTTCAACGTAGGCAACAATAGGCGTGTCGGAGACTTCCAGGGTGGAGTCACTGTTGACCGTAATGGGCTGGCCATGGGTCGGAATAGAGATATGGTCGTAATGCATAAGCAAGCCAAAATGCGAAAAACGGCGCGAATTTTAACACCAACCACTCGCCCTTGTCTGGCCGATCTTCGGTGAAAATTGTTGCCTGAAGTTTTTAAAAACGACGACGCGGCCCTAGAGCCGCGTCGACGTGGACACCCCACCATGGGGCAATTCAAAACCCGATCAATGTTCGAACTGTTCTTCCTCGGTCGAACCTTCCAGAGCACTCAGGGAGCTGGTTCCAGAGGTCGCGGCCTGGGTCACTGCATCGAAGTACCCTGCACCGACCTCGCGCTGATGCTTGGTCGCGGTGTAGCCATCGACCTCGGCGGCAAATTCGGCCTCCTGCAACTCCACATAGGCTTTCATCTGGGTTTCCTTGTAACCCTTGGCCAGCTGGAACATTGAGTAGTTCAGGGCATGGAAGCCTGCCAGGGTGATGAACTGGAACTTGTAACCCATGGCTGCCAGTTCGCGCTGGAACTTGGCGATGGTGACGTCATCCAGATTGCGCTTCCAGTTGAACGACGGCGAACAGTTATAAGACAGCATCTGGTCCGGGTATTCCTTGTGAATAGCCTCGGCAAACTTCTTGGCCTGCTCAAGTTCAGGCTTGGAGGTTTCACACCAGACCAGGTCCGAATACGGGGCATAGGCCAAACCACGATTAATCGCCTGGTCCAGACCGGCACGAACCCGGTAGAAACCTTCGTTAGTACGCTCACCGGTGCAGAATTCCTTATCCCTGTCATCGACGTCAGAGGTCAACAGGTTGGCTGCATCGGCATCGGTACGGGCAATCACCAGGGTCGGCGTGCCGCTGACGTCGGCTGCCAGGCGGGCAGCGACCAGCTTACTCACCGCTTCCTGGGTCGGAACCAACACTTTACCGCCCATGTGTCCGCACTTCTTGGCCGAGGACAGCTGGTCCTCGAAATGCACGCCGGCAGCGCCAGCTTCGATCATGGCTTTCATCAATTCAAAGGCATTCAGCACGCCGCCAAAACCGGCTTCGGCATCTGCAACGATAGGCTGCATCCAATCGATGCTGTTATCGCCTTCGGCGTGATGCAGTTGGTCGGCACGTAACAGCGTGTTATTAATCCGCTTGACCACGGCTGGAACCGAATCAGCCGGATACAGGGACTGGTCGGGATACATCTGGCCAGCCAGGTTGGCATCGCCTGCAACCTGCCAACCCGAGAGGTAGATAGCGCGCAAGCCGGCTCTCACCTGCTGCATGGCCTGGTTACCGGTCAAGGCTCCCAGGGCGTTGGTGTAATCGTACTCGTGCAAATAGCGCCAAAGCTTTTCGGCGCCTAGACGGGCAAGGGAATGCTCTACATGCACCGAGCCGCGGAGCCTGACCACGTCAGCAGCTGAATAATCCCTGACGACCCCTTTCCAACGGGGATTGGTTTCCCATTCTTTGCTCAGTTGCTCAATTGCTTTGTCCGTCATGTCTAATCCTCTTTCTTATGCCAACCGCGCGTAGGCTGGCAACGTTATAAACTCAACAAATTCTTCTGATTCAGTAATTTCTTTGAACACCTCGGCAGCTTCCACGAAGTGTCCGGCATCAAACGCCTCCTGACCGGCATTCTGGCGAATAACTTCCAGTTCCTCGGTCAGCAGTTCATTAAACATCTCGATAGTGACTCGGCGACCATCATCCAGCACGCCGCCGGGATGGCGTATCCATTGCCAGATCTGGGCCCGGGAGATTTCTGCAGTCGCCGCGTCTTCCATCAGGTTGTTGATGGGCACGCATCCGTTTCCACCCAGCCACGACGCCAGGTACTGGATACCGACGCTGATGTTATTTCTCAGGCCCGTCTCGGTGATCTTGCCAGCCGGCACTTTCAACAAGTCGGCAGCGGTAACGCTCACATCCTCACGCAGCTTGTCCAACTGGTTCGCCTGGGGCATCACCCTGTCGAACACACCCATGGCCACGGGCACCAGTCCCGGATGGGCTACCCAGGTACCGTCGTGACCGTTGCCAGCCTCGCGCTCCTTGTCGGCCAGCACCTTGTTCAGGGCGTCCTGGTTGGCGTCGGGGTCGTTCTTGATCGGAATCTGGGCCGCCATGCCGCCCATGGCGAATGCACCACGACGATGGCAGGTCTTGATCAATAACAACGAGTAGGAATTCAGGAAATGTCGGGTCATACCCACTTCATGGCGATCGGGCATGACAAAGTCTGGTCGATTTCTGAAGCGCTTGATGAAGCTGAAAATATAATCCCAGCGACCACAATTCAGGCCCACGATGTATTCGCGCAGCTCGTAGAGGATCTCGTCCATCTCGAAAGCGGCCAGGATAGTCTCGATCAGCACGGTAACCTTAATGACGTTGCCCGGCAGACCCAGGGCCTGCTCCGAATATTTCAGCACGTCGGCCCACAAGCGGGCTTCCAGGTGATTTTCAAGCTTCGGCAGGTAGAAATATGGCCCCGTTCCCCTATCCAGCAATTTGGCTGCGTTGTGGAACAGGTAGAGACCGAAATCCACAAACGCACCAGGGACCAGCTCACCGTCCACCGTGATGTGCTTCTCATACAAATGCCAACCCCTGGGGCGGACGATGAGAGTCGCGGTCTTGTCCTTAAGGGCGTAGCTCTTGCCTTGGGGAGAAGTGAAGGCAATCGAGCGATCCGCCGCATCACGAAGATTCAGCTGGCCGTCGACAACATTTTCCCAGGTCTGGCTGAGAGAGTCCTCGCAATCGGCCATGAACACCTTGGCACCGGAATTCAGTGCGTTGATGATCATCTTCCGATCGGTGGGGCCGGTGATTTCCACACGGCGGTCCTGCAAATCTGCAGGCACCGAGGTTACCTTCCAGTCGCCTTCGCGAATGGCACGTGTCTCGGGTAAGAAGTCGGGAGTTTTGCCGGCATCCAGCTCAGCCTGGCGGGCAACCCTGGCCTTTAGCAGTTCATCAACCCGGGGGGCGAACCTGCGGTGCAGGTCGGTGATGAAGTCCAGCGCCTGCGGGGTAAGGATTTCATTGAACCCCTCTCCCTGTGCACCGAGAATTCTCAAACCTTCTGCCATGGCCCCTACTCCTTCGGGTTTTAAATGTAATGTTCGCGGGTCATTAACCGGATTTTGTGTCCATCGGGTGGATATATATTGCAGCGCACAATGATACGCTGTGACCCCGATACTAGCAAGGCAGGAGAATTGAGCAAGTAGTCCCTGCCCGGCCTGTTACCATTGCCGTCACGGCTGTTTTGAGTACGTTGTATGAGTCTGTTTTTGTTAAACAAACCATTTCAGGTTATGTGCCAGTTCACCGATAATTCCGGACGTAAGACCCTGTCTGACTACGTTGTTGCGCCCGGGGTTTACCCGGCGGGGCGACTGGACTACGACAGCGAGGGAATGGTCCTGCTTACCGATGATGGAAAGCTCAAGGCACGCATCTCCCATCCCGAACACGGCGTGAGCAAGCGATACCTTGCCCAGGTGGAAGGAACCATCACCCCCGAGGCGGCCCGGCAACTGGTCAACGGTGTCGATCTCAAGGATGGCCCTGCCAGGGCTGTCAGTGCCAGGGTAATGGAAGAACCGGAATGGCTTTGGGAGCGAGTACCGCCGATACGAGTACGCAAGAACATCCCTGCAAGCTGGCTGGAACTTGAGCTCAAGGAAGGCCGAAATCGCCAGGTGCGTCGAATGACCGCGGCGGTAGGCTTCCCTACCCTGCGCTTGATCCGTACCCATATCGGCACACTGGAGGTGGCAGGGCTGGCCCCGGGTCACTGCCGGGAACTGACCCCGGCCGAGATTACTACTGCCTTCGGCAAGATTCCCCGATCTAGGCGCCCGAGACCTGTCGGCAACCGGCGATAAGCATGGCCATTTCCAGGGCCTGCTCGTAGTTCAATCGAGGATCGACCTGTGACTTGTAGGCCAGGCCCAGGTCACCATCAGCAAGCCCGCGGGCGCCGCCGGTGCATTCGGTCACGTTCTCACCGGTAAGCTCGAAATGGACACCACCGAGGTGACTGCCGGCATCCTGGTGCACGGCAAAAGCCGACTGCAGTTCAGACAGGATATTTTCGAAGCGCCGGGTCTTGACCCCTGAGGCCGCAGTTTCGGTATTCCCGTGCATCGGGTCACACACCCACAGCACCGGACTGCCAGTAGCCTGAACCGCACTGATCATCTCAGGCAACTGCTCCTTGATCCTGGCCGCACCAAAGCGGTGAATCAGGACCAGGCGACCGGGTTCATTATCCGGGTTGAGCACAGAAATCAGGTCGTGCAGCCACTGGGCGGTCATGCCCGGACCCACCTTCACCCCGATCGGGTTGGCGATTCCTCGGAACAGTTCAACGTGAGCGCCATCCATGGTGGCGGTACGCATCCCGATCCACGGCATATGGGTGGACAGGTTGTACCAACGCTTGCGGTGTTCCAGGTATCGGGTCTGGGCCTGCTCATAAGGCAGGTGCAGGCCCTCGTGACTGGCGAAAAATGTCGCGTGGGAGCTCTGGTGAATCGGCCGACGGCTGATGGTCTCAAGGAAATCCAGCGAGTCACTAATAGAGCTCACGATGCGTTGGTACTCGGCTTTCTGGGGTGAGTGCCCCAGGAAATCCAGGTCCCAGTACTCCGGGTGATGTAAATCGGCAAAGCCGCCATCCACCAGGGCACGTACAAAATTCAGGGTCAGGGCAGACAGGCTGTAGCCCTTGATCATCAACTCGGGATCCGGGGTCCGGTCCTCGAGAGTGAAGCCCATGCGATTCACCAGGTCACCCCGGTAGCTGGGCAGGGACACCCCGTCCCGGGTCTCAGTGTCCGCCGAACGAGGCTTGGCATACTGACCTGCCATCCGCCCTACCCTGATGATGGGCATTTTCAGGCCATGCAGCAGCACAACACTCATCTGGAGCAGGATTTTCAGCTTGACCGCAATCAAGTCCGACTGGCAATCGTCAAAGTTCTCGGCGCAGTCGCCACCCTGGAGCAAAAACGCCTCGCCACGCTGGGCACGGGCGATATCGTCCTTGAGCTTTTCAACCTCCCATGAGGTCACCAGGGGCGGCAGACTACCAAGCCTGCGCAATACGTCCTGGACCTTCGCCTGGTCGGGATAAAGGGGTTGCTGTTCGGCCACCTTGCTTTGCCAGCTAGATGGACTCCATTCGGGGCTGTGCTTAATGCTAGACATGGCGGGGATGCTACCCCGTTCACACTCTCTAAGGAAGCATAGAAACAAGCTTTGTGAGATAATTACCGGCTACGATGGTGTCCACAATCTGGATGCCGGGACCAAAGACCATAGCAGGAGTAACACCAATGACCATCGCCAGCGCGATCGAGAAGTTCTGGATGTTCGAACATCTGGGCCTTGAAACTGAAAACCAGGGCACCTGGTCCGGCAGCCACGGCTGGTCCGGCAGTGCCGACGACGGCGTCGTCGAATCCTTGAGCCCCGCCTCTGGCAAGACCATTGGTAATGTCTACGCCGCCAGCCTCGATGACTATGAGAATGTCATGAGCTCTGCCGAGGAAGTGGCCAGAGAATGGCGTAAAGTGCCCGCCCCCCGTCGTGGCGAACTGGTACGCCTGTGCGCAGACGAATTGCGTAAGCACAAGGATGCCCTGGGCAGCCTGGTCGCCCTGGAAATGGGCAAGATCAAGGCCGAGGGTGATGGCGAAGTGCAGGAAATGATCGACGTTGCAGATTTCGCCGTCGGCCAGGCCCGCATGCTCTACGGCAAGACCATGCCGTCAGAGCGCCAGGACCATCGCATGTATGAACAGTGGCAGCCCCTGGGCGTCATCGGCGTGATTAGTGCCTTCAACTTCCCGGTCGCTGTATGGGCCTGGAACGCGTTCATCGCCGCAGTGTGCGGAAACGTGACCGTATGGAAGCCTTCGCACCAGACTCCCCTGTGCGCGGTCGCTGTACAGAATATCGTGAACAAGGTCATCGAAGAAAACGGCTTCCCGCCTGTCTTCCAGATGTTCCTGGATCACGACCACCTGCTGGCTGACAAGTTTGTGAACGACCCGCGGGTTGCCATGGTGTCCTTCACCGGCTCCACCCGCATCGGTCGCATCGTGGGCGGAAACCTTGCCAAGCGCATGGGTAAAGTAATTCTGGAACTGGGCGGCAACAACGCGATCATCGTGGACGAGTTTGCCAACCTGGGCCTGGCCATTCCTGCGATAGCCTTTGGCGCGGTCGGTACTGCCGGTCAGCGCTGCACCAGCACCCGCCGGGTACTTATCCACGAGTCACGTTTTGACGAACTCAAGGAAAAGCTGGTTGCTGCTTACAAGCAGGTTCGCATTGGCGATCCCCTGAAAGAAGGCACCCTGATGGGCCCGCTCATCGATGAGAAGTCAGTAGGCAACTACCTGGCCGCCGTCGAGGCTGCGCGTGCAGCCGGTGGCGAAGTCCTGTGTGGTGGCAAGCGCATCGAAGGCAACGGCTTCTTCGTCGAGCCGACCATCATCGTTGCCGAGAACCACTGGGACATCGTGCAGTCCGAAACCTTCGCCCCCATCGTGTATCTGATCAAGTACAGCACGCTGGACGAAGCCCTGGAACTGCATAACGACGTGCCCCAGGGCCTGTCCTCGGCAATCTTCACCGACAAGGTGCAGCACGCAGAGCGATTCCTGTCAGCGGCAGGTAGTGACTGCGGTATCGCCAACGTCAACATCGGCACTTCCGGTGCCGAGGTCGGTGGCGCTTTCGGTGGCGAGAAGGAAACCGGCGGTGGCCGCGAGTCCGGCTCCGACGCCTGGAAGGGTTACATGCGTCGCCAGACTTGCACCATCAACTGGGGTAGCGATTTGCCGCTGGCCCAGGGCATCAAGTTCGACCTGTAACAACGCGTTCCAGGAAGAAACAAAAAGGGCGCAGGCAAAACCTGCGCCCTTTTTTTATTTCAGATCCAGGTGAGTTTCCGCTATCGGCCAGCAGGCAACATTCAAATGGCCTTGAAATCTAACCGGACATCCCGGATGGATTCAGATTCCCTCCCTGGATAGCCTGTGCATGTAACAGACAACCTATTCGGTCTTAAACTGGAACCACTGCCCATGTCCGAAACTCGCGTAAACGAGAAGAAACGTGGAATGGCTTTGGGTAGACCACTCGGACACCGTCTGAGCTTCGCGAAGACGCACTGACCAGATATACCGCGTATCGGGCTTGAGGGGCGTTTCAGGTTGCCACCGCGGTTCCGACAAATCCTCTACATAGGCAACGACACGCCCACGGGTGTATGACGGCATCAAGGCACCGCCAATTGCGTAGGATGCGGCTTCGTAGAGAACCAGGTCGTAACTGACCTCGGATTTCGGGCTCCCTTCCCAGCGAAACTCCGGCGTCAGATTGTTAACAACCGGGAATCCGGATGTGGTCACGTCTGGAGATATTGGTGTCACGCCGTCAAAACGCTCGGTGCAGCTAATCTCCCAGTCTTCATTGCAGGATCCACGAAAGCCCTGGAAGTTGCCGATGGGCTTGGGCACTTCCATCAACTGTTTGACATCGGCGGCGCTGCGATCCGGAAATCTTTCATCGTGCAGCGCCGCAATCTCATCAAACTTATCCTCAAAACCGGGGATGAGAAAGACAATGTTTCCGCGAAACACTATCGAACCAATATATGTGCTAGTTCCAGCATCCGGCGACTGGAAGGTCGTGCCGATGCGACCGGTCCGCTGCCCGATATCGGTATCCCAGATGTAACCAAGCAACAGGTATTCACCGGTGGGAAGAGTCCAAAAGAATTTACCTTCCTTATCCAGTTTGTACGTTATTGCCTCGTTAGTCCCCGAAGGCAGGATGATGAGATAGAAGTGATCATAACCAAAGAACCTGGAACCCCACTCCTGCTGTTTGCCATCCTCGTAAACTTCAATGCTTCCGAAGACAATGCTCGAATCGGCAGCCACCTGCTCGACATCTTTCATCGTCGGAGATGCCGCACAGCCCCAAAGCAGTAGCGCCGCAAGCAAAGTAATGCGAAGTGATTTGCTCATCTTTCCTCCTAAGCGGGACTTGATTGCCCGCAGTCGGCGGCAGTCAGGCGATCTTGGGTCCTTCGAAGCGAAGAAGCGTCTCGGAGGAAGCGAGGACCCCTGGCTTTGCGTCACCAGCTTTCGCTAGGTTTGCCTTTATCGCAGAGTCAATTGTCCTACGATTGCGAAAGCAGTCAATTCTGAGATGTGCCTATTGATGCCGGCTTTGGGTCATAGGCACAGGGGTGGTAAGATCACAAAGAGTCCAGATGAATATCCGCTATGGCCAGTAGCGGACGTTCAGGTTTTGCTAACAGATATTAGTTCGACGCTTCTGATGCGATGATGGCAACAATGCTCTGGATGCGGTTTTTCAGATATTTATAATCTTCCAGCACATCGGCCTGGCGTACCGTGTAGATGCCCACCGCGCTCATGAATTCGTCGGAACCAGACCATTGGTCGACAGGGAAATCACCTGCCACAGGAATGCCTGCCTGACCCATGCGATGCCAACCGGCTAGTTGGCTAAACGTATTGGAACTAAAAAAAGCAATTTGAGTCTCTAACAACAGTTTCTCACTTGCCCGTACGTCTTCAAATGATCCGAAAAAATCTGCGAGTTCAATTTTCAATCGATCATTCTGGAGAAGCTCGAGGTTTCCTGACGCAACTAATGCCTGGTATGCGCCAGGGCTCGCTGTGAAAACCTCGTAGAAAACAAGATGCCAGAGCAATTCCCGAGCTAATTCAGAGTCTATTTCAGATCCCTCTTGCATGAAAATTGAAAGTTGTCTGCCAGCATCAACTCCGCGGTCCGCGGCGTTATGGGAGGCATTGACTCGCTCCAGCATCGTGTCGAAGTCGCGGCCCAGTGCTGCCACGTGCGACTCAAGTTGGGCAGTTTGATTCCGTGAGTCCATCCATGCGTCTGCCGAAAGGGCCAAAAGAATACTGGCAACAATCAGGAGTCCTTCGCTGAACATGCGTATCAACACAGGTCTATCCATTCATATCGCTCCCGATAAATCGTTAAGTATTCACTTGGTAAATTGCCCACGCAGATCAATAGACAGACAGCTTGTTGGCAAAAGCGGACGGTCTAGCCGAAGTCCGCTTTGGGTCAATAGCAGACTGTGGAATGAGTCTATATCAGCATCTCTCGACTGTCTGCTTCGGGTCGGAAGC
>UPTN01001300.1_pt1 | contig 11215 bp, 2 predicted proteins | sample 2160111 | NCBI WGS metagenome assembly UPTN01 (sample SAMN06265058, study PRJEB28932) | marine metagenome | isolation source: Columbia River Estuary | place: USA:Columbia River Estuary, USA | collected 2014-05-05 | reverse complement strand
CCATGACCTCCACGGACGATGAGCCTGCCGACTACCCCAGTGCCATGCTGAGTGTTCATCGCCGGAACTGGGTTGCAGCCGTCAAGGAGGAGATTGCTGCCCAGGAGGAGAACTCCACCTGGACCGTGGAGGTCCTGCCAACAGGAACGAAGACGATTGGATCACGATGGGTGTTCAAAATCAAACGTGACCGGGATGGAAAGCCTACTCGATTTAAAGCTCGGCTTGTCGCAAAGGGATTCTCTCAAGTCGAGGGCTTGCACTACCAAGAAACCTTCGCCCCGACACTGAAACTCGCGTCGCTTCGATTCATGCTGGCAGCCGCCACATTCAACAACTGGACACTTCGTCAACTCGACGTAACTACCGCGTTCTTAATAGCCAAGTTGCCTGAAAGTGAAACCATCTACATGAGACCACCACCCCCTATCACTGTCCCTGAGGGTTGCGCCCTCAAATTACAGCGATGCATTTATGGACTGAAACAAGCAAGTCGACACTGGAACTCGGACATCAATGCTACACTGCTTCGACATGGTTTTGAACCCTCACCTTCTGATCCATGCCTCTACATTCGCAACAAAGCTTCTGATCATGGCAAGAGCCCCACGGTCGACGCTTACATCGCTCTGTACACAGACGACGTCATTATCGCTGCTCCTACAGAACTACTCGAGAGCATCGCGAACACCCTGAAGCGATCGTACAAGATGACGGACAGCGGAATCCCGGAATGGTTACTTGGTATTGCAATCGACATCAACACGGAAGCTGGAACTCTCCGGATATCACAACAAGCCTACGTGATCAAGATGCTCGACAAGTACGGCATGACACAGTGCCACACAGCCAAGACACCTGCAGCCCCTGACCGCTTGACAGCACCGACTACATCTCCAACCAAGGAGGAGAGCGACTTCATGGTTCGCGTCCCATTTCGCAATGCTGTTGGAGCCCTCATGTACCTCATGGTGGCTACGAGACCTGACATCGCGTTCGCTGTGATTCAAGTGGCGAAGTTCGTCAACGATCCACGCAAGATTCACTGGACCGCCGTGAAGAGAATCCTCCGATACCTCCGTGGCACCTCGGAGTATGGGATTACCTACACCCGCGGCGAAACCTTCAACTTCGAAGGATACAGTGATTCCGACTGGGGCGGAGACCTGGATACTAGAAGATCCACCACTGGATACCTGTACATGGTCATCGGAGGACTCGTATCGTGGAAGTCCAAGCTTCAGCGCCTTGTGACTGTGTCATCAACTGAGGCCGAGCTGGTCGCCGTCAACGATGCCGTGCATGAATGCGTCTGGTTCCGTAAGGCACTGTACGCCATGGGCTTCGACATCACAGATCCAACCCCGATCTTCGAAGACAACCAAGGATGCATCGCCATCTCCAGCAATCAGCGTGGAATGAGTTCGCGAACCAAGCACGTTGAAACCCGATACTTTGCAGTTCGTCAACATGTGGACAGTGGTGCCGTCACCATAGTTTACTGCCCTACCGTGGATATGCTTGCTGACATTTTCACCAAACCACTTGGAGCGGTGGCCTTCACCCGACTCCGGGATGCCATGGGGATCACCTCGACCGACGATAACGCCAAGACCATGTGAAGACCGACCTGTTTCTTCAGCAAGGAGGAGTGTTAAGGCTAGCTGTGTGAACAGCTGACTTGAAGTAATGCTTACAGAAACACTATGTATTGGCTTAGTCATCGACCTGAAATGTACAGTTAGTAACGCTGTATTCACTGTGTATTTTAGGTGCAGAGAACGTATTGATTGGTTCTCAGAATAATGATAATCTGGAATTAATCTATCATTGATCAAATTATCATTACAACTCATTGTTCCTTCTAAGTGCGTGACTAATTGAATAAGCTTCACAGCTTAGTGTTTATTCCAGTTAATTCAAAACCTTTTCATAGTAGCGAATCTGGTTAACACACACAAACATGCATCACGAAGACCCCGAACAGAAGGAGCCGAAGCTCGTCACGATGAAGACGTCAAAGAAAACTGACTCAACCATCAAGCCGCTCACACGCATAAACCTGCACACATGGCAACCGACGATGGAATCCCAATTAATCACCGAACAACTTGATTGGGTCTTCGCTCAAGACCCCCCCCAGCAAGCCCCCTCTGCGAAAGACAAGGCGAGAGCAAAGCAACTCCTGCTCGTCACAGTATCGCAGGCTGTGCTGGACTCAGCGGAAACCAGCGAACTTCTTCACGGCAAGAAGGTCGGCGACTTCGACTCCCGAGAACGCTGGAAGTTCTACATCAAGTACTGCGCCAATGCCGGCGGCCATCGACGCCTGCTCATCAGCCAGAAGATCGAGGCCCTGAAACTTTGGATGTTACACGATCCTGACCCATCCAAGATGAACGGGTTCCTTGACAACATGAATGACCTGTTCTTGCAGCTCATTCGGGCTGGTGGCACGATGACCTCCCAGACGCTCACAAGTCATGTCATCAATGCACTTCGTGACAAGTACGACTCCGTGACAGGACTGTACCATGACGAAGCCAACCCTGACTTCGAGAAGATGGCCAACTCCCTCAGATCCGTGGCTACAAACCGCCAAAGCATGGCGGCAAATTACAAAAACCGAGACCTTGGCTTCCACTCCGACGTGGGGATGTACACACAGCACAAGGCCACACCCCCCGTCCCTGAGAAGCCCACAATCAGCTGCTACAACTGCCAAGGTCCACACCCCAAACGGTTATGCCCCCAGCTGGCCTCGTCATCACAGCAACGTGGTGGACGAAGGCATCGTCGTGGTGGAGGGCAACCCAGACGACAACAGACTCAACAGCGTCAGCAGCACCCTTGCTCGTACTGTCTCACCAAGACGGGTAAGTCTTTCTTCCATCGGGTTGAGGAGTGCCGCCGAAGAGCCCAGCAAGAGCAGGCGTACTCAGCGGGAATGGTTCGCGAGCCAGCCGGCTACCTTCCTCCTTATCACCACTGGGACCAAGGAATCCCTACAAGTCATCATTACACAAGTCAAGAACGGGATCATCGGTACACAAGTCAAGAACAAGAACCAGAATACCACTTTTCTTTTTCCGGTCGTGATCCACACGGTGATGCTGATGACGGAAGGCTGGATGAGCTGCTCTGCTCTCCACCTCTTGCACAAGATCCTTTAGTTTGTGGAGGAGACACTGTCGATGACCCTTTGATTTATGGAGGAGTGTACAAAGGAGAAGAATTCCCTCCCTCTGGACGTCCCTCAAGCGAAGGTTCCACCGTCGATTTTCCACCAAGGAAAAATCGTCCAACGACCATTTTACCCCGGCCAGAGACAACCACTATAATACGTGACCTGCCCAAACCCATCGATTGGCAATCTGGGTTCTGTCCGTATGGCCAGAGTGCGACGTACGTTGGTCTCAACGAGTATACCTAGCCCCAGAGGATGACCCTGAGGATCCCGATGAGGAGTACGGTGATCTTCCCACGCTGATGACCTGTAATGCGGTGTTCGGCAGAGGTGACACTAACAGCGACAACGTCAGACAACCGACAGCTGTTCTTTGCACTGACAGTTCATTACTTGTGTTAGGTGGTTCAGATGCACGGGCAAGTTTGGTCGAGATTATGCTATCTCGGGAAGTGTGCCTGGCCTCTGTATCACGTTCTCAGAGTGTCTCTAACACTCGAGGATGTAGACTCAGGGTCAACAGCAAGGGCTATGCTTCAAAGCAACACACCAACGAATGTCCTGCAAGAATACCACGGGACAAAGGAACCATCAATTCTATTGCTGGCGACAGGTCAGTCCTACAACTTCATCAAACCTTCAGCGTCGCCACCCCTTCAACGTCGTCAGAGCTCCAACTTCGTCAGATATTTCGTCAGATCTTCAGCTTCGCCAGGTCTCCAACATCGCCAAATTTCCAACTTCATCAGACCTTCAACGACGTCAGGTCCTCGAGCTCGTCGTCAGACCTACAGCCTCACCAGTCCATCGGTTCCTTGATTATACAGTTTATCAGTTACGACGAGGACTCTGCTAGACGGCAGTTGATTGTACAACCTTGTGTTGTGAAGGGGGAGGAATGCCCTCAAGGAATTTTCCCAGATGTGAACGAAGGTTTAGGAAACGAAGCAGGACAAGGTTTTCAGCGACGTGTCAAACCTGTCATCGATGACGTTGAGGGTGAACTTCAAGTTGATAATGAGAGTATTCAACTTGAACACGAACGTTCCACCAAACTTCAAGTTGCCCAAGACGAACTTCAAGTTGCTGACGCTTGTGACATCGCTGATTGTTCACGTTGTGACGTACAAGGCAGACACGACGTGTTCCACTTCTTTCGTTTCATCGTTAGTCCTTCACTTCGTCAGTCCATCGTTGCTTTGGTTCTTCAGTTCGTCGGCGACAATGATCCTGGAGACGAGACAGATGGTTCCATGCCCTCCCTGACTCACGACAGTAGCTCAGATGACAGCGATGACTCTGGGTACGAATCAGACTGCTCTGCTCCCCCTCTGATTTCGGACACAGAGAGTGATTCAAGTACTGGGTCAGACGACTCCGATGATGATGTTGCGTCGGACGATGACGTTGCTTCGGACAGTAACTCACCGGATGATTCGAACAACGACCATATTGCTGGGTACGAATCAGACTGCTCTCTACCCTCCCTGATGGATTCAGACACAGAAGGCTCTGATGGCGACGCGGACGACTCCGATGACGAAGTTGACTTGGACGGCGAGTACGTACACGACAACGACTTACACGTGTCGTTTGTTGCCAAGCCCACTGCACTGCAAGAGGGCAACGCCGAGTTTTGCTTGGACTCCGGCACAACGTCTCACATCTGCGGAGACCGCTGTTTATTTGTGAACTACAAACCTTCAGATGGCACACGCTTCTTGGGCGAGGTGAAGTCCAGAGTTCGCATCGATGGTGTTGGTGATCTTCCAATGAACTTTAAATGTGTTGGAGGTGCAGCAGTCCCTGTGCGATTGTCCAACGTACTGCATGTACGAGGTGCCGTGAACCTTGTGTCTGTTGGTAGACTCACTGACGCTGGTGCCTCCGTTTCCTTTGCCCCATTGGTTGCGACGGTGAAATTCTCGACATTCACCGTTCTTGCTCACCGCATACCACAGGGACGGATCTATATGCTGGATGTATACTTCGGGCATGCACATGAAGACCTGCGTGGCCAGCACGTCCAGAGGAGTTTGATGAGCAGAGAGAGCTTCATCTCTGTCCAAAATATGCACGAGTCTCTCAACCATCGTAACCTGCGTGACATGCAAAGAAGGGCAAGAGCTGGCGAGTACGACCACCTCCCTCCCAAGTTCATCCGTGAGTTGTTATCTACTACCAGGTTACAATGCACTCATTGTGCCGTTGGCAAGTCGGTACGACACCGCCTGTCTGGACCATCCACACGAATGACACCTGTTACCCCCCCGGTCTCTACGACTTCGCCTGCGGAGAAGACCTCGGTATTCCGGTCAACTATTGCTCCGAGCACAGCGAGCACATCGAGCACAGCGAGCACAGCTACCCCGGTTGAACTTCACCCTCAGCGTTCAAAAATACACAGTGACACATGGGGTCCCACGACTCCTTCACGGCATGGTGGATACCGAAACGCAGTCATCTTCATCCACAAGGAAACTGACATGTGGTTTATTGAAGGCCTGATATCCAAAGCTAGTGGCCCTGTGTTGGCTATATTCAAGGACATTGTGTCGCTATGCAAGAAATTTGGGCACGATATCCATATCTTTGTGAGTGACCACGGGACTGAGTATACATCTGCAGCTACGGATGCCTACTGCGCGATTGAGGCAATACTCAGACAATTCAGTGTTCCCCATCGCCAAGACCAGAATCACTACCCAGAACGTGCTTGGAGAACAATCCAAGGGAAGGTGACTTCCATGTTGTCCCACTCCGGTAACGGTACCAATTACTGGCTACTTGCAATGAGAAGTATTGTGTATCTGCATAACAGAGAAGGTTCTCCTGGTCGTTCCCCGTACGAGAGGTTCTTTCGCATGACCCCAGTTGTCCCTCCTCGTCATCCATTTGGATCGCTGGCTCTGGCTGTCAAACCGAAGGGTCTCCAGCGAAAGCTCCAACCACGTGTTCGACAGTGCATACATGTTGGATACGACACACATGGTAAAGGCGCTTACCTCCTCGAAGACATGAACACCGGTCGGTTAATCGTTCGCCTCGACGTCAGTAGCTACGATATCTTCCCGTTCAAGACGCAGGCTCTGATGGATCTCACACAGAACCTGGTGGAAACCATTCAGCTCACTTCGCCAGCAAATGGTCCGCTTCCCCCGCAGCCTGATATCCAGGAGGAGAACATCGGACCTGCATTTCAGGAGGAGATGAAGCACCAAGAACCTATGAACAACAATCTCGATCTCGAGATCGATGACGTGGTCCATGAACAGCCTGTCCCTGCGGGCGATGACGAAGCTCAAGAACAGCAACAAGGTGGACTTCGACGATCCTCGCGTTTACGGACTGCAGCACACGGATCCACTGGTACCACTGATGAGTATCAAGCGCAGCTCATACTCGACCAGCAACGTGGTAACTTTGCTGAAACTACTGGTGAGTACCAGTCGCAGATGTCACCCAACCAGCAACGTAGCATCTTCGCCGAACTCGGCACCTCGTTTCCCCCGTGGCGTAGTGCAGTGCACACGCTGCCTCATCGAGCTGACTTGAGGGACTACACACCCGTGGAAGTTGGTGATGACGTTGCGTTCGTTACCATGACCTCCACAGACGATGAGCCTGCCGACTACCCCAGTGCCATGCTGAGCGTTCATCGCCGACACTGGGTTGCAGCCGTCAAGGAGGAGATTGCTGCCCAGGAGGAGAACTCTACCTGGACAGTGGAGGTTCTGCCAACAGGAACAAAAACGATTGGTTCACGATGGGTGTTCAAGATTAAGCGTGGCCGAGATGGGAAACCCACTCGATTCAAAGCTAGACTGGTCGCTAAGGGATTCTCTCAAGTCGAAGGTTTGCACTACCAAGAAACCTTCGCTCCAACACTGAAACTTACTTCGCTTCGCTTCATGCTGGCAGCCGCCACATTCAACAACTGGACACTTCGTCAGCTTGATGTGACTACTGCGTTCTTAATAGCCAAACTGCCTGAAAGTGAAACCATCTACATGAGACCACCACCTCCTATCACTGTTCCCAAGGGTTACGCTCTCAAGCTACAACGATGCATTTATGGACTGAAGCAAGCAAGTCGACATTGGAACTCGGACATCAACGCTACACTGCTCCGACATGGTTTTAAACCCTCACCTTCCGATCCATGCCTCTACATTCGCGACAACAACGCCAACACTTCTGATCGTAGCGAAGACTTTGTGGTCGACGCCTACATCGCCCTGTACACGGACGACGTCATCATCGCTGCTCCCGCAGAACTAGTCGAGAGCATCGCGAACACTCTGAAGGCATCGTACAAGATGACGGACAGCGGAGTCCCTGAATGGTTACTTGGCATTGCAATCGACATCGACACGGAAGCTGGAACTCTTCGGATATCACAACAAGCCTACGTGGCCAAGATGCTCGCCAAGTACGGCATGACACAGTGCCACACAGCCAAGACACCCGCAGCCTCTGACCGCTTGACAACATCGACTACATCTCCAACCAAGGAGGAGAGCGACTTCATGGTTCGTGTCCCATTCCGCAATGCTGTTGGAGCTCTCATGTACCTCATGGTGGCTACGAGACCTGACATCGCCTTCGCCGTGATTCAAGTGGCGAAGTTTGTCAATGATCCACGCAAGATTCACTGGACTGCCGTAAAGAGAATCTTCCGATACCTCAGTGGCACCTCAGGTCATGGGATTACCTATACCCGCAGCAAGACCTTCAACCTCGAAGGATACAGTGATTCCGACTGGGGCGGAGACCTGGATACCAGACGCTCCACCACCGGATACCTGTACATGGTCCTCGGGGGACTTGTATCGTGGAAATGCAAGCTTCAGCGCCTTGTGACCGTGTCATCAACTGAGGCCGAGCTGGTCGCTGTCAATGATGCCGTGCATGAAGGTATCTGGTTTCGCAAGGCACAGCACGCCATGGGTTTCGACACCACAGGTCCAACCACTATCTTCGAAGACAACCAAGGATGCATCGCCATCTCCAGCAATCAGCGTGGAATGAGTTCGCGAACCAAGCACGTTGAAACCCGATACTTTGCAGTTCGTCAACATGTGGACAGTGGTGCCGTCACCATAGTTTACTGCCCTACCGTGGATATGCTTGCTGACATTTTCACCAAACCACTTGGAGCGGTGGCCTTCACCCGACTCCGGGATGCCATGGGGATCACCTCGACCGACGATAACGCCAAGACCATGTGAAGACCGACCTGTTTCTTCAGCAAGGAGGAGTGTTAAGGCTAGCTGTGTGAACAGCTGACTTGAAGTAATGCTTACAGAAACACTATGTATTGGCTTAGTCATCGACCTGAAATGTACAGTTAGTAACGCTGTATTCACTGTGTATTTTAGGTGCAGAGAACGTATTGATTGGTTCTCAGAATAATGATAATCTGGAATTAATCTATCATTGATCAAATTATCATTACAACTCATTGTTCCTTCTAAGTGCGTGACTAATTGAATAAGCTTCACAGCTTAGTGTTTATTCCAGTTAATTCAAAACCTTTTCATAGTAGCGAATCTGGTTAACACACACAAACATGCATCACGAAGACCCCGAACAGAAGGAGCCGAAGCTCGTCACGATGAAGACGTCAAAGAAAACTGACTCAACCATCAAGCCGCTCACACGCATAAACCTGCACACATGGCAACCGACGATGGAATCCCAATTAATCACCGAACAACTTGATTGGGTCTTCGCTCAAGACCCCCCCCAGCAAGCCCCCTCTGCGAAAGACAAGGCGAGAGCAAAGCAACTCCTGCTCGTCACAGTATCGCAGGCTGTGCTGGACTCAGCGGAAACCAGCGAACTTCTTCACGGCAAGAAGGTCGGCGACTTCGACTCCCGAGAACGCTGGAAGTTCTACATCAAGTACTGCGCCAATGCCGGCGGCCATCGACGCCTGCTCATCAGCCAGAAGATCGAGGCCCTGAAACTTTGGATGTTACACGATCCTGACCCATCCAAGATGAACAAGTTCCTTGACAACATGAATGACCTGTTCTTGCAGTTCGTCAGAGCTGGCGGCACGATGACGTCCCAGACACTCACAAGCCATGTCATCAATGCACTTCGTGACAAGTACGACTCCGTGACGGGACAGTACCATGACGAAGCCAAGCCTGACTTCGAGAAGATGGCCAACTCCCTCAGATCAGTAGCCACGAACCGCCGAAGCATGGCCGCGAACTACAAAAACCGTGACCTTGGGTTCCACTCTGATGTTGGGATGTACACCCAAAGCAGGGCCACGCCCACCCCCCCTGGGAAACCCACAATCAGCTGCTACAATTGCCAAGGTCCACACCCCAGACGATTGTGCCCTCAGCTGGCCTCATCGCAGCAACGTGACGGTCGACGTCGGCGTGGTGGAGGTCAACCCAAGCAGGGGCAACGTCAGAAGCAGCCTTGCGCGTACTGTCTCACCAAGACCGGGAAGTCATTCTTCCATCGAGTTGAGGATTGTCGCCGAAGAGCCCAGCAGGACCAAGCGTACTCAGCGAGGATGACGCGACAGCGGTCCGACTACGACTACTTCTCTCCAACTCGCCACGACCCTGCAAGTTATTATTATACAAGTCAGGAACAAGATCATCGGTACACAGACATGGAAGAAGAAGACCCAGAGTACCATTTCTCCTTTTCCGGTCGAGACCTTGATACACGCGATGACGCTGATGATGAGAGGCTGGACGAGCTCCCATGTTCTCCAAACCTCGGACAGGAACCTTTGTTTTGCGACGAGGCGGCCGATTTTTCGGAGATGAAAAATCGTCCATCGGCTATTTTACCCCAGCCAAGAACAGCCTCTGTGGTACGTGACCTGCCCAGATCGATCATTTGGCGTTCTGGATTTAACGGCCATGAGTCAGCTCGATGTAACCCAGTGTTCACTGATCTCAGCAAGCGCATGGACGCGGACGACAACACTGAGGACCTCACTGGGGATGACAGTGACCTTCCCGCCCTGGTTACAGACTCCAGCGGAGGTGATGACAGCGACAGCGAGGTTGACCTACCGATGGTTGTTCCCTGTACTAACAATTCGTCCCTTGTGTTAGGTGATTCAGATAGCCGGATGGAGTTGGTCGAGATTATGCTATCTCGGGAAGTGTGCCTGACCTCTGAGTCACGTTCTCATCGAGAATGTCGACTTAGGGTCAACAGCAAGGGCTGTGCTTTAAAGCAACACACCAACATCCAAGATCCGGCGAGGATCCCACACACCAAGCTAGCTGTCGGCTCAAGTGCTGGCGATGGCCCGTCAGTTCCACGACTTCATCGAATCTCCAGCGTCGTGGGCTCTTCAACGTCGTCAGATCTTCAGCTTCGCCTGGTACTTCGTCGGATCTTCGACTTCGTCAGCCCTTCTGCTTCGTCAGACCTTCAGCTTCGTCAGGTCCTTCGTCGAGCCTTAGGCCTCGTCTGGTCTTCTACTTCGTCCGGTCCACGGCTTCATCGACGACTCGGTATCACGGTTGAGGAGTGCTATCCAGCGAGGACAGCCACTATCTCACCGTATGAGTTCCCTACAGCGATCATGACCAGCAGTACAACGAGCACTTCCTCCGTCTCTCGACCTCGCCAGCGTGGTGATTATTCTGGCCACTTTCACAAGCCTGGAAATAATTATTGTGGCCACTTTCACAAGCCTGGCAATAATTATTTTGGCCACTTTCACAAGCCTGGCAATGACTTCGGCAAGTTTTGCGATTCGAGTTTGAGGTCAACGGCCATCACTACAGTTGACGATGACTCTGGGAGCGAGTCAGACTCCCCCCTTCCCCCTCTGGTTAGTGAGTCAGAAGGTGAGTCGGACATTGAGCCAGATACTGATGGTATTACGCTGGACGGTGGTGTTCCCTCGAACGGTGCCCCACCGGGTAAGTCGAACAGCGGTTGTGTTTCTGGTGATGAATCAGACAGCTCTATGCCGTCCCTCTGCGAGGACACAGACAGTGATTCTGATGGTGATGCAGATGGTGTTTCTGG
>UPTN01001299.1_pt1 | contig 11217 bp, 11 predicted proteins | sample 2160111 | NCBI WGS metagenome assembly UPTN01 (sample SAMN06265058, study PRJEB28932) | marine metagenome | isolation source: Columbia River Estuary | place: USA:Columbia River Estuary, USA | collected 2014-05-05 | reverse complement strand
CTGCCAAAGCTTCGGGTGAAAACGGATTATCGCCGCGTGCCTGATTGAAGCATTTCAGTTTCCAGAACCCTTCAGGATCTGCACCGATCATGCGTTCAGGTAGCGGGCTAGGCCGTGTCAGAAAGAACCAGTGCCAGTATGCCTGTGCGAATTCGGCGCTGGTTCCAGCATACATTTCGCGGGTCGGTGCGATGTCGAGCAATGCCATGGCCGAGACGCGACCAGGATGGTCCAAACCCATACGATGTGCCACCCGCGCACCGCGATCATGTGCACCAACCAAAAACCTTTCATGCCCCAAACGCCGCACTACGGCGACAATGTCGTTGGCCATTGCACGCTTCGAGTAAGGCGTGTGCGACGCATCGGACACCGGTTTGTCCGACCTGCCGTAACCGCGCAGGTCAGGGCATATGACTTGAAACGAGCGGGCCAGAATAGGCGCCACTCCGTGCCACATGGCAGATGTCTGCGGATACCCATGTAGAAGAACAAGCGGCGGCGCACCGACAGGTCCGGCGCGGCGAACGAACAGTGTCGCACCTTCGCCTTCGATACGCTCTTCCACAAAATCTTTGAACATTTCGAACTCCCTGAGGAAACATATTTTTATCCACTATCTCAGATTAAATCAAAAGTATTAATCGGAAAAACTGATCAGTAATGGCGACTAATCCTTGTGCGAAACCTCGATAGTCTTTGACGACACACGTCGCACTGGGAGGCGCGGCGAAACGGATCAGAGGAGGATACCATGAAATTTCTGCTAACCACTGCACTATCCCTAACACTGGTGACGAGCGCGACATCCGCATTTGCGGCGTGCGACGAGGGCGAAATCGTCATCAAGTTCAGCCACGTCACAAACACAGACAGGCATCCTAAAGGCATCGCCGCCTCTTTGCTGGCCGAGCGCGTTAATACAGAGATGGACGGAACAGCCTGCATGGAGGTTTTCCCAAACTCGACACTTTACGATGATAACAAGGTGCTAGAAGCGTTGCTTCAGGGCGATGTGCAACTGGCAGCACCTTCGCTTTCAAAGTTCGAGCAATTCACCAGGCAATTCCGCATCTTCGATCTGCCGTTTATGTTCGAAGATATCGAAGCAGTTGATGCTTTTCAGGCGTCTGATGCAGGGCAAGCATTGCTGGACAGTATGCAGAACCGTGGCCTTCAGGGTTTGACGTTCTGGCACAACGGCATGAAGCAAATGTCCGCCAACGTTCCCTTAATCTCACCAGCGGATGCTGATGGGCTGAAGTTCCGCGTGATGTCGTCTGACGTTCTCGTGGCGCAGATGGAAGCTATCGGCGGCGCGCCACAGAAGATGGCTTTCGCAGAAGTCTATGGCGCACTTCAACAGGGCGTCGTCGACGGCCAAGAAAACGTCTGGTCAAATATCTACGGCAAGAAGTTCTTCGAAGTTCAGGACGGCATTACCGAAACCAACCATGGGGTTATCGACTATCTGGTTGTGACCAATGTCGATTGGCTCGAAGGTTTGGATGCAGATGTCCGCGACCAGTTCTTAACGATCTTGGATGAGGTCACCGAGCTTCGGAATGCCGAGTCCTTCGCGGTCAACCAAGCCAACCGGGAGGCGATTATCGATGCTGGTGGCGAAGTGCGAACCCTGACATCAGAAGAGCGTCTGGCGTGGGTTGATGCCATGAAACCAGTCTGGGAGCAGTTCTCTGACGATGTCGGTCAAGACATGATTGACGCGGCCCAGTCATTCAACAGCGGAACCTGAGTTCGCTCAAGCCGAGGGCAGATGAACTGCCCTCGGCACTCAGAAGGAGGTCCGATATGGATCATACGAGATCGTTCACTGATCGCATCGAAGAGACGTTAATGGCAGGCATCCTTGGCGTGATGACCTTGATCACTTTCGCCAACGTTGTGATGCGATATGGGCTCAACCAGAACCTTCTTTGGGCTTTGGAACTGACGGTTTTTCTATTCGGTTGGCTCGTTCTTCTCGGTGCATCCTATGCGGTCAAGAAAGGCGCGCATTTGGGCGTCGACATCGTCATCAATGCACTGACACCAAAACCACGTCGCATGATGGGGCTGGCTGCGGTTGCCGTCTGTATCGCTTTTAGCTTTCTAATGTTGAAAGGCGCATGGGACTACTGGGCCAACTTCGCGAACCTTCCTGGCACCGATGGGCGCTGGTTCCCGCTTGGGTTTGAGGAGAGCTTCCGCGGCAAGGGATGGTACGAGGTCAATGACATCCCGCATCCCGCTGTTTTGGGCTGGATGGAAACCGTGTTCAACGACGGCCAAAGCTACGAAAAAATCCCCCGCCTGCTGCCCTACGTTGTTCTGCCATTATCAATGGCGCTGTTACTTTTGCGATTTGTCCAAGCTGGCTGGGCGCTTTGGTCTGGCAAAACCGACCGCGTTGTGGCCAGCCACGAGGTTGAAGACGAAATTCAAGAAATCCGAGAACAGAGGCAGGGAGAAAGCTAATGGAAGTCGCACTTCTCTTTTCAATGGTCATCGGCCTCATGCTGATCGGTGTTCCGATTGCCATTTCGCTTGGCATGTCATCGGTTCTTTTTCTGTTGGTCTATTCAGACAGCTCACTGGCGTCCGTTGCACAAACCCTATTCAGAGCGTTTGAGGGTCACTATACCCTGCTCGCTATCCCGTTCTTTATCCTCGCGTCGTCCTTCATGACGACTGGCGGCGTTGCACAACGGATCATTCGCTTCTCTATCGCCTGTGTCGGACATTTGCCTGGCGGGCTGGCGATTGCAGGAGTTTTCGCCTGCATGTTGTTTGCAGCCCTTTCGGGGTCTTCCCCTGCGACTGTCGTCGCAATCGGAACCATCGTCATCGGCGGCATGCGTCAGGTCGGATATACCAAAGACTTTGCCGCAGGCGTCATCTGTACAGCAGGGACATTGGGTATCTTGATCCCACCATCCATCGTCATGGTAGTTTATGCTGCGTCGGTTGAGGTTTCGGTCGGTCGGATGTTTCTGGCTGGGGTCATCCCCGGATTGCTCGCCGGTTTCTTGCTGATGACGACCATTTATGTCATCGCAAGAATTAAGAATTTGCCCAAGGGTGAGTGGCAGGGTTGGGGCGAAATCGTTGCCTCTGGCCGTGAGGCGGGCTGGGGACTTTTCCTGATCGTCATCATCCTTGGCGGCATCTACGGGGGCATTTTCACCCCAACCGAAGCGGCCGCAGTCGCCGCAGTCTACGCGTTCTTCATCGCGACGTTCGTCTACAAGGATATGGGGCCACTCGCAGATAGACAGCCACGTAGTCTTTCCGCTGCAGCGGTGAACGAAACCCCCGGCAGCATTCCGTTGCGGAGCCGCCCATGGGCCATCGTGACCGCGTTTTTCCATCCAGATACACAACGCACTTTGTTCGATGCCGGCAAGCTGACAGTCACGTTGCTGTTCGTGATCGCAAACGCGCTTATCTTGAAGCACGTTCTAACAGACGAACAAATCCCACAACATATCGCCAATGCGATGCTTTCTGCGGGCTTCGGGCCGGTTATGTTCTTGATAGTCGTCAACATCATCCTGTTGATCGGCGGCCAGTTCATGGAACCGTCGGGACTACTGGTGATCGTAGCGCCACTGGTGTTCCCAATCGCGATCGAGCTTGGCATTGATCCGATCCATCTCGGCATCATCATGGTCGTCAATATGGAGATCGGTATGATTACACCTCCGGTTGGACTGAACCTCTTTGTTACCTCCGGCGTAGCCGGTATGCCAATGATGAGCGTAGTGCGTGCGGCACTACCATTCCTCGCGGTGCTCTTTGTTTTCTTGATCCTGGTGACCTATGTGCCGTGGATTTCGACCATACTGCCAAATACGTTCATGGGGCCAGAAATCATCACGAACTAGATGTAGCAATGCGAGCAAAAAACGGCGGTGTCAGTTTTGGCATCGCCGCTTTTCTTCTAACTTTTGCGAAACCGAACTTTCCGTCTTCGCCAAGCGAAGCAGCCATTCATACAAGTTGCAGCATTGGTCAATATGGGCTCCTAGTTGCCGTTCGCTGCAACATCTACGAATGACTGCTTTGGCTCAGTCCGTCTATCGACCGAAATCACAACCTCCTTTGATATGAGTCAATGAGTAGGTGTTCAGATTGTCTATAATGGAGGGCGTAAGACAATAGCTGGGTTAGCAATTGTACATTGTCTTGCGTGTGATGCGTTAGCATTTCGCTTGTGTGGGGCGGTCGTAGTTCGACCAATTGGGTCAGTCGGAAATACATACTCAACGTATCTCCAAGACTGATCCACCCCCCCCCACCATGTCATTTCCACTGGAGGCATCAACCACAAGCAATATCGCACCTCAAATTCCTACGTGGGCCTCAGTTTCCACTGTGAGCTCTCAACCGCCATTAGGTCGGTTGCAGCATTTTGCCCGTCAGATGCCACCACCACCAGTAAAGACGGCCCAAAGCAGACGTTGGCCAAGTGTCACGACGCCGCGCTGCAGCTTCACCGAAGCGGACGTTGCGCATCTCATGCAGCATTTATATCAGCTAGATGACCGCACTGTGGACGAAGCCGCCATTAGACGTTCCCTCTTTGAGGTCTGCAAATGGCCCTATTGGGGTTTCACTTACTACGTTAAGGACCGCGAGAAATTCGAGCGGGCGAGGGAGGCGATTTGGCGTGTACCTATATGCGATACAACTCACTGAGAAGCCGCGAGGTAAAATCCGACAAGCTTGTGGACGTCGCCTACACCCAGATTCAGACTAAGTTGTTGGTGCAATGAAATCAGGAATGATGCCCGATGCCTTTATATAACTAGCCACATTCTTTCCCCGAAATAGACCGTGTTCTGCTATTAATACTGTGCCAAACCCGGCGGCTTTTCCGCCCAATATATCGGTGTGCAAAGTGTCGCCGACCATTGCAATTCGATCGTTGGGGATGTCGGCTGGGACGCGTTTGCGAGCCTCTGCAAAAATCGCATCAAACGGTTTCCCGAAAAATTGAGGTGAAATACCTGTTTCATGTGCAGCATGGTGACCAAACCACCCTGGCTCCAAGGACAAGTCGGTTTCGCGAGGAGCTACCAAATCTGGGTTTCCGACAAGAATTGGCCGTGGAATGGCAATTAGGCTGTTCACCATCAATGCCTGCCGAGCCGAGGTCCAACCCGCGCTGCCAAGCAGAATAAACCCGCCAACATCATTATAGAGCTGCGGATCATCGCCCAATGCCAGAACTTGCGCAGAGAACTCCTCCAGTTTGGAGGTGCTCAAAGCCATGCAACCCCAAACGGTTGGGCTTTGTTTCTCAAGACTTGCCATCAATATATCACGGCTTGAGATGACGTCTGCGCGCTTAAGATCAAACCCAAAAAGCCTATATTTTTCCATCGAACGTTCGGCAGGAAGGCTGGCGCCATTCGTTAGCACCATTACTCGTTTTCCCATTGCTTGAAGAGCAGCAACCTGTTCAGGCGCACCTGGAATAGGAGTTTCCCCAACATTCAACACGCCAAAGGCATCCAATAAGAACACGTCAAAACGGTCGGCAACTTCACTCAAGTTGGCAATGTGCTTGGAGCCTGCAGGAAATTTTGCGGCAGGCAGAACCTTTCGGATGCTTTCGTACTGGGTGAAAGCCCAATCTGTATCAACGTTAATGTCGGACATTTGTCATGCTTAGATAATTGCGCCGCGCACTTTGGCAGACACCCATTCCGATAATACCACTGCGGCGAGAATGACCAACAGAATGAGCGAAACTTGCGGCCAAGCAATTGTGTCGAGCGAGCCCTTAAGCTGCAGACCAATACCGCCCGCACCCACAAGGCCCAGAACCGTGCTTTCGCGAATGTTGATATCCCACCGGAAAACCGCGATGCCAGCAAAGGCAGGCATGATCTGCGGCACAATACCATAAACCATTATTTGCCAGCGTTTTGCTCCGGTGGCGGTGATTGCTTCAACCTGTCTCTCGTCGATTTCTTCAATCGCTTCATAGAGCAGCTTCGCGCAGAATCCGATGGAGCGGATTGAAATCGCCAAAAGACCCGCGAAGACGCCAGGTCCAACAATGGATACAAATAGCAAAGCCCAGATAAGCGAGTTAACCGAACGGCTGGAAACGATGATCAACAGCGCTATCGGCCGCACGAAGTATTTGCTTGGCGTTGTGTTGCTTGCAGCCAAAAACGCTACGGGAACCGCCAGAAAAAGGGAAATCACAGTACCAAGCGTGGCGATATTTAGAGTATCCCAAATTGGCTTCCACAGCTTTTCCATATAGGACCAACGGGGAGGCACCGCACGCCCCGCGATGTCCACTGTGACCTCGCCAACATTGCCCATCAGTGCCCAAAGCGTATTGTCAGAAATGGCACCCCAAGACCAGACAAAGGCAACGACCAGGGCAAACCACATTCCCCAGCGGGTCAAGGTTGCGTTTCGGTCACGCACTTGCCAGACCTTTAGGCCGTCTTTTTCAATATGCGGCATTATTTGATCCTCGTGCGAATGAATCCGGACAGATATTCAAGGACCATCACGGTTGAGATAATAATCAGCAGAATTGCGGCTACGGTATCAAATTCATATCGGTCAAAAGCCGTGTTGAGCGTCGCTCCGATACCGCCAGCGCCAACTAATCCAAGCACAGCGGATTCGCGGAAATTGATATCAAGGCGGTACATTGAAAGCCCGATGAGGCGCGGCATAACCTGCGGCTGTACGCCGAAATTGATACGCTGCAACCATGTGGCGCCAGTTGCTTGAACAGCCTCAGCTTGGGATTTGTTCATGTCCTCGATTTCCTCGGCTAGCAATTTCGCCAAAAAACCAATCGTCGCAAAACTTAGTGTAATAAAGCCTGCCAAAGGGCCAAACCCTAGGATCGCCACCAGAATAATCGCTACGATGAGTTCATTTAGTGCCCTAGATACTGTGATGATGAAGCGGCACGCCAAGTATACAGGTAGCGGTGCAATATTACGCGCAGCGCCTAAGGCAATCGGGATTGAAACACCTATGCCAACCACCGTTGAAGCAATGGTCATCACCACGCTTTCATACATGCCTTGGACAATGTGATCCCATCGCGAAGCAAAATCAGGACTTAAAAAGCCACCTACAAATTCCTGCCCACGAGCAAGGCCGCGCTGAATGCGCGACCAGTTCACATCGATGCCGGAGAAAAACTTGTCGACCGAACCAAACGTACCGAAGCGAAAGCCTTCCTCGACCAAGCCCAATCCAACCAAACTGCTAGATATTGATTTGGTCCCAAAAACCGCAAGAAACACATAAACCAATACGATTGCAGAGATCGCCCATCGCAGGCTGCTACTGGCAATATAAGGATTCTTTTTCCACGCAGTGCCGAGTTTGTTTTCTAGTGCAACGCTCACGCCTCAGCCTCGTCGTCAACTTTTTCGATGGTCGCTTCCCAGTCTTCAGCGCCGTAAATTTGGGTCAGCACTTCAGGTGTCAATTCTGTAGGTCCACCGTCAAACACGACGCGGCCTAGCTCCAGCCCTATGACGCGTTCCACGAACATTTGTGCCAGCGCAACATCATGAATGTTGATAATCGCCGCCAAGCCACGCTCAGCGCATAACTCACAAATCAGGCGCATGATTTGGCGCGAGGTTTTAGGGTCAAGCGACGCCGTTGGTTCGTCTACCAACAAAAGCGAGGGATTTTGGATCAGCGCTCGACAAATGCCTACCCGCTGACGTTGCCCGCCTGACAGCTCATCAGCCCGTTTGTCTGCCATAGCCAGCAGGCCGACGCGGTCTAAGAGGCGATAGGCTTCGTCCATGTCAGCTTGTGGGAACTTGCGAAAAAAGCTGCGCCAAAACCCAACATAGCCAAGTCGGCCAGACAGGACGTTTTCCATCACTGTAAGGCGTTCCACCAGCGCATATTCTTGGAAAATCATACCCATGCGACGGCGTTGTTTGCGCAGTGCTCCGTCTCGGAGTGTCGTAATGTTCACGCCATCCAAAACCGCCGAGCCTGAAGTCGGTTCAACCAACCGATTAATGCTGCGGATCAAGGTGCTCTTGCCGGCTCCTGAAGGACCGATGAGGGCAACAACTTGCCCGTTTGGAATGGTGAGTGTCACATCGCTAAGAGCTTTGTCGCCCGTATGGTATATCTTCGTTAAGCCGTTTAGCTCCAGCATCTGCCATCCCCAGTAGATAAAGAAATGGCGCCAGTGTTCCCACCAGCGCCATAAGAATTAAGACTTACTCACAAGCGTAGGAAACGCCGTTCGCAGTGTCGATTTTGCGGATAACTTCCCAGAACTCTTGATAGTTCATTTCAAGGAATTGACCTTCATTCGATTTCTCAAATTCCTCCTGCAACGCAGTGCCATCCCACTCAAAAGAGAAGAATGCGCTTTCGATCTTCGCTGCCAGTTCGGGGTCAAGGTTATGCGCAGTACCGAAGCCAGTTGTCGGGAATGTCTGCGACTTATAGATCGAGACAACTTGATCTTCCGTTATGTCACCGCGTGCAAGCATCCGGTTCATAACAGAGTTCGCGATTGAAGCAGCAGGATAATCCTGATTGGCGACGCCAAGGATTGAATTGTCATGCTTGCCAGAAAACACTGGTTCGAAGTCACGGTCAGCGACCATATCAAAATCAGAGCTCAAAATTGCCGAAGGCGCTTTGAAACCAGAATTGGACGTTGGTGACGTAAACGCCAATGCCCCGCCACGGATGTCTTCAACCGATTCGATGCCGGAGCCTGGAAACGTGATGATTTCCATCTCATAGCCGAAGGCACCATCGAGGGACGCCATTATCGTGAACGGACTAAATCCAGCACAGTTCACAGCAAGTGGGTTGGAACCTGTGTTAAAGCCAGCAATATGCAGTCGACCAGAGCGCATGGCTTCAATCTGAGCAGCATTTGATTGAACTGGGAAGAAGATAACTTCTTTGCCCGTTACTTCTGCCATATGCTCAAGAAATTCGGCCCAAACGCTGATATAAACAGCCGGATCTTCGACAGGTGTATATGTGAATACAAGCGTGTCAGGGTTCACCCAATCGGCTGGATCAGTTGGCGTATCCGCGACCAAGTCACCGTCACGGTCGCAATAGCGCGCATCCAGCGTGCCGCGCGGGCAGTCTTCTTGCGCAAAGGCTGCGCCAGTGCTGGCCAATAGGGCAGCTGTTATCGTCCCTAAGAATCTCGTTGTTATTTTCACGTTTCTTCCTCCACAGTATTTGTTGAGTTGGTGTTTTTTGTTGATCGAGTAACGTCTATCTCATCCACTTTTGCAAACTAAATCGCCTAGCTCTGCAATAAGAGCGCCGCCATCAATGCGCCTGTCTCAATTTCAGCTCTTAGGATCAAACCCACCAGACACCAGCCCCAGACGGCTCATTCGCTCGCAACAAGGTCTTTCTAAGAACCGAACAGGGATCAACCAAAAGACACGGGAAAGACGCCGTACAAATTGTACAAATCAGACGAGTTAAACGCGTCAATTGTCTAAGCCGCTTTAAGTTCCAAGCACGCTGGCGACGACTGTCAGGAGATGTCATGAAACTTCGAAAGTGGTTTTATTTTTTAGCCTGATGACGTTGAGAGACCGCCCCGCTAGGCGCAAGCCAATTTAATTTGATCCTGCCAAAACGATGAATTCACAGTCTGTCGTGCCCCGATCAATCGCGTGCAGTGCAATCATAACTCCGTGTTTCGTCATAAGTTTGGGTACGTCTACATCAGCCATTTAGGATTCATTTCGATGTGCCAATGGTCACGGGAATCTGAGCGAGCGTATCAATTTCGAAATCTGGATTGATCGGGAACGGTCCTTTTTCTTGAACGCCAGTCCTAACCAGAATCGTTTGCAACCCGGCCAATTGTCCGGCGACGATATCAGTCCCCACCTGATCGCCCAGCATGAACGTTGTTTCCGGCGGCGTCCCCAGAATCTTCAGCGCTGTCGCCACCAAATCTGGCTGCGGTTTTCCGATGATGATCGGTGGTACTCCAGATGCAGTCTCAATAGCTTTAAGGATTGACCCGGCGCCCGGTTCGAAACCGGAGCCAGAAGGCAGCATATGATCTGGGTTTGTGCCAATAAAAATCGCACCACCCAGTAGGGCAGTTTGAGCTTTTGCTAGCTTTTCAAAAGTAAATGCGCGATCCAGCCCTGCAACAACGGCGGACACATCCTCGTCAGCAAGTTCAAAACCGAGTTTAACAACCGCTTGGGATAAAGCAGTCGCACCGATCACCATCACCCTTGCACCAGCCGGCAGAAGTTGTGTCAGACGTGCCGCCGCAGCCGCTGATGTGGTGATAATCCGTTCTGCTATGGCTGGGATTCCCATTCCGTTCAGCTTATCGGCGAACTCTTCGGCTGACTTCGTGGAATTATTGGTAACAAATGCATATGGGAGGTCAGCGGCGTCCCATGTCTTGAACGCCGCCACGGCACTCTCGATTGGATCGTCACCACGATAGGTAACGCCATCCAAGTCGCTGATGATCCCCGAAATTTTTGGCCAGTTTCTCATAATTCCCCCAAACATTCGCGATCATGCCCACGTTCACATAGGCACGCTAGGCAGAGCCATGGTACGCTGCAATCCAAAATATTGGCTAATGTCTTTTGGTCGCGATTCACTACGCTCTTAACCGATATCCGCTACTAAATTCTTTGTTCAATTGTCGAAATGGTTCAGAATTTCATCGCAGACAATTTGCATTGAAGGCCGAAGCGCTTTCAACGACGGCCGCACAGTTCTCGGCCCAATTATCGACAGCGGGGTATGATTGAGCAGCCGAGGTACGATTTCCGCAAACCCGATGTAACCGTCGCAAATGTACTGCGAAGCAAATGCGAATTGGACTAGAGCCACTTGGTCCTTGTGATGTGTTGTTGGAGACATCCTTCAAGCGTGAAGGCGCGCAACTGGAGAGTTACCGCGCCTTTGCTGGTGGCGGTGTGTTCAGGCTGGATGTTGTACTTGAAGATATGTTCGCTGATCTGGTGCAACTTCCATCATAAACTCACACTTTGGCGGGAAGAAGTTTCCGCGTTTTGCACCGGAAGCAGTCATTCGCTCAGAACGCCGTATCCGCAACTTCGGGCTCAATACGGACGTTCACTGCACCATACACCGAGGTCTACTATGCGGGACAAAGTGTGCTTTCGCTGCGCTTGCACCAATGTCAGCTCTGGGATGGTGACT
>UPTN01001298.1_pt1 | contig 11224 bp, 12 predicted proteins | sample 2160111 | NCBI WGS metagenome assembly UPTN01 (sample SAMN06265058, study PRJEB28932) | marine metagenome | isolation source: Columbia River Estuary | place: USA:Columbia River Estuary, USA | collected 2014-05-05 | reverse complement strand
AGATTTTTTAAAGAGAGAATTTTCTGGGGATGAATTTGATTCTAAAAAAGAAAATTTACGTGAACTCCAAAATGTAGCGAGTGAATATGATGGACTTGCTCCGAGAGAATGACTCTCTCTGTTTCTTGAGGAAGTTGCGTTGATATCTGATCTGGATAATAAAGATGAAACACAAAATAGCGTGACTCTTATGACCATACATACTGCAAAATGACTTGAGGAAAAGCGTGTTTTTGTAACAGGCTTAGAAGATGGTATATTTCCTCATAGTCGAACACACTCAAAGCCACAAGAACTCGAAGAAGAACGCAGACTTATGTATGTTGCTATGACACGCGCAAGAGAAGAATTATTTTTATCACGAGCAAAAGAGAGACTCTATTTTTGAGATTATGTTCGAAATCCTGAAAGTCGGTTTATTGCAGAAATTCCAGGAGAAAACATAGAAAAGATTGAGATGGGAGGATGATTTTCTTTTGATAGTATATCTTCGTTTGGATGACTTTGAAATATGGAAACAACTATGAGGGCTGTAAGAAAACCCTTATCTGAAAATAATGTATCAAGTTTTAAACAAGGTCACAGAGTCGAACATCATAAATTTTGAATTTGAATTATAGAGTCCCTTATCGGCGAGCTTGCAGAGATACGATTTCGTGATGGTATGAAAAAAATGAATATTAGAATAGCACCAGTAAAACTCGTAGAGTAATATTTGCAAAAATATAAATATACTCCATACTGAAGGAAATATCACTAAAGAATAATATGTGGTTTAACTATACATTGCTTCTCATAGTATTTTTCTTTCCATTTATATACAAACTTGGATATTGGGGAAGTGTATTTGATGCTCAAGACTATGGATTCCTGAGAAGTGGTGAATATTTACTCTCGAAAAGATGATTTCCAAAAATATATCATTTCTGGGTTTTTATAGAAGCACCTATGTTTGCTCTGAGTTTTATGATTTTTTATAACCCTCTTTTTGAGATTTTTCTCTACAATATCATGTTTTATTTTTTACTGTTATATAATGTATTTGTATTTGGAAAGATTTTTAGGGGTAGATTTCATTTTCCAAAACCTAGTTCTATGTTTTTTTTAATAACCATAGTGATACTTTGAATCTGATGGGGAAGTATTCTCTTTGATAAAAGATATATCTATATTTATATTGCTTGAACGATGTTTTTGATGCCATTTTATTTTTTATGTATAGAAGCACTTAAAAAGAGCATAAAATATGTTTTTATAAATAATGGTCGGGCAAATCATTCTGAAAAATAATAAGATCTCCTTTCTTGATAATATTTTTTATATCTTCGTGAAGCATAAGGGCTGAAGGATATTTTTGTATTTTTTCTTGAGGATAACTATGCTCATGAAGTCATAGTTCAAGAGCATTTCATACAGGTCACTCTACAAGAAGTACTAGGTCAGCAAGCTCTGAAATATTTTTTCATAGTTTCTTATGAATTATTTCTGTTTCTCAACCAAGTTCAACAATTCATCCTGCAACTAATATTTTTCTTCCATAAAATGGTGCGTGTCTCATTAAATCAAAGATTGCTCATATTCACTCTAGATTTCAATTAAAACTATCATCAAGGACAAATACATCGCTTTGAGGATTATATATCAGTTGCATTCTATGTTCTACAAACTCTACTTGTGAAACTCATTTTTCAAAATCAGAGATGTCTTGTCCAAGATATTTTCATACTTCGTAACATATGCTAAAAGTATTTCTTACATAGGCTCAAAGAAGTTTAGTTTCTATTGTTTTTCCTGCTATTTGAAAGCATATTCATAATAGATTTTCTTTGTATGTATAAGGGATATCTGTATCTATTTGAATGATATTTTTTACTTGTAGTAGTTTTTCCTTGAGTCATTTTTGCACTCACTCAGTACTCATATCTACTACGGCAAAATCATTTTTTCAGAGGCATTCAAGAATCTCAAACTTGGTATCAATGATATTATCTAGGCTTTTAAAACGTTCTAAATGCTGGAGGGTTATTCCAGTAATAATGGAAATATTTGGATGTACAATATTACAGAGTTCTTTGATATTTCATTTTGTATAGGCTCACATTTCTACTATAAATATTTCATGACTCGTATTGAGTTCATCAAGTATAAGTCTTGATATTCCCAGAGGAGTATTTTTCGTCCCCTCTGTAGCAAGAACATTAAAGCTAGGAGAAAGAGTAGTTTTGAGAATCTCTTTTGTAGTTGTCTTTCCATAACTTCATGTAATTGCAATAACTTTCAAATGTGGAAAAGATGCAATCTTCTTTTTTGCTTGAGAAATAATTCGATTTTTTAAATAGGTATCAATAGGGTAGAGACAAATATTTGCAACAATAAAAGAAAGAGGAAGTAAGAAAAAACAAAAAGGAAAAAAAATGTAATACACTCATGAAAATGTTCAGAGATATGCTATTCATATAAGCTCTCAAATAAATAATAGGATCGCAAAAATAAGGATGAATTTTGCCTTTAAAGTTAGATCTAGCACCTGTCTTTTTGATCCAATGAGAGAAAACTTTGGATGAGAGTAAATAAACTTTAAAAAGCGAATATTCTTATAGTTTTCAAGTTGATAGGCAAGGAGAATATTTTTAAAAATCATGAATTATTTTTTTGTAAAATTTAAGATCATTTCAGCAAGAGTTTCAGGTTTTTCTTGATGTATAAAATGAGTTCATTCTAGTACTTGAAGTATAGAACCTCTTATAAGTTTATGCATAATATTTCATTCGTGTAGTGGAGTTTGATTATCGTCTTTTCACCAAATCATAAGGCTAGGAAGTGTGATGGATTTCATAGTATCTTGTAAATCAAGAGCTATGGTATTTCGAAAGATTTTCTCCATTTTTCCTGCATTTATGAGATCAGGAGAAGAAAATCACTTTCGAACCTTTTTTCCAATACTTCTCAGTCAAGGAAAAGAGAGAATAATCTTTCAAGTTTTTACTACGAAATATTTTGGTATACTTATTTTCTTTGCTATTCAGGCTGCACAAATTAAAATAATACTCTCTATATTCGTATAAAAACTCGCGAGATATATTGATACTCTTCCACCAAAAGAATGTCCGATAAGAATAGCATTTTTTAATTGAAGCTTTTCTAAAAAATCAATTACTACTTTTCCGTACTCTTCTATAGTCATATCATCATGTCGTAATTGAGAACCTCAAAATCACGGAAAATCTATGGAAACATAGGCAATATTTTTTTCTTCAAGTATTTTACATATATCAGAAAAAGATTTTCCATCTTGCATCCATCCATGGAGAAAAACAAGAACTCATTCTTTTTGTCATAATAAGTTTTCATAGTAGGTGAGAATTTTACCTTCGAGTAATACTTGTTTTTGTTTCATATTATTTTGTAAATGCAATAGTATGACCGATAATATTAGATTCAAAATCTATGTTTACTTTTCTCTCTCATGATTTCTGAATTCCTGTATCTATAAGATTTTGTAAGAATATTCCAACAGGATATCCTGATTTATCCCATAGATGCATTTGTAGTGCCCCTGGAATAGTATTTATTTCATTTACATATAGCTCTCCTGAGACGCTATCATAAAGAAAGTCTACTCTTGGAGCTCATCCTTTACAAAAGAGATTTGCGTAAATTATTTTACAATAATCTTGAATTTTCTCAGAAAGTTCAGGATCTATTTTCGCTGGTATATTTACTCTATTTTTAAGTCCTTGCATAGTACCACCATCTTGAGAAACATATTTTTCTTCAAAGCTGAGAAACTCTGTTGATCCAATTGGTTGTTCAACAACGGTGGTAATTATTTCTCACTTTATTTCAGATACGCTACAATTGAGTTCCATAAGGTTTTGAACACACTTTTCTATCATAATATAGCTATCATAGTGAAACGCTATCTCTACCGCATTATCTAAATCTTCTATTTTTTCTACTTTTGAGATTCATATAGAACTTCCTAAGTTTGCAGGTTTTACAATAAGAGGAAATCATAATTCCTTTGCCGAATACTCTTTATTATATGTACTTTGAGTCGCAGTTAAAAATGAAACAAGTGGTATTCAGATACTTTTAAATACTGATTTCATCACGATTTTATTCATTCCAACAGCAGATCCTTGTACGCTTGGTCCCATATATGGTACTTGAAGCATATCAAAAATTCATTGAATCGTTCCATCTTCTCCATTCATTCCATGTAGCACAGGAAATATAAAATCTAACTCTCCAGACATCTTTTTTCAAAACATTCATCCAGAATTCTGGGAAAAACAAAATTTGCCAGATTTTGAAAAATCTATTTGAAAATCAGTGTTTTTATAGTCATCTTCTTGAAAAGTAGTGAAAGAATTTATATTTAAAAATTTCTCATCATAAATCCATTTCCCACCTCGGGTGATATATATAGGAAATACCTTATGAGTTGTATTTTTTTTCAGTCCCATCATAACAGCATACCCACTGGTAATACTTACATCGTGTTCTGCGCTTCTTGATCCAAAAATTACTCAAATATTCATAAAAACATACTAAAAAGATATTATTTTTAGTATAGGGAAGAGAAGATATATTTCAATTGATTTTATATCTATATTGTGATACTATGGGATAAATAGATTTTATGTAAAAATCATGACAACAAAAGAAATTATTGAGATAGGAAAAAAAGTATTATTATTTGCTGGTGTATTTTCAGAAATTTCTCCTAAAGAAGCAAAAATATACATACAAAGTCTTAAAAAATATAAACAGATTTTAGGAGAAGAAAAATCTCCATATGCACTTACTATATTGGGGTATATTGATGATATTTTTGATGATATTCAAAATAGCCGAGAGATAAATATTGATAGTCTCATGGAGGATGAATATATAGAAAACTATATAAATACTGGAATCCTTGCTATGGAATACAAGAAAATTTTTCCAAAACAAGACTATCTGCATATTCAAAAAATACTAAAAGATTCTCGTGAATCTCAAACATCTATGAGTTCTCTTAAAAAAATGCAGAAGGATATTGAAGCAAGACTCAATAATATCAATCCAAAAATATTTTCTCAATATTTACTTTTACTACAAACGCATGACTTTCCAAAGTTTGAAAGATACTTTCTTTTCTTGCGTAACTTTGCTTTAAATGCTTGAAAAATAGAATATACTGAAATATTAGATGAAATCTGATTTTTATTTAATGATTTTAAATATAAGATACGACAAGAATGATACAAGCATATATCAGAAGAAACGTTTGAACATAAGATGTTAATTGTAAGTATATCACAAAATAAGATTTCTCGTCAGGCTCAAGACCTATGAGGTAAAAATCCAAAGCGCGCTTTTACGGAAGTATTACAAAGAATATAAAAAAGACTCAGAATATTCTGAGTCTTTTTTATAGGAAATATTTTTACATTAAATCACTTCCCGCAATAAGTTTACTTTCTTTAGAAAGTCTTTCCATATTTCGTCATTCAAGATCTTCATTCAGGTAAATAATTTTTGAATTTTGTCCTTCGCTTCCAATATTTCCAAGTGTTTCTATTCTTGATGAATCAAGGAGAAATTGGAGTACTTTTTCAGCATTGAGAGATTTATCAGTTGCTTTTATCATATCGACTGCTTCTTTAAATCATTCTGCAATCTTTGTTCGTTGCCCTGCCATACCTTCTCAGAGAAGTATTTTTGATTCTTTTTCTGCTTCAGCTTGTTTTACTTTCATTATTTTTTCTGCTTCTCACTCGTTCATTGCAGCCTCTTTGAGTTTTTGAGTTTCAACAACTTTATTCATAGCTTGCATAACTGTACTATCGAGTTTTACATCTCGTACTTGTATAGAATCGAGTTTGAATCAAAAACCAGCGAGACGAACTCTGAGTTTTGCTTCAATTGTTTCCCCGATTTCTTCTCGTTTTGCAAATATTTCTTTATGCGTAAATGCTACTATCATACCACGAAGTTGTTCATCAATTGTAGATTTCATCATGGTTCGAGCATCATCGATAGAATATACTGATTTATAGATAGTACCATCTTGTAAATCACTCTTATCATCTTCAACATAATATATAACATTCAGACCTATATATGCCGTTACATTGTCTGATGTAATACCTTCTACTTCAACAGGGAAGTTTCTTTTGTAGAGGACTTGAGATTTTGTTGTTTCTAAAAAAGGAATAATAAAATTAAGCCCTTGGCGAAGGATTCTATCAAAGCGTCCAAGAAACTCTACAGTCCGAACCGTATTTGGAGAAACGATCCTTACTGATAAAGCAATAAGAATTACTTCTAATACCAATGCAACAGGAATTCCCGCAATCCCTCAGATTCCTATTGATACTATTGGTATGAGTACCAAAAGGAGTGGAACAATAAATCTCAACATAATATATTGTAATTATAAAATAATATTTATAGTATATAGAGATTTTTTCAGTAACAAATATTTTTTATGAGAGCTTATATTGAAGACATACACATACTTTTAAAAAAAGAGTTTTGAGAATCAGTAGAAATAGATTTCAAGGATGAACAGGGAGATGGAAAACATTTTTTCTTAGATATTTGTAGTGAAAAGTTCATATGAAAATCCCGTATTGAACAATCTCAAATGGTGTATAATGTTTTAGATCCGTATATGAAAACATGATTTATTCATGCACTCCGTATGAAATGTAGAATACCACAATAAAAATTAATTAAAATATTATGCTTACACCAGAACTTGCACAAAAAATAAAATCACTTATTTCTCAATATAGAGTGATGCTCTTTATGAAAGGAACTCCTGAGTCTCCACAATGTGGTTTTTCCGCTAATGCTGTTGCGCTCTTAGTAGAAGGGGGGATATATTTTGAGAGCTTTGATATCTATAGTGATGAAGAGATTCGTCAATGACTCAAAGAGTATAGTAATTGGCCAACATATCCACAACTCTATATAGATGGAGAACTTATTTGAGGTATCGATATTATGATGGAGATGTTTGAATCTTGAGAGCTTGAAGCGTTAAAACAAGAAAATACCCTATAACTTGCTTGTTTTAAATAATATTTATTCCCTATTTTTTTGTAGGGATTTTTTAAGTGAAGAATTTGTGAAGAAAAAAAGTTCAAATATTTGACAGTACTAAAAATATGTGTGATACTTTTTGAGTATTTACATTTTAATATTCTTTTATGACCGCTTTATTTTATCAAATTATAAATAACATTGAGAAAATAACTCATAAAAACTATAAAGAATTTAAGAAGAAACTGATGGATCTTCTTGATGAGTTTAAAAAAGCAAACGATATTGATAATATTAAGGTTTTGCGAAATAAGCTTGATCGTCTTGTAGGGGAATATAATATTGATGATAAAAGACACAAACCAATTCGAACTCATCTGAGAGATCTGAGAAAATTTCTTCATGAGCTTGATGATATTATTCATGAAATGGAAGAGGGAAAAGAAAAACTTGATCTCGTAGATGTTATAAAGAAAGTAGAAAAAAGATACCAGTCACTTGATAAAATTAAAGAAGAAAAAAGATCTCAATACAAAGAAGTTGCTATCAAAAAAAATACTATTTCCTATGAGAAAGAAATTATTAAATTGCAACTTGAGCTTGTAAAACTTCAGAGACATATTCAAGAAACAGGACAAAAAGTTCTCATTATTTTTGAAGGAAGAGATGCTGCAGGAAAAGGATGAAATATTAAGAGATTTATGGAATATCTTAATCCGCGTGCAGCAAAGGTAGTAGCCTTACAAAAACCAACAGAAGAAGAAAAAACACAATGGTATTTTCAAAGATATCTCAAACATCTTCCAAATGGGGGAGAAATGGCACTCTTTGATCGCTCTTGGTATAATCGTGGTGGAGTAGAGCCGGTAATGGGGTTTGTAAATAAGAAAAATTATGAGAAATTTATGATTGATACTCCAAAACTTGAAGAAATGCTCATAGAATCAGGAGTAAAAATTATTAAACTCTATTATTCTGTTTCAAAAGCTGAACAAGCCGCAAGATTTGATGAACGAAAACGAAATCCATTGAAACAATATAAACTATCACCAATAGATCAATTTTCTCAACAACTTTGGAAAAAATATACACTTGCAGAATATCATAATTTTAAAAATACTTCTTCGAAAAAATCTCCTTGGGTAATTATTAATTCGGATGATAAAAAAGCTTCAAGAATTAATTCAATAAAATATGTACTTTCTCTTTTTGATTATCCAGAAAAGATTTCAGATAAAGAATTGAAATATGATCCAAAAATAGTGATAACAGCAGAACAAAAAATTGATGTCCTCAAGGATGAAATAGATAAAGATGCAGATCTATTTGAATAATATAAAAAACTCACTTAAGTGAGTTTTTTATATTATCTCTCTTTCTAGTCCCGTCATATACGCTATGCCAATTGCATCAGCAGCATCATCAGGCTTTGGAATCTCTGAGAGTCAAAATATGAGTTGAATCGCTTTTTGAAGCTGTGCTTTTTTTGCAGCACCATTTGAGGTAATAGCTTTTTTAACTTGTAGGGGAGTGTATTCGTGAGGAATAATACCAGCTTTCATACATTCATAAATAATCACTCATCTCGCATGAGATACAGCTATTCACGTAGTTATATTGGTATTGAAAAAGAGTTTTTCTATTCAGACTCTTTCAGGATTATGTTTTTCTAAAAGAGCTAGAATATCTTTTCAGATTTCTAGAAGTTTATATTCGAGATCAATTTTAGGAGTTGTTTTTATAATACCATAATCGAGAAGAGTAAAATTATTTCACTCTTTTTCTATAACAGCATATCCAATGGTAGTAGTCCCAGGATCTATTCCTAATATTCTCATATATTGACTTTAATTAATAATATTTGACAATATGTAATATATGTATCATAATATATATATGAAGGTAACTTCATATGTGTACATACTTATTTCTGGAGGATATATGTATTACTAATATATACTTCTATGAAAAAAAGTAAAATAGAGGTTTCTGCAAATATACTTGATAGTATTGCAAAATCCTGAGCAATCTCTGACAAAGAAAAGTTAAATTTTCTCAGATATGTAGGATATATGTCCTATGAAGAGCAACAAGAACTTGTTGCTACGCTCTAAAAAATACTCAAAGGAGTGGTTCCCTTTGAGTATTTTTATTATTTCCAGTTAAAGTATTGTTCTAAATCAAGTCTCTCATCATCAAAACGAAAGAGCTTTCCTTGAGAGTTGAGTCGAGAAAGAACCCCATCTACTATTTTTTCAGAAACATTATTTCCATAAATATTTTTCTTTTTCATTTTTTTGTTTCCGATAGCTCACTCTACAATATCAGCTATAAGACTGGCATTTACTGGAGGTGCTATAATATTGGCTCATTCTAGGATAGTTTCAGTGCGATCGGATCCAAAGCGAATGGTAACACAAGGAGTTTCTACTATATTTGCTTCTTCTTGCATGGATCCAGAGTCAGTTACAACTGCACCAGCTTGAGAAATCATATCGATAACTTCATGATGGTGTGCAAGAGCCTTTCCATACGCAAAATTATCAGGGTATTTTTTGACAAGTTCTGTGATATCTTCTCGAAGACCATACGCATCTATCGCAAATTCACTCGCATAAAGCCCAAGAAAACAAACATACACTCAACGTTCTATGAGTTTTTTTATTCCATAATATATTGCGAGAAAACGTTCTTTTTTTTCACAGTTTTCTCTTCTATGAATCGTGATAAATATAAATGGTTTTCCCTTCATATTTGGAAAGAGTTCAAAGGCTTGAGAGCTCTCTATTTTTGTCTTTGAGAGTTCAATCGCATCTGCAACGGTATTTCCTACAACTTCCATATTTTCTATTGAAAATCATTCTCGTTTAAGGGTTTTTCTATAGAGTTCATGTGGAAGAGCATAGTATCCTGCAGATGGTTCTATTCATCGAGTATCAAACTGTTCAGGATATGGTTCAATACTTCCGAGTTCGTAAATATCTTTATTTTGTAAGCTCAAATAATATTTTTCCCAATCAAATTTTCCAGCTTCATAGTTTGTAAATAATTCATGAAAGAATTCTTTTTTCGGAGTGAATGTTCGAATACCAGCCTCTACATGTACTACAGCAAATTTATTAAGAAAAGCTGCTTTATCTGCAGTAGTTGCTGTAAGGGTGTCTCCATGCACATAAGGAACTGGTATTTTTTTATAATCTTCTGAGAGCTCAATAAGGATGTTTCAAAGCCGCTCGATAATCATTGCATATTTTTCATGCAGTTTTCCATGAATATTGAGATTGATATCAACATCCATTCAAAATTCTCAAAGAACTCCATGAGAGAGGTTGTAATCATAATGCTGTCCTGTATGTATGAGTACCACGAGTTCTTTTCGTTTTTTAAGTTCTAGATACAGTGGTGCTTGTTTGATGATATCAGGTTTTGTTGCTATCATTATAATATGAGCATGACGTTTCCCAGAGCGCTCTATGTCTTCCCAAAAATTTTTGCGAACGTGAGTTTGTTTATCGTGTGACATATTATATGTATTTTTATAATATATAAAAAAATCCTGCATAGTATGTGCAGGATTTAGGAAAATGCAAAGGGAGTTTAGGAGTTTATAGTGCTGCTCTAACTTTTTTTGAAACATCATCTATAGTAGGAACAAGTCTCGTTCATCTGATTCAAACATTTTCTACTTTTCTAAATTGTGGATCTTGATTTTGACTTTCTAAGAATAATCTCAGAGGAATTCTTCAAACAGGCTTGAATCATTCAGGAAATCATGTAATTTTTCTAATAGCGCGATATTCAATAGTATTGTTATCTTTGTCGTGAAAGATATAAAAATTTCATTCTTCAAATTCTCCACCTTCTCATTCTAGTTTTATATTATTTAGGTTAAGTCATTCAATATTTCATTCTGTCCAAGTGTATTCTGCAAAACTATCGTTTTTTATAATGGTCGTAAGAATAGCTCATAATTCTTCATATGTTACTCCCTTAAACTTTCTTTCGAATGCTTTTTTTACTTCTGCATATCATTCTTGTTCAGGTTGAAGGTATTTATTTTCTAAAAAGTTTCTTATAGAAGTAATCAGATGCTCTTTATATTTTAAATCGTGAGTCACTAAAACATATTTTCAGCCTTCATCTTGCATCAAAAAAGGTGATTCTTCAGCATTTTCTATTTCTAAAT
>UPTN01001296.1_pt1 | contig 11230 bp, 11 predicted proteins | sample 2160111 | NCBI WGS metagenome assembly UPTN01 (sample SAMN06265058, study PRJEB28932) | marine metagenome | isolation source: Columbia River Estuary | place: USA:Columbia River Estuary, USA | collected 2014-05-05 | reverse complement strand
AACCAGAGCGATTAGGTAAAAAACAAGAGCGTATCAGCCAAGCCAAGCTCTGCCAGGATCGCGCCGAGAGCGAGTCCGAATGGAAGGCTCAGAAGAACAGCAAAGGGCTTGGGCTCTTTTGCTGATGGGTTCTTCGCTGGCTTGGTCCCACTCGGGAAAATCCGATCGAAGACCCTTTCAAAGGCATTGTAAGACAGAGACATGCCGCCCCACATGATCACGATGAAGATGAGCATAGGCCAAAAGAGTGCAGTTCCAAACAACTGGAACATGCCGTGAGCCAAAAGTCCGATGTAGAGACCAACAAAACATAACCCTGCCCTGTTGAACCAATCTCCCAATACCATCTTGCGACGACTTCCCATTTTGTTTCTTCTCCTTCAATCAAGTTACAAGGATACGATTATTCTAGGCCGCCATTGGTGTAACATACAAAATTTGAAAGAAGGGGCTCAAACCAGCCATTCGCTGCGCGCGCAACATAAGTCCTAAACAAACAAAAGCCCCGCTGCAAACTGCGGGGCTTTTGCGTATCATATGTCTTCTCGGACGATTAATCGATCTTCGGCAGCAACTCGTCTAATGACTTCTTCGCGTCGCCATAGAACATCCGTGTGTTGTCCTTAAAGAACAGCGGGTTCTCGATGCCTGAATAACCCGTACCCTGCCCGCGCTTGGACACGAATACCTGCTTGGCTTTCCAGCATTCCAGAACAGGCATACCCGCAATCGGGCTGTTCGGATCGTCTTGTGCGGCTGGGTTTACGATGTCGTTGGACCCGATCACAATGGCAACGTCCGTTTTCGGGAAGTCTTCGTTGATTTCGTCCATTTCCATCACGATGTCATAAGGCACTTTGGCTTCCGCCAGCAGCACGTTCATATGTCCAGGCAAACGCCCCGCAACAGGGTGAATGGCAAAACGTACAGTTTTGCCTTGTGCGCGCAGCTTGCGCACCAGCTCTGACACCGCCTGCTGGGCTTGTGCCACGGCCATACCGTATCCCGGGATAATGATGACGCTGTCCGCCTCGTTCAAAGCCGTCGCAACGCCGTCTGCATCAATAGCGATCTGTTCGCCTTCGACTGCCATCTGTTCGCCCTGCGGGCCGCCGAAGCCGCCCAAAATCACGCTGACAAACGAACGGTTCATCGCCTTACACATGATGTACGACAGGATTGCACCCGAAGAACCGACAAGTGCGCCGACAACAATCAGCAGATCGTTGCCAAGACTGAAACCAATCGCTGCAGCGGCCCAGCCGGAATAGCTGTTCAGCATGGAAACAACGACAGGCATATCCGCACCGCCGATGCCCATGATCAGATGGTATCCGATGAAAAGCGCCGCCACGGTCATAAAGAACAGCGGCACGAAGGCACCAGTGTTAAAGTACCAGATCAGGCAAAGCAGCGAAATTGCAGCCGCCGCAGCATTCAACAGGTGACCACCCGGCAGCTTTGTTGCCGACGAATTCACGCGGCCAGCCAGTTTACCGTAGGCAATGACCGAACCGGTAAAGGTGATCGCACCGATAAAGATGCCCAAGAACAGTTCGACGCGCAGGATCGCGATCTCGACGCCGTCTTTCTTGGCCAGCAGGGCGGCAAAGCCCTCAAGTCCTTTGCGTGCGGCATCGTCCATTGCCATCACACGACCCAGTTCAACGTGAGCGACAAAGCCCACAAAAACCGCAGCCAGACCGACCAGCGAGTGCATCGCAGCAACCAGTTCCGGCATCTGCGTCATTTGCACCTTGGTGGCCAGTTGGTAGCCGATGGCACCGCCGCCTGCGATCAGGACGAGTGACAAGAGCCAGAAACCCGACCCCGGTCCGATCAGCGTCGCCGCGACTGCCAGTGCCATGCCGGCAATGCCGTACCACACTGCGCGCTTTGCGCTTTCTTGGCCGGACAGGCCGCCCAAGCTCAGGATAAAGAGGACTGCTGAAACGACATAGGCCGCTGTTGTGAAACCAAATTCCATTGTTCTGCTACCCCTTTAGGATTTCTGGAACATGGCGAGCATGCGCCGTGTCACAAGAAAACCGCCGAAAATGTTAATGCCGGTCATAAAGACCGCGAGGGCCGCAATAATCACAACCAAGGCCGAACTGGACCCGATCTGTGTCAGCGCACCCAAGATGATGATCGAAGAAATCGCGTTTGTGACCGCCATCAGTGGTGTGTGCAAACTGTGTGCCACGCCCCAGATAACCTGGAAGCCGATAAAGACCGACAACACAAACACAATAAAGTGCTGCATGAAACTAGCTGGCGCAACCAAGCCCACGCTTAGCAGCAGCGCCGCACCAACCACCAACAAGGTCACTTGGTTGCGGGTTTGCGCCTTGAACGCGGCCGTCTCTGCGGCACGTTTTTCCTCTGCTGTCAGTTCCTTGACTGCGGCCTTTTTGGGTGCCGCTGCAATCGCGGCTACTTTGGGCGGTGGCGGAGGGAACGTCACCTTACCTTTATGCGTTGCGGTCGCCCCACGGATCACGTCGTCTTCCATGTTGTGGTTTGGCGTGCCGTTCTTTTCTGGCGTCAGATCAGACACCATGTGACGAATGTTCGTAGAGTAAAGCGTCGAAGCCTGTGCGGCCATACGGCTTGGGAAATCGGTGTATCCCACAATCGTGACGCCGTTGTCGGTGACGATCTTTTCGTCTTTGACTGTCAGCTTGCAGTTACCGCCGCGCTCTGCGGCCAAGTCGATGATGACCGATCCGGGCTTCATCGCATCAACCATATCTTTGGTCCAAAGCTCTGGTGCGTCGCGGCCCGGGATCAGGGCTGTCGTGATGACGATGTCGATATCTGGTGCAATCTCGCGGAACTTGGCAAGCTGGGCTGCGGCGAACTCGGGCGAGGACACGGCAGCATAACCGCCAGTCGCAGAGCCGTCTTGCTGTTCTTCTTCGAAATCAAGGAACACAAACTGCGCACCCATTGATTCGACCTGTTCGGCCACTTCAGGGCGGACGTCAAATGCGTAAGTAATCGCACCCAGCGACGTGGCAGTTCCGATTGCGGCAAGGCCCGCAACACCAGCACCGACAACCAAAACCTTGGCAGGTGGTACCTTACCGGCGGCTGTCACCTGACCGGTGAAGAAGCGGCCAAAGTTGTTACCCGCTTCGATCACAGCGCGGTAGCCGGCGATATTTGCCATCGACGACAGCGCGTCCATTTTCTGCGCGCGGCTGATGCGGGGCACCATATCCATCGCGATCACGGTGGCGCCTTTTGCGTTGGCGGCCTCCATCAATTCTTTGTTCTGCGCAGGATAGAAGAAGGAAATCAGCGTCTGGCCTTCGCGCAGGCGCTTGATCTCGACGTCCTCTGGCGGACGCACCTTTGCCACAACATCAGCCGCTTTGAACAGGGCGGCTGCGGTTTTCACCACTTCAACACCCGCGTCTTTATACGTCTTGTCGTTGAAACCTGCAGCCGCACCGGCACCTGTTTCGATAACGCATTCATACCCAAGCTTTTGCAGGTCTTTTGCGGAGGCAGGGGTCATTGCGACCCTGTTTTCGCCTTCAAATATTTCTTTTGGTGTACCGATTTTCACGGATAATCCCCCATATATCATGACGCAGTGTCAAACCATTATAGCGCGCAATAATATTTCACAAGGGAATGGCGATCATGACATTTCATGTCATGCGCTAACAGTCACACCCAGCGGCGCGTGTTTTGGCAGTACCGCGCAAAATCCGCGCGGAATTTTACCCGCAGGCGGTTTTCTTCGGGGACAATGAACCGCTGCGTGATCGTCCCCAAAAAGAGCGGAACAAGCAGCAGCGCGATCGGCGCCTCCCATCGCAATGCAAGTCCTGCCAGCACCAGCGCATCACCCAGATAGATCGGGTTGCGGCTGCGTTTGAAGATACCCGAAGTGACCAAATGTGCAGCTTCCATATGTGGTACAATCGTTGTGCGGCGTTTGCGCATCTCGACAGCGGCAAGCAGGATAAGGACGATACCTCCGCCGACTAAAAGACCGCCAAGCAACTCTGTCAGAGGCCCGCCAATCGACAACACTGCGGGTTGCAGCTCCCCGATCCACCATGTGATCACGAGGGCAAGCAAAAGCCAGACAGGCGGTATATCAATCCATTTCATGTGATTGATTTAGCCCCAACGCTTTGCCCTTGTCCATGGGCGTGTACCCGCTAGCATCATGCGCAAATAAGAGGGGCACCATGGAACACGCAGGCAAACACGCGCTGGTCACAGGCGGCGGCACAGGTATTGGCGCAGGGATCGCGTTAGCATTGGCGCAAGCCGGTGCAGAAGTTACAATCACAGGCAGACGTGCCGACAAACTGGCAGAAGTTGCAGGGCAACATGACAGCCTGCATAGCCTCGTGATGGATGTGGATGATGAAGCCTCAATTCGTAGCGGAATTGCACAGGCTGCCACAGAACGCGGTCCAATCCAGATCTGCGTTGCCAACGCGGGGATCGCCGAAGGCGGACCATTTGCCAAAACGACTTTGGCGCAGTGGCGCAAGATGATGACGACAAACCTTGATGGTGTTTTCTTGACGTTCCAAGCAGCGATGGCGACGTTGCCCGTTGACATGCCTGCCCGCATGATTGTGGTCAGCTCTATCGCAGGCGTACGTGGGTTAAAGAACGCGGTTCCCTATACGGTCACCAAACATGGCGTCATCGGGCTGATCCGTGGATTGTCCGAAGAATACATGCGCAGCCCTATCACCTTTAACGCACTTTGCCCCGGTTATGTGGACACTGATATCGTGCGCAACCAACTGCCGGGTCTGATGAAGCGCTTTGATGTTGATGAAACCGGCGCGCGCGGCCTGATGGCCAAAGGCAACCGTCATCAAACGCTGCTTGAAGTCGATGAAATAACGGCAGCTGCAATGTGGCTTTGCTCTGACGGGGCGCGCAGTGTAAACGGCCAGACGATCCAGATTTCAGGGGGACAGGTCTGATGACCGATTTTGCAGCAACCAAAGCAATGTTTCACCTGCCAGAAGGCATGATTTATCTTGATGGCAATTCGCTTGGCCCATTGCCCAAGGCGACAGCGGCCCGCGTGGCCCAAGCAGTCACGGCAGAATGGGGCGAAAAGGTCATCACAGGCTGGAACCGAGCAGGCTGGATGGCGCAACCCACCGAATATGGCGACCGGATTGGCCGTTTAATCGGGGCTGAAGCCGGTCATGTGGTGCTGGGTGACACATTGTCGATCAAGGTTTATCAAGCGCTTGCTGCTGCCATCGATCTGGTGCCGGATCGCAAAGTGATCGTCACCGACAGCGGCAATTTTCCCTCTGACATCTATATGGCCGAAGGGTTGATCAAATCTCTTGGGCGCGGACATGAATTGCGCGTCGTCGCCCCCGAAGACGTCGCGGACCATATCAACGATGATCTGGCCGTGCTGATGCTGACCCAAGTTGATTACCGCACCGGACGCTTGCATGATATGGCGACTTTGACCGCCAAAGCACAGGCTGCTGGTGCCGTGACCGTTTGGGATCTGGCCCACACCGCGGGCGCAATGGCTGTTGATCTCAAAGGCTGCACCGCTGATTTCGCAGTGGGCTGCACCTACAAATATCTCAACGCGGGACCTGGTTCTCCAGCGTTTATCTATGTTGCCCCCCGCCATATCAGCACATGCCAACCAGCCCTGTCAGGATGGTTGGGCCACGAAGCACCTTTTGCATTCGATTTGGACTATCGCCCCGGCACAGGGATCGAACGGATGCGGGTCGGCACGCCAGCCGTGTTGCAGATGGCCGCCCTCGATAGTGCGCTGAACATCTGGGATACCGTCGATATGCAGGCATTGCGCGACGCCTCAATCGCACTGACCGAACAGTTCATCACGGGGGTTGAAGCCGCCTGCCCCATGTTAAAATTGGCAAGTCCGCGCGATCCGCACAAACGTGGCAGTCAGGTCAGTTTCGCGTTCGAACATGGCTATGCCGCGATGCAGGCTTGTATCGCTCGCAACTTGATCGGTGATTTTCGCGCGCCCGATATTATGCGCTTTGGTTTTACACCACTGTTCATTGATGCAGGTGACGTGGACCGTGCAATTCAAGTCATTTCCGACGTGATGGCGGGCGATCTTTGGGACGATCCAATTTACAAAAAGGTGTCTCGCGTCACCTGATCTTAAAGGTATGTGGTGTCGTCTTGCACTTCAGGGGGCAAGCCGCCGCCATGCACTTCAACGTTCAATGCCGCCCCGAGCAGGATGAGATAAGCGCTCACGTAAAGCCATAAGAGCAAACCGATCACTGCACCGATTGAGCCGTAGACCTCGTTATAGCTGGCAAAATTGGTCAGGTAGAACGACAGCCCTGCCGAAGCTGCGACCCACAAGATCACGACGACGATCGCGCCAACTGTGATCCAGCGACCGCGACCACCAATGCGTGCCGGACCAAAGCGGTAAAGCAAGCTAAGCCCCATCAGCAACACAAGAAGCGCAATGATCCAGCGGATGCCTTCAAGCAGCCACGCGGTCGAATTTGCTACAGGAATAAATGCCAAGCCAATCGGCACGACCACAACAACTGTCAGTGCGACAATCGCAAGTGATACCAATGCAAAGGTCAACAACAAGGCCACAATCATCTGCAAGATGCTATTGCGCGTGCGCTGACCCGCGATGGCATTCAATCCGCCAATCAAAGCCCCGACACCTGCCCTGCATGACCAAAGCGCCAGCGCAATCGAAACACCAGTCGCCCAGCCAAGCGCTTGGGTCGGCGCAAAGATCAAGCGGTTGATTTGCGAAGAAATCAGTTTGTAGGCATCAGGCGGGATGATCCCTTCCATTAACGACAATTGCTCGGCGATCACGACTGGATCAGCAACCAACCCAAAAATGGCAATAACAGCCGCAATGCCCGGAAAAATCCCGAACATGCCAAAGAAAGCGACGCCAGCGGCAATCAGTCCAAGGTGCTTTTCGCCCGCCGTCGTCCATACGGCCCTTAAGACACGCCAAGTTCGTAAAATCATAGTCATTCGTGTGACGCGCGTCCTCGCTTTAATGCTGCATCGAAACTATGCGAAGGATGGGGGATTTGCCACGGCTCAAAGCAAAAACGCCGATCTTTCCACGATGACAGTCAAAGATTGCACAAAAACCTATCGCGCAATGCTGCATCTGGGGGTAGTCTATAAAAAAAACAGGGCAAAGCCCGTAAGCAGGCAGGACGAATTGTGACGACACTCACTCATCACGTGAACACTTTGGCCGAGCATATCTTGGGACAAGACAGCAACCGTTATCTGGTTGGAATTGCTGGCGCGCCGGGAAGTGGCAAATCAACGCTCTCTGCAGAGCTTTCGCGCCGCTTGAATGCCCAAGGCCGCAAGACGGTCGTGGTCCCGATGGACGGCTTTCATCTTGATAACGCGATCTTGGATGCACGCGGATTGCGGCCGCGCAAAGGCGCGCCTGAAACCTTTGACGCCCCCGGTTTCTTGCGGATGGTGCGCGCATTAAAAACGGGCGACGAGGTCTTTGCCCCGATCTTTGATCGCACCCGTGACATCGCGATCGCAGGGGCCGTGGCTGTCCCTGCCGCCGCACGTGTTGTAATCGTCGAAGGCAATTACTTGATGTTCGACGAAGCTCCATGGTCGGAACTGGCTTCACTCTGGGATGCCTCTGTGCGTGTCGATGTGCCGATGCCAGAATTGCGCGCAAGGTTGATCCAGCGCTGGCTGAACCTCAATCATTCCTCTGCAGTGGCCACCCGCCGCGCTGAAGGCAATGACATCCCAAACGCACAACGTGTCATAAATCATGCCCTGCCCTGTGACTTTGATCTTAACGGACAGCCTGCGCGGAATTCCTAGACGAAGACCAACGTGATTGCGGGGAACATCAACAAGATGAAAACCCGCACAACGTCAGATCCCACAAAGAACAGGACCGCCTTATAGGTCGCCGTCATTGGTGTGTCTTTGTCCATGCTATTGATGATGAACAGGTTCATGCCCACAGGCGGCGTGATCAGCCCGACCTCGACAACAATCAGCACAAGTATACCAAACCAGATCGCCAGTTCTTCGGTCGTCATGCCGAAATCAAGGCCAGAAATTACAGGCCAGAAGATCGGCACGGTCAGCAAGATCATAGACAGGCTGTCCATCAGGCAACCAAGGATCAGGTAGAACACAAGGATCAGAACCATAATCATCCACGGGCTGAATCCCTGTTCAGTGACAAAAGCCGACAACTCTTGCGGGACTTGCGTTAGCGCCAGAAAACCGTTGTAGAATGCTGCCCCCAGCACAATGAAAAAGATCATGCCGGTTCCGGTTGCGGTTTCGAAAATGCTTTGGCGCAAGATTGGCCAATTCAGCGATCCCGAGAAGAGCGCAATCAATCCGGTGCCCATCGCACCCACAGCGGCGCCCTCTGTCGGCGTGAACCAACCGTTGTAGATACCGCCGACAACCAGACCAAACACCAACAGAACAGGCCAGACAGCACCCATCGCCATGACCCGTTCGCGCATCGTGATACGCTGTTTCACGCCCGCTTGGTCTGGGTAAATCCGCACGTAGATCGCGATTGTGATCATGTAGCCAAGTGCCGCCAGAATACCGGGGATGATCGCTGCGGCGAACAGCTTGGCGATGTTTTGTTCGGTCAGGATCGCATAGATCACAAGGATAACCGATGGCGGGATCAGAATGCCCAGCGTACCACCTGCCGCCAGTGTCGCCGTCGAAAATCCGCCTGAATAGCCGTATTTGCGCAACTCTGGCAGGGCAACCTTGCTCATGGTTGCTGCAGTCGCCAAGGACGATCCGCAGATCGCACCAAATCCGGCGCAGGCCCCCACAGCAGCCATCGCCATGCCGCCTTTGCGGTGACCCAGCCATGCCTCTGCCGCTTTGAACAAGGATCGCGACATGCCTGAATGCGTTGCAAATTGTCCCATCAGCAGGAACATAGGGATGATGGACAGGTTGTAGCTAGAGAAGGTTGAAAACACTTCTGATTTCAACCGCGCCATGAAGACGGTTGTTCCGTCTGTCGCGAGCCACAACCCGCCGATCCCGCAAAGCAGCATCGCAAGGCCGATGGGTGCGCGCAGGAAGATTAAAAGCAACAGAACAGGAAAGGACATGTAGCCCAGCGCGAGGTCAGTCATGACGCTGTCCGGTCACGCGCATTGCCGCACAGTAAAGGCTGACAATGCTAGCCGTGATGGCAGCGCCAAGGCTGGCCGCATATGCCCACCAGATCGGGAACTGGATCAGATAGGTTGTTTCGCCGTAGCGGATTTTGTCCTGCATCCCGACGAACAAACGCCAAGTGATTAGGACAATGATCAAGGCCATGACGATGCTCCAGAACGCTGCCAAGACGCGGTTGAACCGGTCCCCCAGACCACTGGTGAAGACATCGACGCGTGCATGCGCGCCGCTTAGTTGCGTCAGCGGCAAGAACGCGAAGATCGCAAAGGCGACGCCAGCCTCTACCAGTTCAAAGTCACCCAAAATCGGGCCGATGCCCCGTGCGATCAACCAGTCGCCAAACCCGCCTAGCGTCCCGCCATAGGCCAAATCACCTAGTTCGCGACCGCTGATGCTGATGCATACCATAAGCACCAAAAGACATAGCACCGCCCCACCGAGCAGTGCCATGAATTGAGCGAGCTTTTGGATGGCTCTATGCAGCAAATGCAGTCCTCGTTTGGCGCTTAGTTGCCAGCGTTGTTTTTGGCGATCAATGCAACCGCGTCGTCATAGATGCCCTGTCCGTCCAGACCAGCCGCTGTCGCCTCGGCAATCCAGTTGGTGATGGTCGGCTGGCTTGCAGCGCGCCATGCAGCAACTTGTGCCGCGTCCAATGTGATGATCGTATTGCCCCGTTCCGCTGCCAATGCCCGACCGGGTGCGTCATACTCTTGCTGGGTCCGTCCCGCGAAGGCAGAGAATTCTAACCCCGAATTGGCATCAATCACCGCCTGCAAATCAGCAGGCAACGCGTCATATGCGCCTTGGTTCATCGCAAAGATAAATGCGAGTGTGTATAGCGCGTCACCGGGGAATTCGGTATGGAAGGTGACCAGTTCTTCGACTTTCAGCGAAGGGACGACTTCCCACGGGATCACGGCACCGTCGATGACCCCCTGCGAGAGCGCTTCTGGCACAGCAGGGACAGGCATACCCACGGACGTCGCACCCAATTCCGTAAACATCGTCGTAGTCGTGCGCGACGGCGCACGCAGTTTCAGGCCCCGCAGGTCAGCCACATCGGTCACGGCACGGTTTGCGTGGATCACACCCGGTCCGTGGACCCATAGGCCAAGGGGTTTGAAATCGGCAAAGTCGGTATCCATCATCCGCGCTTCGGCCAGTTCCCAGTAAGCGCGCGATGTGGCTTCGGCGTCAGGGGACATGAAAGGCAACTCGAACACTTCCAACTGCGGGAAACGTCCCGGTGTATAACCCGCAACGGTCCAGATGATATCGGCCACGCCATCAATCGCCTGATCAATCAGTTGTGGCGGAGACCCACCCAATTGCATCGACGGAAAGCGGTCAATTTTGATGCGGCCATCGCTGTCTGCTTCAACACGGTCCGCCCAGACATCCAAGATATGGGCCGGAACGTTGGCTTGGGCAGGCAAGAACTGGTGCATACGCAACGTGAATTCCTGTGCGGCGGCAATGGTCGGCAAACATGCTGCGGCCAGAAGCCCAAGCAGGATGCGGCGGGGAGTGGTCATCGGTGTCCTCCATCAGTCAGCGACTGGGCGTGGGTTGGATCGTGGGCGCATGTGCGCTTGGGATAGTTAATCAGATAATCCGTGTCTCAACTGCGGCGAAATCGCCGATTGTACCGCGTAATACGTCACCCGATACAACCGGCCCGACACCCGCAGGCGTTCCGGTCATAATCAAGTCACCAGCATGCAGGGTATAGAGCGTCGAAAGGTCGGCGATGATTTCAGGAATAGACCAGACCATTTGATCAAGTGTGGATTGCTGGCGGACAGCACCATTGACGCGCAATTCAATCTCGAGATGACCAATATCGCCGTTGCCTTCCTTGGGGGTAAGCGCCGCAATAATTGCCGCATTGTCAAAATCCTTGCCCGTGTCCCAAGGACGTCGCTTTTCCTTGGCGGCCGCCTGCAGGTCTCGACGGGTCATGTCCAGACCACAGCCATACCCAAAGACAACATCCATTGCCTGATCT
>UPTN01001293.1_pt1 | contig 11237 bp, 12 predicted proteins | sample 2160111 | NCBI WGS metagenome assembly UPTN01 (sample SAMN06265058, study PRJEB28932) | marine metagenome | isolation source: Columbia River Estuary | place: USA:Columbia River Estuary, USA | collected 2014-05-05 | reverse complement strand
TGTTTTTTTGACTTTTTTTTTATTGATTTACACTGCTATTAATTAGTTCTTAGGGAGAACGAAAATTAGTGTCTAAGTCTATACTGTTTTAGTTAGTATTATAGCTTGGGCACTTTTTTTATTTTAGCTACTCCAAGTTTATCGAATACACAAGGGCCTTATGGATTTAACTTGTTCCGTCAAGCTCAAAAGAGAGCAGATGGAGCTGCAGAGGTTCAAGATTACCTGCCTAAACTCAGACTTAAAGAAACTAAAATAGCTCTTTATTAAGCTATTTTTTTTTATTGCCTTACCATAAAACATTTGTATTTTTGTATTCGATTTTAACGAATAATAAAAAATCTTATGAATTCATATGATGTAGCAGTAATAGGTTCAGGTCCTGGAGGATATGTTGCAGCGATACGCTGTGCTCAATTAGGAATGAAAACTGCAATAATTGAAAAATATTCTACACTTGGAGGAACATGTTTAAATGTTGGTTGCATACCAAGTAAAGCACTTTTAGATTCTTCACATCACTATGAAGATGCCATTAAACATTTTGCAGATCACGGTATTGAAATTCCTGGAGATATAAAAATTAATTTAGAACAAATGATTGCTAGAAAGCAATCTGTTGTTGATCAAACAACAAGTGGGATTGATTTTTTAATGAAGAAAAATGAGATTGATGTATATGAAGGATTAGGAAGTTTTAAAGATGCTACGCATATTAGTATTACAGGAAATGAGACGATCGAAATTGAAGCAAAGCATACAATTATTGCAACAGGGAGTAAACCATCTTCACTGCCATTTATAAATGTAGATAAGGAACGTATTATTACATCAACTGAAGCTTTGAAGCTTAAAGAAATTCCTAAGCACATGATTGTTATTGGTGGAGGAGTTATTGGCTTGGAGCTTGGTCAAGTTTACAAACGTTTGGGTTCTGAAGTTTCTATTGTAGAATACATGGATCGTATTATTCCAACAATGGATTCAGGCCTTTCAAGAGAATTAAATAAGGTTTTTAAGAAAGCTAAGTTTAAGATGAATGTGTCGCACAAGGTAAAATCTGTTGAGCGTGTTGGCGATGAGGTTATCGTAAAAGCAGATAATAAAAAAGGAGAAGAAGTAGAATTTAGAGGTGATTATTGTTTAGTATCTGTTGGTCGCAGCCCTTATACATCTGGGCTTAATACAGAAGCTGCTGGTGTGAAGTTAGATGAAAGAGGCAGAGTAGAGGTCAATGGAAGCCTACAAACGAGTGCTTCTAATATATATGCTGTTGGAGATGTTGTTAAAGGCGCAATGCTTGCACATAAAGCGTCTGAAGAAGGTGTTTTGGTTGCTGAAACAATTGCGGGACAAAAACCACATATAAACTATAACTTAATTCCTGGAGTTGTTTATACATGGCCGGAAGTAGCGGCTGTTGGTAAAACTGAAGAAGAATTAAAGGAAGCAGGTGTAGCATACAAAACGGGACAATTCCCAATGCGTGCTTTGGGTAGAAGTAGAGCAAGTATGGATCTTGATGGATTTGTTAAAGTTCTCGCTGATGCAACTACTGATGAAATTCTAGGAGTACATATGATTGGAGCTCGTGCTGCAGATATGATTGCTGAAGCTGTTGTGGCTATGGAGTACAGAGCATCTGCTGAAGATGTCTCGCGTATGTCTCATGCACATCCAACATTTACAGAAGCTATTAAAGAAGCAGCCTTAGCTGCAACGGACGATATTGCTTTACATGTTTAGAAATTTATCTTATTTATAGAATTAAAAGCAACCTTTTTAGGTTGCTTTTTTTTAATTTGCTGCTTATGTCGTGCATTTAAAATTATTTAGTAAAAATAAATAAAGCATATGGCTTTATTTTTTATTGAGTTTAATACCAACGAATATTCCATAAATAAAGAGTGACTTAACAAACAATTTAAATAATTATTATGGAATTATTCGGGTTTTATCGCAAAGTCAGCATCTATTCAGTTTTCTTTTGTTATGGCATCTATGCGTATTGTGTTCTCTTGATCGTTAAGACCTTGTCACGCCATTATAAGACCATGATGTGACCAACCTTTTTAAATCTTAATTGTAAGTTTGTATCTGAGTTATTGAATTAACTAAAAATAAAGGATTAATAATATAAGTTTCGTTAAAAAATACTTTTATTATTTTACCAATAATAAGTTATAATAACAAGTAAAAATAATAAATGTGACCATTCAATTAATCCTGTGTCTTAATAACAAATATACCCGAATAACGCATTGAAAGTAGATCAAAATTTAAAAAATTTATCTGATGAAGATCTAGTAAAAGGCATCGTCGAAAAAAATGACACGCTGCTTTTCGGGATTTTGTATGATCGATTTGATAAGTTGGTTTATAATAAATGTAGAGGTTTTTCAAGAAGTGATGATGAGGCCGAAGACCTTACTCAAGATATCTTTTTAAAACTTTTTGTAAAGTTAAACTCGTTTAAAGGGAAGTCTAAATTTTCAACATGGTTATATGCATTTACATATAATCACTGTGTAAATTATGTAAATAGAAGTACTGCAAAAAAGATTGAAAAACAATCGGTTGATACCGATAACTTAAAAGATGACTACTATGATTCTGATGACAACGATGATAGTATTCGTAACTTAAAAGTTGAAAAACTGAAGGAAGCATTAGAAAAAATTTCTCCAGAGGAGAAAATGATTCTTTTGCTTAAATATCAAGATTCTTTAAGTATTAAAGACTTAACAGGAGTTTTAGATATAGGTGAGAGTGCCGTAAAAATGAGACTAAAACGAGCTAAAGACAAGCTAGTTAACGTATATAATAATGACCACTATGGAGAATAATCCATTTAAACATATTAACCAACCCTTAAAGGACGTTCCCACAGAACTTAAATCAAAAGTGATGAAGGATATTGCTGCGGCAAAGCTTTTAATGGAATTGGCTAGTTTATTTTCTTTAAATGTTGGCAGCGTCATTGAAAGAACAATTAAAGAGCGAAATAAATAAAGAGTAACATCTATTTAGTATTATGGAAACCTTAACGAATTATAAAGATTTAGCTATAGAGAATTTTTCAACCGTAGGAATTAATATTGTGAAAGCATCATTAGTTCTTCTTTTTGGATGGTTTTTTATAAAATTAGTATTGATGATTTTAAAGAAAACCTTAAAGTTAATTAAGCTTGAAGAACTTAATAAAAAACTTAATGATATTGAGATATTTGAAGGTAAAAAACTCAATATTAATCTTATTCAGGTACTTTTAAAGTTTGTTAAATGGGCTTTGTTACTTGTTTTAATAATTATTGTTTCAGAAATGATGGGTTTAACCATTATTTCAGAAGAAATTGGCAATCTCATTAGTTATCTGCCCCAATTATTGAGTGCTGCTGCAATTTTTGTGATAGGGTTGTTTATCGCTAATTTTGTTAAAAAAGCAATTCACACCTTTTTTAAATCTTTTGAATTATCAGGTGGAAAAGTTATGAGTCAGATAGTGTTTTTTATTCTTCTTTCAATAATATCAATAACGGCATTAAATCAAGCAGGAGTTAATACAGATATTATAACTAATAATATGACGCTTATTTTTGGTGCGTTTTTAGGGGCTTTTGCGCTTGCCTTAGGATTAGGCTCAAAAGATGTAATTTCAGACTTATTGAAAACATATTACACAAGAAGAACCTATGAAATTGGAATGAAAATTAAATTTAAAAGCATAGAAGGAGAAATTATTGCAATCGGAGACCTTTCAATGACGCTAAAAACATTAAGCGGAACATTAATTGTTCCAATTAAAGAAATTGTAGAAAATCAAATTGAAGTCCAAGGTTAAAACTTATGAAGTTATTGTTAGGGAAGGCCCTTTTAATTTAAGGAAAATACAATTGCCCTTTTCATTTATATGGAAGGGGTTTTCTTTATATTAAATGCTACTGTCACCGTTATAAAGAATATTCCACAATCAAATAAAATGATGCGATTAACAGACTATACTGGTTTTCTCGTTTTAGTGTTTTGTTTTTTAGGTTCTATTATTGTTATGATAATAACATGTCATCAGGTATGATGGCAGGAGGTCTTAAAGTTTTACTTTTAAAAATACTTTCTGGGATTTCAACTTTTATGGTTTCAAGAATGAGATTATTAATTTTAAAAGGTATGCACAAAGCACATGTTTCTAATAATCTAATAAAAAGAACCTGTAATTTTGAAATTACAGGTTCTTTTTAATTTTAGTTACGTATTAGTTTTTTAACACTTGTTTCTTTGCCAGAAGTCATTTTAACCAAGTATATGCCTTTATTGATATTAGATATATCAACGTAATTATTGCTACTGTTTATTGTTTTAGACGTTACTAATTTCCCAAGTATGTCATAAATTTTAATATCTAAGGTTCGGTCTGTGTTAAAATAAATAGTATTTGTTTTTGCTGGGTTTGGAAATAATTTCAATTGCTTTAAAGTTTCATCAGCAACACTTAGTGATGGGTAGCAAGTCCAAGATAAATCATCTATTGTAACACGATCTCCTGAAGATGTATTTTTAGAAATAAGAATTTGCATATTTCCATTAAAATTAATATCAGAGATTGTTGTGGTTTGAACATCAGCCCCGTAAGGAATTGTACCTACAAAAACTTCATTTACAGAAACATCTAAAGTACCAGTGCCTCCAGAAAAAGCTCTTTGGGTGGAAACTGTTATACTACCAACACCATTTGGAAGTAAAGGAGAGGTAATTGAACCATCACTTGTGCTTCTAACATCTATAGTAATCGCTCTACCGTTTATAGACTCATCTGTTCTTGCTCTTGTTGCTTGCCATTGTTGGGAGCTATTGTCATCTCCTGACCACACTCTATTAGAATAACTTGTGCTATTATCAGGTATATTTTCAAAGGTTTCAAAAGCGCAGAAATCTCCACCGCCTGTGTTAGCTTCTAAAGTTGATGCTTCCACAGATGTGCTTAGAGCAGAAGTGTTATTAGCAAGATCAGCTGCTAAGGCAGCAAATGTATATGTTGTTTCGGATGATAAACCATTTACAGTTATACTTGTGGAAGCAGAGTTTGTAGAAATATAATACGTATTATCAACAAAGATATTATATGCAGTAACTCCTGTATCATCTGTTGAAGCAGTCCAGGTTAAATCTACACTAGTAGCGGTCTCATTAGATGCCATTAAGTTTGTTGGTACTGTTGGTGCTTGTGTGTCCTCTGGAGGATTATCACCCCATCTGTTTTCTGCTTGTGTACCACCCCAAATTACTGTTGCTAGAAACGGATTATCTATAAAAGGATTTCTATTGCCTTGTGCGTAGGTATTAGAGGTGTTTGCATGATAACTATTTCTCTTGTCTTCAATTGTAGATACAGGATCTTGTGCGTTCCATTCTAATAAAAGATTGATCATGTTTGGATCCACTGAATTTGCTGTGCCAGAAGTAGCGTAATAAGGAAAACATTGTGTACCATATCTCAGGTACATGTACATTATAATTCTTGCAGCATCACCTCTCCATTCGTCTCCAGGATACCAATCACTGCCAACTGCAGACGCATTTCCACTACCATCACCAAATTTTTTATTCCCTCTATTTGCATTCATTTGGACATCAGATGGTCTTAAGTTATGAGCATCTGTATTAGGTGCACTATCTGTACCGTTACTATCTAAATCTGGATTAGCGAGAGATCTAGGGAATGTATGTTCTCTATTCCAGTCAGTTCCACTATTACCTCCGTTTAATTGTTTATTTCGCGTTCTGTCTGTTACATGATTATCATCACTATCATTATAGCCATAAATTAATAAAACATTAGCAGCGTTCAATGGGTCTTCATCGGTTACTCTGCATGCTTCCCATACGCCAGGCGTATATGTTAAGAAATTTGTATGACTTGAAATAGTTTTAATTGCTAAATCATCAAACAAGTCTAATTGTGTTTGAGTGAAATCAACATTGGCATAATAGGCCTGAAGCTCTTCTGGAGGAGTTAATTGAGCAAAACTAAATAAGCTTATAAAAAAAATAAGGATTGTGTAAATTTGTTTCATACAAAGGCTATTGAAAAATTATTGTTTTTTACGTTCTAAAAGCGCCATATAAAATCCGTCGTAGCCAGATTCATGAGCAAATATTTTTTTATCTTTAATAAAAGTAAACTCTTGTCCCGTTTCAGTTGCTAAAAAGGTCTTTACTTGTTCTTGGTTTTCAGATGGTAATACTGAACATGTAGCATAAACGAGTTTTCCTCCTGGTTTTACAATTTTAGAATATTGGTTAAGTACATCTTTTTGTACACCACGAATTCTATCTAAAAATTCAGGTTCTAACTTCCATTTTGCATCAGGATTTCGTCGTAAAACTCCCAAACCAGAGCATGGAGCATCAATTAAAACTCGATCTGCTTTATTGTGTAATTTTTTTATGGGTTTAGTTGAATCAATCACTTTCATGTCAACATTATGAACACCATTTCGTCTTGCTCGGATTTTTAATTTTTTAAGCTTACTTTCATAGATATCCATCGCGATAAGCTGTCCTTTATTTTCCATTAATGCAGCTATATGAAGTGTTTTACCACCAGCTCCAGCACAGGTATCAACGACTTTCATTCCAGGTTTAACGTCTAGAAATTCTGCAACTAATTGTGAGGATGCATCTTGCACTTCAAACCAACCGTTTTTAAATGCGTCAGTTACAAAAACATTTGCACGTTCTTTTAGTTTTAAAGCAGAAGGGTGATTTGGTAAAAACTCAGTTTCTATATTTTCAGACTGCAGTTTTAACTGTAAATCTTGTTTATTTGTTTTTAGGGTATTTACTCTAAGAATAACTTGAGCTTGTTCATTTTGTTTCGCAATTTCTTTCGTCCAAGTAGCTTCACCTAATTCCTTTAATCCTACTTCATCCATCCAATCAGGAATAGATTCTCTAAATTTACGATCTTTTGATAATTCATCAAAACGACCTTTAATTTTGCGTGTTGGTGTATTTTCAAAATATTTCCAATCTGGTAATTTAATACCTTTTAATGTTGCCCAAACGGCAAACATTCGCCATAAATTATCTCTGTCAAAAGGTTCCTTAACATCTGCGATTTCAGCATATAGACGTTTCCAACGAACAATATCATAAGTAGTTTCCGCAACAAAACCTCTATCGCGACTTCCCCAACGTTTATCACGTCTTAAAAGCTGTTGAATTACTTTATCAGCATATTCGCCATCATTAAATATTAGCTTTAATCCATCAATTGTGGCAAAGCATAAGTTTCTGTGTAGTCGCATAAAAATTAAATAAACATGCAAAGGTAAGTTTAAATTGTTTATTTGTTGAATCGTTTAGCGGTTTATTCGGGGAGTTTTCTATTTTTATAAAAATTTAGTTTTCATGAGATCATTACTATCAGCTATTACAGTGTTATTTTTTATTTCCTGTGGAAAAAAAGAAAGTGCAATTGTACCTAGAAAAATTGTAAAGGTTGAGATCGAATCTTTATTTCAAGATTCTCTTTTAAGTATAAGAGCTATTGAAATTCTTGAAGATAATAACTTGGCATTTGCTGCAAATAACAGTAGTTATGGAATGATGAATTCGGTAACAAAAGAGTGGAAAATATCAAAAAAAAATATTGACACTTTTAATGTTAATTTCAGGGCAGTAGCACATACTAAAGAAGATTTCTTAATGTTAGGTATTGCAAGTCCGACTTATTTATTTAAAACCACTATGTCTGGAATGAAATTATCTTATTCTGAAGATCACCCAAAAGCTTTTTATGATGCTATGGATTTTTGGAATGACATGGAAGGAATTGCCATGGGAGATCCAACAGGCAATTGCATCAGTATCATAATTACGCGTGATGGTGGGAATTCTTGGAATAAAATTTCTTGTGAAAATTTACCTAAATCAATAGATGGTGAAGCGGCCTTTGCTGCAAGTGATTCTAATATAGCAATCGTTGGAGACCATACTTGGATAGCGACAGGAGGAAACGCCAGTCGTGTTATGTATTCAGCAGATAAAGGACAGACATGGGAGGTTTTTGAAACTCCAATTATTCAAGGTACTGGAACCACAGGGATGTATTCTATCGATTTTTATGATGAATTGAATGGATTTGCTATTGGAGGTGATTATACGAAGCCTAAAGATAATTCGGCAAATAAAATTAGAACAGTTGATGGTGGAAAAACGTGGGATATCGTTGGTGCTAATCAAAATCCTGATTATAGAAGTTGTGTGCAATTTATTCCAAATAGAGAAGGGAAGGAGTTAGTTGTTGTTGGTTTTAATGGTATTGATTATTCAAATGATTCCGGAAGTACATGGACACATTTAAGTGATGAGGGGTTTTATACTTTACGTTTTATTGATGAGCATACGGCCTATGCCGCAGGAAAAGGAAGAATAAGTAAGCTTACATTTAAAGAATAAAAAAAGAGGCTGATCAGCCTCTTTTTTTATTCTTTATTTCTTTTTGGGTCTTGCCTTTGTGCACGACGTTTTTTGTATTCTTCAATCATTTTCTGCTTAAATTCATCTTCTGCTCTTATAAGCTTCCAAACTTTCTTTGAAGAAATTAAGGGTTTTAAATCAGTAACTAGTTGTTTTTTTAATTGCAGTTGATTTTCTTCAGCAGATAAAAAGGATGCCACAAATTTTTCTGAAACTTCATCACCTAAATCACTTAGTTTTTCACCTTTTTTTACGTTCTGACGATACTCCTTTCGCTGACCTTTTCTAATTTCATCAGAAGCATCGTAATACTTGTTGTAAATAGGCCAAAAGACTTGTGCTTCTTTAGCAGACAAATCTAATTTTTCTGTGATAAAGGCAACTTTTAGTGCTTTAACCCTTTCTAATCGATCATTGGATTGCCCCATTACATTTAAACAACCTAATATGTATAATATGGTAACTATTTTTTTCATTTTTTTTAATCTATTATAAGGTCTTCAATATGTGAATTATTTAAAATGTAGTTTTCTACATCAGCGTCTAAATATTCAAATTCATCAAAAGTTATATCGTTAATTTCGGTTTCATTCCATAACATTGCTAAATCTGTAGCATTAATATGTTGTGTTTCTATGTAAGAATCAACTAATTCTGTATCGATAGAATCAAAAGTAAATTCATTATCTGGTTTAAAGATGCTGAACATTAATACTAAAGCTGCAGCAATCCCTGTTAAATAAAATAAATTACGCTTGTTAGCTATAGATATAATTATTACGTCATCTTTTTTCAGGGTATCAGTTACTTTGTTTTCTATAGTAGAAAAATAATTTTTCGGTACAGTAAAACCGGGTTTATCAATAGCATCAATAGCAGATTTTGTGTTTATTTTGGTAAATACAGCATCTTCAAGATTATTAAAATAATCATCAGGAACTTTAAATCCAGATTGCTTTATATGTTTTAATTTATCGTTCATTTTATAATAAGACACAATTTATTGTAAATGGTTTAATCTTGAGTTAAATAGAGCTCTATTTTTTTTGCAGCTAAATGATAAGATGCTTTTAAAGCACCTTCACTAGTTTCTAAAATATCAGCCATTTCTTTATATTTTATATCATCAAAATATCTCATATTAAACACTAATTGTTGTTTTCGAGGTAATGTTGCAATAGCCTTTTGAAGTTTAAGTTGAATTTCATCGCCTTCAAAATAAACGTCAGATGTTAAGCTATTTACCGCTTTGGTTTGCATTTCCTCACTTGATCTATGATTATGTTTTGCATTTCTGTTTAAATGTGTAATGGCTTCATTCGTTGCAATGCGATACATCCATGAGTAGAGCTTACTGTCTCCTTTGAATTTTTCAATGTTTTTATAAACCTTTATAAACGTATTTTGAAGTACATCGTCACTGTCATCATGTGAGATAACAATTTTACGTATGTGCCAATACAAACGCTCTTTATATAAAGTCATTAATTTTCTAAAAGCTTGCTCTCGAGATGATGCAGTTTGCAGTTCAGCTATTAATTGTTTTTCTTCTTTTACCAAAAAGTAGTGGTTTAATGCTTAGACGATTAAAGTTATGAAAAGTTTAATCAGATATATTAAATATTTTTAGATAAAAATAAAAAAACATAAAATGATGATTATCAAGTTATTATGTTTAATTATATCGATAAAATGCAAATAAATACGATAAAATGCATATTTTTCTTGGTTACGTCACTTTTTTAATTTAGGTTTGTATCAACTTAACCGATTATGGGTTACCATGTCCCCAAATGTGGTAACAACAAAGAAAAGGATGATCCCCAAATGTCATCCTTTTCTTAATTTATATAGGTTTGTGTATTGTGTCAACTTAACGTTTGCATATTCACTAAGTTACTATATATGCCCTTTTTGTCTAAAAGTTCTTGATGTTTTCCTTGCTCAACAATTTCACCTTTCTGCATTACTATAATGGTATCGGCATTCTGAATTGTTGATAATCTATGGGCAATGACTATAGATGTTCTATTTTTCATCATGTGTTCTAAGGCGTCTTGCACCAAGCGTTCACTTTCTGTGTCTAATGCCGAAGTTGCTTCATCTAAAACCATGATTGGAGGGTTTTTTAATACAGCTCTTGCGATACTTAAGCGTTGTTTTTGACCTCCTGATAACTTCCCTCCAGAATCGCCAATATTAGTGTCAATACCTTGCGGAAGATCTTTAACAAACTCCCAAGCGTTAGCTATTTTAAGGGCTTCAATAACCTCTTCATTCGACGCAAGTTCATTACCAATTAAAATATTGTTTTTTACGGAATCATTAAATAGTATTGAATCTTGAGTAACTAAACCAATTAGATTTCTTAATGAATGTTTAGTCAAATCTCTAATATCCTCTCCATCAATTGTAATACTTCCTTTATTAATATCATAAAAGCGCGTCACAAGATTAGCGATAGTAGATTTTCCACTTCCGGACTGACCAACTAAAGCTATAGTTTTCCCTTTTTCGACAGTTATTGTGAAATCTTTCAATACAAGTTCATCCTCATATTTAAAAGAGATGTTTTGTATTTCTAGAGTTGAAGTGAATTCATTTTTAACTTTAGCGTTTGGATTATCTTCAAGAGAAGATTCAGTATTTAAAATTTCAAGAACACGTTCTGCTGCTGCATTACCTTTTTTTACTTTATAACTGGCTTTACTAATTGCTTTTGCAGGTGTTAGAATATTATATGCAAGTCCCATATA
>UPTN01001292.1_pt1 | contig 11237 bp, 8 predicted proteins | sample 2160111 | NCBI WGS metagenome assembly UPTN01 (sample SAMN06265058, study PRJEB28932) | marine metagenome | isolation source: Columbia River Estuary | place: USA:Columbia River Estuary, USA | collected 2014-05-05 | reverse complement strand
ATGTATAATACTAAGGATACTAGACAGCTTGAAAACATGAAACATAGAATTTATAGGCTACTGGATGCTTATGTTAACATATCTGGTCATAACACACATAATTTAGAAATTCGTAATGGCTTAGTAAATATTCCATCAAGTAGATTTCTGCGACCTTTCAATAACAAGCTGAAGTTTTTAGAGCAAATGAAAATAACACGAATTAAAAAAGGTATGACACATGCTGCAAAAAACAATCAAGTTTATCATCTATGGTGGCATCCTCACAACTTTGGTAAAAACACGCAACAAAATTTTACGGCATTAGAAGACCTATTTAAGCATTACCAAATTTTAAATGACGCATACAGTTTTAAAAGTGACACTATGACAAACTTAGCTGAATCTAGACTTCGTTAATCATATAATTACTTACCTCACCTACAACACGATAGGACTCTTTATTTGAACTGTTAGTCTTGTAAATTTTTAATTTAGAAACAGCTTCAGGGTTTTTAAAAAGCTCATCATAAACAATAGCTTTTAAAAAAGAAAAGTCATTAGATTTAATATCAATAATTTGCATCTTACTTATATCTTGTATAGTATCAAACTTTTCGATTGAATACTTTTTTTTATGCGTATCCGTAGATTTTTTACCTTTTAATTTAAACTTTAGCTTTACATACTGCTCATTTACATTTCGGTCTCGTAAAAATTGTTTTAAACTATATTTTAGTTTTAAAAAAGAAGCTAAAGACGACGCTATTAAGCTTTTAGAATCATAAAGAATATGACATTCATAGTTATAAACCGTATTAGTCCATCGCGTCTTATACTCGTATTCTCCTTTAGAAAAATCAAAAATTGTAATTCCTTGTTCAAAACTCCAAGCCATAAGTTTTCTTATTATTTCATGACCTAAATTAAATTTATTGTAATCAGAATTGAAAGTTGTAATTGCATAAAAAAGCGTATCTTCTGATAAAAAGCATAATGCACCTCCAACTTGCTCATCACCAATAGTAATGGTTATTATAACTGCCTTTTTCTCTAAAATTAAGGGATAAAATAAGTCTGTGTAATAGGCCCAAACCGATAACACATCATTATCTTTTTCTAACACGTCAAACCTGTTTTTTATAAGGGTTTCAAAACTTTTCATCACAGAATCGTATTCTTCCTTAGAAATATTTTCGTGATATATTTTATATCGCGGTTCAAAACTGGCGTTTAATCGTTTGGTTTTTTTATTAAACTTATAACGACTGGAGGACTTGTACTTTGCATTAAAAAAATCTTCAAAAGTTTTATGCTGAGATAAATCCGTTAAAAAACCTTTATACTGTTTGATCTTTTTAATTTTTAAAGAAGCAGGCCTGTCTATAGTGTCAATATTAAAATAAGACGGCACATCATGTATCAAAAACGTTTTATTCTTATAATCGTTTTCATGCTTCTCTAAACTATAAGAAAGCCCATTAGTAATATTTTTACCGACATTATAATAGAATGATAAATATTTATTCTTGACAAAACTCACATTTTCAATGAAGTTAAACCTTTTGCCTTCTAACGAAGAATTAAAATATTTTGACCAGATCGAAGTGAAAGTCTTCGACAAAAAAGGATTGTTCTTCATAATAAATTAATAGCTAGAACGAAATTAATATTTTAAAAGAAACTATCCTAATAATGATTTTTGTAGGACCATAAATCACTATAAAACTTTCAAAACTATCACATGAAAGAAACTATCTGTACTTTAATAAAACCGGATAAAACGTACATAATTTAGATAAAACTTAATACCTTTATTTATTTAAAAGCAAATAACGTTTAAATTAGTTATTTGTCGTTTATATTTGATTAATACTTTAAAAACAACAATATTTAATGGCTATTAATGAATCGAATCTGAATTCTAAAATCTGGTTATCGCCTCCACATATGAGTGGTTATGAACAAGAATTCATTTCAGAAGCATTTAAATTAAATTGGATTGCACCCTTAGGGCCAAACGTAAACGGTTTTGAAAAAGATATTGAACAATATCTTAATCATAAAAAACATGTGACTGTTTTGAGCTCTGGCACTGCATCCTTGCATCTTGCTTTAATACATATTGGTGTTAAAAGGGATGATGAGGTGATTTGTCAAACTAAAACGTTTGTGGCTTCTGTAAATCCTGTTATATATTTAGGGGCTAAACCGATTTTTGTCGATAGCGAGGATGAAACTTGGAATATGTGTCCCGTTTTATTAGAAGAAACAATTTTAGATAGAATAAATAAAGGAAAAAAACCAAAGGCTATAATAGTAATTAATTTATACGGAATGCCATATAATGTTACAAAAATACATGCTGTCTCCAAAAAATACAACATTCCAGTTGTAGAAGATAGTGCTGAAGCATTTGGTAGTCATGTTAATGGTCAAAAGTGTGGCACGTTTGGTGATTTTTCTATTCTCTCTTTTAATGGAAACAAGATTATTACAACATCCGGTGGTGGTGCATTAATTTGTAATTCTGAAGCATTAAAGCAAAAAACTGTTTTTTTAGCGACTCAAGCGAAAGAACCAGGATTTGAATATGAACATAAAACGCTTGGTTATAATTACAGAATGTCAAATATAATTGCTGGAATTGGACGTGGGCAAATGAAAGTTCTAGATGATTATGTAGAAAAAAGACGCAGTAATTATGATTATTACCATCGCCAACTTATTAATATAGCGTCTATTACTTTTGTAGAGGAGCCTCAAGAATACCATTCAAATAGATGGTTGACTTGTGTTCTTTTGGATACTAAAAAGATGAGAGATGACCTTTTAAAATTATTAAATGACAATAATATTGAAGCAAGGCCTTCATGGAAACCAATGCATTTGCAAATGCTTTATAAAGGTGCTCCGGCATATTTAAATGGCGTTTCAATTAAATTATATGAAAGAGGTTTGTGTTTGCCTAGTGGATCAAACCTTAAAGAAAAAGATTTAAATAGAATTATAAAACTGATTTTGTCCTATTTTGAGTAAATACAACTCTATATTAAGAAAATTAACCGAAAGGTATGCATCAAAATGGCTTGTGCTGTTGTTTGATACATGCATTGTTTTGGTTACTTTCTTTTTGGCATACATTATTAGATACAACTTTGAAATCACTTTCAGTTTCGCTACATATTTAGAACAATTACCATTTGTATTTGTTGCTACAATAATTAGTTTTTTAATTGTAAATTCTCATAAAGGTGTTGTCAGGTTTACAGGAGTTAAAGATGTAGTCAATGTTGTTATTGGATTAAATATTCTTGCTACAATTTTAATTATTACGACACATGTAAGTCGAAAATATAATTTTGACAGTGTTTTTGATATTCCAGGATCTATAATTTATATTCACTTATTATTAAATATCTTCTTTTTAATTAGCACAAAGTTTTTTATAAAGTCAATGTATAGAAGCCTTTTTACTGACTTTGAAAATCGAAAAACGGCACTTATTTATGGTGCTGGTAATTCAGGAACAATAACTTATGATGCGGTAACCAATGACGCTAAAAGTAATATCACTGTATTGGGATTTATTGATGATAACGAAGGAAAGATTGGAAAAAAAATAAACATGCTCAATGTTTACGATCCTAAAAATATAACCAGTGAATTCGTAGAAAAACATAATATTGATGAGGTTATTATTTCTATTCAAAATATTGACTCCAATCGATTATTAGAAATAACGAGCTCTTTCTTCGCGTTAAACCTTAAAGTTAAAATTGTTCCTGATGTGCAACATTGGATTGATGGTGACTTAAGTATTGGGCAAATTGAAGATATTAAAATTGAAGACCTACTAGGAAGAGAACCTATTAGAATTGATAACCCATTACTTTTTGACGAATATAATAACAAAGTCCTTTTAGTAACAGGTGCTGCAGGGTCTATTGGTAGTGAATTGGTTAGAAAATTAATCATTTTTGATTATAAAAAATTAATCCTTTTAGATAATTCAGAGTCTGCACTCTATGATTTGCAGCAAGAACTTCGTCGGAATAAGATAGAAAAATTTGAGGCTATAGTTGCAGATATTAGAAATAAACAGCGTTTAGATCAAATCTTCGATCTGTATAAACCAGAAATTATATTTCACGCCGCTGCTTACAAACATGTCCCGTTAATGGAGCAAAATCCGTTTGAAGCTGTAAGTGTGAATATAACTGGAACATGCAATACAACAGAATTAGCCATTAAACATGGTGCAAAGAAATTTATTTTGATATCAACTGACAAAGCTGTAAACCCAACGAATGTAATGGGCGCGACTAAACGTATCGCCGAAATGTGTTTATTCAGTCAGAAAAAAATGTTTAGAGGAAAAACAAAGTTTATAATTACACGTTTTGGAAATGTTTTAGGATCCAATGGTTCGGTAATTCCTCTCTTTAAAAAACAAATTGAATCTGGCGGACCATTAACCGTGACACATAAAGATATTATTCGCTTTTTTATGACGATACCAGAAGCAAGTCAATTAGTATTAGAGGCAGCAGCAATGGGCTTAGGTGAAGAAATCTTTGTTTTTGATATGGGTAAACCAATAAAAATTGTGGATTTGGCAAAGAATATGATAGCTTTATCTGGATTAAATTATCCGGATGACATCGATATAAAAATAGTGGGATTAAGACCAGGAGAAAAAATTTATGAAGAGCTTTTGATTGATGGAGAAAATACTAAACCAACATATAACGAAAAAATAATGATAGCTAAGTCTAGAAGTGTTGATAAGAATCAATGTGATAAAATTCAACAACTTCTTGAGCTTGACTGTACATCATCAAATATTGAAATTGTTTCACTTATTAAAGAAATCGTACCTGAGTATAAACCGAATAATACTAAATACGATGTTCTTAATAGCAATTAAACCTATAAAATAATATTAATGAAAATATTCAAAAACCATCAGAAAACAAATGTAATAATTGCATTATTTGCTATTTTGCTTTTTGCTTCATGTGCAACATCAGAAGAAATAGCCTACTTTCAGGATGAGCCTTTAGCGAATTATGAAGAATTAGAGGTTAATACTGATATCGTTTACAAGACGAATGATAAACTTTCTATAATTGTATCGTCAATAGACCCTATAGCTTCTAAACCTTTTAACCTTCCAATTATTTCTGAAGGGCAATCAGAAACAGTAACTCAAGGAAGTCAAAAAATGCAAACTTATTTAGTAGATAAAAATGGGAATATTGAATTCCCAGTTCTTGGACAAATTAAAATAGGCGGTTTACCTCGGACTGAAGCCACAGAATTCTTAAAGGAAAAACTGAGTGAATACGTAAAGAACCCTATTGTTAACATACGATTAGTAAACTTTACTATAACCATATTAGGCGAAGTGAGAAATCCTGGAACATTTATCCTTGAAGATGAAAAAGTGTCCTTATCTGAAGCTCTAGGTTATGCTGGGGATTTAACTATTCAAGGACGAAGAGATAATGTGCTTCTAATAAGAGATAATAACGGTAAAAAACAATATGCGCAATTTGATTTAACATCTATAAAAGTATTGAATAGTCAAAATTATTATTTAACTCAAGATGATGTCATTTATGTAACACCAAATAAAGCAAAAATACGCTCATCAACTTATAATCAAAATACAGCTCTTTTAATATCTGCATCATCTGTTTTAGTTGCTCTAACCGCCATTATAATATCTTTATAAGCCCCTAGTATGAATAATAACCCTCTTAACCAAAAAGAACATTTTCGTGATTTAGTAGATCCCTACTTGAATAAATGGAAATTAGTGATTTTATGTATTATTGTTTCTTTGGTAATGGCACATTTATATTTAAGGTATGCTTCTTATCTATATCAAGCAAGCGCTACGATTCAAATTAAAGATGATAAACAAACTAATAAATTGCCCGAGATTTCATCTTTGCAAAATTATGGCTTAGTAAAAAAAGATTTAAATAATGTTATTGACGAAGTAGAAATAATAAGTTCAAGAGCACTTATAGAGCAGGTCATAAAAGACCTAAAGTTCAATATTCAATATTTTGTCGAAGGACGAATACAAAAACGTGAAGTCTATATTAACCCACCATTAAAATTAAATTTTAGTGCTACAGACTCGGTGCTATTTAGAGTTGATACAACTATGAATGTAAAAATACATTCAGAAACAAAATTCTTATTAAAAGGGATAACGGATAAAGAGAAATTTTGGAAATCCAAAAACCAAAATATTGAAGACGAAGGCACATTATATAGTTTTGGTCAACCTGTTAAAACTGGATTTGGAGATATTATTATTACACCTAATGTTGGTCAATATGCAGCTAAACCAGGCGCAACGATTACTGTCAAAATATCACCAATTCATAAAATAATTGGTAGCTATAAAGGGAGTTTAGTTATTGAAACTAAAGAATTTTCAAGTATCATCAAGCTTTCAGCAACTGACAATAATAGGAATAAAGCGACGGCTTTTTTAGATAAATTAATTGAAGTTTATAATCAAGACGTTTTAAATGACAAACATAAAGTTGTTAAAGTCACTTCAGATTTTATAAACAGTAGATTACAAATTGTATCTGAAGAACTAGGCGACGTCGATTTAACGGCTGAATCCATTCAGAAACGAAATAGACTTACAGATTTAGAGACACAATCAAATATATTTTTGCAAAATGAAAGGGATAACGAATCGCAAATAATTAGTACTACAAATCAAATTCAACTCATTGATTATATGAAAGATTTTGTAGAAAAAAACAGTAGTACTTCTGACTTACTTCCTGCAAACATTGGTATTGCTGAAAATTCAATTGGAGAAATAACACGAAGACATAATGACCTAGTTATTGAAAGAAACAGATTATTAAAATCTTCTAGCGAAAAAAACCCAACAGTTTTAAACTTAACAAATCAAATAGATGAACTTAAGGGGAATTTAAGTCAAAACTTAAACAATATAAAGTCTTCAAATGAAATCACCTTAAATGCTTTAAATGATAAGGGTAGTCGAATAAGTGGTCAAATTTATACGGCCCCTAAAAAGCAACGTCAGTTTAGAGATACGCAACGGCAACAAAATATTAAAGAATCATTGTATTTATACCTCCTTCAAAAACGTGAAGAAGCAGCTATTTCGCAAGGAATCTCTTCACCTAATGCTAAAATTGTAGATCGTGGTCATGCAAGTTCTAAACCTATTTCACCTGTAAATGTAATTATTTATTTATCGGCTTTAATTTTAGGGACAAGTTTGCCAATAGGTTTAATTTATATAATGCATTTATTAGACTCTAAAGTACATACGATTAAAGACATCAAAAAGAATATTGATGTACCTTATTTAGGAGATATTCCGAAATCTAATAAACGTAAAAAATTAATATCAAAAGTTGATTATTCTGCAAAAGCTGAGGCTTTCAGAATGGTTAGAACCAATATAGATTTTATGCTCCAAGCTATTAACGATAGAGCAAAAATTATTTTTGTAACATCGACTACAAGCCAGGAGGGAAAATCACATACGTCTATTAACTTAGCGTCTTCTTTATCGTTTTCAGAAAAGAAAGTGCTCTTAATTGAAACGGATATTAGAGTCCCAAAAGCGACAAATTATTTAAAAATTAAAAACGAAATTGGAATTACAAATTACATTGGTAATGATGAACTTAAGTCTACTGATGTAATAACAAAACTTGAAGACAATAAATTCCTTGATGTTATTCCATCTGGAGTAATACCTCCTAACCCTTCCGAACTTTTAATGAGTGATCGCGTTGGTGAATTATTTGAAGAGGTTAAAAATAAGTATGATTATATCATTGTTGACACTGCTGCAGTTGGTTTAGTAACAGATACTTTACTTATAAGTAAATTTGCAGATATGTTTGTATATGTGGTTAGAGCTAATTACATTGATAAAAGACAATTGCATGTCGCACAGACCATGTTTACAGAAAAACGATTACCAAATATGGCTATATTGCTAAACGCTGTTGATTATAAAAATGGAGTGAATTATACTTACGGTTATGGTGAAAACCCCTCTAGAAAAAAGAAATGGTGGAAATTTGCCTAAGATTTTCTTCGCTTTTTTTCAATTTTTAATAAGTTAAGTTCACGACCAGTTTGTCCTGCTACTGAAGTGTTTTCTTCAGCGCGTCGAATGAGATAAGGCATCACATCTTTAACTGGCCCAAACGGAATGTATTTAGCCACGTTATAGCCATGAAATGCGAGATTAAAACTAATATGATCACTCATTCCATAAAGCTGTCCAAACCATACACGATTATCATTTTTGGATATGTTTTTAGCTTTCATAATATCCATAACTAAGTAGCTACTCTCTTCGTTATGCGTTCCAGCAAAAAGAGACATGATTTCTAAGTTTTCAAGCATATACTTTACAGCATTATTAAAATTATCATCGGTCGCTTGTTTACTTCTGCAAATAGGAGAAATATACCCTTTAGATTCCGCACGTTCATTTTCCTTTTCCATATATGCTCCTCGAACTAATTTAAATCCGAGAAAGAAATCATTTTCTTGAGCCAATTTAGTTTGCGCCTTTAAATACGCCATTCTATCATGCCTATACATTTGCAAAGTATTATAAACAATAGGCTTTTCTGTATTATACAATTGCATCATTTGCATGACTAAATCATCAGCTGCATCCTGCATCCAACTTTCTTCTGCATCAATTAAAACAATAACATCCTTTTCTTTAGCCAACTTACAGACTTTATTAAACCTAGCAACTACTCTATTCCATTCCTCTTGCTCCTCTGTATTTATGGTTTTTCCCTTACCCAATTTTTCATAAAGATAAAAACGACCAAAGCCCGTTGGCTTAAACACGGCAATTGGCATACTCTCTTTTTCATGCGCAAAATCAATAATCTTTAATACTTTTTGCATAGCAGAATCAAATTCTTCCTCATTCTCTTTTCCTTCAACGGAATAATCTAAAACAGAACTTACACCTTTAAGATACATGTTTTCAATAACAGGCAGGCAATCTTCTTCATTGACACCGCCACAAAAATGATCAAAAACTGTAGATCGTATTAAACCTTCAATTGGTAAATTGGCTTTCAAAGCAAAATTAGTAGCTGCTGTTCCAATTCGAACTAAAGGTTCATTAGAAATCATTTTAAATAAAAAATACGCACGTTCCAGATGCGCATCATTTTTTAGTGCAAAGGCAATTTCTGTGTTTTCAAAGATTTTTTCCGTACTCATAGAATAAAATATTATAAAACAAATATAAATGAAGTCAGTCATATTTCTTTAAAATCTTCCTACTTTTACGTTAAAATAATTCAACTTTTAATGACTTCTATTACGACTCAAGATTACAGTATACATTTTAATGACAACGCCTACAAAGCCCTAAATGAGCATTTAAAAAAATCAAATTATTCTAAAATATTTTTACTAGTTGATGAAAATACGAATGCAGATTGTGTTCCTTTTTTCTTAGGAAATATTGATGCTGATATAGCCTATGAGATTTTTGAAATAGAATCTGGAGAAGATCAAAAAAATCTTGATATCTGTTTAGGTCTTTGGGAAGCGCTGTCAGAATATGGTGCAGACAGAAAAAGTTTACTGATAAATATTGGTGGAGGAGTCATTACTGATCTGGGTGGTTTTGTGGCTTCAACCTTTAAGCGTGGTATAAGTTTCATTAATGTTCCTACATCATTACTCGCTATGGTAGATGCTGCTATTGGTGGTAAAAACGGCATAGACTTAGGTCATATAAAAAACCAAATTGGGGTCATTAATACAGGAGAAATGGTAGTCATTGACACCGAATTCTTAAGTACTTTGCCTGAGAACCAAATGCGTTCTGGTTTGGCCGAAATGTTTAAACATGGATTAATTTCTAGTGAAGGCTATTGGAACAAATTAAAGAATCTAGCAAATCTTTCTTTAGACGATTTAAATACACTTATTTACGAATCTATTATTATTAAAACAGATATTGTAGCACAAGACCCTAATGAAGTCAGCCAAAGAAAAACGCTTAATTTCGGACACACCTTAGGCCACGCCATAGAATCATATTTTTTAAATAATGCTGATAAGCCTGAAATTCTGCATGGAGAGGCTGTAGCTGTTGGGATGATTCTAGCTAGCTACATTTCGACAAAAATAGCTGGACTTTCAGAAGTTAGTAATCAAGAAATTAAATCAACACTTCTAAATACTTTTGATAAAGTCATATTTGAGACATCAGACTACGCTCCTATTATAAATTTATTAAAATTCGATAAGAAAAATGAGCATGGTAACATCAATTTTGTCCTTTTGAAAAACATTGGCGAATGCCAAATAAATTGTAAAGTTGACAATGATTTAATCATAGAAGCTTTTAATTTTTACGCAATTTGATTTCGAATTAAAAAAATTTGTAACTTTATTACGCTATAAACATATTTACTACATAACTAAAACCTATAATTATGCGTAGAGTAATTGTTGACTACAAAAAGCTCACTCCAGAAATTCTTGGGTTATTATCCGAAAAATTTCCTGATGGCTATGATGATGATGATATCATTATTTTTGATAATCATAGAAATGAAACAATTGAAGCTGTTGAAGTAAAAACCGAGGACAGCATTTATTTAGTAAAAGTAAGCAGTCGATTACGTTATACCATGTCTAGTTATGAAAATGCTGATGTGTTAGCGCTTAATGACACGGGACATGTGATAATAAATGAAGATTTGAAAAATGAAGCAATTGATGAAGAAGAAGAATAATTACAAATAGCGTTCTTTTATTACTTGACAGTGATGTATTTCATGACCTATAATTACGAAACCAATGGCTCTAACAGACATATTACCATTGTCTGCGAGGCCAATTTGCATCAACATATCATTTGTAAAACTATCGAATAGACTTATTGTAGTTTGTCTTAGGTGAGTATATTCGTTAAGAAGTGATGCTTTACTTCTTCTGTTCGCTAAACTTGAAGGCGCATATTGATTTTCATCATAGCCCGGTAAATTGTGTTTATCACCTCGAGCAAATCGCAAGGCTCGATAAGCAAATACGCGCTCAGCATCAATTAAATGCTGAATAATCTCTTTAATAGTCCATTTGTCTTTTGCATAGACATACTCCAATTTAATTTCTGGAAGCGACTCGAAAAAAGATAATGTTTGATTGAAACTTGATTGTAATCCATCTTTCAAATC
>UPTN01001287.1_pt1 | contig 11286 bp, 9 predicted proteins | sample 2160111 | NCBI WGS metagenome assembly UPTN01 (sample SAMN06265058, study PRJEB28932) | marine metagenome | isolation source: Columbia River Estuary | place: USA:Columbia River Estuary, USA | collected 2014-05-05 | reverse complement strand
AAAATGATACAGTGAAAAACGATGTTGTCTTTCCCAATAAAATGGATGATTTCTGCATCATCACCTTTCCAATATGCCTCCCAAGTATCCGGGAGCAATTCCTGTGTAGCGCTGATGTATCCTATAGGTGCATCAAACCAAACGTACATGACTTTACCCTCAGCACCTTCCACCGGCACGGGCACACCCCAGTCTAAATCGCGGGTCATGGCGCGCGGTTGTAATCCATCACCGGCATTCAACCAACTCATGCATTGCCCCATGACATTAGGCTTCCAACCTTCGCGGCTTTCTAGAAAAGCCCTTAGCTCATCTGACAATTCATCCAACGGTAAGAACCAGTTCGTCGTATTACGTAATTCTGGGACTGCGCCACTTAACGTTGATTTGGGTGCAATGAGGTCTGTAGCGTTCAACGATGTACCACAACTTTCACATTGATCTCCGTACGCATCAGCTGCATGACATTTCGGACATTCTCCTGTGATGTAACGATCCGCTAAAAACTGACCCGCTTCAGGATCAAAATATTGCTGCGTTTCTTTCGCCACGAGTGCCTCCTTTTCTAAGAGGTTCGTAAAAAATTCTTGCGCGTTTCTGTGGTGCTGTTCGCTAGACGTTCGACTGTAATGATCAAAAGCAATTCCGAATTCTTCAAAGGCGCCTTTCATCATTTCATGGTAGCGGTCTACAACGTCTTGCGGAGTACTTCCTTCTTTCTTTGCTTTGATTGTGATTGGCACTCCGTGCTCGTCAGAGCCACAAACGAACTTTACATCACGTCCCCGCATTCGCAAATACCTAACGTAGATATCTGACGGAAGGTAACACCCCGCGAGGTGACCTATGTGAACGGGACCGTTAGCATACGGCAATGCCGCAGTAACCATGATTTTTTTGTTCGAACTCATGCTTTTTTGAAACGTTTGAAGCGTACAGCGAAGATAATGCGCTTTTATTGGGTATTTTTCGGCTAATGAAACAAACCGTACCCAATTTTTTACAATCCGGAGACACTATTGGGATCAGTGCCACGGCCAGATTCGCAACGGCGGAATCGCTCGCAATCGCTAAACGACTAATAGAGTCCGAAGGGTTCAACTGTTACTATGCACCTGAAATTTCTAAGCAGCACCATCAGGTAGCAGGCACGATTACAGAACGCGTGCAGCACTTTAATGCCCTTATTCACAATCCTGATATCAAGGCCATATGGAACATTAGAGGAGGGTACGGCAGTGCAGAAATTGTAGATTTAGTGGACTGGGAAGCGCTAATCGCTCAACCCAAATGGCTGATCGGTTTTTCCGATTTCACCACCTTTCTGTGTCACGGCGTCCAAAAAGGGATTGCAACCCTGCATGCCCCGATGCCCGTCAGTTTTTCTACTACCCACCCTGACGCACTTACAGCAACATTCAATGTACTGCGCGGTAAAGAAGATGCGTTGCACTGTGTACTGCCTAAAAATATTCATGGACAGATCATAGCGGGGAACCTCAGTGTAATCGCCAGTATTTTGGGTACTCCCAGTCTCCCTAGTTTAGATGATTGTGTACTCATCATTGAGGACCTTGACGAATACCATTACCACCTCGACCGCATTCTTTTAACGCTTCGACGCCGAGGCGCATTTAATAGATTACGCGCTGTAGTTTTAGGTGAATTTTCTGATATACATGACCATGATATCCCATGGGGCGCTGCTATTGATCGAACCTTAAAGAAACATTTTGAAGCGGAAGATGTCCCTGTATATACCCACCCTATCATTGGTCACGGTAAAGAAAATTGGCCCATCATTCTACAGTCTATATAACCCCGTTGACTTGCAGTATTTCAAATAAGCAAACGCTGTTTTGCAATGCAAGCATGTAAATCTTTAAGTTCTTTACAATCCTAGGAAACGTCGCTGACCTTTTCCATCTTTTTAGGATGAAGACGTATCAAATTTACGAGAAGCGCGCCGCAGAATTATTACAACGCATGGGGCATACCCTGCACTATCGGAACTACCGATCTGGACGTTCGCAAATTGATCTGGTTACCCAGCTGGAGAATTGTTTGTACATAGTGGAAGTGAAATACCGTTCCTCACCCGTTACAGACTATGAAAATTGGGTAAGTGAGAGGCAATGCCAACGTTTGTTGCAGGCCGGCGCACTCCTTACTGGCACATTTCATTGTACTGAAATTAAATTACTCCTTATTGCCTACCAAGGAGAGGGTTTAAAACCCGAAATAATCCCCATTGATGTTAACTAAAGTTACACGTAACTGCCTGTGCTGAAGCAAGACCGCCTACCTTTGCAAAAAAGTACTACGCCATGCGCAACAGTCGCTCCAACAACAGAAGCCCAAAAAAAGCCGGCACAACTAACCGTTTTGCTGAAGGAAGCAGAGGTCCACGTTCGTTTGATAACGACGACCATAACAGTGCTGCGAAAAAAGAATTCAAAGGCGGCGCTGCGAACTACAAGCGTGTGAAACGTCGCAACGCCGAGGATATCGCTAGCACGAGCGGCGAAATGCGCTTGAATAGATTTCTTTCACATGCCGGCATTTGTAATCGACGTGAAGCAGATGATTTGATCGCTGCGGGCCTCGTACAAGTCAATGGTAAAGTGATCGTTACAATGGGCTATAAAGTGCAGCCTTCCGATGAAGTTAAATACAACGGTTCCCTGATTAAAAGTGAGAAAAAGAAATACTTAGTCCTTAACAAGCCGAAAGGCTTTATCACCTCCATCACTGACAAGAAAGCTAAGAAAACAGTGGAAGAACTGGTCGGTAATGCGTGTCGAGAACGACTATATCCTGTGGGAAGTATGGACCGCACTAGTACCGGCGTTTTACTATTTACGAATGATGTGGATTTAGCAAAAAAAATGGCGCATCCAAAAAATGGCGCTGTTCAAATCATAAGCGTCGTTTTAGATAAACCGCTTCAGAAAACACACCTGACTGCGATTGCAAAGGGAATGGAGTTGGAAGACGGTAAAATAGATGTTGAAGAAATTAAATACATCGACGAACGTACGAAACGTGAGGTGGGATTACGTTTACATAGTGGTAAGCATCGCCTTGTGAACCGCATCTTTGATAAGTTTGGCTATACCATTGAAAAAATGGACCGCGTTTCCTTCGCGGGCTTTACTAAGAAAAATCTGAGTCGCGGACAATGGCGTTTTCTAGACCCTAAAGAAGTTGATTTTCTAAAAACAAGGTAGCCCGTGAAGCGAGCGCTGATTTTTATAGGATATTTCGCGCTCACCCTACTACTCTTAGGAGCAGGGGGTGTAGGTTATCTTTATTACAATCAAGATAAAATAATCAGTGGCGGTGTTGCAAAGCTCAATGAACAGCTGAAAGCACCGGTGGAGGTAAGTACCATAGAATTGGACCTTTTTTCAGGATTTCCGCGAGTACGCATCTTACTCAATGCGGTTACCATAGCGGATCCTTTTGGCAGCCAAAAACCGCTAGTTAAGGCAGAGGAAGTTGGCTTAGGAATGAATGTCCTAGAAGTACTTCGTGGGACTTATACCATCGAAGAATTGGCGGTTAGCTCTGGAGAAATCCACTTAACGCGATCAAGTCGAGGTGATAATTGGGACTTACTTAATAGTGCTGACTCATCAAATGCTGATATAAACCTACAATACTTCGAGGCTTTTGAAGTGAATCTGACTTATGACGACGTTTTAGATAAGTCTTATTATAGCAGTTCCATAAGCGCAATGTACGCTTCCGGAATCATTGGGAATCGTACCGAGCTGTCTCTACAGGCAGATTTAGCGTCTACTAACGCAACCCTCGAAGGCGAAGTTTTCCTCGTGAATGCACCCATAGCAGGAAATATCGAAGTAACCATTGACCAAGAGTGGACTATTTCTACAAGTGACTTAACACTCGACGGAGCGCAGGTCATCCTAAATATTAATCAAGACGGGGGACAGATAAGTGCCGTGCAAATGGACATCCCAAAAGCACTTAACTATGTACCTCTATTCGAGATTCCTGAAGAAATTCAACTCAACGGCTTACGCGCAGATTGGAGCTGGGAGGGAACTTGGGACCAGTGGGTGCTCAACTTCGACACGAAGAATACTGCTTTGAATTACAACGGAATTGCAGTGCCTTCGCTTTCTTGTAAAGGACGATGGAGTTGGGGCGCCGTTCCTGAGCTCAGTATTCCTTCACTTGCATTAGAGACCAATACAGGTAAGATTACAGGTTCCCTTGAATTAAAGGGGGACGCTCCTACCCTTTATACCAATCTAGAAGGCGGATCCAACCTAAGCGAACTGTTTGATTTCATTGAAACGGATCTGCTTGTGAATCCCATGGGCTTCTGGAAAGGCGATAACATTTCGCTTACGCAAGGCTTTCGTTCTTGGGAAGATTTTACGCCGGTCGGCAACCCCATTTTCAAAGGGGATATTTCTTTTTTCGAAGGCGCCTTTGCACTCGCTAGTAGTAACATCTCATTTGAAAAAGTCGAAGCGGAATTGGGCATCGACGGTCGGAATATTCAAATCGATCGGTGTTTCTTACAAAGTGGAGAAAACACAGCCGTAGTCACCGGGACCATTTATAATGCATTAGAGGCGGACGGCTACCCAAAGGTGGTTTTAAGCTTAGAAAGCCCTGCAATTTCCATCGATCCTTTGCTGTATTGGGAATTCGAAGATGACGAATCCGACGAAGAAACCAATTTCGATTATTCCGTCGCTGTGAAGGTAGACCATGTTAAGCTTGGTGATTTCAATGGCGCGAATCTCGCGGGTACCGTTTATAATCGGGGTAACTGGATCATGGGAGACGCCATGCGTATTGACGGTTGCGATGGAACATTAGGTGGAAATTGGGCACTGTACGAAGTCGGTTCAGATAACGTGTTTAAAGGGGATCTATTCGTGAAGTCAATAGAATTGGACCAATTACTAACCAGCTTCAATAGTTTTGATATTGAAGATTTAGACGCCTCCAATCTGCTAGGTGAAGCCAGTGCTACTGCCACCGTTTCACTAGCCTTTGACAGTGAATGGGAACAACACAGTACAAAAACTGATATCAAAGGTGAAGGAGCGATTAAAGGCGGTACGCTGCAGAATTATTCACCACTACAGGAATTAAGCGCTTTTATTGATAAAGGCGAATTGGATAAAATTGAGTTTCCCTACCTCGCTTCTACATTTCGTGTTCACGGGGATACACTCCTGCTCCCTGAAATGGAAGTAAAAAATAGCGCACTGAATCTCTGGGTGAACGGGTGGCAAGATCTGGAAACCGATGATCTCCGGTACAGCGTTCGACTCGGACTAAAAGATCTCGCTATGCGAGGCAAAAATTCAAATAGAGATTTAGGCAATTGGATCGGAGAGGCGGAGAATGAAAACCAACCTTATGTCCGGCTGATTGTAGGGTGCAATTTAGACGACGTATGTATAAGTCTTGACCGGGAACGCATCAATCGAAGCTTCAAAGAAGCCATTCAACAGGAACGAGAAGACCTGAAAAACATCTTTAAAAAGCCGGAAGAATCGACACCAAAGCCTACTCCAGGAAGCGGGACCTTCGAGTTACTCTGGCCGGAACAGGATAGTCTTAAGGTTCGTTTTACTCATTAGATGCGAATAACGCATCTAAGGTACCCTGTGAGAGTGGGTGGTATGAAGGCCGTGCTTTTTTATAAATCTCACGTGCCCATTGCTGACGTTTCTCGTCGCCGTTCAACATACTTTCATACATAGGCACAATAAACTTTCTACGCCCCACCTTCACTAAAAACTCTTCCACTGTCTTCTTGTAGACAGCTCTGTCGTAGCCTTCGTAATCTGTCCTTAAAATAGCCGAAAACCATGCCGCAACAATCTCAGGATTCGGGCTTCCACTAAAACCGTAATTCTCATCGGCCAATGCATAATGACCCACAGTTGCTCCACTCGCTTCTAGGCCGCGTATGTAACGCAACCATTCGTGGGTCGACCAAAATTTAGTGATTTCGAATGCCGCATAGCACATCTGTTTCGCATCGGGTGCTTCAGGTGCTGTGCTCAGCATCATTTTCACAGCTTCATCTACAATAAAGAATCGGTTGGATGCAGGGAAAGGACAATTCATTGGAAGTCCTTTACCATAGACCCATTGATCCACACCAATGGCATCCCATTGTTCTAGTGTCAACAGCTGCGCTAACTCCTGTAAAAACTGCTCCGTCACCATGGTTTTGAATCTATACTTCTCGAAATAACCTTTAATAAAGGCATCCCAAGTGTCTCGTCCCACGGTCTGCTCGCACAATTTTAAGAAATGAAAACCCTTATCGTAGGCAATGGCATTTACGCCATCATCGGGATTTTTACCCGCCAAGTCTTGCTTTAAAATAGTCGCCTCCGGATCGTTCTCTAACATATGCGCCAATTCTTTTTGGAGATCATCATAACTCAATGCAACAAGCATATCCGAGAAATCGGGACCATAAACGCGCTCCATAATGCGCATTTCGAAATAGACGGTGAAGCCTTCGTTGAGCCAGAAATCGTTCCAAGTTCCATTGGTGACAAGATTCCCACTCCAACTGTGGGCCAATTCATGAGCAATGAGACTCACTAAACTTAAATCCCCAACCACAACCGTGGGTGTAAGGAACGTCAAACGAGGGTTCTCCATTCCACCAAAGGGAAAACTCGGGGGCAATACCAGCATATCGTAACGACCCCAATAATACGGTCCGTACAGTTCTTCGGCTTTTTCGATCATCTTCTCCGTCTGCCCAAATTCGAAGGCTGCATTGCGCACCATTTCGGGTTCAGCATACACGCCTGATCGTTCGCCTAATGCAATGAACTCAAGATCGCCCGCACCTAAAGCCATGAGATAACTAGGGATAGGCTGCGGCATCGTAAATTCATAACTACCTGTAGCTGATTTCTGCGTTGGATTTGAAGCACTCATTAGCGCTAACATCCCCTCCGGTACCTTCACTTTCGCGTTGTAGGTAAAGCGTACTCCTGGACGGTCCTGACAGGGAATCCAAGTACGCGCAAGAATGGCTTGACTCTGTGTAAACAAAAACGGCATACGCCCACCTTGTGTCAATGCTGCGGGAAACCATTGTACCGCTTCCGCACCTTCTGTGGTAGTATACCTAATGCTTACCTCTTTGGAAGCTGGACTTAGGTCATAAACGACCAAAGCAGAACCCAACAAATCGTCTTCCGCACCAAAGCTCCATTGTGCTTCTTGGCCGTCCAACAGGACCGATTCAATCTGAAGCGCTTTCGTATCAAAAACCACCTGATCTCCATGGGTTTCTGATAACGTCCAAACCGCCGTTGCATGAATTTCTTGTGCTTCGAAATCCACTTTTGCGTCCCATTCGAGATGCGTTACCGTTGCCTCCGGCGAACTAAAGCTGTGCGGATCTACGAACAGCTCCGCCCGAAGCGTCGTATCGCCAATCATTGGTGGCCGCTCAGCAGACATTGTGTCCACAGTGGTCGTAGACTGGCAACTAAAAAGTGTGACTAATGCTAAAAATGCTGTGAAAACGAGGCTCTTCATTCTTTCCATTTTATGTACTTTTCGAAAAAGTGAATATACCGCACATGAGACAAAAACCTGGACTTCTTTCAAGACTTGTTGTGAGCTCCATTGCCGTTTTTCTGGCCGATTGGATGCTTCCCGGTGTGTACATCAGTAGTTTTTCTACTGCCGTTGGTGTTGCCATTGTGCTGGGACTACTGAATGCCACGTTGAAACCACTGCTGATCATCATTACCATACCCCTAACCTTTATGAGTTTAGGACTCTTCTTATTGATCATTAATGCCGTTATAATTGGGGTCGCAGACCAATGGATCGATGGTCTTGAAGTAGCAAGCGTGTGGACGGCCATTCTGTTCAGTCTGCTCGTCTCATCGATTAGCTCTTGGATGTACCGTTACGGTGAGCGTCAGGGTTAAAGCACTTTTTTCTCCCAATGCGCTTTAATGCCAAAGGTACTGGATGCCAATGCCAGAAAACTGGGCGTGGCATCGCTCAAATAATAGGTTGTGCTCCCTGATCCGTCAACAGCAGCATCCAACACCGAATCTACGGCTTCTGCTACTATAGCGGGCGCATCGATCCAATCCACACCGGGGCGTAATTTCGCTGCCGCCTCGCGCAAAAGCGGGTAATGCGTGCAACCCGGTACTATTGCTTCAATACCATTCATAGAAGGATCGTTTAAATAGTGCTCGAGCACACTTTCCTCTATTCCCGAACCTAAAAATCCGTCTTCAATGAGCGGCACCAGCAAAGGTGTAGGCAATGCCACTAATTCGTGTGGCACCTTAAATGCCGCTAAGCGTTTTGCATAGGCGCCGCTTCGCACAGTCGCGCGCGTTCCTAATAAAGCTGTTTTCCGCGGTGCGCTTACTGCCAATGCGGCCACCACAGGGTCAATCACATTGATAAAGGTCAAATCAGGAAAGGATTCTTCAAGCATCGAACCTGCCGCAGCACTCGCGCTATTACAAGCAATAACAATCACGTCGCAACCTTGAGCCGCCAAGAATCCAACAATCTCTCGACTGAAGCTTCGAATGGCCTCGTCACTTTTATCGCCATACGGTAAATGAAGCGTATCACCATAATACACCTTATCCACGCCAGGTAGTTTTTCTTCCAATGCATGCAGCACGGTAAGACCGCCTAAGCCGCTGTCGAATAATCCTATTTTGCGTTGCCTTTTCACAGCATGCAAAATACCAAATAAAAAGCCCTCCGCGAGCTGCGCTCGCGGAGGGCTTGAAAATATTTTTTTCCCGGCTTAGTTGATGCCTAATTCCGCCTTTACCAGCGGCAAGATATCCTCACCACCGTCAAGATAAATCACTACTGCTTTAGATGCCGATGCATCAAGAATGTAGGTAAAACCATTAGCTGAAGCTACCTTTTCTACTGCCCCTTGCGCTTTCTCGCTGATCGGCAACATAAGATCCATCTGCTTGCGCTGCAACTCTTGTTGCGCACTTTGGTTAAACTGCTGAATACGCTGACCCATAGTCTGCAACTCCTCGTTTTCCTTCTGAAGGCGCAATTCTGTCCAAGTATCCATGTTAGCTTGAGCGTTTTGCAATTTCGTCATGTATTCTTCCTGCATGGCTGTAGCATCACTTTCCAACTGGCCAGCATACTTTTCTATTTCAGCTTGTGCTGAAAGGTATTCTGGCATAACCGAAATTAGTTCATCTACATTGATGTGACCTACTTTTTGCTGGGCAACTGTGGTTCCTGCGAAGCCTAAGGTCAAGGCGATTGCGAGTAATACTCTTTTCATTGTCTGTTGATTTATTTCTTTAAACTATTTAAAACTTCCTCGCTGTAGTCTTTCTCCTTTTTGACAAAGAGCACACCACTTTGAGCACTTTTATCCAGTACCAGTTCTAATTTACGCTTCTGAGCCAATGCCTGAACCGCGCCAAAAACTTTGTCCTGAATGGGCTGGACCAACTGTGTTCGCTTTTCAAAGAGCAAACCTTCTGGTCCAAAATATTTCTGTTGCAAAGCAAGCACTTCTTCTGCTTTCTGCACAATAGCTGCTTTGCGTTTTTCTAAATTTTCTGGGGAAAGCAATATTTGCTCTGCCGCCAATGCATCTTTTAAACTCTGTAAATCACTCTGCAGCGCACTAACTTCACCGGCCCATTGGGTACTCAGCTGATCTACTTGAGCTTTTGCCTGTGCATATTCAGGTAAATTCTTCAAGATGTAATCCGTATCCACAACACCATAGCGCTGCGCCATTAGCGATGTGGAAAAGAGTACAGCAAGAAATAATCCTATTTTTTTCACGGGCTTGAAGGTACTTCAATTAGAACTGTTGTCCAATGATGAAATGCGTCTGCCATCCACTTGCCGCTGCACCATTAGGCTCAGGGTCAAATCCATAAGCAACATCTACTCCCATCAATCCGAACATAGGCATGAAAATACGCAAACCTGCACCTGCACTACGCTTCAAATTAAACGCACGGTAGTCCCAGAAATTATCGTAGTTGTTACCACCTTCCATAAAGATGAGCGGGAAGACTTGTGCCGAAGGATTGTTAGCAATGATGTAACGCATCTCGAACACGTATTTATTGTAAAGTGCACCACCACCGCCAGGCGTGATCGAATTGTTAGTGTATCCACGAAGACCTATGATTTCGCGACCGTCGATTACGAAATTGGCCAGTCCATCACCACCCACATAGAAACGTTCAAACGGCGGTAAACCTAAGTCCTTGTTGTAGCTCCCTAAATAACCGAACTCTCCGTGCGTACGGATCACTAATTTTGACGTGATCGGCGCAAACCAATCCGCATTCAATTTCCACTTATGGTATTCCACTAATTTGAAGCGCTCCTCCGAAGAAAGACTCTTATAATCGATGTCATCTCGCAACAAGCTAAAGGGTGGAGTCAATTCCGCAGCGAAACTGATCTGTGAACCACGTGTTGGGAAAATTGGTACATCTGTATTGTTTCTGCCTAACGTGAATTTGTAGTTAACATTGTTTGAGATTCCTTTGTTGTAGTTCAAGAATCCGGTTGGGAAGTTGTTCAAATTAAAGCGACGGAATTCCAGACCTTGGTATAAGGTGAAATAATCATCTGGCCACTTTAAACGCTGACCCAATCCAAAGTTAATACCTGTAATCAATAGACTTTGACGGTTCGGATCGCTTGCCTGTACACCGTTGCTTTGGACATTGTGGTAGATTGTTCCTGTGAAACTGTTCGGCTTTTTACCTCCTAACCACGGCTCCGTGAAAGAGGCATTGTAGCTTTGGAAATACAAACCATTTGACTGCGCACGGATATTGATGGTTTGTCCATCACCTGTTGGCAACGGCTGCCAAGCCCGCTTATTACCGATGTTTTTTGCGGAGAAGTTGTTGAAGTTCAAGCCAAGTGTACCGACCACACGGTTTGCACCCCATCCACCCTGAAGCTCAAGCTGTGAGGTAGATTTTTCAACAACAGTATATTCAAGATCTACCGTACCTGTTTGAGGATCTGGCACAGGATTTACACCGATCTGCGTTTGATCGAAATAACCCAATTGCGATAACTCACGAATGGTACGCTGGATCATTGCCTTCGAAAACAGATCGCCTGGGCGAGTTCTCACTTCACGATAGATCACGTGGTCGTTTGTACGCTCATTACCCGTAATGCTCACTTTGCGAATCGTAGCCTGACGGCCTTCTTGAATGCGAATTTCTACATCAATAGTATCGTTCTGAA
>UPTN01001279.1_pt1 | contig 11314 bp, 9 predicted proteins | sample 2160111 | NCBI WGS metagenome assembly UPTN01 (sample SAMN06265058, study PRJEB28932) | marine metagenome | isolation source: Columbia River Estuary | place: USA:Columbia River Estuary, USA | collected 2014-05-05 | reverse complement strand
TTACATTACAAAAAAGTGCTAATTTTCTTTTTATTGATTCTGATAATTCATGTTCAGTTCTACAAACTAAAATATCTGGACTTACACCACTTTGCATTAACATTTTAACAGAGTGTTGTGTAGGTTTTGTTTTTAATTCTCCGGCAGCTGCTAAAAATGGCACTAAAGTTAAATGAATTACAATGGCATTTTCATGACCTAATTCCCATAGTAATTGACGAACAGACTCAACATAAGGTAAAGATTCAATATCACCTACAGTACCTCCAATTTCTGTTATAACGATATCATAATCGCCAGTATTTCCTAAGATTTGAATTCTATTTTTAATTTCATCAGTAATATGTGGAATTACCTGCACTGTTTTACCTAAAAATTCTCCTTTACGTTCCTTATCAATTACAGATTGGTAAATTCTACCTGTAGTAACATTGTTAGCTTGAGAGGTTGGAATGTTTAAAAAACGTTCGTAATGCCCTAAATCTAAATCTGTTTCAGCTCCATCATCAGTTACGTAACATTCGCCATGTTCATATGGATTTAGTGTTCCGGGATCTATATTAATGTATGGGTCCAATTTTTGAATGGTAACAGAATAGCCTCTTTCTTGTAATAATTTTGCTAAAGATGCTGCTATAATTCCTTTTCCGAGTGAAGATGTTACCCCTCCAGTTACGAAAACATATTTCGTGTTTTTCATTGTTCTTAGGTTTGGGCAAAAGTACTAACTCTATTTTAGTTGACAAAAAAGAACCCTTTAAAACTTAAAGAAATTTTAAAGGGTTTTTTCATTTTTTGAAGATTTTATTTAATTTTTGTTGTTGTAGTAATTTTGTAATACAAAAAATGCTTTCTTTTTTTGGCCATCATCTGAAATTAAGCCTTTTCTGTTCCAGCCATCTTGTATTTCTGGTAAAGGTCTTCTTGGAGATCTAAAATCAACCAGAATCCAAGGAGATATCCCTTGCAGTTGATCAATCTGATCAATCATTTTTAAAGTTTCTTCATATAAATATTCTTGAAATTCTTCCGTCCATCGAGTAGTTTTTTCTCCATGTAAACCTTTTTTTGCTCCAGCTCCAAATTCAGAAATAATTACAGGTTTATTTATATCTATTTTCCATGTAATTTCTTTACTCCTTTCTGGTAAGCCCTCATACCAGCCAATGTATTGATTGAAACTTAAAATATCAACTACATTAGCAAACGGATCATGTATTGTTTTCACTGTTGCGCTTCCTTCAAAACTACTTTGTTCAAGCGCAGCACTTATAAGTCGTGTTGGATCTAGTGTTCTGGTTTTAGTTGCTAATTTGGTTAAAAAAATATTTCGGGCATCGCTTGATGGTGTTTCATTTGCCATGGACCAAATAATTACTGAAGCTCTATTTTTATCTCTGTTAATAACTGTAGTTAGTTGATTTTCAGCATTTTTGAAAGTGTCTTCATTTTCCCATTGAATAGTCCAATAAACTGGATTTTCTTCCCAAACTAATATTCCCATTTTATCAGCTAGTCTAACCATATGCTCATTATGTGGATAATGCGCTAAACGCACAAAGTTGCAACCCATTTCTTTTGCCCATTCTAATAGTTGTTTAGCATCTTCTAATGTATTTCCTCTTCCTTGACGGAATGGACTTTCTTCGTGAATAGAAATTCCTTTTAAAAATATTTTTTCATCATTTAATAAAATAAATCTGTCTTTAGTTTTAATTGAACGAAAACCAATTTGATCTTTAATTTCTTCATCCTGGGTTTTTAAAACAACATCATATAAAAATGGGTTTTCTGGCGACCAATAATTTGTTTTTTTATTAGTTATTTCAAATTGAATAGTTCCATTTTCATCCGTGGATAATTCCTTATTTATTTTTAGTTGTGGAATGGATAATTGTATTTTTTTATTAGCAATTTCGACTCCGTTTAAAGAAACAAACCCTTTTATTTTATTTTTATCTGTAGGATCTAACTGGATAAAATAATCTTGAATAAAGTTTGAACTGGTTTCAATAAGTTCTACACTTCGAGTAATTCCGCCATAATTCCACCAATCTGTATTTAAAGTTGGTACACCTTCTTTTTTTCTTTTATTATCTACTTTAACAACTAAAAAATTATCCTTTTCTTTTAATAAATCAGTAATTTCAAAGTTAAAAGGGGTAAACCCACCAATATTAGTTCCAAGTTTTTCACCATTTAAATATACATGTGATTCGTAATTTATAGCTCCAAAATAAACAAATACTCTGTTAGTACTTTTTGTTTTTAAATAGTTAAAAGATTTTTTATACCAAACAGTTCCTTCATAATAAAAGAGGTTTTCTTTTTGTGTATTCCAATCTCCAGGAACATGTATTGTTTCAGATGCATCAAAATCATATTCTACTAAATCCGAAGGACTTGAAGGTTTGGAATTTAAAAAATAGGCGTTTTTTGATGGGCTTTTTTGCGTGTCGAAAGCTTCGTATCTATAATTATAATAACCATTTTCGTAAGGGTCTACAATATAATTCCAATTCCCATCTAACAGGGTAGTGTTTCTGTTGTATGAATTTATTAGCAACTTTTCTTGGGCATATGTTTGTATTATATTTAGCATTAATACAAAAAGGATTATTTTTTTCATGAGGTAATTTTATTTTTATTTTAATTAATTATTGTTAAATAATGCGATTAATTTTTCAGGTGTTAATTGAAAATTTGGATTAAAATTAGTTGAGTTCATATAACTAATAATTGATTGATATAATTGAACCGCTTCGGGTTTTTCTTTTATTTTATTTAACTGAGACATGCACACTAATAATTTTCCATTACCAACTTTAAATTCAAAAATTAAACCCAGTTTATGGTTTCTTTCAAGATTATCTATTACTTGAACAATAGGATAATAATCTTTTGAAGTATTGTCCAAAATTAATGAATTACTCGCTTTAATAATAGAAAACCATTGCCAATTTGTATGAAAATCGGTTGGAAAGTAATTAAATATAGCGTGCTCTGGGTTTGTTAATATGCCTAAAGTTCCTGGAGATACTGGTTTTTTTACCCATTCGCTTATTCCTTTAAACATACCATAATTCCAAAATTCAGGTGGAAAATGTCCAGGGAAACTTATTTTTTCTATTTCTTCAGTTTGTGGAAATAAAAGTACTTTTTCACCATTTTGTAGTCTTTTTATAACCGGATTGTCTAATTTTTCAGCAACAAATATATCTTTAGGTATTTCAATAGTTGATGTTGTTGGATATACCCAAATAGGGTAGGTATTAGTATATTTTGTTTCCGGTATAGTAACATTAATAGTTAATTTTTCTGGATTGTTTATTGAAGAAAAGTTAACATTTAGTTCACCAATTTGAGATAAACCTCCATTTGTTATTTCTAAATTAGAAAATAATCCTTTATCTAAAATGGTTCCATCTTGTTTTTTAATTTCCCAATTTAAACCATTGTTTATATTTTTATTTGAATAATTTGCAACAATTATTTTTGTGCTAAAATTTTCTTTATTTGTATAACAATATTTTGGAAATTCAAGTAGTATTACTAAATCATTACACGATTGTTTCCAAACATCTGGAGTTACAACATTTTTACTATCCATAAATGCATCTAAAATCCCTACAAGTGCAGTACCTTGTCCAGGAAAATCTTGTAAATCTAGTAATTGAAAACCAGCAAATCCTTTGGTTCTTAATGCGGCTTCCATTTCAACCTTGTAACAAAGTGCAGACCATGCTCCAGAAGCTTTATGAAAAGCACTGTCCATTTTTGCCATACCTGCCTGTTGAAGTCTGTTTTTATAAACTTCTAAGTTCCAAGCTCGTAATACACCTGTATATTTTTTTATTTCATTATAATTTGGAAAGATTTGGTATTGACCAATTTCATGACTAATAATGGGAATTTTTAGCGTACTTACTGGAAAATCAAAATTAATATCGGTGGAAGGTGTTTGCGTATTTAAAATTCCTCCGTTTTCAGCATCTGCAAATGCATGGGTTAATCGAGTATGCGCTAAATTTGTATCGCCTTGATCGGGAACTCGAGCTCCGACAAAAAAATCTGAATATTCCTTTGGAGCAGCATAACCAATATTGTTGTTTGAACCCATTGTATAAAGGGGACGATTATCGTAAGCTTTTAACTCAAGCATGTATTTTTCTACTTTTTCATGTCCGCTCCATATTTCATTACCTGGTGAAAACATAACAAAAGAGGGATGATTTGCATAGGATTTTAACATTGCAATTCCTTCATTTTTCATATTTTGAGCAATAGCATCAGATTCCATACCTCCCCAAAACGGTAATTCTACTTGTAAGTAAATTCCTTCCTGATTGGCTGCAATAAATGCAGCTTCTGGAGGACAATATGTGTGGAATCTATAATGATTTATACCCCAAGATTTTGCTATTTTAAAAACTCTTTCCCATTCTTCAACATTCATTGGGGGATAACCTGATAAAGGAAAAACTGCGGCATCATGTTTTCCTCTTAAAAATGTTGTTCGTCCATTTATTGAAAATTGTGTTCCTTTAACCGAAAATTTTCGCATTCCAAAGGTAACGGATTTACTATCTTTAATTGTTCCATTTGAAATTATGGCTTTTAAAGTATAAATTGGTTGTTCGTTTTCATCCCATAAACTTGGAGGTTCATGGAATACATATTCCAAATTTAATTTTTGATTATATGTTTTAGTTATTTTTTTGGATTTTAAAGTTGTTTTTTTACCATTAATTGTTTTCTCAACAAAGAGCTCAATATTTAGGTTTTCAAAATTAAGTTGATTTTCAAATTCCAATTCAATATCAATTTTATTATTTTCTATATCTGGAAAAACTTGAAGATTTGAAATGTAAGTTTTTGGTGCTGCCTCTAAATATAAATTGCCCAATATTCCATTCCAATTTGTTTGTGTGTCATCAGAATAAATATGAACATTTCCATAGGGTGTAAGTTTTAAATTGTTATTTATTTGAAAAGTTATATAGTGAATTCCAGGAGTTAAATAATTTGAAACATCAAATTTTTGTGGGGATTGCAGTAATTGAGATTCTCCAACTAAAGTGCTGTCAATCCATACTTTTGATGATTTTGAGCGTTCAATAATGAGATGTAAATTTTTATCTTTAAAGTTTTCAGGAATTACAACTTTTTTTCTATACCAAGCTGCGCCTTGGTATTTGTATACCCTGCTAAGGTGCATAGTTGTAGTATCTGTATTTTTAAAACCTTTTTTATTTAAATCGGTAGTTCCTGGAAGATTAATGGAATCATTCAAATCTTGATTAAACCACTTTTTATTAATTCCAATGTTTGCCGTATCTAATGCAAATTGCCAATTACCGGAAAGGTTTATTGAATGTCTGTAATTTTCGTTTGAAGTATTACAAGAAATGATTAGAATTGAAATTAGTAGGAATAAATTTTTCATTACCAGCGTTGTGCATTTTAAATAATGCTAATTTTGATATTGTTAATGTTTCTAACAAAAATAAACTTATTAATGCATTGAACCACTGTTAATGCAGTAATTTTTGATAGTATCCTGTTTATAAACCCATGAAAAGACTTAGCATAATTACGTCTTATTATAAACTATTCTCACTATCAATTCCCATAAATTCAGATGTATGACTTAAACTAATTAGTTATAAAACACTCAACTTTGGTTGACGTCTCTGATAGGTTAAAAGTTGTTCATTTTTTAATGTTTTTCAAATAAAACAATTTTCAGTTTATTAGTGAGATTGATAACTTTTTATAGTTAAATTATAATATGCAACAGATTAACAATAAATAATGGTAATTCTAAGCCTAAAGAAATAGAGTATAAGTTTATTTTTCTCCTATAGATTTTAATATTTAAATCATTTTTACTGTATTTCAGAATGCAAAGTATTCAAAATAGTTAGGTTATATTTTTCTTTAAATAGGAAAAGTTGAGATACTTCTAAATAGTATTTGCTACTTTAATAATCCTGTGAAAATGGAAATATAGTACAGGCCGGTAATTATAAAAACAACACCTGCAACTATTCGCATTACTTTTTCAATTTTGGTAATTCTGTTATAGAATATGCCTACTTTTCCAGCAGTAAAGGCCAATAGGTAAGTAAAAAGAATTACAGGTAATCCGGTTCCGAATGCAAATATTATTGGTAAATAAAGCCCGTCTGCCGATGTAATTGTCATTGGGATAAGCATACCAAAAAATAAGGCGCCGCTATAGGGACAAAATGCCAAAGCAAAAACCATACCTATTAAAAATGAACCAATAAGACCTTTATTTTTAAATTTTTCTGATAATTTTTCTTGAAAATTTGACTTACCCAAAAAATTAAGTTTGATAATGTTTAACATTAGCAAACCTATTATTATTAATAAAGGCCCTAAATACTTTTCTCCATGCTGGTTAAAAAAACGGGCTATATGAAATTTACTAGCCCCAAAATACAATATCAATCCAATTGCTGTATAGCTAAAACCTCTTCCTAAAGAGTATAATATTCCGCTCAAAAAAACCTTTCTTTTGTTTGAAATGTTTTTGGAAATATACGCAGTTGCGGTAATATTTGTAGCCAAAGGACAAGGACTAATAGCTGTCATTAGTCCGAGTACAAAGGCTGATAAAATAGGAATGTTATAATTCTCTAACAACGATTGTAAAAAATCCATTTAGAGCGTTTTTAATTGTGTATCAATTTTGGCTCTCAGTTCTTTAGAAAAGACTTCTTTATCATTTCCATCCATAAAAGCAAAATCGGTTAAATCAATTTTTGTTTCTTTTCCGTTTTTTATCACATTTAAGATTAAAGCTGTACCTGATGCTTCAAATTTTTCAGCAATTTTTTCGTTCTCTTTTTCATCTACATTAATCACTTGAAAAGTAATTTTATTTGCTTTCAATTCGTTTGAAAAGTAGGTGTCGAGCGTATATTTTGTGTTGGCTTCAATTGCATTACAAGTCATACATCTATGAGTAGAGTGGAAGTCCAAAACCTCAATTTTTGAAACCGATTGGTCTAAAGAATGATCTTTACTCTTGTTTTGTCCGTTACAAGCAGTTAACAATAAACTGATTGTTAAAACTGCAAAGAATTTGATTGTTTTACTTATTGTTTTCATTTTTTATTGATTTATATTTTAAAATAATATGTTGAATAAATATCCTGAAAAAATTATACATAGTGTAACTACACCAAAAAAGATGGCAATTAATTTTAATGTCATTACTTTCTTTAAAAGCATAGCTTCTGGTAATGAAAGCCCAACAACACCCATCATAAAGGCAATTGCGGTTCCTAAAGGAATTCCTTTTGCAACTAAAACTTGTGCTACTGGCAGTATTCCTGAAGCGTTTGAATACATTGGTACAGCCAAAATTGTTGCAATAGGCACTGCAAAAAGATTATCTTTAGCCATATATTTTTCAAAAAAACCTTCTGGAATATAACCGTGCATTAAGCCGCCAATTGCAATACCAACCAATACATAAGGGAGAATTCCTTTTAAAATAGTTTTTGTCTCTTTCCAAATAGATGGAATTCTATCTTTAAATGAAGTATACTCCGCTTTAAATTGTTCTGTTTCTTTTTGACTGTTTTCTATTACTTGTTGCACCCAAGGTGATAAATATTTTTCTAGTCTTAATTTTTGGAGGATTATTCCAGAAATGGTTCCTAATAAAACACCACTTACCACATAAATAATAGTGGTTTTAATTCCGAATAAACCTATAAATAACCCAATTGCAACTTCATTAACTAAGGGAGAAGTAATTAAAAAGGAGAAAGTTACACCTAAAGGAATTCCACCTTTTACAAAACCTATAAATAAAGGTACGGACGAGCAAGAACAAAATGGTGTAACAGTACCAAATAAAGAAGCCACCAAATACTCAAATCCATATAATTTTTTTCGAGATAAATAGTTCCTTACCTTTTCAACAGGGAAATAACTGTTTACAATCCCCATAAAGAAAATAACTACAAAAACTAGTAATAAAATCTTTATAGAGTCATATATGAAGAAATTTAGAGCTTTTGTTAAGTGCTTTCCTGCTTCTAGTTTAAAAACATCAAAAACAATCCAATTGGCAAAATCTTGTATCCATTCAAACATTCTATATAAATTTAAAAGACCAATACTTCTCTTTATATTCTTTATCGCAAATGTACGATTGATTGCGTAAATCAATTATGATATAAATCACATAGTAGAGAAAAATATTAATGATTTTGAATACTAGTTGTTGATTCTTCCTTTTAACAATACTTAAAGCTTAGGTAAATGAATTATCAAATTCACTCACCTCAATAGCTTTTGCAGCTTTTTCAACATTATATTCCGGTCTTTTAAAATTAACTTTAATTGATTCAGATTTAGAGGAAGGAGTAAACTTATCGAGTTCTAAAAGCGCATAACAAATTCTGGGATCACTATCTTTAGGTTTGCCAATAGATCCAATATTGATTACAATTTAAAACGTAATCATCTTTAATTATTTTATGAAAAGGTTTATGTGAATAACCAAATAAAAGAACATCTGCTTTATACAATTTCATCATACTTAGTACCTCATCTTTAGGAGGATCAATTACCATTAATAGCTTTAACACTACTTAAGACCATTAATAGGTTGAATGGCTTATTATCGATAACCAAAGCCCAGGATTTTCATTACTTATCTTCAAACTGTATAATAGAAATTGTATTAACCTTCAGTAATTTATTATTCAGATTTTGCCATACGATTAAAATTACTTCACCTTATAAATATTATAATTCCTAGACCATTCAATTGACTGGCCGGGCTTAATAAATATTTTAAAAAATAACTCTGGACAAATTACATGTTTCCATCCCCAAAGATTCACTTTATTTGTTTTAAAACTTCCTATTTCACTTATCCCAATTTTACTTTCAATGTTTATTAATTCCCAAGCTGGATTTCTGTATTTTCCACCAGTGAGATTGCTAAAAAAGAATTGTTCTTTGGGAGAACCATTAAATTTGATTTCATTTTGCCCAATTTCTACTTTACCTTCAGGATTAACAACTTTGTCAAATAGTTCTGGTTTTATTTGAAAAGGAAATTTCATTAAATAATTGGTTCCAATAAAATCTTTATTTATTGCTATAAAATTGTGAGTGTATTCATCTGTAATTATATCTTTTTCCCCTGTATTTTCTAAATAATATTTAATTGAGATGCTATTGTTTTGTAATTTAATCTCTTTTTTTAATAAATATGAAAAACCATTAATAACTTCTGATTTACACTTGATTAAAACTTTATTAGAGTCAGAATTAATTGAAAATTCCGCTGGTTTTATTTCGTATTTCTTGTTAAATAGGTATTTATGATTATCTTTTTTTAATAAACCCACACCAATTTTGTGAAACCATCCTCCAATTTTAGCTTCTTCAAATCCTAATGCAGTATCAATACCAAATTCATTGTAGAATCCTTTTCCAAAAAAATTCTCATTTGGGCAATCTGTAATTTCTATACTTGATAATGGAATATTTTGAAATTTTACTTTCACAATTTTTCCAGTCCAATCGAATCGTGAAAAGTTATAATTTTCAAGAGGATTATCTATTTGAATTTCTAAGTTTTTGTTTTTAAGGATATGTGTCATGTTAATAAAAGAGGAACAATTTAAATCTAAAATTACAAATTTATGTCTTTATTTTAGAACGATTTTTATTATGATTTCATTCTGATAATGTATTGTAGGTTTAATATTTTTTCAAAAAGTTTTTTCAAATGATTTTCCGTTAAATTTATAAACTCCACCATCTGCCATTCCAAAAAGTAAATTGTTATTATTGTCATTATATATGGACCAAATCATAGGTGTAGAAAGTTTGTTGTCGATAGTGTAGTTTGTCATAGTCTTACCATCATATTTCCATGCTACTGTATCTCTATCTCCAAACCAAATATTCCCTTCTAAATCTTCTTCAATTGCAAAAACGTGTTCCATAGTTCCAACTGGTGAGGGATTCCCAATTTTATCGCTATCTCCGTTAATAAGTCCTTTTTTATCTGAAAAATTTATTTGTTTTTTAACTCAGTTCTTTGTTGCGGTACGTTTTTTCTATTAATAATAAAATTAAGCCCAATTGTCCAAGAAAGTATCAGAAGGAAGGCACCTTTTTGGACTAAAGGAGAGTATTGAATTAAATCTTCATTATAGTAGAAAAAGTTGTTTAACCCTATAATTAGAATACAAAATATTCCGATAACCTTGAAAAAAGGGAATTGGTTATTATGAAGTGCTCTAATCATTCCGATTATTACTATAGTACCGGATATACTTAAAATCGTGGACATTACATCGTGATATTTGGAGAAAATGAAAGTGGCAGATAACATTGCCAAACCACCAGAAATTTTAATGGCTATGTTCCAAGTTCTACTTTTTTCGAAGTAATTTGCAAATTGAATGAAAAATACAATCATACTGAAGCAAAGAATTGAAATTCCTCCTATTGCAACTGGTCTTGCTTGATTTTCAATTCCATTCAAGCCACTTTCTTGCATTAAATTACACCAATGATTATTACGCCAATCAAAACCTATTGAATTGATATCTGCTACTGAACCTCCTGGATATAATTGAGAAGCATAAAAGTAAATACTTATAAAAATGAATATTCCTATAGTAGGAAGAAATTTTAATAATCCTTTTGGGTTTATCATAATTCTCTGTTTTCACAAATGTGCTGCGTGTTTGTACAAGATTAGTTGCGTTGGTTTGACAACTAATTTAATAAATAATTACTGACCAAGAAAATCCGTGAGGATTTTTGTAAGGAGCTGTACCAAACAATTAATTTTATACGGCAATAGTTTTTATTTTAATATACAGTAAAACGCTTTATCATTTTCCTATTAACAGCGTTAGGGATTTCAGATATTAGCACATAATTACCTTTTTCAAGAGTTGCTTCAAAATAACCTCTTTGTCCTGCTGGTAAATCTTCAACTCCTCCTAAAAATAATAATCCTTCAGGTTCAGGTGAACGAAATGCATTAAAGTCAACTATATTCAACCAATTATTTAAATCATTTACCAAACTGTCATTTTCGATTTTAACCAAATTAACATCATGTCCCATTAGATGTTCGTATTGTTTTTGGTCCTCAAATTTTGCCTCAAACTTATAATTTCCTGATTTTATTGAGTCATTAAAGGTTATTCCCTTTTCACTTGATATACTTATTTTAAAATCGGCTTTTGGTGGTTCATTACCATTAGGTTCATTGCTTACTTTTAGCTCTTTAATC
>UPTN01001274.1_pt1 | contig 11344 bp, 7 predicted proteins | sample 2160111 | NCBI WGS metagenome assembly UPTN01 (sample SAMN06265058, study PRJEB28932) | marine metagenome | isolation source: Columbia River Estuary | place: USA:Columbia River Estuary, USA | collected 2014-05-05 | reverse complement strand
GAAAAAAAAGGCTTTTTTACCATTAAATCGCCAGATGATACCATTTTTAATGAAAGCATAAAGGCCAAAGATGCTTGCCCTGTTAAAATTATTGATGTAAAACAAACATAAAATCCAATTTTAAACGTTTTACAGTTCGTAATTTTAATCATATCTTTACAAATTAGTGAAGGTTGTAAAATTGAATTTTTCAATTTTAATTATCAAAATAAAATATAAAAAATATGAGCTGTAATAGTTGCTCTTCAGATATAAATAGTGTTCCGAAAGGTTGTAAAAGTAATGGCGATTGCGGTACTGATAGTTGTGAAAAACTAACAGTATTTGATTGGTTAGCCAATATGTCACTTCCATCTGGTCAAGAACCTGAAAATATAGTTGAAGTACGTTTTAAAAATGGGCGAAAACATTTTTATAAAAATCCTGACAATTTAAAATTATCAATTGGCGATATTATTGCAGTTGAAGGTAATCCAGGTCATGACATAGGTACGGTTTCTCTTACAGGTGAACTGATTAAAGTTCAAATGAAAAAGAAGGGGGTTGCTGTTGATAGCGAAGAGGTGAAAAAAATATACCGAAAAGCATCACAAAAAGACATTGATATTTGGAAAGCTTCACGTGAAAAAGAATATGAAACGCAATATCGCGGAAGAGAAATATTAAGTCGTTTGGGTTTAAAAATGAAACTTTCAGATGTTGAGTATCAAGGGGATGGAAACAAAGCTACTTTTTATTACACAGCCGATGATAGAATTGATTTCAGACAGTTAATTAGAGATTTGGCAAGTGCTTTTAACATACGAGTTGAAATGAAACAAGTTGGGCTTCGTCAAGAGGCAGCTCGTTTAGGTGGTGTTGGTTCCTGTGGAAGAGAATTGTGTTGTTCAACCTGGTTAACCGATTTGCGAAAAGTAAATACCACTGCGGCACGTTACCAACAATTATCTTTAAATCCTCAAAAATTAGCAGGACAATGTGGTAAATTAAAATGTTGTTTAAACTACGAATTAGACACCTATTTAGATGCGCTTAGAGGTTTTCCAAAGCAAGAAATTGAACTGAGAACTGTAAAAGGAGATGCTTCTTTTGTGAAAATGGATATTTTTAAAAATTTACTTTGGTACACTTATAAAGAAAACCGCAGTAAATGGTTTAAATTAACCTTAGAACAGGTTCAAGAAATTATAGCCTTAAATAAAAATCAAGAAAAAGTAGCTTCATTAGAAGATTATGAATTGGAGTTAATTCAAGAAATTAAGGCTGATTTTGAAAATGTTGTAGGACAAGATAGTTTAACTCGTTTTGATATGCCAAAAAGAACCAACAAAGGTAAAAAACGAAATAAAAAACATCAGGGAGATGGTTCAAAACAGCAAGCTGCATCTAATGATTTTAAGTCAAAACAAAAGAACAGACCTAAAAAAGATAAAGCTGAAATAAGTCAAAATCAGGCAACCAATCCAAATCAGAAAAAGCCTAACCCAAATCAGCAAAAGCAGCATCCTAACCAGCAAGCAAAAGTGTCAGGCGAAAATAATCCTGTAAATAAAACAGGAGCCAATAAAAATAGAAACAAAAGAAGAAGACCTCCTAAAAAAGACACAAACAATTCAAAAGATGCATAAGTATTTACAACTTTTATTTGGTTTTTTGTTAGTTGTTTCTTGTGATTCAAAGATGATTTATGATCAATATCAGCCAATTGAAAATCACCAATGGTCATCAGAAAATAAAATTGAATTTATTGTTGATAATACAGATACTATTTCTAAAAAAAATGTGTTTATCAATATTAGAAACAATAAAGCCTATGAGTTTAGTTCTTTATTTTTAATCGCTAAAATTGAGTTTCCAAAAGGCATAAGGGTTATTGATACCTTAGAATATGAAATGGCTGATGTTCAAGGAAAATGGCTGGGCACAGGATTTACTGATGTGAAAGAAAATAAACTTTTTTACAAAGAAAATGTGTCTTTTGCTGAAAAAGGAACTTATAAATTTAGCATTCAGCAAGTAACTAGAGGTATCAATGACATTGAAGGGAAAAAGCCTTTAAATGGTATTACAGATGTAGGTTTAAGTATAGAAATGGTTAAAAAATGACAAAAAAAACAGCAGCAACTACTAATTTTTCAAGTTACGTAAAATGGTTTTGGATTTTAATTTTAGGAGGTTCATTGTCAATTGTATTTTTATTTTTATTGGCATCTTGGGGTGCTTTTGGACCATTACCAAGTTTTGAAGAATTAGAAAATCCCGAGCATAATTTAGCTACCGAAGTTATTTCTATTGATGGAAAAACACTGGGGAAATACGCCTACGAAAATCGCACACCTGTTCAGTTCAAAGATTTACCTTCAAATCTTATCGAAGCACTGGTTTCAACGGAAGATGAACGTTTTTACGAACATTCTGGAGTTGATTTTAAGGCTTCTTTGCGCGCGGTTATTAAAATGGGGAAAGATGGGGGTGGAAGTACCATTACTCAGCAATTTGCTAAGTTGTTATTTCATGGTGAGGGCTCTAAAAATATTGTGCAACGTATTGGGCAAAAATTTAAAGAATACGTAATTGCAATAAAATTAGAGCGTCAATATACCAAAGAAGAAATTTTAACAATGTACTTAAACAAGTACGACTTTTTAAATTTAGCTGTTGGTATTCGTTCAGCTTCACGTATTTACTTTGGAAAGGAACCTATTGAATTAACTGTTCCAGAATCGGCTATGCTCGTTGGAATGCTTAAGAATGCTTCTTATTACAATCCGCTAAGACGCGAAGAATTGGTTAAAAATCGAAGAAATGTAGTATTGTATCAAATGTATAGAAACGACTTTATTTCTGATGAAGTAAAAGATTCTTTACAACTAACCGATTTAAATTTAAATGTTAATAAAGAAGGGCATAGCGATGGTTATGCTACTTATTTTAGAGAATATTTACGAGATTTTATGAAAACGTGGATTAAAGACAATCCTAAACCTGATGGAACAGATTACAACTTACATCGCGACGGACTTAAAATTTATGTAACAATAGATTCACGATTGCAAAAATATGCTGAAGAAGCGATGGCTGAACACATGGCTAATTTGCAACGTGTATTTAACAAAGAGCAAAAAAGAAACAAAAAAGCGCCTTTTTACGATTTAGATGAAGATCAAGTTAAGTCAACTGTTAATCAGGCGATGAAACGTTCTAACCGTTGGATTAGAATGAAAAGTAACGGTGACTCAGAGGCTGAAATTTTAAAATCTTTTGATGAGAAAACAGACATGAGTGTTTTTACTTGGAAAGGAGAGATAGATACCATCCTGTCACCAAAAGATTCTATTTTATATTACAAACAGATTTTAAGAGCAGGGTTAATGTCTCTAGAACCACAAACGGGTCATGTAAAAGCATGGGTTGGTGGAATAAACTATAAACATTTTCAATTTGATGCAGTAAAACAACAAAAACGCCAGGTTGGTTCAACCTTTAAACCTTTTGTTTATGCTTCAGCAATCAATCAATTAAAATTGTCACCATGTTATAAATTACCGAATATCCCATACACCATTCCAAAAGAAAAATATGATATGCCTGAGGATTGGACTCCAAAAAATTCGGATGATAAATATGGTGGGGAATTGACTTTAAAAGAAGCGTTAGCTGGCTCTGTGAATGTGATTACTGCAAATTTAATTGATAAAGTTCACCCAAAAACGGTGGTTGCTTTAGCGAAAAGTGCCGGTATAAAAAGTGATATTCCTGAAGTTCCGGCAATAGCATTGGGGTCTGTAGATTTATCATTGTATGAAATGGTAGGTGCTTATGCAACTTTTGCCAACAAAGGTTTGCAAATAGAACCGATGATGATTTTAAAAATTGAAGATAAAAATGGTACTGTTTTAGAGCAATTTATTCCAACTTCAAAAGAGGTTTTAAGTGAAGAATCGGCTTATGTGGTTATCAATTTATTAGAAGGTGTAACACAATCTGGTTCGGGAATTCGATTGCGCGGTAAATGGGGAAGTTATCCCGACAATGTAGTTACAGGATATCCTTATGAATTTACAAATCCAATTGCAGGAAAAACAGGAACAACTCAAAATCAGTCCGATGGTTGGTTTATGGGAATTGTTCCAAATTTAGTAACTGGTGTTTGGGTTGGAGGTGAAGACCGAGCAACTCACTTTAAAAGTATAACACAAGGACAAGGTGCTACAATGGCATTGCCAATTTGGGCATTGTATCATAAAAAAATATACGCCGATGCAACTTTAAATGTTAGTCAAGGTGAATTTGAACGACCAGAAGATTTAAGTATTGAGGTCGATTGTGGAAAAAAAGGCGATCAGGCTATAAAAAAATTAGAAGAAGATCCAGAATTTTAGTGTAAAATGAGTATAAATCATATTTGGAAACCATCAAAAATAAGTATTGAACAAAGCAACATTTTTAAAATGATGCAAGAACATGGTTTTGAAAATTATGATGATTTCTGGAAATGGTCAGTTACCAATAAAGAAACTTTTTGGGAGGAAACCATTCATAATTTAGGTATTGAATTTGCACAAAATTACGCTTCAATTGTAGATATTTCAGAAGGTGTTGAAAACGCAAAATGGTTAAAAAACGCCAAACTGAATATTGTAGATGCATGTTTTCAAAACGAAGATGATTCAATTGCGATAACTTTTCAAGAAGAAGGGCAAAATCTTCAAAAAATCACCCAAAAAGCATTACTTACTTTGGTCAATCAAATAGCAAATGGTTTGGTTGAATTAGGCTTAAAAAAAGGTGATAACATTGCTATTGATATGCCAATGACCGTTGAAGCTGTCGCCATTTATTTAGCAGGGATAAAAGCTGGAATGCCAATTGTTACGATTGCTGATAGTTTCACGTCCAATGAAATTGAAGTTCGTCTAAAAATTACAAATCCTAAAGTAATTTTCACACAAGATATTTTAAAAAGAGCCGAAAAGGAATTGCCTTTATATTCAAAAGTGATTGAGATAAACGCTCCGAAAACGATTGTTTTTAAAACTTCTAAAAAAGACATTAAACTTAGAAGTAATGATATTTATTGGGGAGATTTTTTAAGTTCAAATACAAATTTTAAAACCGTTATTCAACAACCTGACGATATAATTACAATTTTATTTTCATCAGGAACAACAGGTGAGCCAAAGGCAATTCCTTGGACTCACACGACACCCATAAAATGTGCAAGTGATGGTTATTACCACCAAGATATTCATAAAAACGATGTGGTTTGTTGGCCAACAAATCTAGGTTGGATGATGGGACCATGGCTGGTATTTGCCTCTCTAATTAACAAAGCAACAATTGCACTTTACTATGGTCCACCAATGGGTGAGGATTTTGGTAAATTTGTTCAAAATGCTCATGTTACCATGTTGGGTGTAATTCCAAGTTTTGTAAAATACTGGAAAAGCACTAAGTGTATGGAACAGTATAATTGGGATAACATCAAATGTTTTAGCTCAACAGGTGAAGTTTCTAACCCTACTGAAATGGAATATTTAATGCAGTTGGCCAATAATAAACCTGTTATCGAATATTGTGGAGGAACTGAAATTGGAGGAGGATATGTAACCAGTACGGTAGTTCAGCCCAATATTGCAAGTACATTTTCAACTCAGGCATTGGGAGGCGAATTTGTTTTATTAAATGACAGTAATGAAGTTTCAACAAAAGGTGAATTATTTTTAATTCCACCAATAATGGGATTGTCGACCAGCTTGATTAACCGTAATCATTTTGATGTGTATTATAAAGATACTCCAACATACAAAGGAAAACTATTACGAAGACATGGGGATGCGTTGGAGCAATTAGAAAATGGTTATTACAAAGCACAAGGAAGAGTTGATGATGCTATGAATTTGGGTGGTATAAAAGTAAGTTCTGTTCAAATAGAATCTGTTCTAAATAAATTAGATTTCATAAAAGAATCAGCAGCAATAGCTGTGGAACCAAAAGGTGGAGGACCAAGTTTATTGGTCGTATTTTATGTTGAAAATGTTTCAGAATTAACAGATGAAGAAAAATTATTTCAAGTAAAAAAAAGCATTGGAAAACAATTAAATCCGCTTTTTAAAGTTTCAGACTTAGTAAAAATTAATGTTTTACCAAGAACGGCATCTAACAAAGTAATGAGAAGAAAATTAAGAGAAAATTACATGCTTAGTAGCGGGTAGCAGTTCCAATTAATTTTTTAAATAGAAGTACCAGTTACTAGACACAAAATATCAGAGACTAAAAAAAATGAAAATAATATCATACAATGTAAACGGAATTAGAGCCGCGTTAAACAAAGGTTTTATAGACTGGTTAACAGCCGCTAACCCTGATGTGGTTTGTATTCAAGAAACAAAAGCACATAAAGAACAATTGGATTTAAGTTTGTTTGAAGCCGCTGGTTATCCATTTCATTATTGGTTTTCAGCCGAAAAGAAAGGATATAGCAGTGTTGCTATTTTATCTAAATTTGAACCAAACCATGTTGAGTACGGTACAGGAATAGCTTCAATGGATTTTGAAGGAAGAAATTTAAGAGTAGATTTTGATGATTTTTCTGTAATGAGTTTGTATTTACCTTCAGGAACAAATGATGATCGTTTAGATTTTAAATTAAATTACATGGCTGAATTTCAGGAATATGTAAATAATTTAACAAGTAAAATTCCAAATCTTATTATTTGTGGGGATTACAATATTTGTCACGAAGAAATTGACATTCATAACCCTAAAATGAAAGGTGTTTCAGGCTTTTTACCTGAAGAACGTGAATGGTTAGGGAACTTTATTGACAGTGGTTTTGTGGATTCGTTTCGTTATTTAAATAAAGAGCCAAACCATTATAGTTGGTGGAGCTATAGAGCAAATGCACGAAACAACAATAAAGGTTGGCGAATTGATTATAACATGGTAAGCGAACCTTTAAGAGATAGAATAAACCGGGCCTATATTTTACCTGAAGCTAAACATTCAGATCATTGCCCGATAGTAGTTGAAATTAATTAAAAAAATAACCCCTTATTATGTTAAAAAAAGCAGTCCTTTTATTTCTTATTGCATTTACCTTAAATGCCTGTGTTTCTAAAAAAGTATATCAAGAATTAGAAACAAAATTCAATAATTTACGATCTTCAAATTCAGCATTGATTAAAGAAAAAGACGACTTATTAGTTGTTAAAAAAGCCTTAGAAGACGATTTATTGAAATTAAATAAAGAGTTTAATGACCTTACCGCTCAAAAAGCTGTTTTAGAAAATGATTTGGAAGCACTTCAAAGCAAATACAAAAACTTAGACGAATCATACCTGGCTTTATCTGCGCAAAGTTCAAAAAAATTAGCAGAGCAAGCACAAAAAAATCAGGAGTTATTAAATAAATTGGAAGAGAAAGAACGTGTTTTAGCTGCTGAAAGTCTTCGTTTGGAAAATCTTCAAAAAGAATTAAATAAAAGGTCTGCTCAAATTTTAGAATTGCAAAATTTAATAAATGCTAAAGAAGCACAAATGCAGCAACTAAAAGATGCCATTTCAAAAGCACTTCTTAATTTTGAGGGAAAAGGTTTAACTGTTGAACAAAGAAATGGTAAAATTTATGTTTCTATGGAAAATAAATTATTGTTTAACTCTGGAAGCTGGGCAGTTGGAACCGAAGGGAAAAAAGCAGTTGAACAATTAGCAAGTGTTTTATCGCAAAATAAAGATATTAATGTATTAATTGAAGGTCACACAGACAATGTTCCTTATACGGGAACAACTATTTTAGACAATTGGGATCTATCAGTTAAACGGGCGACAGCAATTGTAAGAATTTTAGAAGAAAAAGGAGTAAGTCAAACACAAATTACAGCCGCTGGAAGAAGTGAATATATGCCTGTTGGAACAAATGAAACTACAGAAGGTAAAGCAAAAAATAGAAGAATTGAAATTATTTTAGCGCCAAATTTAGACGAAATTTCAAAACTTTTAAACAAATAAAATCGAATGAAGTATTTATCAATTATATCATTTTTATTTTTTACTTTACTTTTCAGAATTGGTTATTCACAAGAAGCTTCAGACACTTTAAATCTTCAAAAAATTGTTGACACCAAGGCGTTATTTTCACAGGGAGATACACTGTTGTATAAAAAACTGGATTCTATTAAACTAGTCATTCACAGTCAGGCAAGTTTGTTAGACAGTTTATGGATTAACGAATTAGCAGCATCTTCTTTAAATGACACTGTTCGATATACATTAGAAGATGATGAAGTTTACGTATCGGAATTAAATGAATTACCAACAGCACTTTTAAAACAGAGATTGGCAGAAATTGACAACATTTCACCTTTTAATGTTGAGTACAATCCCCAATTAGAGCAAATTATTAAATCATATCTTCAAAAAAGAAAGCCAGTTTTTTCAGTAATGATGGAAAGAGCCCGATTTTACTTTCCTATGTTTGAAGAGCACTTGGCTAAATATAATATTCCGTTAGAATTAAAATATTTGGCTGTAATTGAATCGGCATTGAAACCTACTGCACAATCAAGAGTTGGCGCAGCAGGATTATGGCAGTTTATGTATCAAACTGGTAAAATTTACAATTTAAATGTTAGTTCTTATGTTGATGAGCGTTATGACCCAATTAGATCAACAGAAGCAGCCTGTAAATATCTTTCAAGATTGTATGGTATTTATAACGATTGGGATATGGCATTAGCAGCCTACAATTCTGGGCCAGGAAATGTAAATAAAGCCATTAGAAGAGCAGGAGGGAGTACAAATTATTGGAAAATAAGACCGTATCTGCCTAGAGAAACAGCAAGTTATGTTCCTATTTTTTATGCAACAATGTATATTTTTAAGTATTCAAATGAGCATAATATCAAAGCTCGTGAAAGTGCAGTATCACGTTTTGAAACAGATACGGTTCATTTAAAAAGACAAATTACTTTTAAGCAAGTGAATGAAATTTTAAGTGTTGATAATGAAGTTGTTAAATTTTTAAATCCACAATATAAATTAGAAATCATTCCTCATATAAAAGATAAAAATTATGTACTTACTTTACCAGTAAAAGATATTGGGAACTTTGTGAGTAATGAAAATTTAATTTATGCCTATATTGATGCTGAAGAAGCAAAACGAGAAAAAGAATTGCCAAAATATGTTGAAGTAAATGACAGGATTACCTACAGAGTGAAAAGTGGTGATTATTTAGGCAGAATAGCAAGTAAATATGGAGTTTCAATAACTAGTTTAAAAAAATGGAATAACCTCAAAAACACAAAATTGAAAATCGGGCAAAGACTTATTATTTATCCTAGAAAAGCGTAGGAAAGATTAAAAATTTTAAAGATAGTTTTCTTTTTAAAAAATGAAAATTGGAACAGTATTTGAAGTGTACAAGGCTATATAAAACAAAAAACGCAATTAAATGAAAAAATTAGGAGTCCTTATTGCCATTATTTCATTTTTAATTTCTTGTAATTCTGGAAAGCAAGAAAGAATATTAAAAGAGGCTAACGGAAGAATTAACAGCATTTTGGTTGTTATGAAAAATAGTGAATGGCAGGGTGATATTGGAGATGAACTTCGTAAAATTATAGCTGAACCTGTTTTAGGATTGCCCCAACCTGAAGCTCAGTTTGAAGTTTCACAAGTACCACTTGAAAATTTCGGAACTATGTTTAGAGCAACACGAAGTATTTTGAATATTGCCATAGGAAATGAGAATTCATTTTCAGTAGTTTCAAATGTATATGCTTCTCCTCAACGAATGATAACAATTACAGGTAAAAGCAAAGATGATTTAATTGCTGAAATTCAAAAAAACACCGATAAAATAATTTCAACTTTTAAAGATGCTGATATTGAATCCATTCAACGAAATTTTTCAAATAAATATTGGGATCCTACCCAAATTGAAACATTTAAAAAGAAAGGATATAGTTTAAAAATTCCAAAAAACTACAGTAAAGTGGAAGACAATGGTGATTTTGTATGGTACCGTTACCATTTAAATGGGGGTAATAGTATGGAGTTAATTTCTTATACCATTCCAATTTCTTCAGAAGATGACGAGAATGGGAATAACATTGTTTATAACAGAGATTCAATAGGCAAAAAATATATACCTGGTCAAATTGAGGATTCTTATATGATTACAGAAGAAGCCTATACACCTCATATTTTTGAAGTTGAATTAGATGGTAAAAAAGCATTTGAAGCTAGAGGAAAGTGGGAAGTAAAAGGAGTGTATATGGCGGGCCCCTTTTTAAGCTATTCAGTGATAGATAAGGTTAATAATCGGGTTGTTGTAGTTGAAGGTTTAACCTTTGCTCCTAGTATTAACAAACGCGATTACATGTTTGAATTAGAAGCTATTTTAAAGACTTTGAAGATCAACTAGCTTATAGTTAGTTGAAAAAAGCCAGTTTCTATCAGATGTTAGAAACCGGCTTTTTCAAATATAAATTTTATATTATTCTCCCATTTTAGCCCAGCTATCTCTTAAAGGCACAGTTCTGTTAAAAACCAATTTATCTTGTGTTGAATCTGTATCAACACAAAAATAACCCAAACGTTGAAATTGAAAACGATCTAACACGTTAGCAGTTTTTAAACTTGGCTCAACAAAAGCATCAATAATTGTTAAAGAATCAGGATTTAAAAAGGCTTTAAAATCTTTGTCTTTTTGCCCATCAGGAGCTTCGTGAGTAAATAGACGGTCATAAACTCTAACCTCAGCTTTTTCAGCATGTTTTACAGAAACCCAATGCAAAGTTCCTTTTACTTTTCGCTTACTAGCTTCTGTACCACTTCCACTTAAAGAATCCTCATCATAAGTACAATAAATTTCAGTTACCTCACCATTTTCATCTTTTAAGCAGCTTTCAGCTTTAATAATATAGGCATTTTTTAAACGAACCTCACTACCTAGTTTTAGCCTAAAAAACTTTTTATTTGCTTCTTCTCTAAAATCTTCCTGCTCAATATAAATTTCACGGCTAAAAGGGACTTCTCTAAATCCAGCACTTTCATCTTCCTGATTGTTTTCAGCGGTTAACCATTCTTCTTTCCCTTCGGGATAATTGGTGATAATTAATTTCACAGGATTTAAAACAGCCATTACTCTTGGTGCTGTTTTATTTAAATCATCTTTAATACAATGTTCTAATAAAGCGACATCAGTTACGTTATCACGTTTTGAAATTCCTGCAGTTTCGCTAAAAGTTCTAATTGATGCTGGTGTATATCCTCTTCTTCTCAATCCAGAAATTGTTGGCATACGAGGGTCATCCCATCCTGTGACAACCTTTTCTTCA
>UPTN01001273.1_pt1 | contig 11347 bp, 9 predicted proteins | sample 2160111 | NCBI WGS metagenome assembly UPTN01 (sample SAMN06265058, study PRJEB28932) | marine metagenome | isolation source: Columbia River Estuary | place: USA:Columbia River Estuary, USA | collected 2014-05-05 | reverse complement strand
TATATAGAATATTAGAATCTGAAGGTGCTACTGCAATTGCTAAACGCCCAAGTTGACCTTCCGGGAATCCATTATGAATTTTATTCCATGTTTTTCCCGCATCAATTGATTTGTACAAAGCACTATTTTCACCACCAGATTCAAAAGACCAAGCGGTTCTTCTAAATTCCCACATGGATGCGTATAATGTATTTGGGTCATTCGGATCCATTGTCATATCTGCAGCTCCCGTGCGTTCGTTTACATATAAAACTTTCTCCCAAGTAACTCCTGCATCCATTGATTTATATATACCTCGTTCATCACTATCAGACCACAAGGCTCCTAAAATTGCAACATAAACTTCATTTGAATTTTCAGGGTTAACTATGATATTAGCAATACGTTCAGATTTATCAAATCCTAACTTTGTCCACGTTGTTCCACCATCCGTAGATTTGTATAAACCATCACCATAAGACACACTATTTCGTGTCCATGTTTCTCCTGTTCCAACATAAATAACATTATCAGGATCGTTTGGATCAATTTCAACAGCACCAATAGATTGACAATAATCATCAAAAATAGAATTGAAGGTTGTTCCGGCATCATTAGATTTCCAAACGCCGCCACCAGCCGTTCCAGCATAAATAATGCGTGTGTTTGTTGGGTGAACTTCCATGTCATTAATACGACCACTCATTAAGGCAGGGCCAATATGTCGAGCTCTTAAATCGCCAAAATAATCTTTAATGTTTAAAGAATTGTTTTCTTGAGCTTGCAACTGACAAGGCAATAATATGGCGCCTAAAATGAGAACGAATAGTTTTTTCATTATGTAATAAATTTTTGAATGGTTGATAAAAAAACCTCAATAATTATTATTGAGGTTTTTAATAGGTTTGTTTTAGTTTTTCTTATCGTCTGTAACTGCTGGCTTTTCTATTACCACATCAAAAGCCGCTGTATCTATTTCAGGATTAATAACAATTTCGGTATATGTCATTGGCATCCCTTGCATTGCTGTACTAAACGGAAAGTAAATCCCATCGACTTCTTGATAATCACTTAATGGTACTTTAACCATTTGACCTTTTGCAGGACCTGTTGGCACCTCAGTTTCTACAACGATTGGCACAAAGTTGTCAGTATCAAAATAGTAAAAAGACACATTTGGTACTTCTTCACCATCAATCATCATATTATCTTTGGTTAATTTAACCTTGAAGCATTCTGTCCCTTCTTGTGGTTCTTTACCAATTAATTCTATTTTGTATCCTTTGTCTTTATAATTAATGAATGCATTTGGAAAATCTTTGAATTCTTTTATCATCATTTTTGACATGTCACTAGGCATTTCTTCCATTTTTTGAGCCATCATATTCATGGACCATGTTTTGGTTCCGTTTGAGACCAATTGCTTCATCTTTTGGCCTTGAAAATCAATTTGTACATAAGCACTACCATCATTTGTAGTTACAGCTTCAATAGGGATTTCCATGCCTTACGCATTTATTTTGCCTATCATTTTTAAGCTTTTAACCTTTGCTAAATTTTCTTTTCCTCCAATTGCTTCTAAATAATTTTCTACAATTTCATCTGCAGTTTGTGCATTAACTTGTGCAAAAGCTGTTACCGTAAAGGCAATAAATAATAATTTAATAGTTTTCATGTTTTAATTTTAATGTTAAATGTTTTTTTTCAATAACCGTTCCAGTATTAAACTGGAGACATCTATTACTAAGAATATTAGTTGTTTGTCAACTAATTTACTAAAATGTTACATTTAAAAAAGAACTTTTTCCTAATTGGCATAAAATTGATGTTTTTTGGTATTTTATTTTAATATTTTAAACTCTTATTGATTGCATGAATCCTTATATTTGAATTCAAATTTTTATTATTATACCATATGCAAAAGCAACTTATAGAATGCGTTCCAAATATCAGTGAAGGAAGGGATTTAGATAAAATAAATACAATAGCAAATGTCGTCGAAACCGTTCAAGGCGTCAAGCTTTTAGATATTGATCCAGGTGCCGCTACAAATAGAACCGTTATTACTTTTGTTGGAGAACCAGAACAGGTAATTGAAGCTGCATTTGTATTAATTAAAAAAGCATCTGAACTTATAGATATGAGTAAACATAGTGGTGAGCATCCTCGTTTTGGAGCGACTGATGTATGTCCTTTAGTTCCAATTTCTGGAATTTCATTGGAAGATACTGCAAAGTATGCTCAAAAATTAGGAAAGCGGGTAGGTGAGGAGCTTAGTATTCCTGTGTATTTATATGAGAAAGCGGCTAAAGAAGCAAAGCGAGAAAATTTGGCAAATTGTAGATCAGGAGAATATGAGGGGTTATCGAAGAAATTATCTGATCCAAATTGGAAACCAGATCATGGTCCAGCTGAATTTAATGCTGCTGTGGTTACCACAGGAGCAACTGCAATCTCAGCAAGGGACTTTTTAGTAGCCTACAATGTAAATTTGAATACAACATCTACACGACGCGCCAATGCTATTGCTTTTGATATAAGAGAAGCTGGTCGTGTTAAGCGAGAAGGAAATCCTATTACCGGAAAAAAAGTTTTGGATGCAAATGGAGAACCTGAACGCATTCCAGGAAAACTAAAAGCAGTAAAAGGAATAGGTTGGTTTATTGAAGAATACGGTATTGCTCAAATATCATATAATCTGACTAATATAAGTATTACATCAGTGCACAAAGCTTTTGATGAAACCGATAAAGTGGCTCAAAAAAGAGGTCTAAGAGTAACGGGTTCAGAGCTCATTGGTTTGATACCGCTGCGAGCGATGTTAGATGCGGGTGATTACTTTTTAAAGAAGCAAGAACGATCATTAGGAATTTCTCATGCTGAAAAAATTAAGATTGCAGTAAAATCTTTAGGGCTAGATGATTTAAAACCGTTTAATCCTAGCGAAAAAATTATTGAATATGTTTTAAAAGAGAAAGGAGTACAACAGTTAGTTGACCTAACATTAACTGATTTCGCAGAAGAAACGGCTGGAGAATCTATGGCGCCAGGTGGTGGATCAATTTCAGCTTATGTTGGTACATTGGGTGTTTCATTGGGAGCAATGGTTGCAAATTTATCAGCTCATAAACCAGGTTGGGATGAACGTTGGGAAGAGTTTTCAGGTTGGGCAGAAAAAGGGCAGGTTTATAAAAACAAACTTCTTGCATTAGTTGATGAAGATACAAATGCTTTTAATAAAATAATTGAAGGCTTTAGAATGCCTAAAAACTCAAACGAAGAGAAGATAGCAAGAACTGAAGCTATTGAATCTGCAACAATTTATGCAACTGAAGTACCATTATTGGTTATGGAAACTGCTTGTGACTCTATGGAAGTTATGATGGCAATGGCAAAGCATGGGTTACAAAATTCGCTATCTGATGCTGGAGTAGGCGTATTGTGTGCAAGGACTGCAGTTTACGGTGCCTATTTTAATGTTCGTATAAATGCCAAGGATATTAAAAACAGGGACACTGCGGAGCAATTATTATACAAAGCAAAAGCTGTGTTTGATAAAGCAATCGCTACTGAAAATGAAATGGTAGCTTATATAAACGAAAAAATATAATATATGAGATTTCATTCCCGCAAATGGGTAAAACCAGAAGATCTTAATCCGAATGGTACTTTATTTGGAGGACGATTATTAGAATGGATAGATGAGGAAGCAGCATTGTATACTATTATTCAACTTGAGAATTCAAAAATTGTCACGAAATATATTTCTGAAATTAATTTTATGAGCTCTGCTCAACAAGGTGATATTGTTGAATTAGGAATGGAGGTTACCAATTTCGGTAAATCATCGCTGACCCTAAAATGTGAAGCTAGAAATAAAATGACACGTGAAACAATATTGACTGTAGATAATATTATTATGGTTAATTTAGGTGATAACGGCAAACCTTGTGCTCATGGTAAAACAGAAGTGGAATTTGTAAAAAACAGAATATAAGACTCTTTATTTTACAAGAAAGCTAGAGTTGTTTGGCAATTCAAACAATTCCAATTCAAAATAAGGAACAGCTGCAATTACGTGATCAAAGATATCGGCCATTATATATTCATAATTTTGCCATCTTTTATCTTTACTAAACGCATAAATCTCCAGCGGAATACCTTGGGTAGTAGGAGCTAATTGCCTTACCATTATCATCATATCTTTGTTAACAGCAGAATGCTCTTCAGCATAAGTTTCAATGTATTTTCTAAAAACTCCAAGATTAGTTAAGTTTTTACCATTAAGAAGCAGATCCTTATTAATATTATTTTGAGAATTGAATGCTTGAATTTCCGATTGTCTTTTAGAAATATAAGTTGAAATTAATTCAATGTCTTTTAATTTATTAACTTTTTCAACGGTTAAGTATTTTACACTATCAAGCTTAATATTTACAGATCGTTTAATCCGTCTTCCATCAGAGTCCATCATACCCCTCCAATTCTTAAAAGAATCAGAAATCAAAGCATATGTTGGTATTGTGGTAATGGTTTTATCAAAGTTTTGAACTTTTACAGTGGCCAAGTTAATTTCAATAACATCACCGTCAGCTCCATATTTTTCAAAGGTTATCCAATCACCAATGCGGACCATATCATTAATAGAAACCTGAATACTGGCAACAAAACCTAATATAGTATCTTTAAAAATTAAAATAATTATAGCAGATGCTGCTCCTAAACCAGTTATAAATGAAAGAAATTCAATTCCTGTAATTATAGCCAAGGCAGACATAATTCCAATGACCCAAGCAAAAATCATAAAAACTTGTATGTAGCTATCTATTGGTTTGTCTTTGAGTCTTGGTATTGTTTTAAAATAATCTTTAAGTGCATTTAGTACACTTCTTACAATCCAAAGTGTTAACACAATAGCGAATACTTCAACACCTTTTTCAATAATGTCTTCTGCATATTGGAAATGTATAAATACACTTGGAACAAACTCTAAAGTGACTAAAAGAGGTATGATGTGAGCAATATTTCTTGGAACTTTGTTTTTAACAAGGATGTCGTCAAAGTTTGATTTAGATTGAGAGGCAAAACTTGTAAATAGAGTAACAAGAATTTTTCTAATTAAGAAATCAATAATAAAAACAATAATAAACAAAGCAATTAGCATTGCTATCATATTTAAATAACGAGCTGAAGAATCTGAGAAACCAACAGATTTTAAATAATCAAAAAACAAAAGTTTAAAATCCATCATTTATAAATTTTTGAAATACTTAAAATCCAAATAGAATGTCCCAAATGGCAGTATTGATGCTATTAAAACTTTTATAAAATTCCCCTTAAACCATGAATGTTCTTGTCTTAGCATAAAAGCTAAAATAATATAAAGCATGAATAGGATACCATGAGGCATACCAAGCATTTTTACATATTGAGGATCGTCAGTAACATACTTAATTGGAGTTGCAATAAAGAGTAATAATACATAGGATAACCCTTCTAAAAAGGCAATAATTCTGAAAATATTAAAAAGTGAAAACATAACAAATCTACTTTTACAGTTGCAAAAGTAGGTTAGCTAGGTCTATTAAACTTAGTTTTTTACTATTTTTTTTGTAGTAATTACAGAATTATTTTTATCTATGATTTTAGCGAAATATAATCCTGTTGCTAAATTTGAAACATTTATAGTATTTGAACCGCTGGAAATCAATGATTTTTCAAAAAGTAATTTGCCATCTAAACTAAATAATTGTAATTTATTAGCTAAGCCGCTATTTGTCTTTACGTAAAATTCGTTTGTAAATGGAATAGGATAGAGTCGTGGTTCATTATTTATACTAGATATATCTGTATTAGATAATGTGCCTTCAAAGTAATTTAATGCTAAATTGAATGCGTCTACACCAATTTTTTCTCCAATAATTCTTCCGCGAATATCGTCTATAGGAGGATGAATTCCGCCCCAAATTCTTGATAAACTGGTTTGATCTGATGCATCACGATACGTTGCCCATTGTAATGTAAAACTTTGAGATGGTCCTTGTTCGAATACTAGAAAATCATTAGCTGTAATATCAAAAGTGCCCATTCCACCTGGAAAAAAGGCATCCCCTGTAATTAAAGTCATTACTTCTGCGGCAGCTCTTGAAAATGTTGAATGACCAGATAAGTATCCTGCAAAAGGGGGTGTTACAAATGTACCTCGTTGGTAAGGCCACCAATGCGTTCCTAAAATCCAATCTACACCTGCAACATCAGAATTAGAATCTGAAATATAATCAGGACCTTTCCAAGCCTTAATTTTAATTTTTCCAACATTTTCATCTCCAGAACCAGCTAAAGCATCACCTGTTTTAATTATTTCTATATAATCTGTAATTAAAGGAATTCCTTGGGCATCATAACTAGAAATACCTTCTGCTGTTGTATTGTCAGAACTCTGACCTCTACTTGCCATATAGCGAATAGCTGAAATTGGCCTTATATAGTCGTAATATCCTTTGATTCCCCAAATATTAATTGCCGAATCATGCATAGCACTTCCTAGCGTTAAATAAGATTTTATATCCCATTCTAAATCAGAAACAATATTACCTGTTCCGCCAAACTTTTTCACTGTATCAGGATGATCGCTTACATAATTAAGAATTGTAAACCAATGACCTGGTGGTGTTTCAGAATCTGGCCCATCCGCCCAAAACTCAGCTAGAACTCGAGCATAATCTGAACGCTTCACCATTTGCGAAGCATATGGTGCGTTTGTTTTTGGATTTAAATCATGACCTGTACCAATATCTCCTCCATTGGTGAAATCATAAAATGCTTTGTATTCAGCAAAGGTTTCAGGGTAACTTGAAATATCAACATTTCCTAAAGCAGCAGGAGATATGTCAATCATATAATTATCATTAGGATCAAGTTGTGCAGACCAAGATGCAACTAGTGCAAAATGCCATTTGTACGGATCATCCATACCATCTTCACTGTTTGAGTCTTGCATATAAACAGGTGGTCCGGGATCATTATAAACATAAGAATTAAAACCATTATCTAGTATTTGAAGGTTTTCAGGTAATAAGCAAAAAGGTTTTACTTCTCCCCATTCAGGGCTTAAAAATTCAGGCGTAGATTGCGGAAATGGATTTCCCGATTGATCTATAAAATAATTAAAAGCCAGTGGTTGCCATCTATTAGGGTTAATATCTGAATTGTCTTCATATAATTCCAAAATCAATGGATCATTAACTGGATTATAATATTGATTAATATATTTATTTTGCTCATTGGAGCCATCCTGAAATCCGAAAGTGATAATTTCATTTGCTAAATAATTTCCCAGTGCAGCATAAGATCCACTGCTATAATCTAAGGATGTAATTGTATGATCATAGCCATATGATTCAAAAAGCGCTAAAAATGCAGCTAACGAAGACGATGCTCCTGGAGAATTTTGAAACCGATGATTTAATAATCTAAGCATTGCATAACTAATAATTTCATGCTGTGCAGCCTCTACATTTTCAGGAAATGCAATTCCATTAAAAGTACTTGTATATCCTTGGAACGTTTGTCCTAAAAAGATTGTTTCGGCTTGGGTATCAAAAAGAGCCCAAGCATCATACATTGCCATCGAACTATGAAATAAGTTTCTGGCATGTACTGTAGGTCTTGCGAAGTCATTTCTTATGGCTTCTAATAATTCTTCATTCCAATCACGAGCAACAGAATATTGTGCGTTAATGTTAGAAAATGAAAACACTAGTATACCTAGAATAAGTGTAATTCTTTTCATTTATAATAAATTTGGTATTGTAAACTTAAGCTACAGTGCAAAATATCACAAATTTTTAGGACGAAATATGATTTTTATCAATTAAAATGCACAATTAATTGATCCTTAGCTTTTTATTGAACAGATGGTTAATCTATTATAAGTTGAATTTAATTCGTAATTAATTATGCTTTAGCACGATAATTTCACCATCCCGCAAGATTGTTAAATTAAATTTTGGATTACTAATAATATTATTTGCAAATTCAGCTAGCTTATTTAACGTAGAATCATTTAAATTGAATTTAATATCATTAAATGCTAAAATAATATCACCACCAAGAATTAGTTTATTGTTTCCTAAAAATGATTCTGTAGTGCCACCTTGAATTCCCATATTTCCAAAAATAGATTCAGATACGATTCTTTGAACTAATATACCATGCTTTTGAGGCACGTTTAATAATTTTGCTTCTAATTCACTAAGTGTGTATAAATCAGCACCAAGCCAAGGCATATTATTGTTGAGGAGTAGGCGTGAGGCTAAATTAGAACTGCTTGCATAACCAATGCCTTCAAAACCTCCAGATTTCGTGAGTATATGACTTACAATACCTACAACTTCACCTTTTAAATTAAACATTGGTCCACCAGAATTTCCCGTATTTATTGCGGCATCAGTTTGTATGAAATCTGTTGTAGTAAACGGGTTTTCACTTTCATCACTTTTTCTAAAACTACTTACATAACCAGAAGATAATGATGCATTTAAACCAAAAGGGGCTCCAATTACAAAAACACGTTCTCCAATTTTTAATTCGTCTGAATTTCCAAACTTAACAGTAATTGGATTAATGCGAGGTCTAAATAATTTTATAAGCGCAATGTCGGCACTTTTATAAATACTCACAACAGTAGCCCTAATGACATCGCCATCAGGAAATAGTACATTTATTTCTTCAGGAACAGTAACCACATGTGCCGCAGTAACAATTAAGCGATCAGAAATCATAAACCCAGATCCAAGGCCAGCTTCCGTTACCATTTTGGTTTCGTTATTTATTGAAGGCGCAATGTTTTTTTCGGACGTGAAAATCACAACGACAGCCGGGCTCACCTCCTCATAGAGCTCAGATAAATCTTGAGCATAAAAATAAGGAGTACTAAATAACAGAATAAAGACGATTAGTTTTTTCATGTTTGATAAATAAGAATGCATAAAAATTTAAGATGCGAATAGTATAATTACAAACTTATACAATAAAAAATAACTTCCGTCAATTGAAATAGATGTTTAAGCAATATGATTTGGAAATCAAGAATGTAAAAAAAAATAGGCTACTTTCGGAAAGTAGCCTATTTACTTGTAATAACAAATGTTACTTATTTATTTCCAAAAAAGATTGATAAACTTGTTATTCGTTACCTATAAGTGCAAAGAACTTATTGATGTTTGGTAAAATAACAATTCTAGTTCTTCTGTTTTTTGCCTGATTATCGCGTGTATCATTCTCAGCAATTGGATTATAACTACTACGTCCGGCTGCGATAAGTTTTTCTGGTGATACGTTATATTTATTTTGTAATTTTCTTACAACAGATGTAGCACGTAAAACACTAAGATCCCAGTTGTCTTTAATTTTATCAGTATTAATTGAACGTGCATCAGTGTGCCCTTCAACCATAACCTCTAAACTTGGTTCAGAGTTAATAACATCTGCAAGTTTCTGTAATATGTCGTTCGCTTTATTGCTAATTACATAACTTCCTGTGTTGAATAACATTTTGTCAGAAATAGAAATCATTACTACTGTTTCATCAATGTTAATAGCAAGATCTTCATCTTCATTTAAAGTGCTATTATCTAATGATTTTTGCAAATTGTAAGCAATTGCTAAGTTCATAGAGTCTTTAAGCGTCTCTGCTTTTGCGAGTTTCGCCTGATCAACATTAGCCAATGTTTCACGCATTGCTTGTTTTGTTTTGTTTGAAATAACCGCAGCATCACCAACAGTTTCAAACTTAATGTCGTTTTCAACTTTAAGGTTTACATTTTCATCAGTAAGTGAAGAAATCTTTGTGTTATAAGTATCAACACGTTGCTGGATCTGCGTAAATTTTGATTCAAGATCTTCTTTTTCAACTTGAGTTTTTTGAAGTTCACTTTTAATCTGACCATTCTCAGTTTCAAGAGCAACATACTTCTTTTTAGATACACAGGACACGATGGTTGCCGATGTAATAAGAACTAATAGTAATTTTTTCATGTATTTAGTTTTTGGATTTATTATTATCTACGATAAAAAACAAGTTTTGGATGACGAAATGTGAATTTTATTTTAATTATTAATTTTATATTTAGGGAATAGAATATATCATGCTATCATAAGCGATAATTAAAATGTATTTTAGATTTATTAAATAGTTTCAATGGCAGATAATAAACAACCAAATGTTTCATTTATTCATTTAGTATTTCCAATTGTAATATTAGCATTATTAATTATTTATGGATTAATTCTTCAACCACGAGTTTTTAATAAACCCGCGTTCCCATTAGAAATAGTGTTTTTGCTAGCTACGGTTTTTTCCGCAGGACATCTCATGGTCATTGGTTTCAAATGGAAAACGATACAGGATGCTATTGTCAAAAAATTAGCCAAGGGGTTTCCTGCTGTATTGATTTTGTTTGCTATTGGTTTGGTTATTGGCACATGGATTATTAGTGGTACCATACCAATGCTGATTTATTATGGTATAAAGTTAATTGATCCAACATACATGTATGTGTTGGCTTTTATTATTCCAGTCATATTTTCGACCTTAACAGGGACATCTTGGGGGTCAGTAGGTACTATTGGGACTGTAATAATTGGAATAGCTACAACTGCTGATGCCCATTTGGGTATTACGGCTGGAGCAATAATAGGTGGTGCTTATTTTGGAGATAAAATGTCACCATTATCAGATACAACTAATTTAGCTGCTTTAGCAACTGATGTGCCGTTGTATGACCATATTCGCTCAATGATGTACACGACGTTACCATCAGCCATTATTTCCATAATTATATTTTTTATACTTGGTTTTGTGCATCCACCTGCAACAAGTGCCGGAAATATAGCAGAAACTGCAACAACGATTTCGGCATTGGAATCCATGTTTGATTTTAATCTGTTTCTTTTTATTCCGCCATTAATCGTGCTTTATGGATCTATTAAACGTATGGCTACCTTACCAACCTTACTCGCATCATCTTTAATTGCATGTGTTTTAGCCTTGTTGTTTCAAAACTTCGGTATAACAAATGTTATGGAAACTCTTAAAGATGGTTTTGATACAAGTATGGTATCTTGGATGACACAAATCCCGGAGCAATTGCATGTATTGTTTAATAGAGGAGGGCTTTATGAACTCAATGAGGTTATTGTTTTTACGTTAATGGCCTTGACTTTTATTGGCACGCTTGATGTTACTGATGCGATGCCGAAGATTGTAAATAGAGCATTCTCTTTTACTAAATCAAAAACCTCAGTCATATTAGCTTCGTTAGTTTCAACGGCATTTACCAACGCAATTACATCTAATCAAAGTGCA
>UPTN01001272.1_pt1 | contig 11357 bp, 1 predicted proteins | sample 2160111 | NCBI WGS metagenome assembly UPTN01 (sample SAMN06265058, study PRJEB28932) | marine metagenome | isolation source: Columbia River Estuary | place: USA:Columbia River Estuary, USA | collected 2014-05-05 | reverse complement strand
AAGACAAATTGAAAAACAACTAGGTAGTAAGAAAACTGAAAAAGAAAAACCTAGAGCTACTGCCACGGAAACACTTACTAAAACAAAACTTAAAGACGACACGTTGGCGATGACTAATATAGGTGACCTATACTTTGCTAAGAATAAGGGAGAGGTAAATGCTGCAGCAAGTTTCTTAGAAGGTATTAAAGGTAATCAGGTTAGGTCTATACAAAAAACAAAAACTGATAGAGGCGATGGCAAAAAACCAGATTATTCTATAGAGGTTATATTTGATGATGGAACTACAGGTTCTTACCCTCTTTCTATTGATGGTGTTCCAGTTGACCCTAAAACATTTGTGGAATCAATTTCTTCATCACTTGTTCCTGGAATGAAGGATATAGATAAAGTTGTGGAGCAAACTAAAAATTTAACAGGTAAAACATCTAAAGATTTTCAAGCAGTTACAGGAGGATTTGAAAGAAAGCTTGCTCCAAAACCAGCCGAGGTAGACCCTATATTATCTAGAAATGTATTCTTAGATAATATAAAAGGAACTACAGAAGGTGGAGAAAAAATTTCATTAAAAGATTTTAAAGGAGATGAAGATGATTTTGTAAAATTGTTTTCACCTTTATTTAATCAAATGGGTCTATTTATAGATGATGTTGGTTTCGGGTCTAATACAGTTCAAGTAAAAGATTCTAAAGGAACTGAACTTGCTAGAATTCCTACAAATGATAATAACTCTGGTGTTATGATTACTGAATTCATTAAAGGGTATCTTAAAAATGTTAAAGGAGGAGTTCTTGAGGAGTTATTAAATCAAGGAGTAATACCAAAAATGACAAGAGGTAAAACAAAAAAGTCAAAAACAACAACAGATACAGAGAAACCAGACAATACACTTAAAAAAACAAAAGAAGATTGTCCAGGTACTTGGGATGAATTAATGCAAAGATGTGGGTAAACAATAAACTATGACTGATAGAAAATTTAAAGCACCTGATGGAAACGTATATGACGAATCCTTTTTAATAGAAAAATATGGTCAAGAAGAATTTGATTCTTTTATATCTGACAATAGTTTAGAAGAAGTATCTACAAGTGAAGAACCTGTTTTAGATGAAGATGAGTTTACTGCACCTGATGGAAAAAAATATTCTAAATCATTCTTAGTAGAGAGATATGGTCAAGAACAATTTGACTCATTTGTAAATGATGGTTCTTTAAAAAAAAAAGATGCTACAGATTCAGACTCTTCGGTTGGCATTTCAGAATTTCAAGGATTTGATTCCATACCTAAAGCTGCACAAAAAACAGAGGGTGATAAGTTAAAGACTCTAAAACAACAACAACAACAGAGAGAAGAAGAAAGAAAGCTTAGGTTTGATACAACCGATGAAGAAGCTCTAGCGAAGATGAAGTTTGAAGAAGATAATCAGCGAATGATTAATCTTTTAAAGTCTAGAGAAGAGCAAGAGGAAATATTTAAAAGCAAAGATTTTCAAGAAGATTTTTCTATAATAGACAAAGAGCTTACTTATAAGGAGCAGAATGAAGTTTCTAAAATACTTAATGATAAGTTTGGTAAGTATGGATTTGTTGCTACACCTGCTGGACAATACGGAAGAGATGTAGTTGTTGTTAGAACTATAGATGGTAAAGACCGAGTTGTAGTAGAGGTTGACAATTTTTCTTTTGATGGCTCTGGTGAACCTGCATCTTTAAAAGACTTTATTAAAAGAAATGCTAAAAGTATTGACGACAGAACCAAAGAACAGAGTGAAGAAGATTTAGCTATAGAGGATGAATTAAACAAAGCTAACAGAGCGAAACAAATAAGACCTGTAGCTATGATTAATTCTAATGGCTCAGAGTCTACTGTTAAGTTTACGTCATACGAGGAAGATGGAAAGTACTATGTTGTTCCAACCTTGTTTCCAAAAAACCCTGATAACCCAACATCAAAACCTTCTGATTGGTATGAGTTAAACATGGATGAATCCATATATCTAGCAAAGCAAAGAGGTGAAGTTTTTGAGTTTGATACGGAAGAAGAAGCTAATGAGTTTGCAGAGGGAAGTTGGAAAGATGTAAGCACTGCTGATGTAGAAGCAGATAAGTTTTATGCTGATAGAGGTTTAGATTATTCCTCAAGCCGAAAAGCATATGACGACTATCAAGATTTAAATGATGAAATAGATTTTATAGAAGGAACTATTACAGGTAAGCTTTACGAAAAAAGATTTGAAGAATCTTTAACTAAGGAAGAAAAAGAAGAGTTTGGTGATTTATATGTAAATGGTAAGATAAGGTCTGACGCTAAAGAGTATATCGAAGAACTGAAAGATAAGAGAGATAGTCTTTCTAAGATAGTTATGCAGAGTGAAGACCAAATGAAAGCTAGAGAAGACTTTGATGAATACCTTATAGATAGAATTCAAAAGACTGCTACTGTTGCAGCTCAATCAAACAAGAATGCAAAGATTCAAGAGTATGAGTTAAATCAAAGTATACAAGATAATCTAGGTGTTAGTATAGAAGAATTAGCTAGTTACGTTCCAGAGAATGAATTTGAATCTCGATTAAAAGATAGTTATACAGAAGACGTTGTTACTTTAGATTCTGCTAAAAAACAAGCTGCTTTAAAATATGATATAGCAAAAACTTTTTACAACAAAAAAGTAAACAAGTCTCTTCAAGGAGACTATTTAGATAATTTAGAAGGCTTTAGAAATGCCGCAAGTAATGGATACAAGAGAGGTCAGGCAATGGAAGTAATTCTTGCTATAAGCTTAGGTATTGAAGACTTAGGTATTCTAAACGCTACAAACAGTAAAGAAGAAAACGCAAAACTTATATCAAAATATTTAAGCTCTCAATCACCAAATGTTAGCCGTGTAAGTTCAAGGTTTGCAGCCGCTAAAACAGGTGAAGAGATTGCTGATGTGATACTTGAAAACCCATTAGAGTGGACAACAACTTTAGCAGGAGAATCACTAACTCAATTGTTACCTTACGGAATGAAGTTAATCCCAGCATTAGGTGCGATTGGATTAGGTTCAGGTGCGGTAGTAGGGAGTGTTGGTGGATTACCAGGTGCAGTAGCAACAGGTTTAGTAGGTTTATCTTATGGTATTAGAACTGGATTTGCTGCAACAAGTTTTGCAATGGAGTATACTAATTCTGTACTAGAAGGTTTAGAAAAAAATGGATACAATTACTTAGACCCAAAACAAGTAGAGAAAGGACTAGAAGACCAAAGTGTATGGGATTACGCTAATGATGTTGGTGCTAAAAGAGGTGCTATCATTGGTGCGGTAGATTTAATAACAAGTGGTCTTGCAGGTAGGGTATTTAAACCATCAACAAAGTTAGCATCACCTGGTAGTAAAGCACTATTATTTGGAGCAGAGCGTGCGGTGATTGACCCTGCAGCAGAAGGATTAGGTGAGTACTTAGCTCAAATAGGTTCAGGTCAACAAGTTGATTTTAAAGAGATACTTGCTGAAATGGGAGGTGGAATAGGAAACAACGTATCTACTGCATCACTAAATGTAATGATGGATGCTAGAAAAAATACTAACTTAAAACTAGCAGATTTCCTAGCGAATGATTTAGAAGGAATGGTTAATGACCGAGCAAGCGATAGTCGTATATCAAACTGGGCAAACAATATGTTGCAGCTTGGCAAAATTAATGATGACCAAGCACAAAGAATACAAGAGAATGTAGGTATTAGAAGACAAATAAACGAACTACTAGGTGTTGTTAAGTCTGATTTAATTTCATCTCCAGCAACAAAAAAAGTTAAAGCAAGATTAGCTCAGTTAATAGAGGCAAAAAATCAACTCACACAAACAACAAATAGTAAAGAAGTATTTAGAAAAAAAATCAGTGACATCAATGCAGAGATTACTGAAATTGTAGAGACTAATAAAATACCTGAACAACAATCTATAGATGCTGAAGGTAAGGTATCTGGTACAGGTGTTAATCTTGACAATATATTAGGGAAGAAAGAAAGAAAGAAAGCCGCTAAGTATTTGTGGAGTGGCAAGATGGTAACCAAAAATGAATTTATAAAAAAAATAGATAACTTAACTAGCTTAAGATTTCAAAGAATGGGTAGCACAACAGTTGCTAACGACCCTGAAGTCGCTGCTAAACTAAAAGCCAAAATAAATGCCATTCAAAAGCCAAGCACAAAGAAGGTGGATGTATCTCAACAAGCCAGAGATGGCGAAGCGTTGGGAGAAAGAGACACCAAAGTCGGCACTACTACCGAAGAGATTACGCAAGTCGAAGATGAGACGCAAACGCAACAAGCAGTAACAATATCACCAACTACTGTTGAGGCTAGTGAGACTGTAGTAGAAACATTTACTCCTGAAGCAGTAGTAGAAAATGTTATTGTTGAAGAAACTCAAGAACCCACAGGCGTACAGATTGTTACTAAGCCAGACAATACATTTGCGGTTGTTGAAAATGATGTTGTTGTTGAAGACAATATTGAAACTAAAGAGATGGCATTAGATGTAGCAAATAAAACCGCTCCAGTTGTTAGTGTTACTCCTGAAGTTGAGGTTGAAGAAGAAAGATATAAGGACTCTCAGATACCTGTGTCAACCCAAAGGTTTACTGTTGAAGATGATGCTGGAAATATTAGTGTTGTAGAAATTACAACAAATCTTGATGGTAGCAGGAAAGTAATTCAAAAGCTAGAAGATGGAACTATTGTAGGAGCAAATTCCAAGATTGTGTCTAAAGACAATACTCTAACAAACGAAGAGTATATTTCAATACAATTTGGAGATATCAAACAAACTGAAGATGTAGATATTAAAAATATAAGAAGTTCTAAAGTGGAATCTAGAATGTCTGACAGGCAGCGTAAAGCAGCAGGCTTGGATGTAACACTTGAAGCTGAATCAGCTCCTGCTTTTATAAAGCCATTAAAGAAACATAAGACTGCTTATGAAAACAACACCTTAGAAGAAAGAGATAGGCGAGGTATCATTGCATATGCATTAGATAAAAAGTCAAAAGGAAAAAAACTAACTACGTTTGAAAATACTATTATAAATACATCTAACCAGGAAACTGTAAGTGATATACAGATGTTGATTGAAGATGTTGATACTCGTATAAGACAACGTGAGGACTTTGACCAAGAGGTTGCAGACCTAGAAGCATTTATAAATCAAACCAATCCACAGTTTCAATTATCTACAAAAGTTACTCCAGAAAATAAAAAGAAAGAACTTGAAGCTGAGGCTATAAGATTAATGGAAAGTTTTGAGGAGGATGAGATGGCTGCAGTTTCTTTTTCAGTAAAAAAATTAAAACAAACTAAAGATGCTTTACCTGAGACTTTTTGGACTGTATCTGAAATAGAAAATGAGAGTGGTCTTACCCCTGTAGATGTTGAAGAAGGTTCAGGGTTTGTTGATAGCGAAGGAGATATCAAAGGAGTTTATAAGTTTGAAGAAGCTATTAAGAATAAAGTAAAAGGAGTTGCAGATAAAATATTAAAAAAAGCAGTAGACCTTGGAGGAATAAAGCTAGATAATTTTGATAACTACCTTACAGAGATATACGAGCGTAATGGTTTTAGAGTTGTTTCTAGAACACCGTTTAGTGAAAAGGATGCTCCAAAAGGTTGGAACAAAGATACTGATGGAACTCCTGATGTTATTGCTATGGTATATGACCCTGACAATGTAATGGATATTGATGAGAAAACTTTCTCCGACCCAGAGACAGGTTATGACCAAATGATAGAGTACAGAGACTCTGTAATTCAAGAGGCTAAAAATAAAGCGATACCAAGCATAGTACCTATTGAAATAAAAGAAGGAACTAAGTTTGCCGAGAAGGTAAAACGTATGGGTTTATTTGAGTTGATAGGAAAGAAAATAAACTTAGTAATGGCTGACCAGCTTGTTGCTGATGATAGGTTTATGGGAGGTCCAATGTTTCCATATATGGAAAAGTTGTTTGGAAAAGTTGCTTGGGCATCCATAACAAAGACTGCTGCGAAACAAATTATTAAGGGTGCTATCAAGTCAGATTACACTGTTGTGTTTAACATGAGTCCTACTGCAATAATAGGTAATGAAGCATTCAATAAAAATATTTTAGAATCCCTGGATAAAAACCAACAAGAAGACTTGTTTTCTCAGATACAAAGATATGCTGCTGCACAGAAAAAGAAATTATTTAAGAAGGAAGCTTCTGAATCTACAACATTAAAAGAGTTTTTTGATGCCATAAATAAGTCTTCATCTGTTAAAAGAAAAGAATTTTTACAAGCCATCATACCTACCACTAAAAAGAAATCAAGTACAGACATAGGAATATTTTTAGAGAACATAGGTTTTACTATGGAGAAGTTAACGGCTGATGTGTCTCAAGATTTTGTTGCTGATTTACCTGTTGGTGCATTAACTACTGTGCTTGAGATTACAGATAAAAATGGAAACAAGGTTACTAAAGAGACTGCAGATGAAGCACTTATAACTCCAGAAGACCAGGAGAATGAAGGCTTACCTAAGCATGATAACTATCCATACTTTATCAGAGGTAAAGCAATTGCTATCCTTGAAGAAACGACTCCTTTTTGGAACATGGTTGAAAGGGTGAGAGAAACTATTGAAAAGAAAGTTACAGGAGTAATTAAAAGAAAGGCAACCAAAACAATAGAAAAGGGTAAAAAGATAGCTACTAAAGTAAAGTTTACTGCTAAGCAGGCTTACAACGATGCCTACTATCAAGCTCAAATAAACGCAGATAAACTTTATCAAATTACTAATCCTAAAATATCAAAATACTCTGAGTTTATAAACTTAATTAAAAGGTCGTTTCCAAGTGTTGAGGTTATCGATAGTCAAGAAGGATTTAATAACTTACTAAATAACCCAGAGGTTGTTGCATTAACAACAAAGGGACAACGAGACCAAGAGAAAATTTATGGTGCAGTATTCCAAGGTAAATTATATTTAAATCCTGCTGCTGCTAATCTTAACACACCTATACATGAGTTTGGTCACATATGGAATAACATTGCCAAACAACAGAGACCTGAACTATATAATAAAGGGTTGGAGCTTATTGAGTCTGACAATACATATGTAAATCAGATTGAAAATAGTCCTGAGTATAAGAGGGTGATAAAGCAAATGAAGAAAGAGGGAAGAACTGAACAAGAGATTCGTGAGTTTATCCTTGAGGAAGCATTGGCTACTGCTATTGGAGACAAGGGTGAATCATTTGCTAATGCTGCCGTAAAAGCTGACTTTAAAAATTGGTTAAAGAAATTATATAGACTTGTTAAATCAATGGTAGGTTTGTCTCAGTATACTGATGAGCAAATACAAGACATAACACTTGACGAATTCTTACAAGGTGTTGTAGTTGATTTACTATCAGGGGAGCAAGTATTTAAAGACGCTCAAGTCAAAGAGTTCCCTGGTCAGCTTCAGTTGATGACAGGAATAAGTCTTGACAAAACATCTATGACTACTATTATATCCGCAGGTAGAGAGCAAGGTTTTTCTGATGCAGCTATAAAAGAAGTTTTAAAAGGTAGAGGATTTAAAGCCACTGACATAAACAACGCTATGGTTGTGAACCTAGAAAATACATTGTTTGAAGATGTAGTTGTACCAGTTGAATTTGGTAATATGGAAGGTGGTATGGAGCAAGGTCAAGCTTTGTTTGATAAAATAAGAAAGAAGTTAAAAGCTTATGCTCAACCAAGAACCACTAGGAAAACACGTAAAGAAACTGACGAAGAAAGACAACAGAGAGTAACAACTCTTAGAGCTGCTAATCCTACTTTGTTTGCAATGACAGACGAGGAGATAGCAAGACGTTACCCAAGAATAGGTGTAACTGAAACTATAACTGTACCTCCAAAAACAAAGTCCGAAATAAGAGCTAAAGCAATAGAGTTATTAAAAGCAGAAGCTTCGTTCCAGGAACAACCTGAAACAACTCAACAACAGTTAATAATAGCTTTAGATAAGACTATAGGTACACGTGCTAATAAAGTGGTATCTAAAGAAATAAAAACCCTTAAACAAAGAGTAAAGGATTACCAAAGAGGTATTAAAGATATACAGGAAGCTAAACGTATTCTTAGAAACTTTATAAGAAAGGCTCTACCTAAATCTAACTTATATTCTAAAGGTAGTATAACTAAAATTGTTTCACGTATTGCAAAGGCAACACCTACAACTATCCTTAGCGATATTGAGTATGTAAACAAGCAGGTAGAAGCTCAGAGACAAATAATGAAAAAGTCTGTAATCAAAAAGATGCAGAAACTTATTTCTGAAAAAAGCAAAAAAAGAATTACCCAATCAAATAAAGCCAAAAGCAAAGGTATAGCAGCAGAGGCTCAAGCATTTTTTGAACAATCAAATGTTATATTTAAAATAATATTAAAAAATGACACTGATGCCATGATTAAAATCATGGAAGAACTTAGTGTAAATGAGGAATTAATTACTCAGTCTATAATAAAAGAACTTAATGGAGAATCTTTAGACGTTAAAGAACAAAGACTTGTAAACCTATCTTATGCCTTTGATAATTTTTCAGACCTAGATAATATGAGTCTTGAAGAAACTATTGAACTATACAATGCTTTTAAAGATTTAAACGCTGAGGGTATAAGGAGATTTAAATCTAGAAGAGCAGCACGTGCAGCGCAAATAGCGAACATAAACAAGCAGGCTGAGACTGAAATAAAAGAAGGATTTCCAGAAGTAATAACCGAAGATGGAGAACCTAAAGGCACTCAGGAATTAGACAGAGACAAAGATAAAATTAGAAAACTATTTGCTGAAAGAAAAATATGGGAGTGGGTTAAAGCTTATAAAGACCATTACAGGTATACGTCATTTTCTAACATGATTAGAAGCATGAAGAATAACTTTAAGCATCTAGGAACATTGACAAACAAACTAGATAAGGCAGGTAATTTCTTTACTGAGAATGTATACGACAGACTTAATCGTGCAGATGAAGTTAATATGCAATCTTACTTTAGAACAATGGCAAAGCTAGATGATATTGCTAATAGTATTGAAGGTATAACGAAAGGTTTTAGAGAGATTCGTAATAAGATTTATGAGCCTGGAACAATAGATGTAATGGTTAGAGACCTAAAACAAGATGGTACACTTAGTTCACCTAGTAAAGATTTTTTTAGTAGAGACCAACTACTAAGAATTTATTCTCTATACAAGAATGATTCTCAAAAGAAAAAGCTTCAAAGACAAGGGTTTACTGATGAAGTAATGCAAGATGTTGCTGAGTTTCTTGGAGAAGAAGTTACTGAGTTTGCAGATAAGATAGTTTACTTTTTGAGTAACGAATATTACAATGAGACTAATGATGTTTATCGTGCTGCTAATGATGTAAACCTTAACTATATTGAAAACTATTTTCCAACTCAGACTGTTACGGCAAGTAAAGAAATGAAAACTTTACTTTCTGATGGAGACTTTAATGCTATATTTAATGCGGAAAGTTCTCCTGCATTAAAACGTAGAGGAGAAGCAGGGGATGTTAGATTAAAGGTAGATTTCTCTGCAACATTGGTAGACCATGTTAAAGCAATGGAAAGATACAAGGCGTATGCTATTCCAACTAAAATTCTTCAAGGTATTTTTAGTGACCCATACGTTAGTTCTCTTTTAAATTCTATGAATCTAAAGCCAATAATGAGACAGGCAGTTAACTATGCAATTAACCCAGACTCATATCAACAAAATGCGTTAAAGTTTCCTGCTATAACATGGCTTCAAAGTAGGTATACCTCTTTTGCTTTAGCTTTAAAACTTATGCAGATACCTAAGCAGATGTCGTCATTTATAAATGCTTATGAAAACTATCAATTTAGAAAAGAAGGTCAAACTCCTGGTCTTGACTTAGTAATGTTTATGGTTGATGCTTCTGTTCTTTACGCTAATATATTAGCAGAGCTTGCAGTGGTAGGAGCAGAGAAAGTTTCAGGAAAAAATATTGGTTTAAAGAGTAGACCATTAACAGAAGCAATGGGTATGTCAGGTTCTCTAAGAAAAAGAATTGAACTTGGTGTTGAAGGAGATTTAGTTGGACTAGAGGCAGGTCAACCTACATTTAAAGACAAAGATACTAGTCAGGCATTATGGGCAAAGCTTGGTAGAGGAGGTCGTAGACTTGCTGCGTCTCCAACTGTTATTGGAGATATCGCTGGTGTTATGGGTTACATGATTAACTATAGACGTAACATAAAAAACGGAATGAGTAAGGCACAAGCTTTAAAAGAGTTTAACGATTACAATGCCACTCAGCAATCAAGAAGAGCTACGGAAAAAATTCCTTTACAGATGAATTCAAATGTATTTACCAGAAGTTTATTGATGTTTGGTAGTACATTATTTTTACAAATGAATAAAGTTATGTCTTCTAGTACAAATATAATGAGAGGAATGAATAGTGTTCGTAAGGCAGTAGCAGAAGGAAATATTAAGAAGGCTAAGAAGGAAGTGAAAAATATTAAGATAAAAGATATTCGTGGACTTTACTTAAACCTTGCCGTTGCGAATGTTATGTTTACTGCTATGGCTAACATATTTAAGATAACAAGTGATGACCCAGAAGACAGAGAGGCAGCCTTTCAAAGAATGAGAGATGCTATGTTTGGACTCAATCTTTTATACGCACTACCATTTATTGGTTCTGCAGCAGAGCAGCAAGTTATAAACTATAGAGGTGAAAGACGAAAGGTTAGTGAAGGTGTTAACCCTTTAGCTTCTATTAGTAATAGAATAGGAAACGAAATAAAATACGAAGATACAGACCCTATTTTTGCTATTCTCAAAAACATAACTGAGATAGGATTAGGTGTTCAGTTTGACCCTGCTCTTGGATTAGGAGAGGCTTTTGTAGGTGACTTTGATGAAGAGGCTATGTATGATTTACTAGGAGTAAGTTACTCATACAGACCAGGAACTGGTAAGAGTAAAAAGAAATCATCTTCTAGTAAAAGTAGTAGTGAAGGAATACAAATGACAATGGATTAAAACGAAAAGAGTCTCTTCAAAGAGACTCCTTTCTAGCTATTAATCAGAAATATAAATGAAAGCATTCACTTATAAACAAAACAGAATTGATACAACAAATATAATGTAATTTTTTAAATGTCTTCTTTAAAACTAGATTTTATATTGTTTAGTGTTGATATAAGTTCATTTATATTGTGTTCCGCTTCCTTAAAATCTTTATCTATAAGACTTTCATACACATCACTAGACTGTTTATGTATATCATCCATAAGATGATTAATGTATTTTACTCTTTGTTCATCTAGTGCATCC